>WNEY01001045.1_pt1 | contig 18852 bp, 14 predicted proteins | sample 5400531 | NCBI WGS metagenome assembly WNEY01 (sample SAMN13153338, study PRJNA577476) | soil metagenome | isolation source: 200 cm saprolite under Douglas fir tree site 1 | place: USA:California | collected 2015-04-18
CCCATTACGCACTCCCGGCCGGCACCAGGTGACGACCCGACACAGACTGCTGGAGGAGCCGGTTGATATCGCTGGGAGAGATGATGCCGACCAACCGGCCGCCATCGACGACGAGAGTGCGACCTTCGCTGCAACCATCGGAGACAGCAAGCAGGTTGCTGATCGGGTCAGCTGGGCTGGCCGTGGACACCTTTTCGAGCGGACAGATGATCTGCCTGATCAGTGTTGTCGGACGAGCACCCGGCTCGACATTCTTAAGAGCTGTCAGGGTCAGGAGTCCACTGAGCCGGCCGGCCGCGTCATGGGTTGGAAAGGTCGAGTGCCTTGAGGCCAGAACGTATCCATGTAGCGCATCCTCGACGCTGATGTCGTCGGGAGCTTGCACGGGATTCGGCGTCATGACCTGGGCGACTGCTATCCCGGCGAGCGCCTGGCGGATCAGGCCACCGACCTCTTCAGAGCGGGCGGCGCTGAGCAGGAACCAGCCCAGGAAGACCGACCAGACTCCGCCGATCAGGCTGCCGGCGAATATGAAAGTGGCCAGACCGTACGCAATCAAAAGGTAAGCGAACAACATGCCGATCCGTGCGGCGATTCGGGTTGCTCGCAGACGATCGCCCGTGCGCAGCCAGACGAGCGACTGCAGCAGCCGGCCCCCGTCCAGCGGAAAGGCGGGGACGAGATTGAAGACACCCAGCGAGATGTTGATGTAGCCCAGCCAGGACAGGGTGGCGGAGAACAAGCCCGGGTGAGCGCCACCGCCGAATGCGAGCGAAGCGAGATAAAACACCACGCCCAGCACGAGGCTTGTGAGTGGTCCAACAAAAGTGATCAGCGCCTGCGCACCAGGCGAGCTCGTCTCGCTGCTGAACCGCGACACTCCGCCGAACAGCCAGAGCGTGATCCCCTCGACCTTGACCCCGCGGCGCGTCGCAACGACGGAGTGCGCGAGCTCGTGGGCAAGCAATGAGGCCAGGAACACGAAGGCTGAAACCACGCCGGCGGTCCAGTAGGCGCCGGATGTATGGCCGGGGGACGCGGACGGTAAAAGGCTGGTGGCGAGGCTCCATGCGATCAATGCGGCAACGACCAACAGGCTCCAGTTCAGGCCGACGTGGATTCCAAAGATGCGGCCGAGGCTCAAGTTTTCGTTCATGTCATTTGCAGGATGCGCGCACCGGGGGTGTGCATGCATCTGTCGGACGACTGGTTCGTAGTCCGGTCGTTTGACAGAAGACGCGATGCCGGTCCCCGCACGACGCTGTGACGGTCGCAATCCTTCGCTTACACAAGGAGCGTTGGGCATGATCTCGCCACGCTTCTCGGTGGAATTCACAGGCGGTTTCCTCGAACTTCTGCGGAATTCCGACCTGGTTTGCTAGAACCTCCCTCTTTCTCCGCAGACGTGCGCCAAGCGACTCATCCCATCGATGCCATGCGGCCCGACGCGAAGCCACACCAGGCCGATCTGTCCAGGACGATCGTGACGGCGCAACGCGTCAGCGCGCCGGCTTGCGCGTGGGCGACTACTGCAACTGCCAACGCTCCACGTCGATGGTGATGAAGTCCGGAGCCGGAAGCACCCATCCGTACTGCCCGGGCGTCAGCTTGACTCGGCGCTTCGACGCGTAAGGAATGCCGTTGGACGTCCGATGCTCGAAGACCACGTTGGCCACTTCGACGCCAACCGCGGCAGCCACTGGTGCGTAGTCGTTGCGCCGGAGCAGGCCGGTCTTGGTGTCAAACCAAAATCGCTGGATGCGGCTGTGGACCGGCAGGTTGGATCCATAGTCTGCCTGCAGCTCACCATCGCCGAGCTCGGTCCACACGATGTCGGTTCGCATCAGCTGATAGGGCAGCGTCAAGTACCCCCAGAACGCATAGCCCAGGAAGTAGACGAGATTGAGGCGATCCCATTTGGTACTCAGGCTCGCGTTCTGGAGGTGCCGGCGAGCATCGTCACGTTGCTCGAGCACTTTTCCATCCGAAGATTCGATCGTCACGCTGAAGCCATCGAGGATTCCGACGTCACCGGACCCGTCAACGGGGTCGATCACCGTGTGCGGCCGCTGCACATCAACGGTGAACTGGGCCCGCGGTGGGATGTTGATGCCCTTCTGTTGAAATAGGAGGCCGCCGACTGTGACAGTGGCCTGCACCGTGTGCGCACCTCTCCAAACCACCTCGCCGCCGTAAGCCTCGAGCGCGCGTGCCGCGGTTGGAGAGAGCTGACCTGGGACGGACGGCCGCGCATTCCCGGACCCCGACAGGCCCAGAGCCGCCGCGGTGAACGTGTTCTCATAGACCGTCCACAGAGCAATGACTCCGAGCAGAGCAAGAACGATTGCGACGATCGCCGCGACAACCCTGACCAGCGGTCTTCGCGCTGCCATGAGGGCCTCAATCTAACCTCGCCGCGCGCCATACGAAGGCAACCGATCGAGAGCTCCGACTGCTTACGCGTAGCGGTCACGAACGTGCCCCATGAAAGGGGCCCAGCGCCGGCCCAACCGTCGGTCAAAATCTCGGCAGGGCCGGCGATGCTGAGCCGCCGGCCCTGCTCGATCGAAAACGCTACGCGCTGAGTGTTGCGGTGAAGGCGTCCTGGTCTGCACCACCGCTCACGGGATCGAAGTGGTTCTTTCGGATGTCGGTCCATAAAGCGTGGGCGACTCCGCTCGAGTCGACGGTGATGGCGTTGTAGTCACCGATGAAGCTGTAGACGCAGCTCGGAAACGAGAACTGGTTGCCGCTGGTGACGTTGGAGGTGGCGCTGGAGACCGTCGTCGGCGCCGTCCAGGACAGGCCGCCGTCGGTCGATGCAGCTCCGACGATCGAGTAGGTGTCATCGCTGCCGGCACGGTTGAACCAGCTGGCGAAGACCTTGCCGCCGCCACCGGCGATCCACGGGAAGAACTGGTCCCCGGGCCCTCCTCCAATGGTGACCGGCGAGCTCCAGGTGGCCCCGCCGTTGCCTGAGCGCATGTAAACCACATCCGCGTTGGAGCCGTTCCAGTTCGACCAGACGATGTGCAGGGTCGAACCGTCAAGCGCCATCGCCGGGAAGCTGTCGTCTCGGAAGGTCGCGCCAGGCAGAGGGCTGGGTATGTCCTGGATGGATGCAATCTGGTGGGTGTTGAATGTCGCGCCCCCGTCCGTTGAAGTGGCGAACGCGACCGCATCAGTGCTTCCATTGAAGGTCTCAAAGCTGACGTAGACCTGGCCAGAGCTGCCCACCAGGACAGTGGAGCCCTGGTCGTTGGTGAACACTGTCGAGACCAGCTGGGGTGCCGTCCAGTTGACTCCGCCATCGGTCGTCTTGGAGATCACGATGGCGGAGCTGGCGCCCTCGAACTCGGTCCAGGTCACGTAGGCGGTCAGGCCGGTGGTGTCGCTCGCGTCGGCGGCGATCCATTCCTTGTCGTTGAAGAGGCCCTTGCCCTGGTTAGCCGGGGTCTGGACGACGAAGTGTGTGCTCCAGCTCTGGCCGCCGTTGATCGAGCGGCTCACCGCGACGGAGTTGGCGTTGTCGGTCCGATCGAAGGCGATGTTGGCGTACCAGAAGACGCCCGGTGCGCCGGCGACCACTGCCGGGTCCCCGGCGGACTCGTATGGGCCCGGAGCGGTCGTGTTGGCTCGGACGAGGCCGGGCAGGAATCCCACGGACCACGTCTTGCCGCCGTCGGTCGAGACGTAGAAGCCGCCCGAGCTGTCGTAGCGATTCTCGCTGGGCTCGTACAGGCGGTAGTCGTTAGCCCCACCCACAAGCGTCGAGCCGTTGGAGGCGATCGTGGTCTCGTTCTGGGCGGTGTTCTTGCCTGGGTTGCATGTCTTGACGGAGACGCCGTTGATCACCGCCTGCTGGGTCACGTCGCTGCTGCCGATCACGTCCACGTTGGTGCCCACGCTGACGCCGCCGCTCGCGAGCGTCGATTGCCGGTGACTAAGGCCATTCGTGACCGGCGTCTTGGCCACGCTGGGCTGCCGGCTCGCCGCCGCAATACTGGATAGGGCGAAAGGCGTTGATGGCGTAGCCGCATGGGCCGGCAGTGCCCACACGCCAAGACCGAGGACTGGGAGACCGGTCGCCGCCGCGACCACGAGGCGAACCTTGCGTAACATCGTGCCTCCTTTCATATGTGACGCTGAGCCGGCAAATGGTGCGCGCCGGGAAGGAACCCCTCCCCGGCGCGTCAACGACTAAGGGACCGAGATCGCCGCCACGATCTGCTGCTGGCGGTAGTCCGGGTTGGTACCGTCGTTGTACGTGCTGGCCGACGTCGTGTAGTCGGTCGAACCCGCGATCGTGTTGCCGAAGTAGTCGCCGATGAAGGTGCCCTTGCTCGATGCGCTGCCGTAATGCGCCGCGTTGAGCTGAGGGTCCCACGTGTTGGCGCTGATGCGGACGTTGTGCCCGATCGGCGTGAGGTCCGGCTGGTAGAACTGGATGCTCGTGTTCACGCAGTAGTTGGAGGCTCCGTAGGGCGGAAGCGCTCCGCTGTAGTTGGGATTGACCTTGTCGAGCGCGATGCCGGCGTTGATCGCCCCGGTGGTGCCCGACGCCGGGCAGGCCAGGCGCCGGTCGTAGAAGGCGACGCTGACTGTCCCGTCGGGGGCCGCGGCCAGATTCGGTTGAAACTCATCCACCTTGGAGGTGGAGTTGTCGTTGACCTGGATCGGCGCGCTCCAGGTGAAGCCGCCGTCGAAAGAGGCGGTCAGGATGACGTTCGACCAGCCAGTGCTGTAGTCCTCCCAGGCCACGTAGAGCGGGTAGTGGCCGGTGGCCGTGTCGAGGAACGAGCTGGTCGTGAAGGTGTTGAAGATGCCGTCCCGGAAGGTCGTGTTCTTGAAACAGCAGAACGAGGGACCCGTGGCGCCCGTGATCACCTTCGAGATCGTCGACCAGCTGTTGCCACCGTCCGTCGAGCGGTCGAGGACGACGTTGTTGATGGTGAAGCTTGGTGGCTGTTCGTTGGTCAGGGTCGTGTAGACGTTTCCGTCTGGGGTCACGTGTGGCAGCAGGTACGTGTCACCGGTCGGGTGGAAGCTGCCCATCGGCAGCGGGATCGGGGCCGACCAGTTGCTGTGGGTCCCGTCCGCTTTCGCGTCGGCGTAGGCAATGTAGGGGACCGGGGTCGTGAAGTGGAAGTTGACCCACATCGCGTAGACCCGGTTGAAATGCGGGCTGTTCTTGTTTGTGTCGATGGTGATCCACTGCTTGTCGGGCTCGTTGCCGATGCTGTCGTACGTGGCGACGTAGTCGGGACCGCCGTTGTGGGTGACGATCCACTGGTTCGGCGAGGTTGATCCCGCTGGATGGACGGCGACGGCGACCACCTCGGCCGGCACACCCGGGTTGGGTTCGAGGCTGCCGGTGTTGAAGTTATGGCTTCCGTCGGCGTTGTAGTAAAACTGGTAGCCCAGGATGAACTCGTAGTAGTTCCCGTTGGCGTCGAAGGCGCCGATGGGGTCGGTGTTGTCGGTCCAACCCTCGTAGCCGGGAATGTGCCCCTGCACCGACCACGACTTGCCGCCATCAAAGGATTCGTAGAAGCCGAGCAGGTGGTTGTACCCCTCTGGGCTCACGAACCACTTGCTCGAGCCGATCAGGTGTCTGGGGTTGGTCGGATCGACGCGGATGTCCGACTCCGAGTGGTCTTTGACAAGCATCGGAGTCGTGGCCGGAGAGCCCGGACCGCTTGTCGATTGCGTCGCATAGGGACCCGAATTCTCGCCCGTGGTTGATGCGCCGCCGCAGGCCGACTCACCGCTGTAGCCGTCGTTGGGCCCATCGCTGGTTGCGTACGGAACCTCCGGCGTGTAGCAGCTGGTGGCTTGAGTGGTGGCATCGACGTTGCTGACGTGGTTGCTCATGAAGCTTCGCGCATAGGTCGTGTCGCTCTGGGTCCCTTGGGGAACGTTGCCCACCCCCGGACCCGAGCTCCCGCTGACCGCCAGCGGCCATGCGTTGTAGAGGCCCACGACCGCCACTGTGGAAACCAGCGCGAGAAAGCGATGCTTAGCCAAAATCACCCTCCTGCTTGACGAACCCCCGCGTACCACGATGAGGCGCTCCTGGAGTGGCGAGCGCCCGTCACGAATGTAGGTCCGAACTGCCTCCGATGTCAATTTCTAGAACAAGGCATGCTTGGAGTGCGAGGAGCTCTCGACGCCGGCGCGCCGGGAGAGCGATCTGGATGGCCATGGCGTCCGCTGACGAGGAGTGCTATCAACTCCTCGAGGGTGTGGTCGTAGACGACAGCGGAGCCGGGCGGACCCCCGGGAATCGAGCGGCCCTACATCAGAGCAGAGCGAGCTCCGTCTCGGCGTCGAAGAAATGCAGCGTGCGCGTGTCGAGCCCGAGCTTGACGGTGTCGCCCGGGTCGACCTTCATGCGGGGATCGACCCTGGCGGTGACCGAGTCGGTGCCGACCTTGCCGTAGAGGAACTGGTCGGAGCCGAGCCGCTCGACCACGTCCACCTTCATCCGCATCGAGTTGGCCTCGTCGGCAACGCGGTCGGTCACCGCCTCAGGCCGGAAGCCCAGTGTTCCTTTGGTCGCCGAGACCGCCTTGGGTAGAGTCACCTTGAAGCCTGATGCCTGCGCGGTTCCGTTTTGCGTGGTCGCCGGCACGAAGTTCATGGTCGGGCTGCCGATGAAGCCCGCGACGAAGAGGTTGGCCGGGTGGTCGTAGATCTCGCCTGGCGTCCCCACCTGCTGCAGGATGCCCGCGTTCATGATCGCGATGCGGTCCCCCATCGTCATCGCCTCGACCTGGTCGTGAGTAACGTAGATGAAGGTGGTCTCGAGGTCGCGGTGGAGCTTCTGCAGCTCGATGCGCGTCTGGCCGCGCAGCTTGGCGTCGAGGTTCGACAGCGGCTCGTCGAGCAGGAAGACCTTCGGGTTGCGCACGATCGCGCGGCCGAGGGCGACGCGCTGGCGCTGGCCGCCTGACAGGGCTCGCGGCTTGCGCGCCAGGAAGTTGTCGAGGCCGAGGATTTTCGAGGCGTTCTTGACGCGCTGGTCGATGTCCGGCTTCTTCATGCGCTGCATCTGGAGCGGGAACGCCATGTTGTCGTAGACGCTCATGTGCGGGTAGAGGGCATAGGACTGGAAGACCATCGCGATGTCACGATCCTTCGCGGCAACCTCATTGACGACTCGGTCGCCGATGCGTATCTGGCCTTCGCTGATCGATTCCAGGCCCGCAAGCATCCGAAGTGCCGTCGACTTGCCGCATCCTGACGGGCCGACCAGGACCATGAACTCCTTGTCCTTGATCTCGACGTTGAAGTCTTTGACCACAGTCAGGTCGGATGTATAGCGCTTGACAACATGGTCGTAGGTGACTGATGCCATCTATATCTATTACCTCATGCCGGTGCGACCTGGACCTTTAGACCGCTTCCCGCGAGGAACGTATCGATTGCGCCCAGGTAATCGTCGAGCTTGAATCGATTGGTGATCATCGCCTCGGAATCGATGACGCCCTTCGCGAGCAGAGCAAGGGCGCGTTCGAAGCTGTGAAGGACCGCCATCGAGCCTACGATCTTGATCTCGTCGTTGTAGACCCGAAAAGGCGAGAACGTGGCGGTCGCGTCGGCATTCGCAACGCCGAACATGAGGAACGTTCCGCCACGCGCCACTCGTCTGATCCCATCCTCGATGGCCGGCACGACTCCTGTCGCATCGATCACGACGTCCCAGCCTTGCGGCTGGTCGAGCTCATCCGCGGAGGCCGCGATCCGGTCAGCGGCGAGCCGCTTCGCGAGCTCGTGTCGCTGGGGATTCTTTTCGACCATCTCGACCCGGCTGGCGCCAGCAGCCTTCGCCAGCTGCGCGAGCAGCAGGCCCATGGTGCCTGCCCCATAGATCAGGTAATCCTCGGCCACCATGACGTCGACCATATCGAGGCCGTGAACGGCACAGGACAAGGGCTCGACCAGGGCCCCCCAGTGACGGGGAAGGTCCGGTGGCAACGGAAACGCGTTCGCCGACGGAACGGCAACGAACTCGGCGGAAGCGCCATTGGCGGAGCCAACCCCAATCGCGTTCCAGTTCTCACATAAATTGAAACGGCCGGCCCGGCATTGCCGGCATCTCCCACAGAACAACGATGGGTCGACCGCGACGAAGTCGTGAACCTTCACGTTGCGGACGTCACCGCCGACCGCTACGACCTCGCCACAAAACTCGTGACCGGGCACGATTGGATAACGAGTGGGAGCGAACTCGCCGCGGAGGACGTGGATGTCGGTGCCGCAGATCCCGCACGCCTCGACCTTGACCACCGCCTCGGCGGGGAGCGGCGTCGGATCGGCGATCTGCTTTACGGCGACACGATTCGGCTCTTCGATCACCACAGCCTTCATTTGACTGCACCCATGGTGAGGCCTCGGATCAGCTGTTTCTGCGCGATCCAGCCGCCGATCAGAACCGGGAGGCTGGCAAGCGAGGCAGCTGCCGCCAGCTTCGCGTAAAAGAGGCCGCGGCCGCTGATGAAGCCGACAAGGAAGATCGGCGCCGTGGCCGCGACCGAAGAGGTGAAGTTGACCGCGTAGAAGAACTCGTTCCAACTGAAGATCAGACAGATCAAGGAGGTAGCCGCCATTCCAGGCGCGATCAGCGGCACCACGATGCGTCTCAGCTCAGTCAGAAATCCTGCTCCGTCCACACGGGCGGCCTCGAACAGCTCCGGTGGAATCTCGAGAAGGAATGAGCGGAGCAGCCAGACCCCAAGCGGCAAGTTGATGGTGGTGTAGATGAGGGCCAGCGCAAATATGTTGTCCAGCAGATGCAGGTCGCGTGCCAGAAGGTAGAGGGGCACGAGGCTGGCGGCGAACGGCAGGAATCGCGTCGAGATGAAGAAGAAAAGTACGTCGCGCGTCCGCTTGACCGGCCTGATGGCCAGCGCGTAAGCGGCGGGCAGTCCGAGGACCAGGACCAAAAGCGTCGACCCAATGCTGGCGATCGCCGAGTTTATGAAGTACGGCGGGAAATCGCCGGACAGCACCAGCTGGAATTCCTCCAGGGTGGGTGCGAAAAAGATCGTCGGTGGCGAGCTCGCCGCCTGCGGCTCCGTCTTGAGGGACTCCAGCCACATCCATAGGACCGGGAAGAAGAAGACGAACACCACCAACCAACCGACCACCGACCACAAGACTTTCGACGTCGGGAACTGGCTGCGGAACTTCACATTCGCGCTCATCGCCTTGCCTCCACATTGAAGATGGAGAACAGCGTGCGCAGGGCGACGGTTGCAATGATCGTGGTGAGGATGACGGCGACGACTCCGATCGCAGACGCCTGCCCGATGCTGAAACCCTGGAAGGCAACCAGATAAAGCAGGAACGGAAGGTTGGTCGTGTCTTCACCAGGACCGCCAAAGGTCAGCATGTAGATCGAGTCGAAGGTCTGAACGACGAACAGCGATCCCAACAGCGCACCCAGCTCGAGGAAAGGCCGGACCAAGGGGAGGGTGATGCGGCGAAAAGCCTGAAACGCGTTAGCGCCATCGACACGCGCCGCCTCGAGGACCTCGGGGTTCTGGGACTGCAGGCCGGCGAGGATGATCAGCATCATGAACGGCGTCCAACGCCAGACCTCGACGGTCACCACCGCCGCCATCGGAAACTGGTTAACCCAGTCCACCCGGCTTAGGCCGAATGGGCTGAGCACATATGGCAGCAGTCCAAACAACGGGTTGAGGAGCGTGTCCTTCCAGATGAGTGCACCCGCGGTGGGCATGATCAGAAAAGGCGCGATCATCAGCGTCCGCATCAACCCCTTTCCGAAAACTTCGGAATTCAGGAGCGTTGCAACCGCGAGGCCAAGAACGACCGAGATCCCGATGACACTGATCGTCAGCAACACGGTGTTCCAAACCGCGGTCCTGATGCTCTCGTCAGTCAGGAGCCTCGCGTAGTTGTCGAGCCCGGAGAACTTGAAGCTTCCTGGCTTGAGCAGGTTCCAGGAGAAGAAGCTGTAGTAGATCGTCAGCAAAAAGGGGATCTGGGTAACCACGATGACGTAGACGAAGGCTGGAAGCAGCGGAAGCCTCCGCAGCCAGCCATCCCGGCGGGCAACAGAGGCGGCGGTATCGGCCCGCACGCCTCCGCTGCCAGCGACCGAGCTCATTCCAGTCGGATGTTTAGTGTTGAGCCTTGCCGACGGCAGTAGCGAGAGCCTGCGCCTTCGCCAGTGCCTGATCCACTGTTTCACCGCCCGCGAGGACCTTGGCGAACTCTTGAGAAACCTGGTCGCCAAGCTGTTGGAATTCGTCTATGTCGACGTACTGGACACCTATGTAAGGGACCGGGTCGACAGTTGGGTGGGTCACATCGGCGTGCGCGATCGACTGAAGCGTCACGTCCGCAAACGCGCCGGCCGCCGCCTTGTACTCAGGCAGGTCATATGTCGAAGTGCGGGTTCCTGGCGACACGTGCTGCCAGCCCAGCTTGGTGCCGACCAGCTGGATGTAGGCCTTGTTGGTTGCCCAGTCCGCGAAGGTCCACGCCGCGTCCTTCTTCTTGCTGCTGGAGGGCATGCCAAGCGACCACGCCCACAACCAACCCGACCAGTCCTTGACCTTGGTCGGGGCATAGGCGTAGCCCGAATTCTTCGCCGCGTCTCCGGTGAAGAAGCTCGCCGCCACGGTGGCGTCGTACCACATCGCCACCTTGCCGCTGTTGTATGCGTTGAGGCACTCGGTGAATCCGGCGTTACCGGCCCCCGGCTCGCCCGCAGTCTTTAGGAGGTTCACATAGAAGGTGACGGCATCGTGCCACTGCGGCGTGTTCAGCGTGGCGTTCCACTGGGGGTCAAACCAGCGTCCGCCGAACGTGTTGACGACAGTGTCCAGGGGCGCGAGCTGCTCGCCCCAGCCGGGAAGGCCGCGCAGGCAGATCCCGTTGACGGTGGGGCTGTTGACAGCCTTCGCGACTGCCGCCACCTGGTCCCAGGTCGGATGGTCGGGCATGGTCTGGCCCTTGGCCGCCAGCATGTCTTTCCGGTACATGAGCATGGAGGACTCACCGTAAAAGGGCACTGCATAGAGATTGCTGTTGTAGCTGAGAGCCCCCTTGATTCCGGGGATCAGGTCGTCCGGCGCATAAGACGGGTCTTTGGCGATGTACGGGCTGAGGTTCTCAATCCACCCCTTCTTGGCCCACAGCGGCACCTCGTAGGTGCCAATCGTGAAAAGGTCGTAGCGCCCACTGCCCGCCGCCACGTCCTGTGTCACCTGTTGCCGGAGGACGTCCTCGGGCAGAGTCACGATCTTGACAGTGATGTTCGGGTGCGAGGCCTGGAAGTCGGGGACGAGCTGTTTCAGGTCCGCCATCGACGGGTTGTCGACCGCCGCCAGCGTGATGGTCGTGCCTCCCCCACCGCCGCCGCCGCCGGCGCCGCCGGAACACGCTCCGGCCACCAGTGCGATCAGCACCCCGAAAATCGACATCGCGACGCGCCCGGACGTGGCTCGGCGCCGGTTCAGTGATCGAAGCTTGATCTTGCTCATACAGAGTCACCCCTTCTATGCAGGCCAGCTAGTGACCGGACGGACCCAAAGTGACAACGTTGTCAAAAGACAACGTTGTCTGTTCTATCACAGATCCGTTTAGACTGCAACAGGAGATTTAATTAGTTCCTGGCGGCGAACACTTCCAGCTCAGGAGACTAACGTTGACATTGGACTCAGACGACAGGTCCAGGGCGACCATGCGTGACGTTGCCGCGCTCGCAAAAGTGAGCATCAAGACGGTTTCGCGCGTGGTCAACGGCGAGGCTGGCGTCTCCCCACGCCTCCTGCGGCGAGTCCTCGCCGCTTCCGAGCGGCTCAGCTATCAGCACAACCTGACCGCCAGCAACCTGCGTAGGTCCAATGGCAGAAGCGCCACGATCGGTGTGGTCCTCGAAGACGTCGCCAACCCCTTCTCGTCGGCTCTGCATCGGTCGATCGAGGACGTGGCTGTGAGGCGAGGCGTGCTGGTCCTGGCCGGCAGCTCAGACGAGGATGAGGAGCGCGAGCGGAAGCTGGTTTCCGCGTTCGCCTCGAGGCGCGTCGACGGCCTGATCATTCAGCCGTCCAGCCACGACCACAGCTACCTGCTTGTCGAGCGACGGGCCGGCACCGCGATCGTCTTTGTGGATCGGCCGCCGGCTTTTTTCGACGCCGACACCGTGTTGACCGACAACGCCGCTGGCGTCCGCCGAGGGGTCCGACACCTGATCGCTCACGGTCACCGCCGGATCGGTTACCTCGGCGATATGCGCACCATTGCAACCGCGGCCGATCGGCATCGTGGCTACGTCGACGAGCTCGCAAATCAAAAAGTGGAGCTCGAGGAACGGCTGGTGCGACTCGACCTTCGCGGAATCGAGAAGTCGGAAGCGGCCGCTACCGAGCTGCTCAAACTTTCGCAGCCCCCCACGGCCCTGTTCACCGGTCAGAACCTGATCACCATCGGCGCATTCCGCGCGCTGCGGCGCATGGACTTGCACAGGCGGGTGGCCTTGATCGGATTCGACGATATCTTGCTTGCCGATCTTTTGGAACCAGGCATCACCGTCATCGCGCAAGATCCGACAGCCATCGGGCGCGCAGCGGCGCAGGTGCTCTTTCGACGCCTCGATGGCGATCGCGCACCATCCGAGCACCAGATCGTGCTGACACGGCTGATCGCAAGGGGATCAGGCGAGATCGCCCCGTGATCGTCGTCTGCGGCGAGGCGCTGATCGACATGATCTCCAACGGGGACGGCACTCAGCAATCGGCCCCCGGCGGCGGCCCGTTCAACACGGCGCGCGCCCTCGCAAGGCTCGGCGTGCCGACGGCGTTCCTGGGCCGGCTCTCGGATGACGTTTTCGGACGTGAGCTCGCTGAGCTGCTAAAGGCCGACGGAGCCGGCCTCCAGCTGGCGAGCGTTGGTTCCGAGCCCACCACCATCGCGATGGCGGCGGTCGACAGCGACGGCTTCGCCGAGTATCAGTTCCTAGTCCAAGGAACCTCCGCGCCCAACCTCACGCCGGAGATGGTCCCGGAGCGATTCGGGCCTGAGGTGACTGCCCTTCATTTCGGGACCCTGGGTTTGGTGCTCGAGCCAATGGCGTCGACCCTTATGCAGCTGATGATCAGCGAGCGCGGCCGGCGTCTCGTGATGCTCGATCCCAACATCCGAATCGGGCTGGTTCCCGACTCTGAGTACCGCGACCTTCTGTACATTGCGATCTCGCAAAGTACGATCGTCAAGGCAAGCGAGGCTGACCTCGCTTGGCTTTATCCCGGGCTGGACCATGAAGAAGCGGCTGATCGGATTCTCAGCGAAGGTGTGAGCCTTGTCGTCGTAACGCTTGGCGCTCGCGGAGCGTTTGGCGCGCACCGCGACGCACGCCTAAGCGTTGATGCCCCATACGTAGAAGTCGTCGACACCATTGGGGCCGGCGATGCCTTCGGGGCCGCTCTCATGGCGTGGCTGTACGACCATCATCTCCTCAGTGTCGATCTCAGCCTCAGTCCGGACGAGCTTCGAGCGGCGCTGAAGTTTGCCTGCCTGGTGGCTGCGTTGACCTGCGCACGGGCCGGCGCGGACCCCCCAACCCGGGCCGACTTGCAGAACCTGCGATCTTGAGAGGGCAAGCAACGGCGCTGCACTCGCAGTGACCCTAATGCTAGGACTCGACATCGGGACGACAGGTGCCCGAGCGCTTGCTGTTGACGAGTCGGGTCAGGTTCTCGCCTCCGCCTCGGCAGAGTATCCCCTTTACTCGCCAAGGCCCGGATGGACCGAGCAGCACCCGGAGGATTGGTGGCAGGCGAGTCGGAAAGTCCTAGGGTCAGTTGCAGCTGCGGTACCAGGGCAGGTGGCAAGCCTCGGCCTGACCGGCCAGATGCACGGGGCTGTATTCCTTGATTCGAAAGACAGCGTGATCCGGCCTGCTCTGCTGTGGAACGACCAGCGCACCGCATCGCAGTGCACCGACATCACCAATCTGCTTGGGCGCGACAGACTCATGGCCATCGCCGGTAATCCCGCGCTGACCGGGTTCCAGGCACCCAAGCTTTTGTGGCTTCGCGAAACAGAGCCCGCCAACTACAGGCGAATCGCCCACGTGCTCTTGCCGAAGGACTACATACGCCTGCGGCTGACGGGCGAGTTCGCCACCGACGCGTCCGACGCGTCGGGCACGTTACTGCTCGACCTTGTCGAGCGGAACTGGTCGGCCGAGATCCTGGACGCACTCGAGGTGCCACGCGAATGGTTGCCGGCAGTTTATGAGGGCCCGGAAGAGACGGGGCGGCTTCGTGCGGACGTCTCGAATGAGCTCGGCCTTCCCGCCGGCATTCCGATTGCAGCCGGTGCCGGCGACAACGCTGCCGCTGCGGTGGGCTGCGGAATCGTCGAGGTAGGGCTGGTCAGCTCCTCCATCGGGACGAGCGGGGTGCTCTTCGCCTACACCCCTCAATTCATGCCCGACCCATCGGGCCGACTACATACGTTCTGTCACGCGGTGCCGGGCGCCTACCACCTGATGGGCGTCACTCTGTCTGCTGGCGGTTCGCTGCGATGGTGGCGGCATGTTCTTGGAGACCGGCATTCCTACGATGCTCTGATTGAACTGGCCGCATCTGCGCCGTTGGGCTCTGAAGGTTTGCTGTTTCTGCCCTACCTCACTGGCGAGCGCACGCCACACTCCGATCCGTTCGCACGCGGCGCTTTCTTCGGCCTCACCAGACGTCACGACGTGGCTCACCTGACCCGGGCGGTGTTGGAGGGGGTTGTCTACAGCCTCGACGACTGCCTCGAGATCATGAACGGCCTTGGAATTGTGGTGACACAGGTTCGAGCGATCGGGGGAGGTGCTCGAAGCTCGCTCTGGCGCCAGATTCAGGCAGACGTCTTTGGCGTACCAGTACACCGCACTCTAGTCGAAGAGGGCCCTGCCTACGGCGCAGCTCTTCTCGCGGGAGTTGCCGTTGGTCATTTCCGGAGCGTCCAGGAGGCTTGTTCGGTCATCCAGCTCCGCTCGGAAGTAGCAGAGCCAGAGCCATCTAGTACTGAGCTTTACGGGCGCTACCGCGACGCATACCGAGCACTCTATCCGGCCACAGCAGAGGTTATGACCCGCTTATCCGAGCTGGGGACTGACTAGCACCTATCTCGGGGCAGCTCCAGCTCGTGCGGGGCACCTGACACCGACCCCAAGGCCTCACGGTCCCGAATCACACGACACTTCATCCAAACATGTCGGTTTCTGCGCTTTTCAGTTCGATTCTTCAAGTCGACGCGCCGAGGGCGTCCAGATTTGCACGAATCTTCGGACGGATTACTGCATGACGTACTACAGAACGCAGCGGGTCCGGCCGGCCAGCGCTTCGATGGCCTCTGGGTACTCGCGGTATGGGCGGTAGCCGAGGAGCCGATTCGCCCTGGTGCAGTCGAGGGTGAAGTCGTACGCGATCTGCGCGACCACGAACCGGTTCAGCACTGGCGAGCGATGCTTCAGCACGGCCTTGTGGAACGCCTCCGACGCCCCAGCCGCGGCCCACGCTGCGCGCATTGGCACGTGGACGATGCGCGGCCGCAGCTGGAACGCGCGGTGGAACTGGAGCAGGAGATCGTCGACTGTCGCCTGCAGCGCGTCGGCCACGTTGAACACGCCCGAATGGCGCGCGCACAGGGCCAGCTCCACAGCGGCGGTCAGGTTCTCCACGTGCGTGAGCGAAAGCCGGTTCCCGCCGTTGCCCGGCACGAACACCGCGCCGACGCGGCGGCGGAACGCCAGCAGCCGCGGCAGGATCTTGTTGTCTCCGGGGCCGTACACGATGTGGGGGCGGAGGATGACGGCATCAGGCCGTGACCTCTTCACCAGCGCCTCGGCGGCGATCTTGCTACGCACGTAGCCGCTGAGATATACGCGTGCGAGCGGCGCGTCCTCCCTGATGTCGCGCTTCGTCTCCTCGAGGTCGTAGACGCTCGCGCTGCTCATGTGCACGAACGATCGAGCGTCGGCGAATGCCTCCAGCACGTTGTGCGTGCCGGTCACATTGGCGGCGTCGAATTCGTCGTCCGAACCCCACTCGGTGACGGAGCCGGCGCAGTGCACGACCGCGTCCACGCCGGGCTGGTCGCCCCGCAGCGGGCGCGTGATGTCCCACCTGCGGTACTCCAGGTCGGGATACTCGGGCAGGGCTGGGTCCGCCCGCCTCCCATAGGCGACCACGCGATGACCGCCCGCCACCAGCCGGCGCGCGACCTGGCCGCCGATGAATCCGCTGGCGCCGGTGACGGCCACGTGCATCAGATCAACGCCGACACGTGCCGCCTGAGCGCGGGCTTGTCTGTTTTGAACGAGCGTCCGTTGAGCGGGATGGGCGTGACGACAATGCGGTCGGGCCGGGCGTAGACGTCGATCCGGTTTGAGCCCTCGACGAGCTCGCGCGTGACCCGCGACCGGAGCTCGGCTGGATCGATGCCGTCGCCCGGCTCCACCGCCAGCACCACCAACTCGTCCGCCGTGCGCTCGTCGTACACGCCGACCAGGGCGCAGCGGCGGACGCCGGACATCGACCCGACCACGCCCTCGATCAACGCCGGGTAGATGTTGTGGCTGCCGCGAATGATCATGTCCTTCTTCCGCCCCAGGAGGACCAGGCGCCCGCCTTCGAAACGGCCGAGGTCGCCGGTGGGCAGCTCAGTCAGTCGCGGCTGCCCCAGGTACCCGATACAGAGGTTGGGTCCAGTCACAATGACCTCGCCGTCAGCCGCGATCCGCACATTGACGCCGCGGCACGGCTCACCAATGACGTCGCCGCCGCCGCCGTAGGCAAGCTTCTCCTCGAGGCTGATCCAGCTCACCGGCAGGATCTCAGTCATGGCGTAGGCGCAGTAGATGCGGGTCGATAGTTCGATCGAGTCCCTGCAGCGGCGCAGGAATCCGGCGGGCGCCGGGGCCGAGCCGAGGATCACCGCCTTAAGCGAATCCGGGAGCCGCCGGCCGCTGCCGCGCGCCGCGCCGAGCACCTCTTCCAGCGCGCTGGGCACCCAGTACGCGTGAGTAGGCCTGATGGCGACGACGTCTGCCAGCTCCGAAGCGGGGTCGCGGCGCACCCGGGGGATGACCGCCTCGGCGCCGGCCAGCAGCGCGGGCAGGACCATGTGCAGCTGGTCGCTGTACACGCGGTCGGCGGGGTCGAGCGTCAGCTGTTCGGCGATGAGCGCGATGCCGGTCCCGATCGAGGCACCGCTGTGCACCACGCCCTTCGGCGCGTCGGTCGTGCCCGACGTGAAGACGACCGCGACCGGGTCGTCGGGGCCGACCGTTCTCGGCGCGCGGTCGAGCTCGTGGCGAAGCAGATCGGAGTAGTTGAGAGCCCGCGGCCGCCAAGGGAGCCTCGGCCCGAAGAGCAGGACGCGCGCGCCGGCGACATCCAGGTTCGGCAGCCTGACACCCCGGCGTTCGAGGGCGGCGCGCACAAGACGGGTGCGGGCCAGCGCGTAGAGCACGCTCTCGGCCATCACCCAGCGCGGCGACAGCAGGGTCATGCGCGACGCGAAGAGCCGAGGCGACATTCCCGGTTCCGCCGCCACCACCACGCCGCCGCAGCGGGCGATCGCCAGCAGCAGCAGTATCGATTCCGGGCAGGCGCGGATCGAGAACACCACCGCGTCACCGCGCTGCAAGCCCGCACGCATCAGCCCGGCGGTGAGCGAGTCCAGCTCGCGGCCCAGGTCGCCATACGTCAGGCGCCGCCCGCCCGGCTGGCTGAGCGCTGGCGCACCGGGGTTGGAACGACAGCGAGAGGCGATCAAGTCGAGCAGGTCTGGGATCGACGTCATCGCATCTGGACCTCGAGGCGGGAGTAGCCGGGGATCATGCCGCCCCTCGCGTACGAGCGCGAGCGCACCTGCAGCTCACCCGGCAGCGAGGCGATCGCGCCGAGCACCAGCTTCATCTCGCGCTGGGCCAGGGCGAAGCCGAGGCAGAAGTGGTGGCCCGCGCCGAACCACAGGTTGCGAGCGGACGGAGGGTGCTGGCGGCGGATGTCGAAGCGCCTCGGCTTCGGGTACGAGGAGCTGTGCTTGACGATGTTGTAGGTGAGGAGCATGACCCGCTCGCCCGCCCGGAATCTCACTCCGCGGACCTTGCAGTCGTGGGCCACGCTGCGCAGGTTGACGGGGGTCGGTACCGTGACGCGCAGCGCTTCGTCCACCGCCCCTTGCAGAAGCTTGGGTTCGGCGCGCAGCACCGACTGCTGGCCACTGTCGATGAGCAAGGCGATGGCGCGCGGGACCGCGGTGGTCACGGTCTCGGTGCCCGCGATCAGTATCGACCCCACGACCCCGCGCGATTCGTCTGCGGTCAGCCCAAGCTCATGGAGGCGCGCGATGACCGAGCCCTGCCGCATTCCGTCGCCCGCGTAGGCGCCGGCGACAGGCGCCGTCATTCGCTCGAAGGCGCCGCGCTTCGCGGCCGCCTGGCTGGGCGAGAGCTTGCGCGTCGACAGCCGGATCGAGCCGGTCAGCTGTCGCGTCAGCCCGAAAATCTCCAGGTAGCCGGGCGCGCCATCGTGGTCGGGCTGCGGGAATCCGAGCATGTGCCAAGTCGTCCGGCCCGTCAGCAGCTGCGCGAAACGCACGATGTCGACGCGCTCGCCCGCTGCTAACCGGCGGCGAAGCTCCTCGATGGGCGGGCGCAACACCTCACGCTCCACGACCTCGAGGTAAGTCGGCGAAAACAGCTCGGTCAGCTTCGAGCGAAGCGCCATGTGCTCCTCGCCGTCCATGTTGAGCAGCGCCTTCTTGCCCATCACCTGGGTGATGAGCACACCAAAGCTTCCGGGTCCGGTCTTG
>WNEY01003376.1_pt1 | contig 18852 bp, 16 predicted proteins | sample 5400531 | NCBI WGS metagenome assembly WNEY01 (sample SAMN13153338, study PRJNA577476) | soil metagenome | isolation source: 200 cm saprolite under Douglas fir tree site 1 | place: USA:California | collected 2015-04-18
CGGCGCTACACGACGGAGATCAACAGGCGCGAGGGCTGGCGCGGTCACCTCTGGCAGGGACGCTTCGCTTCTTACGTCATGGACGACCGATACACGCTCGCCGCCGCAAGGTATGTCGAACTCAACCCGGTTCGCGCCGGCCTCGTCGCCCGCGCCGAAAACTATCCTTGGAGCAGCGCGCGCGCTCATCTTCTCGGTCGCGACGACTGCCTGGTCAGAGTGGCGCCGTTGCTTGCGCGCGCCGGAGACTGGTCGTCGTTTCTCGGCGAAGGCGCAAATGCCGAGGACTCGCATTCGTTTCGCAGGCATGAAAGCACCGGACGACCCCTCGGCAGCGATGCCTTCGTGGACGATCTCGAGCGGGTATTGGGTCGCGTCCTCAGGCGGCGGCCACCAGGTCCGGCGCCGAAAGGAGGCAGCGACCGCACACCCTGAGAGTGCGCGACAGTCGCTGGCACGGAGGGTTGCGTATGGTGTCCCCACAACCGTCAGGGACGACCGCCCCCGATCGCCGCTGTCGCTACCCCAACGACCGCGAGCGCGGCGGTGACGGCGAAGCCCAGGTCGACGGCCCGCACCAGCGCGCCGGCGCCGCCCCGGTGCAAGACGGTGGTCAGGATGGCGCCGGCGAGACCGACCCCGAGCACCATGCCGGCGTTGCGCGCCGTGGCGAGCACGCCAGCGGCGATGCCTTGCCGGTTCGGCGGCGCCGCTCCCATCAGCGCGCTGTTGTTGGGCGCGACGAAGAAGCCGGTGCCCAGCCCGCACACGGCGAGCGCCGCCGCCACTTGCGGCGCCGGCGTCGCGGGACCGAGGCGCGAGAGGAGGAACAGCCCGAGCGCGAGCAGCGCCATCCCCACCATCGCCGGGATGCGGGTGCCGATCCGGTCGGACATGGTCCCGGCGAGCGGGGCGACGAACATCATCACCAGCGGCTGCGCGGTCAGCAGCAGGCCGGCGCGCGCGGGCCCCAGGCCGCGGCCTTCGATCAGGTAGAACGGAACCAGGAAGAGGATGCCGTACACGCAAACGTAGTTGATGACCGCGCTGGCGGTGGCGCCGGCGAAGGCAGGCCGGGCGAACAGCGAGAGATCCAGCATCGGCCTCGGGACGCGCCGCTCGATGCGCAGGAAGACGGCGAGCAGCGCGATCGACGAAGCGAGGAGCAAAAGCGTCGCGGGCGAGGTCCATCCCCACGCGTGGCCCTGGTTCAGCGCGAGGAGCAGCGCGAGCAGGCCGGCGAAGAAGGTGGCCGCGCCCGCCCAGTCGAACCCTTGCTCGATGCGCTCCGGCGCGTCCGGGACGACGTACCGGGCACTGAGGAACAGCGCCACCGCCCCGACCGGAACGTTGATGTAGAAGATCGCGCGCCAGCTCCAGTGCTGCGCGAGGAAGCCGCCCAGCGACGGCCCCACCGTCAGCCCGAGGTACGTCATGGTCGCCTGCAGGCCCAGCGCCTGGCCGCGCTGCTGCGGCGGGAAGGTCTTGGTGAGGATGGCGGGCGAGTTCGCGAACCGGCCGAATCCCAGCAGCAGCCCGCTCACCACCAGGAGGTAGACCGTCACCACCCATTCGACGGTGGCGATGTCGGTGCGCAGCTGGTCGCGGAGCACCGGGAGGACGGCGTTGACCACGCTCCCGTCGAGCGCGGCCATGAAGGTGCCGGTGCCGATGGCGACCAGCACCCACCACTTGCGCGGGACGTTTGCCCGGGCAACCGGAATCTCCTGGTCCGCGCGCATGCGCGCGGCAGCCTATCCCATGGCAGTATCGGATCCGATGACTCCCGCGACTCCGGTGGCGCGCGTCGAGGTCGGGTCCTTCCGCCGCGACGGGGTGGAGATCCTGCGCGAGGTGCGCTGGACCATAAGCAAAGGCGAGCACTGGGTGCTCCTGGGTCCCAACGGCTCGGGCAAGACCTCGCTCTTGCGCATCCTCGCCGCGTACGAATGGCCCAGCCAGGGCGAGGTGGAAGTGCTCGGCGAGAAGTTCGGGCGCTTCGACCTGCGCGAGCTGCGCAAGCGCATCGGCCTGGTCTGCGCCGCGCTCGCGCCCCGGTTCCCCGATTGGGACGACGCGCGATCCATCGTGCTCTCCGGGATCGACGCCGCCATCGGGCGCAGCCGCAAGTTCAGCCCCGACGAGGAGCGGCGCGCGCTGGCGGCGCTCGAAGCCGTCGCCGCGGCGCACATCGCGCGCCGGCCGTTCGGCGCGCTGTCCGAGGGCGAACGCCAGCGCGTGCTGATCGCGCGCGCCTTCCTGCCCGCCCCCGCGCTGCTGGTCCTGGACGAGCCGTGCGAAGGGCTCGACCCGCTCGCGCGGGAGCGCCTGCTCGACGACCTGGCCCGCTTCGCCACGCGGCCGGGCGCGCCGACCATGGTGCTGGTGACGCATCACCTGGAGGAGATCCCGCGCTTCGTCTCGCACGCGATGCTCCTCGCCAACGGCGGCGTGGTCGCCACCGGGCCGGTCGAGGAGGTGGTGACCACCGCGCACCTGTCCCGCGCCTTCGGCGTGCCCTGCGAGGTGAAGGTCGAGCCGTCCCGGCGGTACTCGCTCCGCTTCCGGGGGCCTTGACGGAAGGCCCGCGATTCGCCAGCGTGGTGTCCGGCGAAGGCCTCGGCGTCCTCCGCCGCTCGCAGCAAGGAGCACGCGGATGGCCAGCATCAAGAGGAACGTGGTCCGCGACGTCGTCGGCCTCGAGGCGTCCACGCCTTGCCGCGAGGCCGCGAAGCTCATGGCGCAGAAGAGGATCGGCGCCGTCGCCGTGAAGCAAGGCGGCCGCATCGTCGGGTTCGTCAGCGAGCGCGACCTGATCCTCCGGTGCCTGGTCGGCGGGGGGACCTGCGAGGCGCCCATCGCCGAGGCCATGCGCAGCGATCTCCCCAGCATCGACGCGGCCGCGTCGGAGAGCGAGTGCGCCACCCTGATGCGCGATCACTACACGCGCCACCTGCTGGTGGAGGAGGATGGCCGGGTCGCCGGCATCATCTCGATGCGCGACGTGATCGTCCTCATGCTCGACGAGAAGCAGTTCCTCATCGACCAGCTGAACGTCTACATCTCCGGCCGCTGAGCGCGGGGGTTGCGGCGAGATGAAGGCCGCCATCTTGAAGGAGCTGGCCGAGGGCGAGAGGCGGGTCGCCGCCGTCCCCGCGACGGTGGAGAAGATGGTCAAGGCGGGGATCGACGTCTGCCTCGAATCGGAGGCGGGGCTCGCCTCCGGCTTCCAGGACGGCGAGTACCGGGAAGCGGGGGCCCGGGTGGAGCCGTCGCCGCACGCCGCGCTCGAGGGCGCGGACGTCGTGCTCAAGGTCCAGAAACCCCGTGGCGACGAGCTGGACCGCATTCCGGAAGGCTGCGCCTTGATCGCCTACGGCCTTTGCGCCGGAACGGACCTGTCGCAGAAGCTGCGCGCCCGCCGCATCACCGCGCTGTCGCTCGACCTGCTGCCGAGGATCGCCCGGGCGCAGAGCATGGACGTGCTCAGCTCGATGGCGAACATCGCCGGGTACAAGGGCGTGCTCCTCGGCGCGGGCGCGCTGGGCAAGTTCTTTCCGATGTTGATGACCGCCGCGGGCACGGTCCTCCCGGCGAAAGTCCTCGTGCTGGGCGCCGGCGTGGCCGGCTTGCAGGCGATCGCGACGGCCAGGCGGCTGGGCGCGCTGGTCACCGGGTTCGACATCCGCCCGGCGGTCAAGGAACAGGTGGAAAGCCTGGGCGCCCGCTTCCTCGCCGTCGACCTCGAGGAGCACGCCCAGGATGCGAAGGGCTACGCGAAGGAAGTGTCCGCGGACGCGGCGCGCAGGGAGCGGGAATCGATCGCGCAGGAGCTGCGCGCGACCGACGTCTGCATCACCACTGCGCTGGTGCCGGGCAAGCGGGCGCCGATCCTCGTCACCGCGGAGATGGTGAAGGGGATGCGGATGGGCTCGGTGATCGTGGACCTCGCGGCCGAGCAAGGCGGGAACTGCGAGCTGACCGAGCCCGGCAAGGAGATCGTCAAGCACGGAGTGATCATCCTGGGCCCCCTGAATGTGGTGTCCGCGATGGCCTACCAGGCCTCGCAGCTCTATTCGCGCAACGTGCTCAACTTCCTCCTGCACGTCTACGACAAGCGGGCGGGGAAGGTCGCCGTCGACCGCGACGATGAGATCGTCAAGGCCTGCTTGATCGCCCACCAGGGGGAGCTGCTGCAGCCGCCCTGACCAAGGGGGACTCCATGATCGATCCCGGTCTGATCGCCGACCTGTACGTGTTCGTGCTGGCCGGTTTCCTCGGCTACCAGGTGATCTCGCGCGTCTCGCCGCTGCTGCACACCCCGCTCATGTCCGCGACCAATGCGATCTCCGGGATCTCGCTGGTCGGGTCGCTGGTGGTCGCCGGGGCCGGCTACAACCCGCTCAGCACGGCGCTGGGGTTCATCGCGGTGACCGCCTCGACCGTCAACGTGGTCGGCGGTTTCCTCATCACCGATCGCATCTTGAAGATGTTCAAGGCGAGCCGCTGAGCCATGCAGCGGACCCTGCTCCAGCTCTTCTATCTGCTCTCGGCCATCCTCTTCGTCCTGGGCCTGCGCGGCCTGAGCCACCCCCGCACCGCGCGCCGGGGGATGTTCCTGGCCGAGCTGGGGATGCTGCTCGCCATCGTCGGCACCTTGTTCCACCACGAGATCCTCAGCTACCGGTGGATCGTCGGCGGACTCGTCCTGGGCACCGTCATCGGCGCGCCGCTCGCAATCTGGATCCCGATGACCGCCGTCCCGCAGCGGACGGCGCTCTCGCACTCCTTCGGCGCCCTCGCCGCGGCGCTGGTGGGTATCTCCGAGTACTCCCGCCACGGAGCGCAGCTCGGGGCGGGCCGCGTGGCCGTGATCGGCGTCGAGGTGATGCTCGGCACCTTGACCTTCACCGGCAGCCTGATGGCCGCGGGCAAGCTGCAGGGGCTCATCCGCGGGTATCCGATCACCTACCGCGGCCAGAACTTCGGAAACCTCGCGCTCCTCGCGGGCATGGTGGGCCTCATCGTCGCGCTGGCGTTCATGCCCGGCGCCGGCAACGCCTTCTACCTGATGGTGGCCCTGGCGCTCGTCTTCGGCGTCCTGCTCATCTTGCCGATCGGCGCCGCCGACATGCCCGTCGTCATCGCCTTGCTGAACTCCTACGCCGGCCTGACCGACGCCGCGATGGGGTTCATGCTCGACAACAAGATCCAGATCATCACCGGATCGCTGGACGGCTCGTCGGGATTCATCCTCTCCATCCTGATGTGCCGCGCGATGAACCGCTCCATCACCAACGTGCTCTTCGGCGCCTTCGGCAAGGTGCAGGAGCTGCCCGCCGGGGAGGAGGCGAAGAAACCGATCCGCCAGACCACGGTCGACGAAGCGGCGGAGGTCCTCGGCACCGCCCGGTCGATCGTCTTCGTCCCCGGCTACGGCATGGCCGTCTCCCAGGCGCAACATCGAGTGCGCGAGCTGGCCGATGCGCTCAAGAAGAAAGGAGTGTCCGTGCGCTACGGCATCCACGCCGTCGCGGGCCGGATGCCCGGCCACATGAACGTCCTCCTGGCCGAGGCCAACGTGCCCTACGACGAGCTGTACGACATGGACCAGATCAACCCGCAGTTCGCCGAGACCGACGTCGCGGTGGTGGTGGGCGCGAACGACGTCGTGAACCCCGCCGCCAAGCGCGAGCGAGACAGCCCCATCTACGGCATGCCGATCCTGGAGGTGGAGAGGGCGCGCGTGGTGATCGTCTGCAAGAGGAGCCTGAGCCCCGGCTTCGCGGGGATCGACAACGAGCTGTACTACAACGAGAACACGCTGATGCTCTTCGGGGACGCGAAGGACACCATGGTGAAGCTCGCCACCGCCCTCAAGCAGTAACAGCCGCCGCCGATAGGGCGGCGCTGCGCTTTTCACATCGCGGCCGCTACGGCTCCAGGTTGCGCGCCTGGGGCACGTCGCGCGAGTACGCCGGCCGCGCGAGGAACTGCTTGGGTTCGTAGCGCCAGAACTGGCTCACTTCGGGCACGGTGGCGACGATCGAGTTGACCAGCCGCCCGTCCTTCCGTTCCACCCGCCGGACGTGGATGCTCAGGATGGGTTTGCCATACTCGTCGAGGCGGATCGGTCCCATCGGCCCTTCGCGCAGCTTGACCGCGTGCAGCGCGCGCACGAAGGCGGCCTTGTCCTCGAACCGGCCCTTCACAGCCTTGAGCGCCTCCTCGAGGAACAGCCCCGCGGTGTACGTGCCCACCGTGTAGAACCCGGGGACCGCGTTGTATTCGGCCTGCACCGCCTGGACGAACCGGCGGTTGTCCTCGCTGTCGATGGTCGCCGAGTACCAACTCGCCGAGTACACGCCCAGCGCCTCGTCGCCCATGTTCTTGAGGATCCCTTCGTCGACGCAGGTGGGGTTGCCCAGCACCGGGATCTTCTCCTGCGCGCGGTACTCCGCGTACTGGCGCAAAAAGCGGAGCCCGTTGGTGCCGGCGAATCCGGCGTACACGCCGTCCACGTCCGGCTTGATCTGGGCCACGTAGGAGCCGTAGTCGGGCACGTTCAGGGGCGACCAGAGCTTCTGCACGATCTTCCCGCCGCTGTCCTCGAACGCGCTCTGGAAGCCGGCGACGCCTTCGTGGCCGTAGGTGAAGTCGTCGGCGACGGTGGCGATGCGCTTGAGCTTGAGGGTCTTCGCCGCGTACTCGCCGAGCACGTGCGTGGGCTGCGCGGCGGTGCCCACGGCGTGGATCACGTAGTCGTTCTTCTTCTGCTGCGCGAGGTCGTTCTGCGCCGCCGAGGTGGGCGTGATGAGCGGCACGGCAGACTGCCGGACGTAGTCGTCGATGGCGAGCGCCTCGAAGGTCGCGAGCGGTCCGATGATCACGTGGACCTTGTCGCGCTCGATCAGCTCCTGCGTGCGGGTCTTCGCCTGCGCGGGCTGCCCGCCGGTGTCCGCGACGATCAGGACCACCTTCCGGCCGGCGAGCGCGTTGTTGCGCTGCTTGAGGAAGACGTTGATGCCTTCCTCCATCTGCCGCCCGCCCGCCGCGAGCGGCCCCGTCCGCACCGAGAGGAAGCCGAGGCGCAGCGGCTCGGCCTGCTGGGCCCCGCAGCGAAGCGGGAGGCTACCACGTCCTCCTCGGCCTGCACCCGCTGGAACGTCACAGGAGGGTATTCATCCGTCCTTCGCGCTTTGTCGCGGGCTGCTGCCACCCTACCCAAGCCAACCCGCCATCTTTGCGCGCGTTACCAAGTTGGAGCCGTCGCGCCGAGTCTGTAATCATGACGCGCCGCGGCCCGTCCAGACTGGATGAAGTGGCTGGCTCCTACTCCAACGAGCTGACGGAGTACCGTCGCTCACGCATTTCCGCGCTCGAGGCGCAAAGAGAAGGAACCAGCCATGGACTATTGTACGATCGATTTGGGTGGAAGGAAATCCCAGGTGTCCTTGCGCAGCCCGGATGGACGGTTGCTGTTCGAGGGGCCGTACGACACGCTCTTCGGCGCGGTGCAGATCACAATAATCGGCGCGGGCATCGCCGCCGGCGAGCGGGTCCCCCGCTCCTCGCGACCGCGGATAATTTCCTGCGCGCCGCGCCGCTCGCCGCCGCCGCCGGCGGGGTCCTCCTGCTCGGCGAGGTCCTCACCGCGCGCCTGGTGGTCGCGGGCGCGGCGATCCTGGCCGGGATCGCGCTGGCCACGCGGAGATCAGCGCGGCCCTCGGAATCCCGGACTGCCCGAGCGGCGTAGGCGGTAGATCTGCCGAGCGTCTAGCCTGGTTCCGGGCTCGAGGTCCGGCTCGATGCGCGAAATGGGTCCAGGATCTGCGCGAGGTACGTCCGCGCCACGCGGGCGTTCGAGACGCCGTAGCCCTGCGGCCAGCGTCTTTCAGGCAGGAAGTGCGTCCCGAAGATGCGGTCGAGGATGGGGAGGTGGACGGCAAAGTTCTTGTCGATGGCCTCGGCCTCGGCGGCGTGGTGGAAGTGGTGGAAGCGGGGCGTCGCCAGAAAGGGCTCGAGCCGCTTCAGACCCGCACCGAAGTTGGCGTGGATGAAGACCGCATGAAAGGACACGAACGCCAGGTAGAGCGCCACCGCGGACGGGGACGCACCAACGAGGACCAGGACGGTCATCACGCCGGCCCGGGTCGCCAGCGCGTCGAGCGGATGCATGCGTGAGCCGGCCAGCCAGTCCATGGCCGTGCTCGAATGATGGACGGCATGGAGGCGCCAAAGGAACGAAAGCCGGTGGAAGGCGCGGTGGATCCAATATTGGGTGAGGTCGGCCAGCATCAGGACGGCGAGAAACTGGGCCGGCAGCGGCAGCGATCCGAGCAGGGCGAAGTCGCTCGCGGGGAGCAGCGCGTCTCGAAGCATCCGAGAGGGAAACAGCGACGCCCAGCTGAAGGCTTGTACGACCAGGTGGCTCAGCAGGAAATGGATCCCGTCAGTCGTCCACTCCGGCCGGAACACGGGCTGACCGCGCTGGCGGGGAAGCGCGCGCTCGAGCGGCACGAAAATCAGCGCAAGCACGAGCAGGTTGAGCGCGAACCACTCGAGCCCCAGCCCGAACTTCGTCTCCACCGTATCGGGCAGCGGCACGGCGGCGCCGCCCAGGGCCATGGCGCAGACCGCCAGGAAGATGCCGGTCAGCCCCAGGACCTTCCGGCGCCGGCGGGCAACGCTGAACAGTCCCAGCATCACCGACGCGATCAAGACCGCCTGCAGCACCCCACGGAGGAGCGCGATCGGGTAGTACGCTCGAAGGACAGGCGCGGTGAGAAGTCGGGGAAAGTGCAAGCAGAGCACGCCGAAGAGGCCGAGCGCGCCGCCGAGCACCGAACCAACTCCTCCTACCCAGCCGGATCCCAGGTTGGAGGGCTCGTCGTCGCCGAAAACCCGCCGGAAGTAGCGGTCGAGCGCGGTGGGCGCGGCGTCCGACGAGCGCATGCAACCAACAGTAGTCGAATCGGCCGCCTCGGAAAGAAACGGACCGCGTCATTCGCGCAAGCCTGCCGGCCCTCGCGGCCGAAAAGCCCAGTTCGGGTACACCTCCAGCCCCTGGTCCGAGGACAAATCGTCCTGGGTCTCCGGTTGCTTTTCGGGGTGAGTGTCGGGCGCGCAAACGGGGCAGACGAACTCAACTCGAGGGAAAGCTTTCCGGGAAGGCTGCGATAGACGACCTACGCTTAACGCACCGCGTCCCGCCCCGGGGCGGATACAGATCCTGGCGGTGCGTCGTGCCGCATCGGACAAGTTACGTATGCTGTCGTTTGCGATTGACAGGTTTGGAGCATTCGATTCGCAAACGGCTGCTAGCATTCGCAACAACGGCCGCCTAGCTGCTGCAGATGCGTCGAGAGCGGTCGTTTGGCCCACGTCCTCCTCGCGGGTCGAACTGCCGTCCAGCGTGCGCGTGCGGCGTCCGGAGCACTCCGAAAAACAGCGTGCTACCACCGCACACATAATGAACTCAAGAATCGTTGTCGAATCGCTCAGCTCCGCAGACCTGTTCTCGGGTGCGCACCGCCAACCGCCCCGCCGCCACGGCGCGATGAACACCGGCCCGTAGTTGCTCCGCTCGCTGAGCACACCTTCAAGTTCCAGTTCACAGCGAGTCGCGCGTGTCATGACAAGTTCCGCCAGGCACAGGATCTGCTCCGCCACCGCATCCCAGACGGAGACCTGGCGACGATCTTCGAGAAAGCGCTCGACTCGCTAATCGAACAGGTGAAGAAGGAGCGATTCGCCACGGGTCGGAAGGCGCGACAGGCTCCGACCGAAGATGCGGACGCATCGTCTTCGCGTCACATCCCCGACGCCATCAAACGTCAGGTCTTCGAGCGCGACGGCGGCCGCTGCACCTTCACCGATGAGGATGGCCACAGGTGCGGCGAGACAGGCGCCCTGGAATTCGATCACCTCGACGGGTTCGCGCGAACGCGTCTCCACCGAGCAGACCGGATCCGCCTGCTCTGCCGTGCGCACAACCAGCACGCCGCGGAGCAGATGTACGGTCGCGGGTTCATGGAACGAGCCCGCGCATCACGCGAGCCGCTCCCAGGGCGCCCAGGGACCGATTCAGGCTGACGCGCTGCGTCCCGCTCTGGAGCGAGCAGGGGCCGAGTGATTAGTCCTCAGGCGTGGAGGACACGATTTGGTGCTCGACGAATTGCGGGTGGCCGTCAGGAAGGTGGCCGCCAGCCGGCGGCGCGGATCAGCAACACCTTCCAGAGCGCCTCGAGGACGATGGCGCGCGACATCTTGCTTTGCCCGACGCGCCGGTCGGCGAACACGATGGGGACCTCCACCACGCGGAACCCGGCGCGCACCGCGCGGTAGGTCAGCTCGATCTGGAAGGCGTAGCCGGCGCTGCTGACGGTAGGCAGATCGATGCGTTCCAGCACCTCGCGCCGGAAGCACTTGAACCCGCCGGTGAGATCGCGCACGCCGACGCCCAGGATCGTGCGCGCGTAGATGCTGCCGCCTCGCGAGAGAACGCGGCGCCCGAGGCCCCAGTGCCTGGTCCCGCCCCCTGGAACGTACCGGCTGCCCAGCACCAGGTCAGCCTCGCGCGAGGCGGCGAGAAGCGCCGGCAGCCGTTCGGGCTCGTGGGAGAAGTCGGCGTCCATCTCCAGGATCCGGCCGTACCCGGCGCGCAAGGCGACCTCGAAACCGGCCAGGTACGCTCGGCCGAGGCCCTCCTTTCGCGCGCGGTGAAGAACGCGGACGCGCGGCTCGCGCGCGGCCAGCTCGTCGGCGAGCGCCCCGGTGCCGTCGGGAGAGTCGTCGTCGACGACGAGCACGTCCAGCTCGGGCGAGGCGGCCAGGATGGCGGGGACGATCGCGGGCAGGTTCTCGCGCTCGTCATAGGTGGGCAGCACGACGCAGGCGCGGTCCGCCTTGCTCACGGCGCTCCCCCGAGCAGCGCGGCGACTTCCTCGGCTGCGCGGCGGGCGGCGCCCGGGGCGCCGGCCGGGGCGAGGCCGGCGCGGATGCGGCGCATGCCTTCGAGCTGCGCCTCCCGCCCCTCTCCCGGGTGGAGCAGCGGAGCCGCGCTCTCCGCGATGCGCGCCCCGGTGCAGTCGCGCTGCAGCAGCTCGGGGACCAGCCGGCGACCGGCGAGGAGGTTCACCAGCGACACGAACGGGACGCGCACGAGCAGCCGCCCGACGATCCAGCTGAGCCAGGAGAGCCGGTACACGACCACTGTGGGCACCTGCGCGAGGGCGGCCTCCAGCGTGGCGGTGCCGGACGCAACCACCGCCGCGTCCGCCGCGCCCAACACCTCGGGCGCGCGCCCCTCCACGAAGGTGACGGGCAGGTCCGTCCGCAGCCAGTCACGCTGGACGGTCGGCGCCACTGGCACCACCAGCTGGAGGTCCGGCATGCGCTCCCGCAGCAGCCGCGCCGCCGCGAGCAGCGCCGGCCAGATGCGGCGGATCTCCTGGCGGCGGGAGCCGGGCAGCAGGGCGAGGACCGGCCTGCCGGGGGCGAGGCCCAGGGCGCGGCGGAGGTCGGGGCGCGAGGTCGGGGTCGGGGTCGGGGTCGAGGTCGGGGTCGAGGTCGGGGTCGGGGTCGGGGCCGAGGTCGCGGTCGCGATCGTCGGCGACGGTAGCCGCGGGCGCAGTCCGTCCGCCAGCGGATTGCCGACGTACACGGCCTTCACGCCGTGGCGCGCGTAGAACTCCGCCTCGAACGGCAGGATGACCAGCATCCGCGTCACGTCGCGCGCGATCTGCCGCACCCGGTAGGTCCGCCAGGCCCACACCGAAGGACCGATGAAGTACGCCACCCGGATGCCGAGGCGCCGCAGCTTCCGCGCCAGCCGCAGGTTGAAGTCGGGGCTGTCGATCAGCAGGGCCACCCGCGGCCGCCGCGCCTCCGCCGCCCGGCGCAGCGTCCGCAGCGCGCGGAAGATGCGCGGCAGCGCGGGGACCACCTCGGCGATGCCCATCACCGAGAGGTCCTCCGCGCGGACCAGCGTCTCGCACCCTTCCGCGCGCAACAGCGCCCCGCCGCCGCCGAACGCCCGCAGCCCGGGCCGCAAGGCGCGCAGCTCGCGCAGCACGGCGGCGCCATGCAGATCGGCGCTGGCCTCGACCGCGACGACCAGCAGATCGTCGCTCATCCCCGGCGAGCCCGCGCCGGGCCCGGCCGCTCCGGGCGCACCTACACGCCCTCCACGGCGATGCCGGCGCGATCCGCCGCCGAGGCGAGCGCTTGCCGGTCCAGCACCACCGCCTTGCGCGCCTCGAGGGCGAGCGCCGCGCAGCGCGCCGCCTGCATCGCCGCGACCGTCTCCGGCCCGACGGCAGGGACGTCGAAGCGCGCGTCCTGCTGCGGCTTGAACGCCTTCACCACCACGGCGCCCTCGGCCAGCGCGCCGCCGCGCGCGATGCAGGCGTCGGTGCCTTCGACCGCCTCGACCGCCAGCACCACTCCGCGCTTCACCACCACCGTCTGGCCGACGTCGAGCGCGCCGAGGGAGCGGGCCACCCCGAAGCCCACGTCGGCATCGGCGCGCTGCTCGTCGGTCAGGCGCCTTTGCCCCAGCGGTCCGGCCGGCGCCAGCAGGTCGGGAACGAGCGGCAATGGCGAGACCACGCGCACGCCTTCGCGCTCGAGCGCGTCGGCGATGGCCCGCAGCGCCGCGTCGTCGCCGAAGCTGCGCAGCCCGGCGAGCACCTTGACCCCCAGCCAGTCCGGGCGGAGGTCGAACAGCCGCACCTTGCGCAGCCCGCCGCAGAACACCGCCTCGCGGCACCCGCCCTCGCGGAGGGCCTCGGCGATGCGGCCGAGCTGCCCCAGCTTGACCCAGGCGAACCGCGCGACGTTCCGCTCCAGCTCGGGGTCGGTCTCGCCCTCGTGCCCGACGGCGACGACGCTTCGGCCGGCGGCGGCGGCGGCCTGGGCGAAGAGGACCGGGAACCGGCCCGAGCCGGCGACCAGCCCGATGGGATCCATCAGCGCGCGATGCCTCGCTGCGAGCCTTCCAGGAAGGCGACGAAGTGGTCGATCTCGGCGTGGCCGCCGTACTCCGCCTTCACGTGGGCCACCGCCTCGCGCAGGCCCATCTTGCTGCGGAAGACGATCTTGTACGCGCCCTTCACCCGCGCGATGGCGTGCTCGTCGAAGTGCGCGCGCGTCAGGCCGACGGTGTTGAGGCCGACCACCTCGGCGCGGTCGCCCTGCACCGTGACGTACGGCGGCACGTCCTGCGTGACCATCGCGCCGCCCGAGACGAAGGCGAGCCTCCCGATGCGCGTGAACTGGTGCACGGCGGACAGGCCGCCGAAGATGACGTGGTCCTCGACCACGACGTGCCCGGCCAGCGCGGTGCTGTTGGCGAGGATGCAGCCGTCGCCGAGCTGCACGTCGTGGGCGACGTGGCTGTTGGCCATCAGCAGGCAGCGGTTCCCCAGGCGCGTGACGCCCTCGCCCGCCGCGGTGCCGATGTGGACGGTGGAGAACTCGCGGATCTGGTTGCCATCGCCGATGACCAGGCTGGTCGGTTCGCCCGCGTACTTCAGGTCCTGCGGGATCGCGCCGACCGAGGCGAACTGGAAGACCACGTTGTCCGCGCCGATGGTGGTGTCGCCCTCGATGACGGCGTGGGGCCCCACCCGGGTGCGGGGGCCGATCTTCACCTTGGGCCCGATCACCGCGTACGGAGCGACCTGGACGGTGGAATCCAGCTCGGCGTGCCGATCGACGACCGCGGTGGGGTGGATCACTTCTGCTCCTTGCGGTCGGCGATGGTGGCCATGATCTCCGCCTCGCTGGCCAGCTGCCCGTCCACCTTGGCCTGGCCCGCCAGCCGCCAGAAGGACCCCTTCTGCCGGTCGATGGCCACGTGCAGATCGAGACGGTCGCCCGGCGAGACCACCCGGCGGAACTTCACGTCGTCGAAGGCCAGCAGCAGGATGACCTTCTGCGAAGGATCGAACGGCGCGCTCTCGTGCGCCAGCAGCGCGCCGGCCTGCGCCAGCGCCTCGAGCTGCAGCACGCCCGGCATCACCGGGTTCCCGGGGAAGTGTCCCTGGAAGAACCCCTCGTTGAAGGTGACGTTCTTGTAGGCATGGATGCGCTCGCCCTTCACCACCTGGACGACCCGATCGACGAGCAGGAACGGGTACCGGTGCGGCAGCGCCGCCAGGATCCTCGCGATGTCGAGCGCGGGGCCTTCCACGCGAACCTCCCGAAGGTCCGGGAACGTATCCTATTTCGGTGCGGATCGCTCCAGCGCGGCGATGCGGGCCTCCAGCTTGCGCACCTGCTTGACCAGGTCCGGCACCCGCGGCAGCGCGGCCATCGTGCGCAGCCATTCGCGGTGCGGCATCGCCGGATAGCCGGTGTAGGTCGCGCCCTCCGGCACGTCGTTGGGGACGCCGGCTTGCGCGCCGATGCGCGCGCCGTCGCCGATCTTCACGTGCCCGACGATTCCGACCTGGCCGGCCAGCACCACGCCCGCGCCGATCTCGGTCGAGCCGGAGATGCCCACCTGCGCGACGATCAGCGAGAGCGGACCGATGCGCACGTTGTGTCCGATCTGCACCAGGTTGTCGACCTTGGTGCCGCGCCCCACGACCGTCTCGCCCAGCGTCGCGCGGTCCACGCAGGTGCACGCGCCCAGCTCCACGTCGTCCTCGATCCGCGCGATGCCCACCTGCGGGACCTTGCGGTGGAAGGGCCCTTCGCCGTTGCCTTCGAGGTCGAAGGCGAAACCGAATCCGTCCGAGCCGACCACCGCGTTCGGCTGCAGCACCACCCGGTCGCCGACCACGCAGCGCTCGCGGACCACCGCGCCGGTCCACAGCACGCAATCGGCCCCGACGCGCGCCTCGTCCAGCACCGCGGACCCCGGGTGCAGCACCGACCGTGGCCCGATCCGCGCGCCCCGGCCGATCACGCAAGCCGCGCCCACCGACGCGGTGGGATCGACCTCGGCCCCCGCTCCGAGGTACGCGCTGGCGTGCGCTCCGGCGGGCGGCCGTTCCTCGGGATGGAAGAACGCGCTCGCCTTGGCGAACGCGACGTAGGGCTGCGGGGCCACCAGCCGCGCGGCGCCCTGGGGCACCAGCTTCGCCTCGTCCTCGCCGACGATCACCGCCGCCGCGCGCGTGCGCGAAAGCTCCGCCCGGTAGCGCGCGTTGGCGAAGAACGCCACCTCCTCGGGGCCCGCGTCGTCGAGTGCCGCCACGCCCCGCACCCGTCGCGAGCCGTCGCCGCGCACCACGGCGCCGATGCGGCGCGCCAGCTCCTCGACCGAGAGCAGCGCCCCCGCGCCCACCTACTTCTTCCCGGGTGGCGGCGGCGGCGGCGACTTCGGCGCGGGCTGCGCCGTCTTCGGCCCGGCCTTGCCCGCCTTGTCCCCCGCGCCGAAGCGGTCGTTGTACCGGCGCACCACCTCGTTGGTGACGTCCGCCGCGGCCGGCGCGTACAGGAGGCCTCCCTTGTCCAGCACGAACGAGATCGACTCCCGCTCGGCGATCTCGGCCACCACCTGCTGGAGCCGCTGCAGGATGTTCCCCATGGCCTGCTGCTCCTGCCGGTTCATGTCCTCCTGGAGGTCGCCGGCCGACTTGCGCGCTTCGAGCAACGCCTTCTGGAACTCTTCCTGCTTCTTGCGCTTGGCGTCGTCGGAGAGCACGGGCGCCTGCTTCTCGTATTCCTGCTGCATCTTTTCCAGGTCGGAGCTCTTCTTGTCGAGCTGCGCGCGCCGCTGCTCGAACTCGGTCTTGAGCCGGCCCCGGGCAGCCTTGCCCTCCTCGGTCTCCTGGATGGCGCGTTGCACGTCGACGTACGCGAGCTTCAGCGACTGGGCGCGCGCGGCGGCGGAAAGGGCGGTGGTTGCGATCAGGCAGGCGATTGCAAGACGGCGCATCTCGGATCTCCAGTGGGACGAAAAGCGGGCAAAGCTAAAGGGACGTAGCGAGGCGCGTCAAGTGCGCAGTCCTCCCACGCCAGGTGATCGATGGTGTCAGAAGAAGTTGCCGATGGTGAACTCGAACAGGTACGGGTCGTCGATCGGGCGCCGGGTGAGCGGGAACCCGACCTCGAAGCGGAGCGGGCCCAGCGGCGAGAACCAGCGCACGCCGAATCCGGTGCTGTGGAAGAGCCCCAGGGGCAAGGTGCCCTTGCCGTTCGCGTCGGGCCGCTGGTTGCTCTGGAAGAAGTTCTCGTTCTCCCCGAACACGTTGCCCATGTCGTAGAAGACGACTCCGCGGATCCCCGCCGACTCGACGATCGGGAACTCGATCTCCCAGTTGGTGAGGAGCTCCTTGTTCCCGCCCACCGCGTAATCCAGGATGCCGGCATCGGGGTCTCTCGAGGCCAGGATCTTCTTGGTGGGAGAGATGCTGCGCAGCGTATAGCCGCGGATGGAGTTGATGCCGCCGGCGAAGAACTTCTCGCTGATGGAGATGGGCCGGCTCAACGGTTCGGTGCTGCGGATGTAGCCGATCGACAGGTTCACCTTGGCCACCAGTCCCCAGAACAGCGGCCGGTAGCGGCGCTCGATCAGGCGGTACCGCTGGAAGAGGTTCTGGCTGCCGATCAGCGAGGTGGCGAACTCGGCGGAGGCGGACTCGAGGTGCCCGTTGGTGGGGAACAGCCGGTTGTCGCGCTTGTCGTAGTTGAAGGAGAACCGGACGCTGGAGGTGCGCCCGGCGGTGAACTGGTTGCGCAGCTGCAGCGCGGTCGTGCCGTTCGGGATCACGTCCACCCCTTCCAGCGTGTACGTGCCGAAGAAGCGGAAGTCCTCGAAGATCTCGTAGCCGGTGGTCAGCGCGCCGCCGATCGCCTGGCGGTTGAAGCCGGTGAAGAGGAGCTCGCTGCGGTACAGGTCGACCGACGCCGTCCAGGCCGTGTCGAGGAAGTACGGGTCGAGATAGCTGAGCTGGAACAGCTGCCGCAGGCTGGAGATCTGGAAGGACAGGCTGGCGGTGTGGCCGTAGCCGAGCAGGTTGTTCTGCGACAGTTGCGCCTGGCCGAAGAAGCTCTCGCCGCCGGTGAAGCCGAACCCCAGCTGGAAGGTGCCGGTCAGCTTCTCCTTCACCGTGACCTCCAGCACCATCTTGTCGTCCGTGGATCCCCGGCGGGTGTTGATCTCGACCGAGTCGAAATAGCCGAGCGCCGTGATGCGCGCCTTGGAGAGGCGGATGCCGGTGCCGCTGTAGAGGTCGCCCTCGCTGATGCGCATCTCGCGGCGGATCACCTTGTCGCGCGTCTTGTTGTTGCCGGCCACCTCGATCTTCTCGATGGTGACCAGGTTCCCCTTCTGGAAGGCGAAGTTGATGTCGACGGTCTTGTTCTCGGCGTGGACGTCGGTGTCCGGGGTGACGTTGGCGTAGGCGTACCCCTTGTCCTTGTAGACGTCCGCCAATACCTGGAGATCGCGCTGGAGGATGGTCTTCGAGAAGCGTGCCCCGGGCCGGGTCTCCACCAGCTTGAGCAGCTTCTCCTTCGGCTCGAGCAGGTCGCCGGAGGCGTCGATCTTTGCGATGTCGTACGGATCGCCTTCCTCGATGGGGATGGTGATGAAGATGAAGCGGCGGTCCGGCGACAGCTCGATCGCCGCCTTGCCGAACTTCACGTACAGGTAGCCGCGGTCGTAGTAGAGCCCCTGCAGCACGTACTCGTCGCGCGCGAAGGCGTCCTCGCGGTAGGTGCCGGCGCTGGAGAGGAAGCTCCAGAAGGTGCCCTCCTGCGTGATCATCGCGCCCTTCAGCTCGTCGGTTCGGATGGCGCGGTTGCCGACGAACCGGATCTCCTTCACCGTCACCTTGGCGTGCTCGTTGATGATGAAGACGACGTCGACCTCGTTGTTGGGCAACGGATCCAGGCGCCAGGTGACCTCGGCGAGGAAGTAGCCCTTCTCGACGTATTTCTCCTGCATCTTCTTCGCCGTCCTCCGCACCGCCTCGGCGTCGAGGATCTGGAACTGCTTGATCTCGAAGGTTTCCTTCAAGTCGTCGCGCGAGAGCTCCTCGTTGCCCTCCAGCTTGATGTCTCGGACGGCGGGCTTCTCGCTGACCAGCACGGTGAGCTGGTACCCGACGCCGGGCGGCGGGACGGCCGAGACGTCCAGCTTGACGTCGTTGAAGTAGCCCATCTTCCAGACGGCGAGCAGCACCTCCTTCAGCTTGCGCCTGTCGAAGGTGTCGCCCGGCTTGAGGGGCAGCGCGGCGCGGATGGCGTCGGCCTCCACCCGGCGGTTGCCCTGGACGTTGATCTTCGTGATGACGCCGGTCTCCGGGACCGGCGCGGCGGCCTCGGCGGCGGTCATCCCGGTGGGGATGCTGGGCGCCTGGCCCGTGGGCATCGCGGGCTGCGGCTGCCCGGGCTGGGCCGGCTGCGCCGGCGGCGGCGGCGGCGACGGAGGTCTGGGCGCCGGTTCGCGCTGCCTGGCGGGTGGACCCGCACGCTGGGCCGCCGCAGGCCGAAGCGGCGCGATCAGGAGACCCAGGGTCGCGAGCGGGAATGCCAGGCGCATGTAGAGGCGCGGACCCTAGTACAAGTCGAGGGAGCGAACAATGGAATTTGCCAGCCGCCGCCGACAGTCGCCGCCCCGAAGGCGGCGCTGCGCTTTGGAGAGTCGGGTTCGGCGGCGCTGTGCTGATCGGCGGCCGGTGCTTCGGAACCGGACAGCGCCGTCCCACGCACGGACATGCTGCGATCGTCCGCCGCAGCATTCGGCGGCGGGGCCGCCCTCTCGCGCCGCGGTGGGCGGCACGGAGTTTGCGGGGCGGGAATGCATGGAGACGCTGGTCGCCGACGACGTCCGCTACGCCGGGCTCGACCGCGCGCCAGGGCCGCTGGTGTACGCGCCCTTCGCGCAGGGGT
>WNEY01001046.1_pt1 | contig 18850 bp, 23 predicted proteins | sample 5400531 | NCBI WGS metagenome assembly WNEY01 (sample SAMN13153338, study PRJNA577476) | soil metagenome | isolation source: 200 cm saprolite under Douglas fir tree site 1 | place: USA:California | collected 2015-04-18
AGAATCTCCGGGCCTTTGATCAGGATCCCGAGCTGAGCGCCGCGCCCGGTGCCGACCATCAGCGCCGTCGGCGTGGCTAGACCGAGCGCGCAGGGGCAGGCAATGATCAGCACGGCGACGGCGGCCGTGAAGGCAGCGGCGGCGTGGCCGCTGAGCAAGAACCAGCCGGCCAGCGTCGCCAGCGCGATCGCGAGGACGACGGGGACGAAGACGGCCGAGACGCGATCCGCGAGCCGCTGGATCGGCGCCTTCCCGGCCTGCGCTTCGGCGACGAGGCGGGCGATCTGGGCAAGCGCCGTGTCTGAGCCGACCTTGGCGGCGCGGACGAGCAGGCGCCCGGAGGTGTTGATCGTGGCGCCGGCGACCTCGCTGCCGGGGCCGACATCGACGGGCACGGGCTCGCCCGTCAGCATCGACTGGTCGACCGCCGAGACGCCCTCGTCGACCACGCCGTCGGTGGCGATCTTCTCGCCGGGCCGAACGACGAAGACGTCGCCGACTTGGAGTTCCTCGACAGGCAGGAGAAGCTCGCGTCCGTCGCGCAGAACGCGTGCGTCCTTCGCGCCCAGCTCGAGCAGGCGCCGGATCGCCGCGCCCGTGCGCCGGCGGGCGCGCGCCTCGAAGAAGCGCCCGAGCAGGATCAGCGTCGTGATCACGGCGCCGACCTCGAAGTAGGTGTGGGCGCCCGAGCCGCTCACCAGCACCACGCTCGACCAGCCCCAGGCGGCGAGCGTCCCGAGCGAGATGAGCGTGTCCATCGTCGCCAGGGCGTGGCGAGCGTTCAGCGCCGCGGCGCGGTGGAAGCGCCAGCCGCTCCAGAGCACCACCGGCGTCGCGAGCGCAAAGGCGAGCCATTCCCAGCCGCCGAACTGCAGCGGCGGGATCATCGCCAGCGCGACGAGCGGCGCCGACAGCGCCGCCGCCACCAGCAGGCGCAGCCGCAGCGACCGGGTCGGATCGTCCCCCTCCGTGCGGGCGGCGGGGAGGACGGCCTTATAGCCGGTGCCCTCGACCGCGGCGATCAGCTGCTCGAGCTTTACGCGCTTCGAGTCGTAGCTGACGCTCGCCTGCTCGGTCGCGTAGTTGACGGAGGCCTCCACGCCCTCGAGCTTGTTCAGCTTGCGCTCGATACGGCTAGCGCACGAGGCGCAGGTCATGCCGCTGAGCGCCAGTTCGACGTGCTCGGGAGCGGCGACGGCCACTTAGGCCGCCTCCGCCTCGTAGCCAGCCTCGTCGATCGCGGCCCGCAACTTCTCGTCTGCGAGATCCTGGCCGCGGACGAGCACCAGCTTCGAGTCGAGGTCGATCTCGACGGACTCGACGCCGTCGACCTGGGCGAGCTCCTGCTTGACCGCTCGCTCGCAGTTGCCGCAATGCATGCCGGGGACGTGGTAGATCAGCTCTGTCATTCGGGAGATCTTCCTACTTACCGGTAGTATACCGTACCCCGCGGGGGTATCGATTGGGATTCCCTCTGAGCGCCCTGAGCTCAGCCGAAGCGCGCCAGCTCGTCGTCGAGCCGGCGCTCGAGCGCGGGATCGAGGGGCTCCGGCGCAGCGGCGACCGGCGTTGGCGCGCGGACACGGCTCCAGCGATAAGCCGCGCCGGCGAGGACGATCGCTGCGACCAGGATGCCGGCGATCGGCAGCCACCAGGCGAGCAGGTCGAACCCGTGCCTGGGCGGCGCGGCCAAGATCGCCGGACCGAACTGCGCCACCAGCTTGGCCTTGATCTCGCTCTTCCTGTCCCCCGCGGCGATGCGCCGGCGCATGAATGCCTCTATCCGCCGCGCGGCTGGCGCGTCCGACTGGTCGAGCGTTGTGTGGCAGGTCGGACAGATGACCTCGCCCTCAAGCTCGATCAGCGTCGGGTGTCGCTCGCTGCCGCTTGCCGGCACCGCCGCAGCGAGCAGACCGCCGCCGAGCACGGCCAGCAAAGCGAACGTGCGCAAGACCGTCTGCGGGAGGGGCGTCGGCATCTCCTACCGGGCTATAGTAGGTGCCCGGCGCCCTTCGCAGCCACAGTGTCAAAGCGTCAGGGAAACCCCGTTCGCCTGATCAGCGTCGCTCGGTTGCGGGCGTCCTGGTCGTCTTCCGACACGACGACAGCGAGACTGCTGTAGCCGTGGACGTCGCCGGGGTGTCGCTGCCGCTCGTCTTCGCCGCTGGCTTCGTGTCGTTCATTTCGCCCTGCGTCCTACCGCTTGTGCCCGGCTATCTCTCGACAGTGAGCGGGGTCAGCTTCGAGCAGATGGCCGGCCGCGAGCGCGGCGTCGCCCGCCCGGTAGCGGTCGCCAGCGCGCTCTTCTTCGTCGGCTTCCTCGCGGTCTTCGTCGCCCTCGGCGCCAGCGCCTCGGTCATCGGCGAGCTCCTGACCCAGCACCGCCTCTGGCTGAACCGGATCTCGGGCGGCCTGATCGTGCTCTTTGGCCTCTCGCTTCTTGGCGTCGGCTGGTCGGGCTCGCTCGGCGCGAGTTGGACCGAGAATGTGCAGGCGAAGGCGCGCCGCCGCGGGGGCCCAGTCGCGCTCGGCGTCGCTTTCGCCTTCTGCTGGACGCCCTGCGTCGGCCCGATCCTGGCCACCATCCTGACCGTCGCCGGCGCGACGGGCTCGCTCAAGAGCGGCGTCTTACTGCTCGCCGTCTACGGCCTCGGCCTGGCCGCACCCTTCATCGCTGTCGGCTTCGGCTTCACCCGCGCGCTCGGCGCCTTCAAGCGCCTGCAGCGTCACTACCGCGCAATCGAGCGCGTCGGCGGCCTGCTGCTGATCGCCATGGGTGCGCTCCTTCTCAGCGGCTATCTGTTCATCCTCAACATCTACGCCCAGAAGGCGCTGTCGTGGCTCGGGCTCGATTGGTGGACGAGCCTGTGAGGGAGAAGACCGAGCCGGTCGAGGGGGACGCTCCCGTCGAGGCGACCGAGGCCGCGACCGAGCCCACGCCTCGGTCGCCGCTCGTTCAGGTGCTCAAGCTGGTCCCGCTCGCCGCCGTCGTCGGCCTCTTGGGCCTCTTGGTCTGGGCGACCCTGGCCGCTGGTCGCGGCTCGAGCTTGGTCGCGAGCATCGCCGCGGGCAAGAAGCCGGCTGCGCCCCACTTCGAGCTTGGCGTGCTCTGGCCGCACACCGAGACCTGGCCATCAGCGCTCAAGGCCGCCTTGGCCGATGGCAAGCTCGATCTGCGCGAGCTGCGCGGGCGGCCGCTGGCGGTCAACTTCTGGGCCTCGTGGTGCATCCCCTGTCGCGACGAGGCCCCGATACTGCACGCCGCGGCGCAGCGGCACCGCGGCCAAGTCGCCTTCGTCGGTGTCGACGTTAAGGATTTGACCAGCGACGCCTTGGCCTTCGCACGCAAGTACAAGGTCAACTACGTCTCGCTACGCGACGGTGCCGGCGACAAGACCTGGAACGCGTATGGCCTGACCGGCGTGCCCGAGACCTTCTTCATCGACGCGCAGGGCCGCATCGTCGCTCACATCCCTGGCGCCGTCTCGATGCAGACGCTCGAGGAGGGGTTGGCGACGATCAGCGGCGCGGGCCGCGGGGGCACGATCGAGGGCGGCGCGCACGAAACGCCGTAGGTCACAGCACCGGCGAGGTACCACACGGCCCGTAACAGCTAGGCAGCGATCGCACTCTCGGGCTTACGCGCCGCGAGGCGCTCGACGATGCCGAGCTTCAACCGCTCGACTCGCTCGATGTTGAAGGCCTCCGCCTCCAAGTGGTCGAGCGGCTCGCGCAGGAGGTGGTCGGCCTCGAAGCGCAAGAACAGCGGGGCAAGCAGCCTTTGCCCAAGACCCACCGGCAGCAGCGAGCTGCGCACATGCTCGAGCAACAGGAAGCGGCCGCCTGGCCGCAGCACCCGACGTACCTCAGAGACCGCAGCGCGGTCGTCGGGGATCGTGCACAGCGACAGCGTGCAGACGACCGTGTCGAACGACTCGGCGGGAAAGTCGAGCGCTTGGGCGTCGCCGACGCGCAGATCAGCGTCACGACCAAGCTCCCGCGCCCGCGCACGCGCGATCTCAAGCATCGCCGGACTGAGCTCGATGCCCGTCAGCCGCACATCTTTGCGGTAGTGCGGCAGGTTGCGGCCGGTGCCGAGCGCGATCTCCAGCACATCACCTGCCGCCTGCGAACAGACCCACTCGCGCCCACCGGCAAACAGCAGCCGCTCGAGGATGCGCATCTCGCGGTCATACTTCTGCGCTTCCTTCTCGTAGACACGGAGGACGCGCTCGGTCTCGCGCGCCCGATGCGCGTCGAACGGCTTGACGGCGTCAGCCATGGGAATTCGCCGCGGCCCTTTGCCTAGGCGTGGCTATGGCTTGAGCCGCCGCAGCCTTCTTCAACGCTCCAGACGTCGGCGATCTGCTTGGCCGTGTAGTTGCGGCGGGTGATCAGGTACTTCGCCTGGCCGCCGAACGCCGTCCACCGCCAGCACGGGCAACAACACGACCCTTTCGTCTCCGATAGCGGGATGGCGCGCTTATAGGTCCGCTGCTGCCGGGGCGTCAGCGTGATGCCCTGGTAACCAATCAGGCGCTTAGCCAGACTGACCGGGATGTCGTAGGGGTCCTTCGGGATCAAATCAACCTCGGCATAGCGGCGGCTGAGCTCGCGGCGCTGGTTGACGTAGGAGCGGTAGTCCATCGGGAAGCAGCAAGCGCCCTGCAGACGCGCGTCCGGCGTCATCGTGTTGAGCGCCGAGGCAGGCATCCCGCAGCGGTTGCTGTGCGCACGGCTCAAGAGGGCGAAGCGGGCGCGCGGCGTCATCGCGCTTGGCGCCTGCCGAGTGGCCGCGGCGCGCGAATCGCGCGCATCGGTCGCGCGCAGCTGCGTCGCCGCCAGCGCCCCGCCGGCGACAAGAACGATGGCCGCAATAGCCAAGCCGCCCCGCCAACCGATGCGTCGCAATCTAGCCACCACTACACACTAGTAGCACTCGACTGCGTGACGGCGTTTCCGGCCTCAGCCGTCGGGCTCCGGCTCTCCCGCCGCTGCTGCCGCCGGAACAGGCGGCGGCCCGAGCTCAGCCTCGACCCACTTGGCGTGGTGCTCGCGCGCCCAGTCTTCGCGGACCGTCCCGAGAGTCATCCCGCGCAGCGCATGGCGGGTGCGCGGGTAGATCAGCGCCAGGTAGAGATGGCCGAGGAGAAGCACCAGCGCGATGTACATGAGGCCGTCGTGGAGAAGGATCGTGCTGGCGAAGCGGAAGCGCGTGTCGCGCTCGCCGTACCAGAGCAGGAAGCCGGAGACGGCGAAGAGGACAGCGAATGCCGCCGTCAGCGCCGCGTTTAGCTTCTGGCCGGCGTTGAAGCGCCCTTGCGGCGCGTCGCGGCCGACGAGCCAGCGGCGGTCGTCGCTGTCGAACAGGTTGAGCTCGCGCAGCGTGCGCCTGAGGCCGCGGCGGTCACCGACGGCGACGACGACGAGCAGCGCCGCCAGCCAGACGAGCGCGCTATAGATATGTACCGCCTTGATCAGCGGGCGGCGCGCGACGAGCTCCGACAGCGCCGGCAAGTAGAGAACGAGTCCCGAGCCGAGCAGGATGAAGAAGGCGCTGGCGTGCACCCAGTGGACGGCGCGCTCGGTGCGCGAGAAGCGGTGGATGTAGAGCTCAGGCACGGCCGTTCGAGCGTCCGACCCAGGCGTTGCGGTCGTAGCCGCGTACTTCCCAGTAGCCGTCGGCGGCCTTGTCGCTGACGATGATCCGCTCGACCCACTTGACGTTCTTGTAGCCGTACATGTCGGGGATGACGACGCGTAGCGGGGCTCCGTGGGGGCGCGTCAGCGGCTTGCCGTCCATCTCGTAGGCCAAGAGGACGTCCTTGAGATAGGCCTGCTCGAGCGTCAGCGAGTCGACGTAGGGCTTCTCGGCCGACACGAACGTCAGCGCCCGCGCTGTCGGATGCGGCCGGGCCGCCGCAAGTAGGTCGCGAAAGCGAACGCCGGTCCAGCGGACGTCGTCGACCGACCAGCCGGTGACGCAGTGGAAGTCCGACGTCTGCTCAACTCGCGGCAGCGCGCGCAGCTCGTCGTAGCTCAGCTCGAGGGGACGGGCGACAAGACCGTCGACGAGGAGACGCCAGCTGTTGCGGTCGAAGACCGGCATCGTCGCCGCGACGGTGTAGATGCGCCAGCCCGACGGGACGACCTCGCGCACCTGCGACGGCAGCACATTTGCTGCGGGGCGCAGCGCCGGCGCCAGCCGGTCCCAGAGCGGCTTCCCCCACCAGAGCGAGGTCAGGCCGCCGAGGGTGACAGCGAGGAAGGTGCGGCGACCGTACGGTTTTAGCTCGGGGTGCTCGTTGATCTTCGTACTATGCCTGCGTTTCCTACTGACCGGTAGTTGAAGACCTTAAGCTTCGCTTACGCACGACGTCACTGGTCGCGGCGACGCCCCCACTCATGTTCCATCGCCTCCTTGGGCACGTTCATCGCCCGCAGCATCTTGAGGCCGTTCGTGCGCGAGAAGCGCCAGATGAAGACGCCGACGAGGAAGTCGGGGCGAGAATCACGTCTCCCCATTTGCTCCTCGAGGCGACGTTCAGTCGCGGGCCGTGATGACCGTCTCTGGCTCGCGCGCCTCGAACTCGTCGATCTGCGCTGCCAATGCGCGCTGCCGCGCGCGCAGGTCATCGAGCGATTCCTTGTCGCTGCGTCGCGGCGGGCAGATCGCGCAGCCGGGGCCGATCCCGCGCCGGCCGAGCCACATCATTACCGGGCAGGCGAGCGCCGCGGCGACAATCGCGGGAAGGACAATCCACTGGGCCATGCGCTAACTACTATAGCTGAGTAGGAGATGAGCATCTTCGTTCCTTCGCCGCCTCTGAGACGTGGCCTCGTCTCTCTCGCTGGAGTCACCCTTGTCGCCCTCGCCGCGTCGGCATCTGCCGGCGCCCACTCGTTCCTAATCCGTTCGGATCCCGCAGCCGGCGCACGTCTGACCAAGGGACCGGCGACGCTGACGCTCTACTTCAGCGAGCCACTCGTCCGGAGTAGCGAGCAGGTGAGTTTGCGTCGTGTCGGTGGCTCGAACGTCGAGCTACCAGCGCCTACGAGCGAGTCGGCACGGGTCGGTCAGCCGCTTCCGAAGAATCTGCGCGGCGTCTTCGTCGTCCACTGGCGCGTCCTCTCGGATGACGGCCACCTCTCGCTCGGCGAGTTTGCCTTCGCAGTTGGCTCAAGCGCCGCGCTGCCGAGCCTGAAGGCCTCGACGATGCCCACATCGTGGGCTGAGGTGGCAGCGAGCTGGCTCGTCTTCATTGGCCTCGCTCTCGGCCTCGGCGGACTCGCAAGCGAGCGTTTCATCTGGCGGCGCACGCCATTGAATGCACGGACGATCACTGCCGCAGCCGCCTGGCCCGGACTCGCACTCGCGACTGTCGGTGCGTTTCTGCAGCTCGTACTGCTCGCCGGTGATCGCCGCGGCGGGGGCTTCAGCGCCGGCTTGAGCGGAAGCGCGATCAGCGATGCCCTCGCGACGCGCCCCGGCAGGCTGACGCTGGCGCTGATCGTCAGCGTGCTCATCGCCGCCGTTCTGCTGCCGCTGCGCCGGCTGCGCCTTACCGCGATCGTGCCGCTCTTCGTCGCCGCCGGCTTGATCGCCGCCCGCGGCCACTCGGGGACGTCAGGCCACGGCTGGGCGATCGTCGCCGACGCGATCCATCTCAGCGCCGTCGCACTCTGGCTCGGCGCGCTCGCTCACCTCGTCCTCGTCGTCGTTCGTAGCGGAGACGCCCGCACCACGCTCGCAGATGGTGCGCGTCGCTACGCCCGCTTCGCGCTGCCGACGGTCATCCTGATCAGTGCCACCGGCATCCTCACCGCCATCCCCGAGTTCCGCAGCGTCAGCACCGTAGTAACGAGCGGCTATGGCCGCACGCTGCTGATCAAGGCCGCGCTGATCGCCGTCGCGCTCCTGTTCGCACTCGCCGCCCGGCGATGGGCGCTGCCGGCGAACCCGCACCCACGGCTGCCGCTCCTGAAGCGGCTGACCGTCGCCGAGGCGACGGTGTTGGCGCTGGTTTTGATCGTCGTTGCCGTACTCGTCAATGCCGCTCCGCCGCGCGGGCCGGCCGCCGCCGCCCCCGCAGCGCAGCTCGGGCCACCACCTGTCGTCGGGCCGTCGCTGCAGCTGGCCGATCTGGCCGGCCAGGTCGGCCTGGCGGTCACCGCCGGGGCGAAGGAGCTCCAGTTCACCGTTGTCCCGCCCGGCGATCAAGAGGCAGGGTCGTTGAAGTTGACCGCCCACGCGAGGCGACCGAACGGCCGCGCGGTCGATCTCTATCCGCGAGCCTGCGGCAGCACCTGCTTCGCCATCCGCTTGCGGCTGACGCCGGGGACGACTGTCGTCCGCGCCCATCTCTCCTCGAGCGCCTGGCGCGGTGGCACCGTCAGCTTCCAAATCCCGTGGCCGCTGCGGCCCGAGCAGCCCGGGCTGTTGCGCCGCGTCGTCACGGCGATGAACGCCGTTCCGGCGCTGACGCTGAACGAGGCGGTAACGAGCGGCCCCGGAAGCGCGGGCAGGCCGATCGCGTACCGGCTCAGCGGGCGAGCGTTCATGAAGACCGAGCTCTATCGCAGCGGCGCCGTCGACATTCGCAAGATCGACCGCAAACACGGCTTGGCGCAGCTCGTCTTCGCCTTCCCCGGCTCGAGTATCTGGTATCGGATCTGGTTCGACAGTCGCTACCGACTGCACCGGGAGATGATCATCAGCCCCGGCCACCTGATCCGCCGCAGCTTCCGCTACGGAGGGCGCGCGACAGGCGCGAGTTCGGTGCCGCCCTCGACCGCAGCTCCGACCGGCGCCCCCGTGGCGCCCCCGCCGGCTTCGCTCGTCCTTGGTCAGGAGGACGGTGATCTCGCCGTGGGCATAGCCGTCACCCCCGGGCGCCAGCTTGCGCTGCAGGGGACGGTGCTCGGGCCTGACGGAAGTGGTCTCGGCGGTCTCGACCTCACGTTCGAGGTCCGCACGGCAGTAGGGGAGACGAGCGGGACGGCGCTTGTATGCGGCAGCGGCTGCTATCGGACGCAGGTGTCCGTATCGGGGAAGCCGCTGACCGTCGCGCTCAGAATCGCTGGCGCCGGACGTTCGCCATCAACTCTGCGCTTCTCGCTGCCGGCACGGTGGCCGCCAGCGAGTGCAACCAAGCTCCTCGCCCGGGCCACCCGCGTCTTCCGGGGGCTGAGAACGCTCGTCACGCATGAGCGGCTCGCGTCGAGTCCGACCAACGTCGTCAATACGACGTATGAGGCGGTCGCGCCGAATCGGCTCGCCTACCAGATTGCCGGCGGACCGAGCGCGATCATCATCGGCGCCCGACGCTGGGACCGAACCCGCGGCGGCAAATGGCAGCGCTCGTCGCTGACGCCGCTGCAACAGCCGGCGCCGTTCTGGACGTCAGCCACGGACGCCCATGTGATCGGCACGACGCGCGTCGACGGTCGCTCGACCTGGCTCGTCTCCTTCTACGACACGCACATCCCGGCCTTCTTCACGATCGCGGTCGACAAGACGACGCTGCGCACGCTCGACCTGCGCATGACCGCGGCCGCCCACTTCATGCACCACCGTTACACAGGCTTCAACACGCCCGTGCAGATCGCGCCACCGCGCTAACGCGGACGAGTTGCCCTGGCGGTGACGTGCCGTTACCGGCTGGCCTTCGCCTCCTGCGCGAGCGCGGTGAGACCGGTGCGCAGCGTCGCCGGCTTCTGCCTGCCGACGAGCTTGGCCGCGATCCGGCCCTGGCGATCGATGAGGTAGGCGGTTGGCAGGCCGAAGAAGCCGAGCTTGCCTGCCATCGCAGCCTTGCGGTCGAAGACGTTCGGATAGCCGAGGCCGTAGCGGCGGATAAAGCGACGCGCGTCGCCACGGCTGTCCTCGACGTCGATGCCAAGGAAGCCGATCTGCTGACGATGCTCGCGCCAGAGCCGCGCCAAGAGCGGCGCCTCTTCGCGACAGGGCACACACCAGGAAGCCCAGACGTCAATGAAGGCGGGCCGGCCGCGCAATGCGTGCAACCTGATCGTCGCGGGCGGGGGTGTCAGCGCCGACCCACGCAGGTCCGGAAGTGGCTTCCGCCGCGCTGCGGGCACGAGCGCCAGTCGCGTTCCGTGAAGCTGCGGCGCGGCTGCGTCATCTGAGGAGCGCAACAGCAAGCCGATGAAGACCCCAATGAGAACGGCGCCAGCGACGACGAGGGGGAGCAACAAACGCCGCTTGCGCAGAAGCGCCACTAGCCGAAAGGATGAAGGGCGAGGACGAGAACGATGACGATGAGGAAGAGTGAGAGAAGAATGGCGAGGCAGTAATGCACGGCGGAAGCTTTGGCCTCAGTGGCCGCTCCCACCGCCGTTCATCATCCGCTCCATTCCCGGCGATTGCATCATCTGTTCCATCTCCTGCGGAGCCCGCTGCATCGCCTCCTCCATCCCGGGCGCGTTCATCATCCGCTCCATCCCCGGAGGCGGGTCAGCCATCATCTGATGCATCTGCGGCGTCTTCATCATCCGTTGCATCTCAGGCGGAGCCTGGCCCATCATGCGCTCCATCCAGGAGGGGGCCGCGAAACCGTGACCGGCGCCGAGCGCAGCCGCCGGAACCGCGGCGGCGACGACGCCGACGAGCGTGCTGAGTCGCCACCGCATTCTCATCTCAACTGACAGGGTCGCGCTCGCGATCGGCGGCCGGCCCGGTTGCGTTCGGCTGCCGTCCCTCGAGAGCCTCGATCTTCTCAGCCAGACGCGCCTGCTCCGCCTTCATCTCCGCGAGCGGGCTCCTGTCATCGCTCTGGCGGCTGTCGTCCGTCTTCTTCATCCCGCCCATCATCCCGCGGCCCATGAAGAGCATCATCAAGCCCATCCCGATCGGACAGGCCAGCAGGGCCAAGAAGAGCAGTGGGCTTGTGGCTGCAATCAGCATCGGTTCTCCTTCTTTGCGAAGTGACGTCCTACAGAACAGTAGTATAACGAGGGCTCGACCACCTCGGAGGCTGCCCGGCGAGGCCCCCTGCGGCAGACCCCCTTTAGCTCGAGGCGCCGGTCGCCGATGAGAGACTTAGAAACTACGCACGAGTAGTTACACTGATTTCAATGCCTCTAACCCGCCTACTGCGGCCGGCAGCAGGGGTCGAGCGATGACGGACATCCTGTTCGGCGGCGCCGTGCTCGCCTCGTTCCTGGCCGGCATGGTCGCGCTGTTCGCGCCCTGCTGCATCTCGGTGATGCTGCCCGCCTACTTCGCGAGCAGCTTCGCGACGAAGCGCGCGCTCGTGGCGATGACATTCATCTTCGCGGCAGGGCTCGGTCTGATCATCCTGCCGATTGCGCTCGGTGCAGCCGCGATCGGCTCGCTGATCAGTGCCCACCACATGATCTTCTACCTCGCCGGTGGAACGCTGATGCTGGCACTCGGGCTCTACATGCTCGTTGGCGGCAAGCTGATGCTGCCGATGCCGGCGATGCGCGCCCGCCGCGGCAGCGGGCCGCTTGCCGTACTCTCGCTCGGCGCTTTTTCCGGTGTCGCGAGCGCCTGCTGCGCGCCCGTCCTGGCGGGTGTGGCGACGCTCTCCGGTGCGAGCGGGTCTTTTTCGAACGCTCTGATCCTGGGCGTCGGCTACGTCTTCGGGATGGTCTTCCCGCTGTTCGTGATCGCGCTCCTCTGGGATCGCTTCAATTGGGGCGAGAGCCGACTGCTAAAGGGGAAGCGCTTCTCGGTACCCGTCTTCGGCCGCCGGCTGGCACTCCATTCGACCGCTCTGGCGTCGGGATTGATCTTGATCGCGATGGGCGTGGTCGTCATGGTGATTGCCTTCCGGGGCAACGCGATGCCCTCGTCGGGCTGGCAGCTTTCGCTCTCCGCGCACGTCCAGCACTACGCGCACGTCCTCAAAGTCTGGGCGGGCACTCTGCCCGGCTGGATCACCGGCATCGGCATCTTCGCCCTGCTCGCCGCTCTCGGTTGGAAGGCACTCGGCCAAGTCGGAGTCACCGGCGGCACCGACACGGAGAAGAGGCCGGACGAGCCGCACGCCGACGATACGCCGCCACGAACGCCACCAACGATGAAACCGGAGGAACTGACACTTGAGCGCTAAGAAGGCAAAGGCCGCGCGCCGTGAGGCCGCGGCACGAGGTGGGCAACCAAGACGACCGCGCACGGTTGCACGCGGGAACCAACCCCCATCGAGCCGGTTCCGGCGCGGGGTTTGGGTGCTGCTCGCGATCCCGGTCGTCGTCGCCGGTCTTTACGGGCTCACCGCCCTCGGCAAGGGTGGCAGCGGCAACGGAAGCGCCTCCCGCGGCGGCGGCGACTACCCGTACGCGATCGGCTCGCCGGGCCCCGGCGACCCCGCGCCGCCTCTCACCCTCCCCTCGACGAGCGGCGGCACCTTCGAGCTTGCCTCGTACAAGGGCAAGAAGCAGGTGCTGCTCTACTTCCAGGAGGGTCTGACGTGTCAGCCGTGCTGGGACCAGCTGACGGCGATACAGAAAGACATGCCCAAGTTCCGCGCGCTCGGAATCGGGCCGATCGTCAGCATCACGACCGACTCGATCGGGCAGATTGAGCAGAAGGTCAAAGACGAGGCCATCAAGATCCCCGTCCTCGGCGACGTCGGGGCGCAGTTCTCCGGCGCCAACGCCTGGGGAACGAACAAGTACCAAATGCAGATGATGGGCGAGCGCAATGGTCACACGTTCATCCTCGTCGGCAAGGACGGGCGCATCCGCTGGCGCGCCGACTACGGCGGGGCGCCGAAGTACACGATGTTCGTCCCGGACGACACGCTCCTCGCCGACCTGCGAAAAGGGATGAAGAGCCAAGCGTGACGGAAGTCGTGCTCCTGACGAAGGAGGACTGCCACTTCTGCGACCAGGCGAAGGATGTCCTCGCGCGTCTGGGTGGTGAGTACGACCTCCGCGTGCGCGAGGTGGCGCTCGAGTCCGAAGAGGGGCGAAGCCTCGCGCTCGAGTCGGCGGCGCCGTTCCCACCGGTCGTCTTCCTGAATGGTGCGACCTTTTCGTACGGGCGCCTCTCGGAGCGAAGGTTGCGTAAGGCGCTGCGATGAGCGAACCGGCCGACTCCCGGTCCGAGCGCGTCCCTACAATCGACGGGATGCCTTCCTTCGACCGCCGCCCCAAGCGCCAGCGCCAGAGCCGCGATCCGGTCGCCCGCTATCTTGGCGACCTGCAGGCAGCCGTAATGGAAATCTTCTGGCGCCGTCAGAGCGCGACCGTGCGCGAGGTCGCCGACGAGCTGAACAAGAAGCGGTCACTGGCCTACACAACCGTGCTCACCCTCGTCAGTCGTCTCTGGTCACGCGGATTCTTGGAGCGCGAACCGGAGGGACGGGGTTTCCGCTACTGGCCGGCGAGGTCGCGCGATGACTTTCTCGCCGACCTCTCGGACGAGCTGATCGATCGTCTCTTCGCCGATTTCGGGGCCATCGGCGTCGCCCGGGTTGGCGAGCGCCTGAACGACCTCACGGCACAGGAAAAACAACGCCTGACGCGACGGAAAAGATCGAAGTGAGCGAGCGACCGAACGCCGTCTTCGGCTCGATCGTCGCAATCGCTGCTGGCCTGACGGCCGCTGTCGGCGCCGCGCTCGCCACGCTCGGTCTCACCGCGATCGGCACGCTCGCAGCGACCATTGTCGGCGCCCTGACGGCGTGCGTTTTCTTCCTGGCGGAACTTCACCGCATCCCCCTGAGTTCACTCGTGCTCGTCGTTCTCGCGCTTGCTTCCATCGCCGCCTGCGCGCGCACACTCTGGGCTTACCACCGCGAGCGGGATTTGCTCAACGCCCTGCCGCTCGAGCCGCTCGATGATGGGCCGCTCGCGGCGATCGCTCGCGCCGCGGGCGTCCGCCTCGAAGTGACACCCGCGAGACGGCCAGGCGCCTTCTGTTTTGGCCTTCTCCGAACCCGCATCGTCGTCACCACGGGCCTTCTCGAACGCCTCAGCGGCGCCGAGCAGGCAGCGGTCGTCTGGCACGAGGCCGAGCACGCGCGTGCGCACGAGCCGGTCAAGTGCCTGCTCGCCAGGCTCGCGGCAAATACCTTCTTCTGGATTCCGGCGCTACGTGATCTGCTCGAGCGCTTCCTGCTCGTCAAGGAGATCGCAGCAGACCGCCGTGCGCTTGTCCGCACAAGCACCGACGCGCTCGCCGGCGCCCTCTACGAAGTCGCCAGCGCCCCCTCGCTGGCCGCCGTCGGAGCCGGTGATCTCGCAGCCGCGCGCATCGAGCGGTTGTTCGAGCCCGATACGTCTTTGCCAACCCTCTTCCGCTGTCAGCACCTTGCCGGCAGCGTCGCCGGCGCCACAGCGCTCACCGTCACTCTCGCCTTCCCCGCCCAACTCGACCTCGGTGAGCAGACGCATCTGCACGCGATGCTGACCAGCCTGTCCCTGCATGGCTTGCCAGGAATGGCGGCTGGGCTCGTCCTCAACGGCGCCATGCTTGCGGCGTTCACGCTGATCTGGCGCCGGCTGGGCAGCCGCCGCCGCTCGAGCGGCTGAACGCCGAGGCAGTCGCGCGAATTCGTTGAGCCCACGGGCGAGGGCGCATCACGGTTCGGCAGGAGGTCGTTCCACGGCACAGCTGCGAGAGATGCCTCGTGCAGACCGGCTCGGCCTCACCGCCGAGATTGCCCGGCGCCGCACCTTCGCCATCATCAGCCATCCCGACGCCGGCAAGACGACCCTGACTGAGAAGCTCCTGCTCTTCGGGGGCGCGGTGCGCGAAGCAGGTGCGGTTCGCGCACGCAGGGGCGCGCGTGCGACGACGAGTGATTGGATGGAGTTCGAGCAGCTGCGGGGCATCTCGATCACCTCCACCGTGATTCAGTTCGAATACGACGGCGTCGTCTGCAATCTGCTCGATACGCCCGGCCACGCCGACTTCGGCGAAGACACCTACCGGACTCTTTGTGCCGCCGACACCGCGATCATGGTCATTGACGCCGCCAAAGGGCTCGAGCCGCAGACGCTGAAACTCTTGCGCATCTGCCGCACGCGGAAGCTTCCGATCATCACGTTCGTGAACAAGTTCGACCGTCCGGCGCTGCCGGCGCTCGAGCTCCTCGACCAGCTTGCAGCAGAGACTGGACTCGTCCCCGTGCCGGTGACCTGGCCCGTCGGCGACGGGAACCGGTTCGCCGGCGTGATCGATCGGCAGGGGCCCGAGTTCATCAGACTAGAGCGAACCGCGCACGGTACGACCGCAGGAGCGGAGCGCCGCTTCCCGGTCGCCGACGCGGCCCCGCCGGGCGTTGCGCGCGAATGTTGGAGCGCTGCACTCGAGGAGTTGGCCCTCCTCGATACGACCGTCAAGGGCCTAGACCACGCAAAGTTCTTCGCCGGGCACCAATCTCCCGTCTTTTTCGGCAGCGCGCTCGCCAACTTCGGCGTTCGGCGGATGCTGCAAGCGTTGAACGAGCTCGCTCCCTCGCCCCTCCCATTTACAGGTGTAGTAGACAGCCGTCCCCGGCCGCTCGACGCGGACTTCAGCGCCTTCGTTTTCAAGATTCAGGCGAACATGAACCCCCGGCACCGAGACCGGGTCGCGTTCCTCCGTGTCTGCAGCGGCAGCGTCGAGCGCGGCCTCCGCACGACGGTCGCACGCACCGGCCGGCCCCTGCAGCTCACGTTTCTGCAGCGCCCATTCGGACAGGAACGGGCGACGATCGAACGGGCGGTCGCCGGCGACGTCGTGGCAGTCACCAATGCACGTGGACTGCGAATCGGCGACACCGTCTACAGCGGCGAACCCGTTTCCTTTCCGCCACTGCCCAGCTTTGCCCCCGAGCGATTCGCGATCGCGCGCAACTCCGACATCGCTCGCGACAAGCAGTTCCGGCGCGGCCTTGCCGAGATGGCGATGCAAGGCGTCGTACAGGTCCTGCTCCGGCCCGAGGTCGGTATGCGCGAACCCATTCTTGCCGCGGTCGGCGAGCTGCAGTTCGAGGTGGCCGCGTTCCGGATGGCCCGGGAGTTCGGCTGTCAGATCGAACTCACGCCGGCGCAATGGAAGCGCGCCTGCCCGATCGATCAAGACAACACGCCGAAGCTGCGCGGGAGATGGGGGATCGATCTCGTCGAAGACTCGGACGGCCACCCGGTCGCTCTCTTCCTCTCGGAGCGCGCCATGGACGCAACAGCCGAGGAATTCCCAGAGCTCGAGTTGCCGCGGTCGCGAGACTACGAAAGTGCGCCGCGCCCAAAGCACTGATCTGGGCGTCGTCACCGGCAGGACCATGGATAGCCAGGGTAGATCGCGCTACTCGCCGGCTGCGAACTTGTACGTTGACGGGACCTTCTGCGGCGGCTTTCCGACCACGATTGCGATCGCCTGATGCGACTTGAGGACGAGATCCTGCGGGTTCCCGGGCTGCTGCTTGCCGTCCACGTACCACTTGAGGTTGTTGCAATACGCTCCGACACAAAGTGAGTTGAGATAGACGCCCCACTCGCCGAAGAGTTCTCCGAGGGTATACCCCTTGTCCGTCGCCGACTCGTTGTGAATCACACCGTTGGGTGCGTGCGTGTGGAGCTCTGTGAGGTATTGCGCGCCGGGGTTGATCCCGATTTGGGCCGGGACGCTAACGCTTTTCCCGTTCACGAATATGTCGAGGTGCATGTGAATGTGGAAGGCGAGCTGCTCGGCCGAGAGCTGCGAGAGGCCGAGCGGGAGAAGGCGATCGGCAAGGAACTCGTACTCCTGGGACCACGGAGCCTTCGTCCTCCGGATCCCCGGCAGCGCATTGATGTTCGCGGACGTCTTCTGGGTCTTTACCTTGCTGCCCCCGTCGTTGCCGCGCAGGACTAGGACGCCTACGACGATCGCGACGAGCACGACCACGCCCGCCCCCGCGGCCGCGTAGACCCAGGGAGGCCGCTGGCCGGCCGCGCCCTTTGTATCGCGGCGCTGCGGTGCCTGAACTCGCCGCGGGGGCGGTGGGGTGCGTACCTTCTTCGCCACGGCCGCGTGATACTACCCGTCGGTCGTAGGCGGGACGCGCTACGCCACACGATCAGGAAGTTGTCGGCGGTCGAGAAGAAGACCTTCCCGGCGAACGTCACGAAGATCGTGTTCGGATCGACGAGACTGGAGTTCGAGAGCGCCTTCGCACCCAGCACGGTGATGAAGTCGATCGGGATCAGCGTGTAGATGAAGAACCTCACGTTACAGGTGAGCAGGAACGAATATGCGAGGTACACGGTCAGCCAGCCGTGCCCGCCGAGACCGGAGAAGAAGCTCGTGCCGTCGAGCTGGTGGAAGCCCGAGAGCGCGCCAATGCACATGGACAGCAGCGCCAGCGTCGTCGCGAAGACGGTGACGAAACGGATCCCGAGATACGCCGGGATGAAGAAGATCAGGATCCCGACGACCGCGATCGCGAGCGTCCACCACGCGATGAACGTATGGATCGGCGTGAAGCCCGAGCTCGTGTTCAAGTGGAACCGGTCGGCGAGGTAGAACGACGCCAGGATCATTCAGCGGCGCGACCGGGAACCAGCCGAGGCAGTAGGCCCACGGGGTGATCCCGTTGACGTGCTTGGCCGCACGTGGCCAGCGATCCCTGTACGCCGGATAGGCATACGACGGCGAGCCGCCGGTCCTTTCGGGCATCATCGCGGAGAGCTCTGCCAGCAAGAGGCAGATGAGGTACCCCGGAGTCTGCGAGGTTTACTCAGCGCTCCGGGGCGACGAGGTAGACCGGGATCTTCGCGCGCCGCTCGACGCGGTAAGGCTCCTGCGACCACATGAGGTCAGCCAGCACCCGGTTGCGAGGCGGATCGGCAGCCATCACGATCGCCTCACAGCCGAGTCGCTTCGCCTCGCCGACGATGCGCTTCGTCGCCTTGCGTGTGCCGAGGATGTTGCCGTCCGCCTTCACGCCGTGTTTCTCTAGCAGCCGGATGGCTTCCGCGACGCTGTCGCGCTGATCTTGCCACTCCTTCTGGTTTGGGCGCAGGCCCGGCGCCGGGAGCGCGAAGCCGACGCCGTAGATCCGCGCGATCGCAAAGACGTGGACCGGAACGCTCGACGCGCGCGCGAGCTCGGCGGCGCGATCGACCGCCGCCTTCGGGATCGGCCTCCCCTCGCTCGCGAGCATGATGCCCCCCGATGGAGCTTCGGCCGAGGCCTTCTTGAGCTGGCGCCGGCGCACGGACGCAGCGTAACGGGGCGTCGGGCCTCGAGTCACGTGGGGGCGCCGGCGAACCGGCGACCCCACGTCGAGCGTCTAGGAACCCGGGCTCGGGATCGCCGCGGGCGGTGCTTCCTCGGCGTACTTCGGGTCCTCGATCTTCTTCCGGTACCAGTACAGAGGGAGATAGGAGAGGAGAATTCCCCAGCCGATGAAGTAGTAGACGCGCGTGTTCGCGCCGCCGAGGGATGAGTTGGGGAGGGATGTGTAGACGAGCCCACCGAAGATCCAGATCACAAAGAAGAGCGCTGCGAGCGCCAGCGCGACGTATTTCATCCATTCCGGGAGCCTGAACGGTCTGTTGACGTTCGGCCGGTACTTGCGAAGCAAGAAGTAGCCGATCAGCACCGGCACGAACGAGATCGTGTAGCCGACGTTCGAGAGGGAGTAGATCTCAACCGCCCCCCCGGTGAACACGAGCGCGAGCGAGAACGCGACGTTGAAGAGCATCGCCCGGTCCGGAACGCCGTGCTTGTTGATGTGCTGGAAGAACCGCGGGAACTGCCCATCGACCGACATCTGGTGGAGGGAGCGCGCGCAGCCCATGATCGCGTTCAGGGCCGAGAGCACGAGCGCAACGATCAGCATCACCGCGATCAGCCAGTTGAGTACGTTGCCGCCGGTCGAGAACA
>WNEY01001047.1_pt1 | contig 18850 bp, 18 predicted proteins | sample 5400531 | NCBI WGS metagenome assembly WNEY01 (sample SAMN13153338, study PRJNA577476) | soil metagenome | isolation source: 200 cm saprolite under Douglas fir tree site 1 | place: USA:California | collected 2015-04-18
CGCCGATGACGGCGCCGGCAGCGCGGCCGGTCCCGCAACCTGGGCGCCGACCGGGGCGAGCGTGAAAAGGGTGGCCGTGGCAGCGGCGATCAAAATGGCCGCCGTCCGTAAGGAAATATCGCAGTGCATGGCGTGTGTTTTTGTCCCTGTCGGTGATGTCTTGTTATTGCCCGGTCTTGAGCTCGACCGATTGCAGATGGGCGGCGTCGATCACGAGCGATGCGATGGCGCGGCCGATGCAGTCATGAACGCGTTGCGCGAGCACGTTGTCCTTGCCGGCCGCGTAGAGATCGAAGGCGCCGACGTCGGACCAGTGCCGCATGATGCCGAGCCGGTCGAACAGCGGGATCTCGTGCTGCTGGGCGACCACCCGCATATGATCGGAGTAGGGCGGCAGCGTCACCATGAGGTCGGTCCGAGGGCTGTACTGCATGTTCATCAGGATGACGTCGGCACCGCCGTTGTGCAGGGTCTCGACCCCTTCCTCGAGCGCGGCCCTGAAGCCGTCGGGATCGACCCGGCGTATGGCATCGATGGTACCGGTCTGCCATATCACCAAATCGGGTTTCTCGTCGACCAGCAATTTGGCCATGCCCTTGGCCAAGTCCTCGGCGGTCAGCCGGCTGCGGACCAGGGTCACGACCTTGACCGCGACGGTCGGCATCCGCTTCTTGAGCGCCTCCTCGAGCCGCGCCGGGTAGGCCGACCGAGGGCCATCCGGGCCGGCCAGGGCCGACGAGCCGGTGCCGACCACCGCGATGGTGAGCTTGCGCTCCTTGGCCACGACCGCCGCGACGTGCTTTAACTCATTGGCTCCAAAGAGCAAATAGCCCGGAATCGCGCACGTGTGCGGGTCGGCGGCGAATGCCGCGCCGACCAAGGACAAGACCGCTGCGAGTGCCGCGACCGGCCTCCTCATCATGCCTCGCCTCCCGCGAGGTCCGCGTCCGGCGCCTTCTTCGGGCGCGACCCCGGACTTCGTTCATCTGCCCTTTTGTACCACGTAATCAGCCAGGCTGCCGCAGTCATTATCATAATGCCTAATACGCTGGCCAAGAACTGCACCCAGAAGGCCCCCGACACCTCGACCATGGCGAAATGGGCGGCAAACGACAGGAACACGCCGAGGCAGAAGATTTCCAGGGAATGCTGCCCGCACACGATCAGCGGCCACATCCAGCGGGTTTTCAGCGGCGGCCAGTCGCGCGGCACGAACCACACCGTCACCACCGCCAGCGCGAGGAAATGCGCAAAGCGCAGCACGTCCAGGTTGATCTTGTCGATCGGATAGATCGCCTCCTCGAGCCAGTGCGGCACGTATTGGCTCATGCCCGGCAGATACCAGGTCATCGCGATGACGAACGCGAAAACGAGGTAGGCGACCGCGAGCGCCAGCGTCAGGCGCGACTGCAGCACCTTCGAGAGCCGCTGGGCTCCCCCCAGCGCGCACCAGGCCCCGAACACGAACAACAGCTGCCAGGCGAAGGGGTTGAAGTACCAATAGCCGCTCGGATAACTGGGCATGTTCCAGCCGAAGTGCCAGGTGAGGGCGTAGAGCAGGACCGAGGCGGCGAGCGCCAAGGTGGAGCGGAACAGCAGCAGCCACAGGGTCGGCGGGAACAGCAGCATCAGGATGATGTAGAGCGGCAGCACGTCCATGTTGGACGGCTTGAACTTGAGCAGCAGCGCCTGAATGATCGTGACGTCGGGCTGCTTGAGAAAATCCAGGATGCCCATTTCCTCCGCGTAGAGCGGGTTCTCGAAGCTGGTCGCGACGTAGGAAATCTCGGCGAGATAGATGGCGAACAGGAACACGTGCGCGACATAGATCTGCCAGGCCCGCCGCAGGATGCGGGCGCCGGCGAGCACGAAGCCGCGTTCGCGCATCTCCTTGCCGTACACGAAGGCGGCGGTGTAGCCGGACACGAACACGAAGATTTCGGTCGCGTCGCTGAAGCCGTAATTGCGGATCGTGATCCAGGCGACGAGGTTGGACGGGATATGGTCGAGGAAGATCAGCCAGAGCGCCAGCCCGCGGAACAGATCGAGCCGCAGATCGCGTCCGGTCGTGGTCGTGGTTACGGGGGCGTGCATCGGGGCGATCTTTCGTGCGGCGACGACAGTGGCTAAATCTAGAGCGCTTCGCCACGGCTGGGGAATCACGTCGTCGCGACAATTGCAAGCAGCCGGACGAGGCTATTCCCTGAACCCGGCATATGCGGCAAATTGCCCGCAAATGCGGCAGAAGGCTCGACCATGTACTGCACCGTGACCCGTCAGATCGAGGTGAAGGTGACCCCGCGGTTCCTTCCCGACCGATCGTCGCCCGAGAACGGGTATTTCTTCTGGGCCTACACGATCAACCTGAGCAATCTCGGGAGCGAGACCGTCCAGCTCAAGACCCGGCACTGGCGCATTACCGACGCGCACGGCCGGCTGCAGGAGGTGCGCGGCGCCGGCGTGGTGGGCGAGGAACCGGTGCTCAAGCCGGGCGAGAACTACGAGTACACGAGCGGCGTCCCGCTGCCGACGCCGTCCGGATTCATGGCCGGCAGCTACGGCATGGTGACGGCGAGCGGCGAGGAATTCGACATCGAGATCCCGGCCTTCTCGCTCGACACCCCGCAACAGCAGCGGACGATCAATTGAAACCGGCGGCTGTCGTGCCGAGTTCCGGAACCCCATGAGGAAGAATGATGAGCGAGGCGACCGTTCAATTCATTCCATTCGTCCTGTTGTCCATCATCACTCTCGTCCCGGCAATTTCGATCTGCGGGAGGATCGGAAAAACGCGCCGGTGGGCGGCGCTCGCACTTATCCCGTTCGCCGGGCCGATCATATTGCTGTATGTGTTCGCCTATTCCCGATGGGTGGTAACGCCGGCCCCGTGACGTGGTGCCTAACCGCACGTCGATCACCGGCAAATCACGATGGCGCCGGATCGCGCACTTCCGGCGGGTCGAACACGTAGGTCGAGTTGCAGAACTCGCAGGTGACCGTGATCACGCCGTTCTCGACCATGTGGTCGCGGTCGTCCTGCGAGAAGCTCTTGAGCATGTTGGCGACGCCGTGGCGCGAGCACGAGCACTCGGCATTGAGCGCGATCGAGCGGAACACCCGCACGCCGCGCTCATGAAACAGGCGGTAGACCAGGCGCTCGGCCGAAACCTCGGGATCGATCAGCTCGACATCCTCGACGGTGGCGATCAGCGAGCGGCCTTCGACCCAGGCATCGTCCTCAGGGACCGTATGGGGCGCGGTGCCTTTCGGCGCATCGCCGGGATCGAGATCGGGCTGGCGCGCGCGTTCCGGCGATTTGGGCAGGAACTGCAGCAGGACGCCACCGGCGCGCCAGCGGTGTCGGGTGCCGCCGGCGCGGGCCGACAGTTCCTCGCCGACCGCGAGGCGCACCCGAGTCGGGATCTGCTCGGAGCGCAGGAAATATTCGTGCGCGGCGTGCTCGAGATCCTTGCCCTCGAGCGCGACCAGCCCTTGGTAGCGGCTCATGTCCGGGCCCTGGTCGATGGTCATGGCGAGATGTCCGCGCCCGAGCAGTGTCCCCGGATCGGCGGTTCCCGATGCCACCTCGCCAGCCACGCGCTCGGCATCGAAGTTGGCACAGGCGCGCACCTTGCCCGGGGTGGTGAAGTCGACCACCAGCATCCGCACCGGTCCGTCGCTCTGCGTCTGCAGGATGAACCGGCCCTCAAACTTGAGCGCCGAGCCAAGCAGCACGGTGAGCACGATCGCCTCGCCGACCAGCTTCGCCACCGGCGCGGGATAATCGTGGGCGCTCAGGATGGTGTCGATCGCGGGGCCGAGCCGCACCACGCGGCCGCGCAGATCGAGCGCGGCGACCTCAAATGGCAGGATGCTGTCGTCGGCGGACGTCGCGGCGGGCGCCCGGACCGGAATCTCCACATGAGGATCAGGCATGGCCCTCCATATAATGATTTCGGCCGGAAAGTTGACCCCCGGCCGACGACGCATGACGGACGACGGGGCGGATTTCGCAGCTCGAAGCCGTTTAGAACGGTGCGTCGATCGTCAAATCTGAACGCCGGCGCTCAGCGCCCCGCATGCAGGCACCAGGCCAGAATGCCCTTCTGGGCGTGCAGGCGGTTCTCGGCCTCGTCGAACACCACCGATTGCGGTCCGTCCATCACCTCGTCGGTGACCTCCTCACCGCGATGCGCCGGCAGGCAATGCATGAAGATCGCGTCCGGCTTGGCGCGTGCCATCAAGCGGCCGTCGACCTGGTAGCGCTTGAGCAGGTTGTGCCGGCGCGCGCCGTCCTTGTCGCCCATCGACACCCAGGTGTCGGTGACCACGCAGTCGGCGCCCTTCACCGCCTCCTCCGGATCGCTGCCGAGCTTGATGCCGGCGCCCGAGCTCTTGATCCAGTCGATGAGCCACTTCTTGGGTGCGAGCTCCGGCGGGGTGGCGACCCGCAGGCGGAAATCGAAGCGCTCGGCCGCGTGCATCCAGGAGCCGAGCACGTTGTTGGCGTCGCCGGTCCAGGCCACGGTCTTGCCGCCGATCGCGCCGCGGTGCTCCTCGAAGGTCATGACGTCGGCAAGCACCTGGCAGGGATGCGAGCGCCGGGTGAGGCCATTGATGACCGGCACCGTCGCGTGATCGGCGAGCTCGGTCAGCACGTCGTGATCGAGCGTGCGGATCATGATGGCGTCGACGTAGCGCGAGAGCACCCGGGCGGTGTCGGCGATGGTCTCGCCGCGGCCGAGCTGCATCTCCTGCCCGGTCAGCGTGATCGACTCGCCGCCGAGCTGCCGCATGGCGACGTCGAAGGAGACCCGCGTGCGGGTGGACGGCTTGTCGAAGATCATCGCCAGCGTGCGGCCGGCGAGCGGCTTGGCGGCGGAGGTGCGCTCGCGATGCGCCTTCATGGCGCGGCTCGCCTCGATCATCGCGCGCAGGTCCTTCGAGGGAATGTCGACGAGGTCGAGGAAGTGGCGGATGCCGTTCGCGCTCATCCGGCCGCCCCCTGCTTGCGCGGCTGCGCCAGCGTCTCGGCGATGCGGGCGCAGGCGCGCTCGAGGCGCCCGACCGCCTCGGCGATCTCGCCCTCACTGACGATGAGCGGCGGCAGCAGCCGCACCACGTTGTCGCCGGCCGCGACCGTGATCATCTTCTCGGCGCGCAGCTCGTCGACCAGGTCGGCGCTCGGCACCACCGCGCGCAAGCCGACCAGGAGCCCCTCGCCGCGCACCTCGGCGACGATCTGCGGATAGCGGTCCTTGATCTCGGCGAGCCGCTGCTTGAGCAGGAGCCCGATGCGGCGCACGTGCTCGAGGAAGCCGTCCGCCAGCACGACGTCGAGCAGCGCATGCGATGCCGCCATCGCCAGCGGATTGCCGCCGAAGGTCGAGCCGTGGGTGCCGGCGGTCATGCCCTGGGCGGCGTCGGCGGTGGCGAGGCAGGCGCCGAGCGGGAAGCCGCCGCCGAGCGCCTTGGCGAGCGCCATGATGTCGGGGGTGACCCGCGTGCGTTGGTAGGCGAACAGCTCGCCGGTGCGGCCGACGCCGGTCTGCACCTCGTCGAAAATGAGCAGCAGCCCGTGCTCGTCGCAGAGCTGGCGTAGCGCGCGCAGGAACTCGGGCTCGACCACGCGCACGCCGCCCTCGCCCATGATCGGCTCGATCAGGATCGCGCCGGTCGCCTCCCCGACCGCCGCCTTGGTCGCCTCGAGGTCGCCGAACGGCATCTGGTCGAAGCCCTCGACCACCGGGCCGAAGCCATCGAGATATTTCTTCTGGCCGCCGGCCGCCAAGGTCGCCAGCGTGCGGCCGTGGAAGGCGCCCTCGAACGTGATGATGCGGTAGCGTTCCGGCCGGCCGTTCACCGACTGATACTTGCGCGCCATCTTGATCGCGCACTCCATCGCCTCGGCGCCGGAATTGCCGAAGAATACCACGTCCGCGAAGCTCGCTTCGCACAGCCGCGCGGCCAGCCGCTCGCCTTCGGGAATGCGATAGAGATTGGAGACGTGCCAGACCTTCTTGGCCTGCTCGGTGATGGCGGCCACCAGATGCGGATGGGCATGGCCGAGCGCGTTGACCGCCACCCCCGAGGTGAAATCGAGGTAGCGCTCGCCGTTGGTCGCCGTCAGCCAAACGCCCTCGCCGCGCTCGAACGCAAGCTCGACGCGCGCGTAGGTCGGCAGCAAATGCGATCTCTCAGCCCCGCTCATCGGAATGCCGGCAATCGTCGGAAATGAAATGTGCCGCCTCTCCCGGCGGCACGACTATGGTATCTTATTGCAGCATTTGCGGCTGTCAACACGATCGAAAACGGCCGTGACACGGGCGCAACAGTCAAGCCCGTCGACGCGGCCGCAGATAGGTGTGGACGCTTGCGCCGAGAGCGGGCGGAACATGTGGACGCGGGGATAGCGACTCTTGCGCCTGACTCTCGCCATATTGTAGCTTTTCGATTGTCGAATACGACATTTCGTGCGGCGGACAAGTTCTCTGAGTACATCGTAGCGGGAGTTTGCGTCGGGCCAGCCGGTAGCTGCCCAGACCTGTGGTTGGATTCTGCCTGGACTTGCCGCCGCCGCGACGGCCGGGGAACCAAAGGCATGACTTGGACCGACGAACGCGTCGAGATACTCAAGAAGCTGTGGGCCGACGGCTTGTCGGCGAGTCAAATTGCCGCGGAGCTAGGGGGGATCACCCGCAATGCGGTGATCGGGAAGGTGCACCGGCTCGGGCTTTCGGGCCGCGCCAAGTCGCCGTCCTCGGCGGCGCCGCGCCAGCGCAAGGCGCGCACCCATCCGCACATGATGCGGATGCCGCGCCCCGCCATGCGCGGCAATACGGCGCTGGCGCACGCCTATGAGATGGAGGTCGAGGCGGAGCCCGAGCTCAACGACAACGTCATTCCGCTCGGCCAGCGCCGCACCTTGCTCGAGCTCACCGAGGTGACCTGCCGCTGGCCGATCGGCGATCCGGGGACGCCGGAATTCTTCTTCTGCGGCGGCCAGGCGGCGACCGGCGTGCCCTACTGCAGCTACCACTCGCGCGTCGCCTACCAACCGGCCAATGTGCGCCGCGACCGGCGGCCCCCGTTCCGGGGGTGATGATCTCGCCCCGTTGGACGGCACGGAACAAGAACGCTGTGGAACATCGCATCAAGACACTTTTTCAGCAGCCTGCCAAAGAAGACCCGTGACGTCGCCGCCAGAATGGACGGTCGGGCCACCGTTGCTCGAGAGTGTAATAGTCACGCAGGGTGCGCCAGTACGCGGTGAATTCGCTTTTCATGAATGAACGATATCGGGTCACGCCTTGCCCGTCCGCCCGGCGGAGCCAGTCGGCGATGGCGTAGGATGCGAAAATTCCCGATCGCAACGCTTTGACGATCCCCAGTGACGAGATCGGATCGAAGCAGGACGCCGCGTCGCCGACGCAGATCAGCGGCAGAGACGTGTCGCCGGCGAGACGCCGCGAACCGGCGGGCCGCAGTTTCGGCGGCCCCAGGGGCCGCGCGTCTGACACGGTCGCGCGCACGTGACGCGTCTCGCTGAGCGCCTGCATCCAGCTATCGGTCCTGCCCATGCCGAGACCCCGCACCACGTCCGCATCGCTCATGCACGCGACCACGCGCCGTCCATCGGGGATCGCGGCCGCATACCACCAGCCTTCGGAGAACGTCTCGATCATCAGTCCTTCGCCGTTATCGGCGCCGCCCTCGAAATGCATGAAACAGCCAACGAGCTTGTCGAGGGTCACCGGGCACAGACGCTGGGACCTGGCGAGCGCCGCTGCGCGTCCGGTGGCGTCGACCGCGAAGCGTGCCGTCAGCGTCCGGCCCTCGCCGCTGCAAGCGAGGCGCCAATGACCGTCGTTATAAGCGAGATCGGTGACCTTCGCCGCGAGGTGCAGGACGACGCGCCGGGCGGCCGCTTCCACCAGCATCCGATCGAACTTCGCGCGATCGAGCCGCCAGCCGACCTGGTGTGACTGCAACAGAAACTCGTTGCTGACGAGTTGTGAGCCGCCCCAGGCGCTGACGGTGCGATAGGACGCGCAATGTCCGTCCTCGCTGAACCTTGGCCATAGACCGAGATGGTCGAGAATGGGCTTGATCGGCGGCGACACTGTCTCGCCGATGCGCAAGGCGTCACTCGGCAGCGGATCGGCGAGGCAGACGCTGAGTTCGGGCGCGAAGTCGGCAAGCGCGATGGCGGTGGCGCAGCCCGCGGGTCCGGCTCCGGCAATGACGACGTCGAAATCCGCCAAGCGCTAGTCGCTCCGCACGGCGTAAAACGAGTAGACCACTCCGGCCGGTCGCTGTGAGCCCTGATCCCCCGAATGTGCTATCGTGCGGATCAGCGAGCCGACGATGGCCGGCCGCTGGTCTTTACCATTCGGCCAATGTGGCACGAGATAGCCTTCGTAATCATAGACCCACTCTTCGCCGAATGGCGCCCCCGTGCCCTGAAATCGCACGCGCATGGGGTTGCCATACTCACGCGAACCCTGGAGCTTCAGCGACCAGCCGGGCCCACCGATCGTGCCCTTGAGAATCTGCATGGGCGCGTCCTTGATCTCAATGGTCGCGGCGGCGAGCTTGAGGTCATTGAATTCCTTTTTGATATCCGGGTCGTTTATAAGACTGCGATAGATCCAACGGCCGACAAAGGGATTTTCGCTCATTGGTAATCTCCATGGAGTACGGCGAGCACGACATCATCGCTCCTGCGTCCGTTGGGTGGCGACGTAAATCGGCGCGTCCGGAAGTTGCTTCTGGAAGTCATCAGGGTTGATGAACGGATTTCGGATGACGAATGGCAGAGCGGACCATTCGGTTATCATCTTCAGGTCGCCGGGAGGCGTCTGCGGTATGCCCTTGCTCCATATGGTCCAGACGAACACCGGTTTTCCATCCTCGACCGAGACAAGTTCCCAGACCTGGAGCGGACGGTGCGCTGGCCACCACAGGGTCGTCCAAATCTTTCGATCATCCCCAAGGCGTGCATCCTGGTTGCTCTCCGGTGCAATGACGTTCCAATCGGCATAGGTCACATCGACCGGATTGGTAGTGCAACGATTGAAATCCGCCTGCCACGGAAGAGCCATGTATTTGGTGATATCGCCCGGTTGCAAGCCTTTGCTGAAATCACTGTCCTGAGCGAGGCTCTCCTGAACATTGAACGTATAATCTTGCTCGACTTGCAAAGTATCTCCTTTAAGTTTGATCCTGCGATTCGCCTGCGCCGCCGTTTCCAGGAATCCTGCCACCGAAAGGTCGGCCTTGATCCGGTACGGCTCCCAATAGATCGACGGATTGCGTATGATCCAGCTGGCCTCGCCGCCGGGGCAGAATGAGCCGCCGAGCACGTTACTGAGCACGCCGTGGTCGAGATCGCGACCGGTTTTCGGCGGCATCGCCGGATTGGGCAGGAATGGCGTGTAGGGCGGCCTTTTGAGCCAGCCCTCACAGATCTCGTCGACGAAATGGCCATCCGCCCACTGCTTGAGGATGAAGAGCTGGTACTCGGTGAGCCGCAGGAACTTCGATGGCACCGTGTTAGTGAGGGGATTGTCGCCGCACAGCAGCGGCATCAGCGGCAGGTTGTGCCGCCGGCTGCTGACCTCGTCTTCGAGCTTGAACTCGTTCTCCTCCCCGGGCAGTCGCAGCAAGCCGAACAGGTATTGCCGCTCGGCGCGGTATTCGTCGAAAATGCACCGGCCCCGATCGTCTTGCCAGACCGCTTGGCGCGAGGGTCCGTCCTCGCCCGAAAGGCCAGTCGACAGGATTGCATGTTGTGCGGCTTGTTTTCGCGCGCTCTCGACTTTGCTCTTGTCGATCACTTTCGGCGGCTGTCCGAGCTTCTTGGGGTCGAACAGGCCACGCTCCTCCTGAGAGTGGGGAGCATTCGATTGCTGAAGGACGTCGCAGAGGTAGGTGAACTGGTCCGGTCGGTAGAGGATCGGCCAGATGTCGCGGTAAAACCATGGTTTGAACGCCCTATTCCATGTGAGCCGGCCGTCCCTCCATTGCCGCAGCGCCGCCTCGTCGCGGAAATCGACGTGGTCGGGATCCTCGAAGCTGTTCAAGCGGCCATAAAGACTGGTGTCGCAGGCGAACTCCCGGACGAACAGGTCGTAAAGCACCTCGTCCATGGTCACGATGTTGAGGATTTCCGGGACGAAGCGTGGATAGCCGGCGATGACCCAGGCGGGATATTCCACGTCGATGTATCGTTGCTGTCGAACCTGATCGGAATACATGACCAGCCGCGCCATGACCGGACCGTCCGAGACATCGTCGTACCAGCCGTCGTTGTTGGCGTAATTGTCGATGTGAGGCTCGCCGGGTCCGACCCTCTCGCTGCCCGATCGCCCGTGGCCCCCGAGCACCAGCAGGCGTCCGTCGTCATCGGTCATGATCTCGCCCAGCGTGTCGATGGAATAGGGCTGCAGCGTCGCCGGCGGGAATGTAGCTGCGTAGCTGCCCTCGCCGGACCGGTCGAATGCGGCCCGGCGTTTGGTGGTCTTGTTTACGATGCGCGGACCCGGGTCGATGATGAGCCGGCTGCGCGTCTCATCGCTCACGTCGGCGTTGCGCCGCGCGTGGCCGTCCAGGTAGCCGTGCTCGCCGGCAGTGGCATCGAACTCGTACCAGGCCGATTTTTTGTTGGCGAGGTAGACACGCCATTGAATATCGACCAGTCTGCCGCGATTGCCGCCGCCTTCCACCTTGTCGCCGATCTTGAGCGGTCGCCCATCGGGCGAGTCGTCATCGTAGACAAAGACCTGGAAGCGGGCGGCCTGCCGCTTGATCCGTCCTTGCGCATCCTTGAACGTCCGCACCAGGAGCGGTTCGACGCCATCGGCCTGGTAACGCGGATTGCCGCCTTCGTCGCACGCCTGCGGCAGCGCCGCCGGCGTTTCCGGCGCCAGATAAAATTCGGTGTCGCTGTTGCCGAGCCGCGCAATGCCGATACCGGGGTGGATCTTGTAGGTCGCCACGACTGTTCCTCAATCGAGAAAATTCAGTGAGACACCCTCGAGCCGCAGCAGGTCGCGTTCCTCGCGGTAATCGACCCCGATGACGACCAGCGTCACCCGCAGCTCGTCGGTCTTCTGCAAGAGCGCTTGCGCGCTCTCGGTGATGTCGATGCGGTGATTGCGCGGCGTGTTGTGGCTGCGTGGCCGCAGGTCGTAATTTCGAGCCCGCGGCGGTGGCAGATCGCAATGGCCGGGGCCGCCGTAGCAGGCGCCATGGCCGAAGATTGCAAGATAGCCGGCGTAGTGCGGATTATCGCGCACCGGCGTTGAAGCATCTGCCCCAGGTTGATTGAGGAAGACGCGCACGAAGCAGGAGCGCGGCAATTGCGGTACCCAGTGCAGGCGGATCTCTGCCTTGCGGAATTTCTTGATCTTTTTCTCAACCCTGATGGGCTTGGAAACGAATCGCGCGATGGGGGCGTCGATGCCGACCGGCACGAAAAATGAGCAACGCACGTACTCGTAGCCGAACCGCGAGATGTCGAGCATGTCGCGGATGGTATAGCTCCAGGGCGTAAGCACGGCGTCGAGGTCTGTTGGCAGCCCGGTAGGATTGCGCGTCTGCCATTCCCACCAGATGCGGTCGATATTGACGTGGATCGGCCAGAAGATCGGGTCGTACGAGGCCGTGAGATTGGCAAGCATGTCGCCGGCCCCCGGTTGCGAATAGAGATCCTCTTTCTTGTGAAAGGGGCGCCCTGCGACATGAACAGTGTCGCGTCGTTGGCCGAGCGATTCCACTTCTCGCACGTTCGCTAACGCCATCGCTTCTCCGCTGGCTCGCACGACCTTGGCCTTGTCCTCCTTACAAAGGTAGGTGTCGCTGTTCGCATCCGGGTTCTGACCACCTGTCCAGACGTGCATCGCGTTATGCGGATTCTGATCGAGATAGCCAAAGCCGGCGTTGTAAATGTTGCCGCCGCCGAAATCGCGGAAATTGTTGAGGCTGAGGATCTGCGCCATGTCGTCGGCGCTCGGGTAGTGATAGTGTATCACCTCGTTGATTGTTCCCCCGCCGTCGTACTCGGCCGGATAGCGCAGCGGGTACCAAAGCGCGTTGGATTCCAACAGCGCGTCGATCATGTGCTGCCGATTGACGTCGTCGGGTCTCGGCGTCACGTCGTAGCCAATTTTTTGGAGCACGTGGCAGAAGAAACGGTGCTGCGACACGAAGGTCTCACGGTCTCTGGCGAGAGCGAGAAACTTGGCCTTCTTGTTCGGGGACGGCGCCGGTCGCAAGCTGGCGACCATCTTCTCCGCCGCTTCCTCGGTCAGAAAGGCCTGGAACGATTTCGGGATGATCCAGCCGTTTTCCGGTTTCTCCGGCCGGTACTGGGGCATGGTCCAATCCCAGTACGGGAGCATGATGTCCGGGATGAAATCTTGCAGATTCTGCTCGAACTCGTAGACATAGGCGCGGTGCCAGGGCAGGAACCGTTCCCAGCCGTGTTGGCAATGGTTCTGATGAATGAGTGCCTGGTTGTTGTAGTTGCGGCGGTCCTCACGATAGTCGTCGAGATCGTAGATTGTGCGGAAGGCTGCGCGTAGCTCGTCGACCTGCGCTTCGCTCAGGCAATCCAGGTTGGCGCGCTGCCGCGGTTCACCTTGCCGGTAGGCATAGCGCTTGACGCCGGCGGCAAACGCCTCGAATTCGGCCACGTCCGTGAGCTTGGCGCGCGTAAGCTCGCTGGATAGTGGTTCCAGATATTTTGTTTCCAGGTGGTCGTCTGCGGGGCAGTCATCGTCGATCCAATCGGCGATGAACTGAATATCGACATCCGCAACAGGTTTGCCGCCCCACGGCAGCCGTGGGAAGCGCCCGCCGTCGAACGGCGGCTCGCCACGTAGCCCTTTGATGAGGCCCGACCTTGCGCTCCGGCTTCGACTTTCGCCGTCGGAGCAGCAGGACGGCTGAGCCTCCGGCGCGATCATTGGCTCGCCGTGAACGCAGACCTTTTTAAATTTCTCAAGAGGCAGATTCCAGAACCGTCCGATGCCGCCGTAATCCGCGGCGCTGCCTTTCGCTGCCGCCGAAAGAATTTCTTTGACCCGTGCGTAGCGGGTCTTGGCGCTGCGCGGTGCCATAACGGTTTCCCACCCCTCCGTGGCAATCTTCATGTCCGCTTGTTGGCGGCTTCTGGATCGTTATGGAAGTTCCGATATATCCAAATGCCCGCAAGTCGGTTGCTTTGCAAGGTCTCCCCCGCCCGCTCGCGCTTGGCGAATGACGGCGGGATCGTCGCCGACCATTACCAATTCGGTGCCACGATCCGGAGTGAACTGCTTCACACAGGGCGGCAAGATTTCTGCGGTAATTTGGGTTGCTGTGGTCACGCCGTCTTGCCGAAGCGGTCGTCGAGCGCGTAGCCCGAGCCGCGCACGGTGCGGATCGGGTCGGAGGCGTAGCCGCGGTTGATCGCCTTGCGCAGGCGGCCGACATGGACGTCGACGGTGCGCTCGTCGATATAGATGTCGCTGCCCCACACCCCGTCGAGCAGCTGCTCGCGCGAGAACACGCGGCCGGGCCGCTCCATCAGGAACTCCAGGAGGCGGTATTCGGTGGGGCCGAGATCGATCACCCGCCCGTTGCGCGAGACCCGCTTCTTCTCGCGGTCGACCTCGATATCGCCGAAGCTGAGCACGTCGGCGACCCGCTCGGGAATGGCGCGGCGCAACAGCGCGCGCACCCGGGCGCTCAGCTCGGGCACCGAGAACGGCTTGACGATATAGTCGTCGGCGCCGGTCGAGAGGCCGCGCACCCGTTCGCTTTCCTCGCCGCGCGCGGTCAGCATGATGATCGGCAATTGCCGGGTCTCGGGACGGGTGCGCAGCCGCCGGCAGATCTCGATGCCGGAAATGCCCGGCAGCATCCAGTCGAGGATGACCATGTCGGGCATGCGTTCCTTGAGCCGCACGTCGGCGTCGTCGCCGCGCGCGACGGTCTCGACCTCGTAGCCTTCCGCCTCGAGGTTGTAGCGCAGCAGCAGCGTCAGCGCTTCCTCGTCCTCGACGATCAAGATATGTGGCTTCATCCGCCCGGACTCCTCAGCTCTCCGATGCCGGTGAGGGTGGTGGTGTCTCCCTTCGGGCGCTGGTCGGCGATCGGGCGGCCTTCGATCATGAAATAGACCGTTTCGGCGATGTTGGTGGCATGATCGCCCATGCGCTCGATATTCTTCGCAGTAAACATCAGGTGCATGCAGAAGGTGATGTTGCGCGGATCCTCCATCATATAGGTGATCAGCTCGCGGAACAGCGAGGTGCACATGGCGTCGATCTCCTCGTCGCCGTTCCACACCGTCAGCGCCTTGACCAGGTCGCGCCCGGCATAGGCATCGAGCACCTTCTTGAGCTGGCCGAGCACCATCGCGGCCATGTGCTCGACGCCACGGATCAGCTTCTGCGGATGGAAATCGCCGGTGAGCGCCACCCGCTTGGCGATGTTCTTGGCGAGGTCGCCGATGCGCTCGAGGTCGTTGGCGATGCGTAGCGCGCTCACGACCTCGCGCAGGTCGACCGCCATCGGCTGGCGGCGCGCGATGGTGAGCACGGCCTTGTCCTCGATCTCGTGCTGCAGGACGTCGATCCTGGCATCGGCCTCGATCACCTGCTTGGCGCGCTCGGCGTCGCGCCGGGCGAGCGCGCCGACTGCGTCGGCGATCTGCTTCTCGGCCAGGCCGCCCATCTCGGCGACCATGCGGGTGATGTCTTGCAGATCGACGTCGAAGGCCTTGGCGGTGTGCTCGTTCATCATGGTCGTCATCCTTGCCCGCTCAGCCGAAGCGGCCGGTGATATAGTCCTGCGTGCGCCGGTCGCTCGGGGAGGTGAACATCTTGCTGGTGGTGTCGAACTCGATCAGCTCGCCGAGATACATGAAGGCGGTGAAGTCGGACACGCGCGCCGCCTGCTGCATGTTGTGCGTGACGATCACGATCGTGTAGTCCTCCTTGAGCTCGTCGATCAGCTCCTCGATCTTGGCGGTCGAGATCGGGTCGAGCGCCGAGCAGGGCTCGTCGAACAGGATCACCTCCGGCCGCACCGCCACCGTGCGGGCGATGCACAGCCGCTGCTGCTGGCCGCCGGAGAGGCTCAAGCCGTTGACGGCGAGCTTGTCCTTCACCTCGTCCCACAGGGCGGCGCGCCGCAGCGCGGACTCGACCCGCCCGTCGAGCTCGGACTTCGGCAGCTTTTCATAGAGCCTGATGCCGAACGCGATGTTCTCGTAGATCGTCATCGGAAACGGCGTCGGCTTCTGGAACACCATGCCGATCCGGGCGCGCAGCAGGTTGAGATCCTGCTTGGGCGAAAGAATGTCCTCGCCGTCGAGCAGCACTTCGCCCTCGGCGCGCTGGTTGGGGTAAAGATCGTACATTCGGTTGAGAACGCGCAGCAGCGTGGACTTGCCGCAGCCGGATGGTCCGATGAAGGCGGTGACCTTGCCGTGGTAGAGCGAGACGTTGATGTCCCGCAGCGCTTGGCTGTTGCCGTAATAGAAGCTGAGGTCGCGGATCGAAATTTTTTCCGCCAGGCCGGTCGTGCTGATCGGCGCATGGGTGACGGTGGGAACGGCAACCGAGGCGACATTCATGACTGTTTTCTCGACGCAGAGAGCGCCCGCGCGACGATCGAGAGCGCGAGCACGGTCAGGGTGATGATGAGCGCCCCGGTCCAGGCCAGCTTTTGCCAGTCCTTGTAGGGCGAGAGCGCGAACTGGAAGATGACGGCCGGCAGGCTCGACATCGGCGCGTTGAGGTCGGTGCTCCAGAACTGGTTGTTGAGCGCGGTGAAGAGCAGCGGCGCGGTCTCCCCGCTGATGCGGGCGACCGCAAGCAGCACGCCGGTGATCATGCCGGCGCGGGCGGCCCGGTAGGCGATCCGCATGATCATGAGCGCGCGCGGCAATCCGATCGAGGCGGCCGCCTCGCGCAGCGTGTCGGGCACCAGGATCAGCATGTCCTCGGTGGTGCGCACGACCACCGGCAGCACGATCACAGCGAGCGCGACCGCGCCGGCGAGCCCGGAGAAATGCCCCATCGGGGCCACCATGATCTCGTAGATGAACAGCCCCACAACGATCGAGGGTGCGCTGAGCAGGATGTCGTTGATGAAGCGCACCACCGACGTGAGCCGGTCGTAGCGGCCGTATTCCGCCATATAGGTGCCGGCGAGGATGCCGATCGGCGTGCCGATCAACACCGCGAGCGCGGTGATGATCAGGCTGCCGATGATCGGATTGAGCAGCCCGCCGTCCGCGCCGGGGGGCGGCGTCATCTCGGTGAAGACCTGGAGCGAGAGGCCGCTCGCGCCCCTGAAGACGAGCGCGCCGAGGATGAGCACCAGCCAGCCGAGCCCGAGCCCGGTGGCGCCGAACGACAGGCCGAGCACGATGCGGTTGCGCAGCTTGCGGCGGGCGTAGAGGTCCATCACGGCGCTCACCCGATCCGGCGCTCGATCCGGGCGAGCATGTAGCGGGCCGCGGCGAGCACGATGAAGGTGATCACGAACAGGATGAGGCCGAGCGCGATCAGCGCCGAGGTATAGAGGTCGCCGACCGCCTCGGTGAATTCGTTGGCGATGGTGGCCGAGATGGTGGTGCCGGGCGCGAGCACCGACGCCGAAATGCGGTGCGCGTTGCCGATCACGAAGGTGACCGCCATGGTCTCGCCGAGCGCGCGGCCGAGTCCGAGCATCACGGCGCCGATCACGCCGACCCGCGCATAAGGCAACACCACGTAGCGCACCACCTCCCAGGTGGTGCAGCCGAGCCCGTAGGCCGCCTCCTTGAGCACGGGCGGCACCGCCTCGAACACGTCGCGCGTGACCGAGGTGACGAAGGGCAGCACCATGATGGCGAGGATCAGCCCCGCGGTGAGCATGCCGATGCCGTAGGGCGGCCCGGCGAACAAGGTCGAAAGCACCGGAATGTCGCCGAACGTATCGATGAGCGCCGGCTGCAACGTGCGCTGCAGGAAGGGCGAAAGAACGAACAGGCCCCAGATGCCGTAGATGATGCTCGGAATGCCGGCCAAAAGCTCGATCGCGATGCCGATCGGCCGGCGCAGCCACATCGGGCAGAGCTCGGTGAGGAAGAGCGCGATCAGGAGGCCGAGCGGCACCGCGATCAGCATGGCAATGGTGGAGGTGACAAGCGTGCCATAGATCGGCGCCAGCGCGCCGAAACGCTCGGTGACCGGATTCCAGCGCTCCTCGACGAGGAAATTGAGCCCGAACGTGGACAGCGCCGGGATCGAGCCGTGGATCAGGGAGATGATCGTGCCGCCCAGGATGATCAGCACGGCGACCGCGGCGCCGCGGGTCAGATGGTGGAAGGCGGCGTCGGTGAGACGCAGGTTGGTCAGCACCTTGGCGCGGGATACCGTCGCCGGATGTGCGACGCCGCCGCCCTGCAATGCGACATCCACCACGGATTGCCTCCCGGGTTCCTGCATCGCCGGCTCCCGCTCTTTCCCGGTTGTGTCGGGAGCCAACTAGCGGCCTTGCGGCCGTAGAACAAGCCGTCTTGCGCGGCTTTCAATCTTTCTTTCTTCCTTCACCTCTCCCCCCGTTTACGGGGAGAGGTCGGATTGCGCGCGTCCTACCCGCGCAATCCGGGTGAGGGGGCCTCTCCACGAGTCTGAGCTTTTGGAGACGCCCCCTCACCCCGACCCTCTCCCCGCAGGCGGGGAGAGGGAGCGCACGCGCAGTGCCACACACACACTTCACTCAATGGGACGTCGCGAAGATCGGCTTGCCGTTGGCGTCCTTGATGTCGCTCACCCACACCTTCTGGATGGCGGTGACGACGTTGGACGGCAGCGGCACGTAGTCGAGCTCTTCCGCCATCCTGGCGCCCTTGGCGTAGCCCCAGGCGAAGAACTTCAGCGCCTCGGCGGCGGCAGGCGGATCCGGCGGCTGCTTGTGGATCAGGATGAAGGTCGCGCCCGAGATCGGCCACGACGTCGCGCCGGCCTGGTCGGTGAGGATGACGCCGAAGCCCGGCGTGCCGGTCCAGTCGGCGCTCGCCGCGGAGGCCTGGAACGACTCGGAGGTCGGCGCGACCGTCTTGCCGTCCTTGTTGACCAGCTTGGTGAAGGTCAGCTTGTTCTGCTTGGCGTAGGCATACTCGACGTAGCCGATCGAGCCCTTGGTCTGGGCCACGTTGTTGGCGACGCCTTCGTTGCCCTTGGCGCCGATGCCGACCGGCCACTCGACCGCGGTGTTGGCGCCGACCTTGCTCTTCCAGTCCGCGCTCGTCTTCGACAGATAGTCGGTGAAGATGAAGGTCGTGCCGGAGCCGTCGGAGCGATGCACGACGGCGATCGCCTGCGACGGCAGCTTCGCCGACGGGTTGAGCTTCTGGATCGCCGGATCGTTCCAGCTCTTCACCTCGCCGATGAAGATTTTTGCGAGCAGCGCACCGTCGAGCGTGATCGTGCCGGGCGCGATGCCGTCGATGTTGACCACCGGAACGACGCCGCCGAGCACGGTCGGAAACTGGACGAGACCGAACTTCTCGAGGTCCGCCGCCTTGAGCGGCATGTCGGAGGCGCCGAACGTGACGGTCTTGGCCTGGATCTGCTTGATGCCGCCGCCGGAGCCGATCGACTGATAGTTCAGCCCGCTGCCGGTCTCCTTCTTATAGGCGTCCGCCCACTTGGCGTAGATCGGATACGGAAAGGTCGCGCCGGCGCCCGAAATATCGATGGCCAGTGCGGGCATCGCGGACACTGCGGCGAGCGTGCCCGCCGCGACAAAAGTCTTCAGAAGTCTCATGACGTCTCTCCTCTGATTTGGAACTGCAGACCGAAGC
>WNEY01001288.1_pt1 | contig 18842 bp, 16 predicted proteins | sample 5400531 | NCBI WGS metagenome assembly WNEY01 (sample SAMN13153338, study PRJNA577476) | soil metagenome | isolation source: 200 cm saprolite under Douglas fir tree site 1 | place: USA:California | collected 2015-04-18
ACCGCCTCGAAGTCGCCAAGTTGCTCGACTTCCTGCACGACGGGGAGGTTGGGCGTCAAATCGCGACTGCCGCTGTAACTCGTCGCGCCGCTTGCTCCTTGGAAGACGATGCGGAGCCCCGACGAGCCGCGCATCGTGACCGGCAGGCCGCTGGGATCCTTCACGAACTTCGCCGAAGCCTGCCGCAACACCGTATAGGCGGGAATGTGGGCGGTAGCGCCAGCCTGCGGAGCGAACTCGAAGACGATCCGGTCGAAGCCCGGTTGATGAGCGACGCGCACGGCCGTCAGCTGCATGGCCGGCGCGTTGTTGGCACCGCCACTCTGATCAAGACAGCTGAAGGCGCCGAGATCGGTTCCAGAGGGTGGCACCGTCGGCAGCGGTGTCGGCGCTGCTGTCGCCGACGGTCCACCCGACGTAGCGACGTCGACCACGAGCCGCGATGGTCCGCTCAGCTCGAGTACGCGAACGCATTGGGATAGTGCGAGACCGATACCGTAGGTGAGGTAGCGCTCGAAGTTGCCGACCTGGGCGACCTCGCGAACGACCTTCAGAGAGGGTTTCAGATCACCCGGGACGCCCGGGCTGACCTGGGCATCACGGAACACCAGTTTCAGTCCGGCGCTGCCGTCGAGTATGACTTGCTGACCGCTGGCATCGCGCGTGAAGGTGGGCGCCTCCTGTCGGGTGAGGTCCCACGAGGGGATGCCGCCCCCAAACTCGAAGACAATCCGGTCGTAGCCATCGCTCTCATGCGACGCGGCGCGGATGGCGGTCAACTGGCCAGCCTGGCCGAGCGTTCCGCCAGATTGGTCGGCGCATGTGAAGGGATTTGGCGTGGGCGATGGGCTCGGCGCGATCAAGCTTGTGATGCCGGTGGTGACAACGTTGATGATCGTGGGGTTGCGAAACGCGAGTACGGCGACGGCCACGAGTACCAGGGCGCCGGCCAGCGCGAGCTGCGGGACCATCCGCACCCGGGTGCGGGGCGCAATGCCATCGCGGATCCGGCCGCGGAGCCGGCGGGGGAACTCGCGGGTCTCCTGCGCTTCACGATGCAGGTGATCGCGCAGGTTCTTCTCGAAGTCGTCGCTCACGCGAACGCCTCCTCGGGACCCGTCAGCTCGCGGAGCCGGCGAAGGGCGGTCTTCAACCGCGATTTCATCGTGTCCACCGGGACCTTGAGGACTCGCGCTGTCTCTTCGACGCTGAGGTCCTGGTAGTAATGGAGGGCGACCGCGGCACGTTGCTCCGCCGTCAGCTTCTCGAGCGCATGCGCCAGGTCCAGCCGCGCTTCGCTCGACAGATCGCGCTTGCCACCGCCGAGGCGGCCGAAGCGCTCGGTGAGCGCCTGGAAGCGATGGCGCCGGCGGTACGTCGAGATGCTTTCATTCATGGCGATTTTTGTGAGCCATGGCCCGGGGTCTTCATCGCGCAAACTGCCGATCCGCTGCCAGGCCTTGAGAAACGTTTCCTGGATGGCATCCTCGGCCAGTGCCTCATCACGCAGGATCAAACGAGCCGTGCGCAACAGCTGGAGGCCGTAGCGGTCCACGACCTCGCCCGAGCGCGGGATCCATGAGCATGCCAATCGTATCCACGTTGCGAGTGCCGTGGGCGGGTGAGTCATTTCCTGGCGAATCTCCTGATGCCGGTGATGGTCAACCCCGCGGTCACCGCGAGGAGTCCCAGGATCAGCGCCACCATCGGGAAGTTCGCCGGTTGCACTGGCTGAGCAGAGTTGCCGGTCGCGGCGAGATCGGAGGGGTTGGCCGGCTGGCTAGCCGCCGTCGACGGCGCAGCGGTCGCGGCAGGAGCGTCCGCCGGAGTTTGGACGTCGATCACCAGGCGAGTTGGCCCGCTCAGCTCGAGGACGCGGAAGCACGCGGGCGTTGCCAGGCCAACGCCGTAGCTGACGACACGCTCGAAGTTGCCGATCTGAGCCACTTCACGGATCGCCGGCAGCTCGGGCTTCAGGTCAGTCGGCGCGCCGGGGGTGATGTCGGCAGTGCGAAGTACCGCGCGGATGCCGGCCGAGCCCTCGAGGGTGACGGGCTGGCCGCTCGCATCGCGCACGAAGTTCGATGTCGCCTGTTGGGTGAGCTGATATTGCGGCATGGTGTTCGAGGTGGCGAACCCGATGACGAGGCGGTCGTAGCCATCGTGATGGGCGATGCGGAGCGCACTCACCGTGGCGGCGGTGCCGGCAACGCCTCCGGACCGGTCGGTACAGGTGAAAGCGCCGAGAGTATCGGCCGATGCCGGTAACGTGCCCGTGAGGGTCACGGTGCCCGCGGTCAGCGCGAGGGCACCGAGCATCAATCGGACTTGCGATCGGAAACTCGAGAACATTACGGTTTGCCTCCTATGAGTCCACTGAATCTGGCGGCTTTCTGGCCGTTCAATCCTTCAGACGCCGCGAGAGGCCGTCGCGGGTGAGGTGGTGTTAGGTGGCCGCGACGCGGTTACGGCCGTCGGCCTTGGCCTGATACAGCGCGCGGTCGCCGGCGGCGCGCCGAGTGGATTTCTTTCGGAGAGGGATCAGACGGCGGGGCCAGGTGGCGCAAGTGGCGTCTGCTGGAAGTCGAAGCAGTCGGACATGTTATCGGCGGCATTGTCGCGGGCGTTGATCGGCGGCAGGCCGAACGTCTTCTCGCAGAACTTCACCAGGCTAATGTGGGAGTGCTGGGTATGCGAGATGTACCCGGCCTTTGCGTACGGGCTGAGTACCAAACACCCGACGCGCGACCCATAGCGGAACTGGGTGCCGTCCTTCCACTTCTCGACCAGCGGCGGGGTAACGTGGTCGTACCAACCGCCGTAGTCGTCCCACGTAATGAAGATGACGCTGTTGGGCCACAGCCCAGCCTTGACGACCGCATCAACCTGGTCCGCCGTCCATTTCTGGCCGGCCTTGACCGGCTCGACCGGGTGCTCGCTGAGGCCGGTTGGTCCGTAGACCCAGGAGACGCTCGGGAGCTTGCCGGAGGCCGCGGCGGCGGCGAATTTGTCGGCGGTCAAGTTGTTCTTGCTTGCCTTGAGCGCCGTGATATATCCCTGGGCATAGCCGCCGTAGTTGCCCCAGGTCAGGCCCGCCTTCACCAGCGCCGCAGGTAGCGATGGAATGTTGAAGGGGGGCTGCTGGCTGATGGGATCGCGGTAATGCGGGTTGTTGATGATGGGAGAGTCGGCCGCGATCAGCATCAAATGGTTGGGCGTCGATGGACCGCCGACCTCGGTGAAGTACTTGTCGCAGAGCGTGTACTGCTGCGCGTACCGCCAATAGTTCGGGATGTTCGGCTGGTCGTACTGCTCCCTGGCGGCGATATTGGCGCGGTTTAACCAGGCCGCATGGTTGTGCGGGTGATCGGATGCCGGCGGGTCGGAGGCGAGCGCCAGATTTGGATCACCATCAGCACCGGGGAAACGCCCGAAGTAGTTGTCGAACGCGTGGTTCTCCTTGACGATGATCACCACGTGCTGAATTGGACCCTTCGGACGCGGACCTGGCGATGGTGACGGCGAGGGTGCGGGCGTCGGCGCCGGCGGTTTGCGCTTCGTTGCCGCCGGCTTGCGCTTTTTTACTAAGGTCGGCTTGCGTTTCGTTACAGGTTTCCTCATCCCGCGGCCAGTCTAGTGGCTGACCGCCACAAATCACTACAGGGGCCTGTCACGTTATCGTGAGGGTATGCAAACCGGGCCGCGACCGGCCGCCGCGCTTGCTGAAGGGCCGCTGAACGAGGACGACCTCAAGAAACTGCACGCCTACTGGCGTGCCGCCAATTACCTTTCGGTCGGACAGATTTATCTGCTGAATAACCCGCTCTTACGCGAGCCGCTGCAAGTCAAGCACATCAAACCGCGGCTGCTGGGCCACTGGGGAACAACGCCCGGTCTGAATTTCCTCTACGCGCATATGAACCGGGTGATCAAAGCGCGGGATCTCAACGCGATCTTCATCTGCGGCCCGGGCCACGGCGGGCCGGGGATGGTCGCGAACGCCTACCTCGAGGGCACCTACAGCGAGGTCTACCCGGCAATCAGCCGAGATGCGGCCGGCTTGCAAAAACTCTTCCGACAATTCTCATTCCCGGGTGGCATCCCAAGCCACGACGCGCCGGAGACGCCCGGATCGATCCACGAGGGGGGCGAGCTGGGGTACGCGCTCACGCATGCCTACGGCGCCGCGTTCGACAACCCGGACCTCAAGGTCTTCTGCGTCATCGGGGACGGCGAGGCGGAGACCGGCCCACTCGCGGCGAGCTGGCACTCGAACAAGTTCCTCGACCCGATTACGGATGGCGCGGTGCTTCCCATCCTTCACTTGAATGGCTGGAAGATCGCAAACCCCACGGTCCTGGCGCGAATCCCCGAGAGCGAGTTGCGCCAGTTGCTCGAAGGCTATGGCTACACGCCGTACATCATCGCCGGGGATGATCCGACGGACATGCATCAGCGCATGGCGGCCCTGCTCGACCTCGTGCTCGACGAGATCGAAGAGATCCAGGGCGCGGCGCGCAAGAAGAAGCGGGCGACGCGTCCGCCGTGGCCGATGATCGTGATGCGCACGCCGAAGGGATGGACCGGGCCGAAGGAGGTCGATGGCGTGCCGGTCGAGGGTACATGGCGGTCGCACCAGGTCCCGGTCGACGACATGACAAAGCCGGAACACCTTCGGATCCTGGGTGATTGGTTGCGCAGCTACCATCCGGAGCAATTGTTCGACGAAAACGGAACACTGGTAGCCGAGCTGGCGGCGCTGCCACCGACGGGCCAGCGCCGGATGAGCGCGAATCCACATACGAATGGCGGCGTGCTGGCGCAGGAGCTGCGCCTGCCGGACTTCCGCGACTACGCGGTCAGGGTCGACAAACCCGGGACCACGTTTGACGAAGCCACGAAGGTCCTGGGACAGTTTCTACGCGACGTCATCGCCAACAATCCGCGGAACTTCCGTTTGATGGGACCGGATGAAACGGTGTCGAACCGCCTCAGCGCCGTCTTCGACGTTACGAACCGGGCCTGGCTCGCCGAAAGGCTGCCGATCGACGACCATTTGGCCCCCGACGGCCGCGTGATGGAGGTGCTGAGCGAGCACCTCTGCCAGGGCTGGCTCGAGGGCTATCTGCTGACCGGCCGGCACGGCCTGTTCAATTGCTACGAAGCGTTCATCCATATCGTCGACTCGATGTTCAACCAGCACGCGAAGTGGCTCGAGGTGACGAACCGAATTCCGTGGCGCCGGCCCATCCCATCGTTCAATTACCTGCTGTCCTCGCATGTCTGGCGCCAGGACCATAACGGCTTCACCCACCAGGATCCGGGCTTCATCGACGTCGTCCTCAACAAGAAACCCGATGTCGTGCGGGTCTATTTGGCGCCCGACACCAACTGCCTGCTCTCGATCGCGGACCATTGCCTGAGCAGCAAGCAATACATGAACGTGATCGTGGCCGGCAAGCAGCGGTCGCTCAACTACCTGCCGATGGACGACGCGATCGTCCACTGCACCCGCGGGATCGGGATCTGGGACTGGGCCAGCAACGATACCGGCGAGCCCGACGTGGTGATGGCCTGCGCCGGCGACATCCCGACGCTGGAAACCCTGGCCGCGACCGACCTCATCCGGAAGCACTTGCCCGATCTCAAGGTTCGCGTGATCAACGTAGTCGACCTGATGAAGCTCCAACCCGAAGCGGAGCATCCGCACGGCCTTTCCGACGCGGAGTTCGACGCGCTCTTCACGACGAACAAGCCGGTGATCTTCGCTTATCACGGGTATCCATGGCTGATCCATCGCCTGACGTACCGGCGGAAGAACCACGGCAATCTGCACGTCCGCGGGTACAAAGAAGAGGGCACGACGACGACGCCGTTCGACATGGTGATGCTCAACGACCTGGACCGGTTTCACCTGGTGATGGACGTCATCGACCGGGTCCCCGGGCTGGGCTCGCGCGCGGGGCACGTCCGCCAGCACATGATGGACGAGCGGCTCCGCCATCGCCAGTACACCCGGGACCATGGGGAGGACGTACCGGACGTGCGCGACTGGACCTGGCCCTACTGATCGTCCCCACCCTGCCCTCCCCCGGAGGGGGAGGGAAAAGAGTCGCGTGCGCGTCCTCGTCCTGAACGTCGGCTCCAGCTCGCTGAAGGGCAGCATCGTCGACACCGTCGATCTCGCCACGGTGGCGAAGGCCGAGGTCTCGCTCGGGACGGATGCGACCAGGCAAAAGGGGATCGCGAGAACCGTGCGGTTGCTGCTGTCGAAGCTAGAGCCGGCCGGTGTCGAGGCCGTCGGACACCGGGTCGTGCATGGCGGGACCAAGTTTCGCTCGGCGGTGCGGGTCGACGACCGGGTCGTGAACGGCATTGAGGCGCTCGCCGAGTTCGCACCGCTCCACAACCCGGTGGCCGCCGCCACCATCCGTGCGGCCCGCTCGGCATTGCCCAAACTGCCGCAGGTCGCGGCCTTCGACACCGCCTTCCACGCGACGCTCAGCGAGGAGCAGTTCCTTTATCCGGTGCCCTGGCGATGGCATCGCGAGTACGGCATCCGGCGCTTCGGCTTCCACGGCCTGTCGGTCGAATGGTCGACACGGCGTGCGGCCGAGTTGCTGGGCCGGCCTGCGGCTGCGTTGGCACTGGTGGTGGCCCACCTTGGTAGCGGCTGCTCGGTGACGGCTGTGCTCAATGGACGGTCCGTTGCCACGTCGATGGGACTGACGCCGATGGAAGGTCTGATGATGGGGACCCGCTCCGGCTCGATCGACCCGGGCATCCTTCTATATATGTTGCGGACGCGGCGGACCGGCTGGCGCAAGCTCGAGACCGCGCTGGATCACGAGTCCGGCCTGGTCGGCGTTTTCGGCCGGGCTGCCGGGATGCGAGAGCTCGAAACAGCCGCGGGGGAGGGGAACCAGCGAGCCCAGCTCGCCATCGACATGTTCGTCAGCCGAGCCGCGGCCGGGATCGCGGCGGTGGCCACCGCGCTGCCCCATCTCGACGGCCTGGTGTTTACCGGCGGCATTGGGGAACACTCGGCTTCGGTTCGGTCGGCGATCGTACGGCGGCTGGCACCCCTCGGCCTGCCGTCTGTTCCAATGACCGATGTGCGAAACGACGCCGTCATCAGCAGGTCGGGCGACGGTAGCGCCGTGCTTCGCATCGAGGCTCGGGAAGATGCCGTCATCGCGGTACAGGTTGACGCGCTGATGACGTCACGCCGCACAAAATGATGTTCGGCTATTGAGCGTCGGCGACGGCGCGGGCCCAGACCGTTTCCATCATTTGCCGGCGTTTTTCGGACCCGAGCTCCAGCCTGATTGTCACGACCGACCCCCCCGCCCGACTCGCCGCCTCACCAACAAGGCCCCCAGAAGGCGACGTCGTACAGGCCGTCTAGCGGCTCGAAGTGGCGCCAGCTGCCAAGTGGGTCGCGGCGTCGACGGCGCGGGCGCGCATCGCCCGCTGCATGCCGTCTTTCGCCTCGAGGAGGACCCGGCGCACCGGTCCGGGGACGTTGTCGCGCGCCAGATACTGGTCGGTCTCCGCGACGGTCTCGTCGCCGACCACAACCGAGGGGAACATCATACGGGCGAACGCCAGGCCGATTTCGATGTCACGCTCCTTCCAGACGTTCGCCAGGGCCTGGAAGTATCGGGCGGCGTAGGCCTCGAGCACCCGCCGTTGATCGAACCGGTGGAAGCCGCGCATCATCGATCGCATGGTTGCCAGCGGCAGCGTGAGATCCTCCAGCAGCGCGGCCCAGACCTGCTCTTTCGCTTCCGCGGTCGGACGGGCGGCGCGGGCCGCGGCGGCGTGGCGCTGTCCCTCGTCAGTCGGATCGCGCTTCAGCTCGGCATCGATCAGGCCGTCGTCAGCACCGACGCCGGCGAGCGCATTCACGATCGCCCAGCGCAGGTCGGTATCGACCTTGAGGCCGGTGAAAGCTTTGATGCCGTCAAGCAAGCCGCGCACGACCGAAAGATGCTCCGGGGAGCGAGCCGCGTTGATGAAGGCATGTGCCCAGGCCAGCTGGAGGTCGCTGCCCGCCGGGGCGCCGTCGAGCGCGCGGAGAGAATGGTCCGCCAGGATCTGGAGCGCCGCCGCCTGATTTGCCGGATCACCGTAGACGAAGATGGCCGAAGCCGCCTGGGCCAGGAGATCCTGGACGACGCCGATGTCGGTTTCGCCCTTGATGTTGTTGAGGATCAGCGGGAGATAGCGCCGGGCCGGGATCTCGGCATCGCGGAGCATATCCCAGAGCGCGGCCCAGGTGATCGCCCGCGCCAGCGGATCGGACAGCTCGGCGAGGTGCTCGGTCGCCGTCGCCAGTGAGCGCTCGTCGAGCCGAATCTTCGCGTAGGTCAGGTCCAGGTCATTGACGAGCAACAGGTCGGCGAGGCGCTCGCCATCGAAATCCTTTACTGGAGTGTTCTCCTCGGCGACGTCGAGCTCGACTCGCCGACGCAGCCGCAATCCATCGGACTTACGATCGTAGAGGCCGATCGCCAGCCGATGTGGCCGGATGGTCGGAAATTCAGGCGGTGCCTCCTGCTTGATCACGAGGGAGCCGATCGTCTCGCTCTGCGAGATGGGAAGTGGCCGCAGCGTATTGAGGCCCGCCGTCTCCAACCAGAGCTTTGACCAGGCCTTGAGGTCGCGACCCGAACCCGCTTCGATATCGGAGAGGAAGTCGGCGAGGCTGGCGTTCGAGTATTGGCGCTGCTTGATGTAACGCTGGACGCCGCGGAGGAAGGTGTCCTGCGTGACGTAGGCAACCAGCTGACGCAGGACGCAGGCCCCCTTGTTGTAGGTGATGGCGTCGAAGTTCAGGTAGACGGACTCGATGTCGGGGACGTCGGCCGCGATTGGGTGGGTGGTGGGCAGCTGATCCTGGCGGCGCGCGCCGGCCTTGTATTGATTGGCGAACGTCACCCATCCGTTCTTGAAGCGCGTCGCCTCGACCTGGGCGAGCACCGACATGAAGGTCGCGAAGCTCTCGTTCAGCCAGAGGTCATCCCACCAGCGCATCGTGACGAGATCGCCGAACCACATGTGGGCCATCTCGTGAAGAATCGCGTTGGCGCGGTCCTCGCGGACCGCCTCCGTCACCTTGGACCGGAAGATCATCGCCTCGTTGAAGGTGACGCAGCCGATGTTCTCCATCGCGCCCGCGCTGAACTCCGGGACGAAGAGCTGATCGTATTTCTGGAATGGATAGGGGTACTTGTACGCGTCGCCGTAGAAATCGAGCCCCTGCTTGGTGACGGTGAAGATCTCCTCGGGATCGAGGTACTGCGCCAGTGACTGGCGGCAGAAGATGCCAAGGTCGATGTCACCGTGCCGGTCGCGGACCCCATGGTAGGGCCCGGCGACGATCGCGGTCAGATAGGACGACATCTTTGGTGTCGCCCCGAACGTCCATCGCTTGATGTTCTCCTTGCCGGCAACCGGTTGGGCCTGTCCGGGGTTATTCGAGACGACGACCCAGTCGCTGGAGGCCAGCACCGTGAAGGTGAAGCTCGCCTTCAGGTCGGGCTGATCGAAGCAGGGGAACATCCGGTGCGCGTCGAAGGTCTCGAACTGGCTGTGCAGGTAGACCTTGTGGTCGACCGGGTCCTTGAAGCGGTTCAGGCCGGCGCCGATGTTCTGGTATTCGCAGGTCGCCAGCACGTGGAGCTCGTTCGCATCGCGAAGGTTGGTGAGTGTGATGCGGGCGCCGTTGAAGGCTTCCTTCGGTACCTCCTCGCCGTTGAGCTCGCAGCTGTCGACCGAGGGCGCGAGGAAATCGATGAACGTATTCGCGCCCGGCTCCTGGCAAAGGAAGTGGATGGTGGCTTCGCAGGCGAAGGTATCGCTGTCCCTGCTCAAGTCGAGGGAGATCTCGTAGAGGGGAGTCTGGATCAACTCGGCCCGCCGTCGGGCTTCGTCACGGGTCAGGTTGTTCCCGGGGTGCATCCCTTAGTAATGTAGCGGGTAGCCGGGCGGCAGCGGCATGAATCGAACCGGCTATTTGAGCAGCAGGCGCTCGAGCCGGGTTGCGGCGAGGGCGAGGGCGGCCGCGCCGAGGATGACCAGGTAGACCAGATCGACTATTACCGAGGGCCCGATCGTGCCGGTCGTGAGGCTCCGGAGCAGGTCGACACCGTGATAAAGCGGCGTCAACTGCACCACGAGCTGTAGCGGCCCAGGGTAGAGCGTGATGGGATAGAAGGTTGCGGAGAATAGGAAAAGGGGAATCAGCACGGTCAAGACGAGGTCGAAGTCCTGCCAGCTGCGAACAAACGTCGAGGCGGCGGTTCCGACCGCGGCGAACGAGAAGCCGATCAGCATGGCGGCCGGGAGGGCGAGCAGCGCCCAGGGCGAGATCACGAGGCCCAGCGCGGCCATAACGACGATGAAGCCGAAGGCATACAGCGTGCCGCGGATCAGCGCCCAGGTGATCTCCCCGAGGGCGATGTCGGCGACACCGAGCGGCGTGGCCAGCACGGCATCGTAGAGTTTGACGTACTTGAGTTTGTAGAAGAAATTGAAAGCGGTCTCGAAGATCGCGCCGTTCATCGCGGAGGAGGCCATCAAGGCAGGGGCGACGAACACCGCGTAACGGAGCGGATGGCCGTTCACGGGGACGGTCGAGCCGACCAGCGCACCAACCCCGAAGCCGATCGCCAGCAGGTAGAGAAGCGGCTCGATGAGGCCCGACACGATGACGAACCAGCCGCGGCGGTACATGATCGCATTTCGCTCGACCAGGTGGGCTGCCCGGCCGGCCACCGGGACCTGGAACCGCCGGCGACGCTCGAGCACCGCGATCACGGAACCAGCCGCCGTTGCAGCGTGATACGCGCAGCGACGATGCCAATCGCGGCGTACACGAGTAGGACCGCCAGGTGGATGACGGCGGACGGAGACGCCGCACCCACCGAAAGGCCGCGGGCCAGCGCCACACCATGCGCGAGTGGGGTGAGCCAGGCGATCCCCTGGACGAGTTGCGGCAGCTGGTGGATGGGGAAGAAGACGCCGCCCAGCAGAAAGAGTGGCGTGATCAGGAGCCGGCCGATCAGGGCAAAACTGGTGTCGGTACGCTGGGTCGCTGTAAAGGCAAAGATCGGCGCGCCAAACGCGAGGCCGGTCAGGACGGCGACGACGATGGCCAGTAGGCCCAGCCCGGAGTGGACTGTGCCAAAGATCAGCATGACGAGAAAGAACGCGCAGCTGCCAAGCGCCAGCCGGAAGGCGAGCCAGCCGAATTCGCCAGCCAGCACGTCGAGGACGCGGATCGGTGTCGCCAGCATGCCATCGTAGGTACGAAGCCACTGTATCCGGGCCATGATCGGATAGGTCGTTTCGACATAGGCAGATTGCATCGCGGTGGCCGCGAGCAGACCTGGAGCGAGAAACGCCACGTAGGAAACGCCGTCGACCGTTCGAACCGGCCCGCGCGAAATCAGGCTGCCGAGCCCCAAGCCCATCGCGGTAAGGAACAAGACGGGCGAGACGAACGACATGAAGACGGATCCTTTCCAGGTCCGCCGGTAGACGAACACATGATGCTCGAGGACGCGCAGTGCGCCGGTCATGGCGGGCCGATCACTCGATCAAGCTCCGGCCCGTGAGTCGAAGGAAAACGTCCTCGAGCGTGCTCCGGCGGACCAGAATAGACTCCGGCCGTAGGCCGCGGCTGTGGACCGCGGTGGCCGCGGTATCGCCGTCGTTGGTGTAGAGCAGGACGCGATCGGGCAGCACCTCGATGCGCTGTGCGAGGCCGTCGAGCTTGTCGAGCGCCGGTGTGGTATCGATCGGAAAGCGCAGCTCGAGCACCTCGCGGCTGGAGTACTGGTCGATCAGGCTTCGCGGAGATCCGAGGGCGACGATCTTCGCCTTGTCCATGACAACCAGCCGATCACAGAGCTGCTCGGCCTCGTCCATGTAGTGCGTGGTCAAGACGACCGTCACGCCCTGCTGCTTGAGGCGGTAGAGGCGGTCCCAGACCAGGTGCCGCGCCTGGGGATCGAGGCCGGTCGTAGGCTCGTCGAGCAGCAGCAGCTCCGGCTCGTTGACCAGCGCGCGGGCAATCGTCAGCCGCCGCTTCATCCCACCAGAGAGAAGCTCGACGTCATCCCGGCCACGGTCCGTCAGCTGAACGAAATCGAGAAGCTGCTGAGCACGTTGCCTGGCGACGTCGCGCGGAAGGCCGAAATAACGGGCGTACGTGTAAAGGTTCTCATCGACGTGCAGCTCGAGGTCCAAGGTGTCCGCCTGCGGCACGACGCCGAGACGGGCGCGGATCCGCGGACCATCGGTGGCGGGGTCCATGCCAAGTACGCGTAAGGTGCCGCCAGATAGCGGCGAGACGCAGCCGATCATTCGCATCGTCGACGTTTTTCCGGCGCCGTTCGGGCCGAGGAAGCCGAAGGCCTCACCGCGCTCGACGTCGAAGTCGATCGCGTCGACCGCAATGAGGTTCGCGAAGCGCTTGGTCAGGCCACGGGCATGGATAAGCGCGTCTGCAGGGGTTGCTGATGTTGCCATTGCGGCGTCGAAACGATACTAGATGCCAGCACCCGCGCTTCATGGTCGAGGAGCCATCGCTTGGCCGGCAGCCCGCCGCCGAACCCGGTCAACGAACCGTCCGCACCGATGACCCGATGGCAGGGGAGGACGATGCAGACCGGATTGGCCCCGTTCGCGGCACCCACCGCCCGCGCCGCCGTCGGGATGCCGAGCGCGGCGGCCTGCCGGCCGTAGCTGGTCGTGGTTCCGAAGGGGATATCGGCCAACGACCGCCAGGCCGCGAGCTGGAAGCGCGTGCCCTGCAGGTCGAGCGGAATATCGAACGCCGTGCGTGATCCGGCGAAGTACTCATCGAGCTGAGCGGCCGTCTGCATGAGGATCGGATGATCGGGGTTGCGATGCGGCCGAGGATGGATTCTCGCCCGCGTCGGCGACAATTTCGGCCACAGGATCGCCCTGAGTCCCTGGTCAGACGCGACGAGCGTGAGCTCGCCGACGGGTGTTGGGTGCGTGGTGCTGTGCAACATGGATTTGGTTTGCATCATGAGACCTCCTGCGTGTCGCTGAGTGTCGCCCACAACTGGTGGGTCGCGTAGCTGCGCCAGGGGCGCCAGCCGGCGGCGTGTTCGGACATTGCGCGCGGGGTGCTGCCGAGGCCGAGGCGCATGCCGGCCTTCTTGATGCCGAGGTCACTCGGTAAGAACGTATCGGGGTCGCCGAGTGCGCGCATCACGATATAGCCTGCTGTCCAGTCCCCGACCCCGGGCAACCTCATCAGCTGCTGGTAGGTCTCCGTCCGATCTGCGCCTGGATCGAGCGCGAGCCTGCCGCCCGCGACGGCGCGGGCGAGCGCGTAGAGCGTCGCTCGTCGCGTTGCCGGGACGCCGAGCTTCGACAGGTCCGCCTCGGCGATCGCGTCGGCCCGGGGGAACAGATGCGTGAGCGTCGGATCGGCGATCTTGATCACGTCGCCGTTCGCGGTCACGAGGCGCGAGGCCAGCGTACGCGCCGCAGCGAGCGATACCTGCTGGCCGAGAATGGCCTGGATCGCGAGCTCCGTCCCGTCGACCGCGCCGGGCGCGCGCAACCCCGGACGCTTCTTCACGATTCGCGAGAGGCGCCGATCTTGCGACAGCACCTCGACCACGCTCAGCGGGTCGGCGTCGAGGTCGAGCAAGCGGCGGCACTGCCGTACCGCGCTCGTCAGGTCTGCCATCGACTCGAGACGGAGCGTGCACTGGATGTGCGTGTCGATCGGTTCAAGCGCGACGACACCGGCGCCGCGCGGTAGGCGCAGCGTGCGCCGGTGGACGCGGCCGTTCATCTCCGCGACACCGGGCAGCGAGCGGACGCGCAGCCAACCCGACAATGCGGGCCAGTCGAGCGGCGGCCGGTAGGGGAGGCGGAGTGTAAGCGCGCCGTCGGCGACGTCGCCGCGGCGCCGCCCCGCGGTGCGCAGCTCGGTGGGTGTGAGTGCGAACACGTCGCGAACGGTGTCATTGAATTGCCGGATGCTCTCGAATCCGGCGGCGAATGCCACGTCCGTGAACGGCAGGGCGGTCGTCTCGATCAGCACGCGAGCGGTTTGTGCGCGCTGGGCGCGGGCGATCGCGAGCGGCCCCGCGCCGAGCTCGCCCAGCAGCAGGCGATGGAGATGGCGCTCGCTGACAGAGAGCCGATGGGCAAGCCCGGCGACACCGTCGCGATCGACGGTCCCATCCGCAATCAGTCGCATGGCCCGCCCGACGAGGTCGCCCCGCACGTTCCATTCGGGGGAACCCGGGGACGCGTCCGGGCGGCAGCGCTTGCAGGCGCGAAACCCGGCGAGCTGCGCGGCCGCCGCGGTCGGGAAGAACGACACGTTTTCTCGCTTGGGCCGAACCGGCGTCGGGCAGCTCGGCCGGCAGTAGATGCCGGTCGTCTTGACGGCGGTGATGAACCAGCCGTCGAAGCGCGCGTCGCGACTCTCGACGGCGCGGTAGCAGCGTTCGAAGTCGAGAGGGCCGGTGCTCATTGACCCCATGATGAGGCCTGCAACGGGCTGTGGCTAGCGGAAATCGGACATCCAAAAGGTGTACGCGTTTCAGCTGGGCGCGCGGGCGGTTCCGTAGACTGGGTCGGTCGTGACGGTGCCCGAGCGCTACGACGTCGCGGTGATTGGGGCCGGCCCGGCCGGCCTGGGTGCCGCCGTATCCGCCGCGGATGGCCTCAAGTCGACGGTGATCGAAGCCTACGGCGCGGGCGGCTCGGCCGCCGCAACGCCGGTCATTCAAAACTATCCGGGCTTCGCGGATGGCGTGAGCGGCGCTGAGCTCACACGTCGGATCTACGAGCAGGCCCAGCGATTGGGTGCGAGCTTTGCCTTGACGAATCCAGCGGTGGGTTTGTCGATCGGGGTCGGTGGACTGGTCGTGACGCTCGCAGACGGCGTCACGATTTCCGCCCATGTGGTCGTGATCGCGACCGGGGTGGCGTATCGCACGCTCGGAGTCCCGAGCGTCGACAAACTGACTGGGGCCGGCGTCGATTACACGGACTCGGTGTCAGAGCCGGCAGCGCTCGCCGGCCAGGAGGTCTTCATCGTCGGCGCGACCGCGGCGGCCGGGCAGGCCGCGCTCGACCTGGCAAAGCACGCGTCCAATGTGACGATGGTGGTCCGGGCCGGCTCGATCGACGCGAGCGTCCCGGCCGGTCTGGCCAAGGAGATCGACCGCACGCGGAACGTACGGGTCCGCGTCAACACGCAGGTCGTCGACGCCTTCGGCGAGGGACGCCTCGAGGGTGTGCGCCTTCGCCATCGCGTCAGCGGCACGATTGAGGCGGCACGGACGCGGGCCCTGTTCGTCATGATGGGCGCCGACCCGAACACGGAATGGTTGAAGGGATCGGTGCTGCGCGATGACGAGGGCTATGTCGTGACGGGAAGTGAGCTTGTGCGCGACGGTCGGTTGCCCGAGGGGTGGCGGACCGAACGCGCACCCCTGATGCTGGAAACCAGCGTGCCGGGCGTGTTCGCGGCCGGCGATGTCCGCCGTGGCGCGGTCAGGCGGGTGACATCCGCCATCCTTGACGGGGCGCTCGCGATCATGCTGGCGCGGCAGGTGCTGCGCGAGCACGCCGAGAGCATCGTGGGGGCAGCGAGCTAGCGTTCGCCCGGCCGGCTCGTAGAATTGTCGCGGTAGCTGATGGCGTACCAGACCCTTTACCTCAAGTACCGGTCCCAGAAGTTTGGCGACCTGGTCGGGCAGGATGCGATTGCCCAGACGCTTCGGAATGCCGTCGAGCAGGGGCGCGTGGCACACGCGTATCTCTTCTGTGGCGTTCGTGGAACGGGGAAGACGTCGACCGCCCGGATCCTGGCGAAGGCGATCAACTGTTTGGACCGTCGTGGCGCGGAGCCGTGCGGCGTGTGCGCGAACTGCGTCGAAATTGGATCAGGCGCGGCCGTCGACCTGATCGAGATCGATGCGGCCTCGAACCGCGGCATCGACGAGATCCGCGATCTGCGCGAGCGGGTCAAGTACCTGCCGGCGACGCTGAAGGTCAAGGTGTACATCATCGACGAGGCGCACATGCTGACCACGGAAGCCTTCAACGCGTTGTTGAAGACGCTCGAAGAGCCGCCCGCGCATGTGGTCTTCGTACTGGCGACGACCGAGCCGCACAAGATTCCGCTGACGGTGGCCTCGCGCTGCCAGCGGTTCGACTTCCGCCGGATCGACGCCGGGCCGATCGCGGCCCACCTGGCCTCGATCGTCGAGCGGGAGCAGGTCAAGGTGGACCCGCAGAGCCTGGCCTTGCTCGCCCGGCTGGCTCGTGGCAGCATGCGCGATGGCATCACGCTGTTGGACCAGCTGATCTCGCAGGGCGGCGAGGAGCTGACCGTCCAGAAGACGCACGAGCTGCTTGGACTCGCCGACCCCGAGACGCTGGTTCGGCTGCTGGCGTTCGTGACGGAGGGCGACGGGGCCAAGACGCTGGGCGAGCTCCAGCGGTTCTACGATGCGGGCGGCGACGTGCGGCAGTTGGTCCGGGGATTGCTGGGCGCTATCCGCGAGGCCGCGCTGCTCTCGGTTGGCTATCAGGATGCCGAAAGCCTGGGCGGCGCGGCGTCGGCCGGATTGGAGCGGATCGGCCGCGCCGCTGGTCGAAACGCGCTGCTTGGCTTGTGGAAGGGCCTGATGGAGATGGAGCCGGAAGTGCGCAAGGGCGCCGATGCGCGCCTGCTGCTCGAGGTGACGTTGTTGTCGAACATGACGCGTCCCGTGCCGGTTATGGTGCCGGTGGCGGCGCCGACGACGGAGGCGGTCGGTGGTGAACGCGTGATCGAGCCGGCGATGGATGCTGAGCCGGCGGTGCTCGGCCCCGACGCGCGATGGGATGCGCTGAAGCAGAGACTTCCGAAAATGGTGGGGAGTTTGCTGATGGAAGCGCGGCTCGCCGGGGTCAATGAGGGCCTGGTGCGCATCGAGTTTCGCTATCCGGCCCACGCCGAGCTGATGCAGAAGGCCTCGAACCGGGAGACGCTGCTGGTCGCGGTCCGCGAGATCTTTGGGGCGGACACCCGGGTGGACCTCGTCGTGGGGGAAAAGAAGCCCGCCGCGGCGGCGTCGGCGCCGGTGCGCCCGGCAGGGTCGATCGCCGACGATCCGCTGGTGAAAGAGGCGATGAACCGGTTCGATGCGACGAACGTGCGGGTCACCCCGCGAGGGAGAGGCTAGATGGGTCAGCAGTTCAAGATGCTCAAGCAGCTTCAACAGATGCAGGCCCGGATGGCCAAGGTCCAGGAAGAGCTGGGCTTAAAGACGGTGATCGGAACGGCCGGCGGCGGCGTGGTCGAGGTGGTTGTCAACGGTCACCAGAAGGTGCTATCGGTCACGGTCAAGCCCGAAGTCGTCGACCCCCGCGACGTCGAGATGCTCCAGGACCTCGTGCTGGCCGCCGTGAACGACGCGATGGACAAGGCGCGCGAGCTGGCGACCAAGGAGATGGGCGCCGTGACGGCGGGGATAGGGCTTCCGCCCGGCTTGATGGGGTAGAGGCCGGTTGGCTGAGATCCCACCGGCGCTGACTCGGGTGATGGAGGAGCTTGGCCGGCTGCCCGGCATCGGGCCAAAGACCGCCCAGCGCCTATCCTTCTATATATTGCGAGCGCCGCGGGAGTCGGTCGACCGGCTGGCCACGGCCCTGGTCGAGGTCAAGGCTCGGATTCGCTTCTGCGACGACTGCTTCTTCATCGCCGAAGGCGAGCGATGCACCATCTGTCTGTCGACGCGGCGCGATCGTAGCCTGCTGTGCGTGGTGGAAGAGCCCCTGGACGTGCTGGCGATCGAGCGAACGGCTGAGTATCACGGCCTGTATCACGTCCTGCACGGAGCATTGTCACCGATCGACGGCGTCGGGCCGGCCGAGCTCAAGATCGCGGAGCTGGTTCGCCGCCTGCGCCGGGAGCCGGTCTCAGAGGTGATCCTGGCGACCGACCCGGACATGGAAGGGGAGGCGACCGCGGCCTACCTGGCGGAGCAGCTGGCCCCGCTGGGGGTGCGGACGTCCCGGCTGGCGCATGGATTGCCGGTTGGGGGCGAGCTGGAATACGCCGACGAGTTGACGCTGGCCCGCGCGTTCAGCGGGAGGCGCGCCTTTTAATGGAGGAGGAAGAGCGCGAGGTCGCCTGGCTGGCGATGCCGGAGAAGGCGCCGGTCATGGATGAGGCCGGCGACGAGATCGGCCGCGCGGAGGAGCTGCTGGGCGACAAAGCGGGTGACATTTTCCACGGGATCGTGGTGAAGCTGGCCCGCAGCGGTCACAAGGTCGAGGTGCGGGCGGACCGGATCCCGAAGATTACGACCCAGCGAGTGTACACAGACCTGGCTGCCGACGAGCTCGAGCAGCTGCCGGAGTATCGGTAGGCGCCGCTGGCCGGTGGCCGGAACCGGCCGTTTAGGTGCCACCCCGCTGGGGTACGCTAGGGAGGCGGTCGCACGTTCTTGACAATTACGCGCCCCTATGGGGTATCATTCTCAAGCTGCCCGAGAGGCGGGAGGTTATCCCGCGCTTAAGGCCCGGCGAGCACCTTAACAATTGAAGAGTGGAACGGACTTCTCCGAGAAGGCCCTTCGAAATGTCGTAGGGACCCCTGATTCGATTCTTTAACCTCAGCCCTGTTGGGTCGAGGTTTTTAACGGAGAGTTTGATCCTGGCTCAGGATTAACGCTGGCGGCGTGCCTGACACATGCAAGTCGAACGGGTGCTAGCTGCCCGCAAGGGTGGCTAGCGCTAGTGGCGGACGGGTGAGTAACACGTGGGCAACCTGCCTGAGA
>WNEY01006373.1_pt1 | contig 18831 bp, 21 predicted proteins | sample 5400531 | NCBI WGS metagenome assembly WNEY01 (sample SAMN13153338, study PRJNA577476) | soil metagenome | isolation source: 200 cm saprolite under Douglas fir tree site 1 | place: USA:California | collected 2015-04-18
GCCCTCGCAGAAGCCCTGGCGCAGGATTTCGATGCCTGGTTGCTTATTCCGTTTTTCCAGGAAGGTGGGCGTTACACGCTTGACGATGTGCATTACGTGGCGGAAGGCGAGTGGCTCGTGCCCGCTGCGGAAACTGAGTTCGCCCGTGATGCAGTGTTTGGCTACCATGCCTCAGAGCTGCGTCAGTGGGTTGAAGAAAAAACTGCTGGGCGCATCCCCGCCCAGACCGTCGCCTCGGTGTCGATCGAAGATCTCCGACGAGGTGGACCGGCCCAAGTGAGCACTCGGCTTATGGCGCTCCCGCATGGCTGCGTCTGCGTTGTCAATGCGGCGAGCCAGCGCGATCTCGAAGTGTTTGTCCAAGGGCTGTTAGCTGCTGAAGCGCGCGGCCGACACTTCCTCTATCGCACCGCGGCCTCGTTTGTGTCCGTCCGTGCGGATATTGCGCCACGTCCGCTGCTTGCTCCTGCTGAGCTGGCCATGCCAGCGTCAGGCGGTGGCTTGATCATCGTGGGCTCGCACGTGCCGCGCACGAGTGGTCAACTGGCCGCGTTGCGCAGCCAGCCGGGTGTTGTGAGTGTCGAGGTGCACGTGCAAGCCTTGCTTGCGGAGACGCAGTACGCTGCTGAAGTGGCGCGTGTGACGCAGGCGATTGAACACGGTTTGCGCCATGACAGGGATGTGGTCCTGTTTACCAGTCGTGCGCTTGTCACTGGGTCTGATGCGCAGAGCGCTCTCGCCATTGGGCAGCGTGTGTCTGCGGGCCTCGTCGCAGTCGTCCGTTCGCTTGCCACACGGCCACGCTATCTGCTGGCCAAGGGAGGGATCACCTCGAGTGATATCGCCACGCAAGGCTTGGGCGTCAAACGTGCTCTGGTGCTTGGGCAGATCCTGCCTGGGGTGCCAGTGTGGCAGCTTGGTCCAGAGACACGCTATCCTGGCCTAGGGTATATTGTGTTTCCTGGGAACGTAGGCGGTCCACAGGCGCTGGCCGAGGTGGTGCTAGCGCTCCAATCACAGGTGGGGAGTGTACACTGATATGCTCACCTCAACGACTGAACTATTGCGTGCTGCGATGGCAGGGGGATATGCCATCGGTGCTTTCAACGTTTATAACCTGGAGGGTGTGCGGGCGGTGGTACGTGCTGCCGAGACGCACCGCAGTCCAGTGATGCTGCAATTGCATCCTGGCGCCTTGCAGCATGGGGGTCAACCGCTCGTGGCACTCTGTCTGGCGGCAGCGCAGGCTGCCACTGTCCCATCTGTAGTCCATTTGGACCATAGCGCCTCGGCCGCTGCGATTCAGGAGGCATTAGCGGCAGATGACCGTCCCAGAATACGAAGCCAAGTTTACTGACCCTGTGCAGGCTGCTGACTTTGTCGCGCGGACTGGCGTGGATGCCTTGGCGGTTTGTATTGGCAATGTGCATGGCCGGTATCGCCACGAACCACGCCTCGATTTTGACCGTCTTGCCGCTCTCCAACACGCTGTACCCGTGCCCTTGGTCTTGCACGGTGCCTCGGGCTTGCCCGAGGCGATGGTACGGCAGGCCATTGCGCTCGGCGTGCGCAAATTCAACGTCAACACCGAGGTGCGGGAGGCGTACGTGGAGGCGCTGCGAGACTGCCTGCAGGTAGCCGGCACTCCTGACGTGCTTGACCTGATGCGTCAGGCTGAGGTGGCCATGCAAACCGTGGTTGCTGCCAAACTGCAACTTTTTGGAACAGTAGGAATGCTCTAAAATGCGAGCGTAGAGGCGGGGAAGGACGGTATAAGTCTGTAGGAGTGTTGACCGCGCTACCAAAGGGAGTTAAAATAGGTGCGCGAGTTGATATGATGTGTTTGGCCGCCTCAGGGCACTCCTTAATCGCTCCTTCCAGTCGGCATCTGAGCGAGCCATGTATCAGGCAGGCAGAAAGCTTTCATGCCTTCCACGATCCGTACCCGGGGTGCTGTGGGCCTGCTAGCTACTTGGCCCTATGCATGGTAGTGTTCCACGTTTGGGCCGCTAGCTCAACTGGCAGAGCAACGGACTCTTAATCCGTGGGTTGAAGGTTCGATTCCTTCGCGGCTCATTCTGGCTGCCTGGTGGAATTGGTAGACGCGCTAGCCTTAGGAGCTAGTACCCTTGCGGGTGTCCGAGTTCGAGTCTCGGGGCAGCCATCGAGGTTTCCGTATGGGTAGGGGCAGGAAGCAATAGGAAGAGGGTAATGAAAGTTGAGATCGAACACGTAGCTACCTGTGTGCGGCGCTTGACGATCGAAGTCCCGGCCGACAAGGTGAACCACGAATTTAGTGCGATTTACAACGATCTGCAGCAACGCGTACGCATGCCGGGCTTTCGCCAGGGCAAAGTCCCACGTCGGTTGCTGGAAAGTTATTATCGCCAGTCTGTTGAGCAAGAAGTTCTGCGCAAGCTTGTGCCTGAGGCACTCTCTGAAGTCCTCATCAAAGAGAATGTCGCGTCGGTTGGTGAGCCTCAGATTGACCAGATTGCCCTCGTCAAAGGCCAACCACTGCGCTTTGTCGCCACCACCCAGGTCATTCCCGACTTCACGCTTACTGATTACCAGGGGTGGCAATTCGAACGCCGTATCCCGGAGGTGACTGAGGCTCAGATGGACCAAGCGCTCGAAAACCTGCGGGCGCGCCATGCGATCCTGCAGACGGTGGAAGGGCGTACGGTGCGTGAGGGGGACGTAGTCATCCTTGATTATACCGGTTTCCTGGATGGACAGACCATCCCGGGTTTCACCGGCACGAAGGTGTCGATCGAGGTAGGGAGTGGGCAATCTTTCCCAGAGATTGAGCAGGGTCTGATCGGGATGGAACAAGGGGGTGAAAAGACCATCCTGGTACATTTCCCTGCAGACTTCCGTAATGTGGCCCTGGCTGGTAATGTGGGGCAATGCCGTGTGGTGGTAACAGAACTCAAAGAAAAACACCTGCCAGACCTTGACGATGACTTTGCCCGTGGCGCGTATGAGGATGTAGATTCCCTTCCAGCCTTACGCACGAAGTTACGCCAGGAACTCGAGAAAGTCGCTCGGCAACGGGCTGATGCGGTGGTACAGCAGGAGATCCTTGCGCGCCTAGTTGCCGTCCATCCTATCGAGGTGCCTGAGGTGCTCCTGCACGAGGAGTTGCGACGCGCATATTTCCAGCATAAGCGCCAGGAGACTGATGGGCAATTGACGGAAGCGGATTACCAGGTCGCCCCAGAGAGTTTGCAGGAGCTTTTTGGTGCACAGGCCCTTGAGGCTGTGCGGGGACAACTGATTCTGCGCCATATCGCTGCCGAGGCTGATATCACGGTGGCAGCCACGGAGGTGGAGGCAGAAGTGGCGTCTCTGGCGGTGCGGACAGCGCAAAATCCTGAGGCATTAAAAAGAGTCATGGAGCGCAACGGCACCTTGCGAGCCCTTGAAGCTAGCCTGCTCGAGGCTAAAGTCTTTGCGAAGATCATGGCCGATATGCACATTACCGATACCATAATTAGTGAGGACACGGCAGTGTCCAAAGCGTAAGGGGTGTAGAGACATCCGCTCAAGGAGGGACGAGGAGTATGGCACTAGTGCCGATGGTTGTGGAGCAAACGAATCGGGGTGAGCGGGCCTATGATATTTATTCGCGCTTGCTCAAAGATCGCATTGTCTTCTTAGGGACCCCGATCAATGACATGATTGCGAACTTGATTATTGCCCAGTTGCTGTTCCTGGAAGCCGAGGACCCCGAGCAGGATATCTCCTTTTACATTAACAGCCCTGGTGGTTCGGTGACGGCTGGTTTGGCGATCTACGATACCATGCAGTATATCCGGCCTGATGTCTCAACCATCTGTATTGGCATGGCGGCGAGCGCCGCAGCCCTCCTGTTGACAGCTGGGGCGGCTGGGAAGCGTTTTTCGCTGCCGCGTTCTACCATTATGATTCATCAGCCGCTTGGCGGCATTCAGGGGCAGGCGACCGATATCGAGATTCACGCCCGTGAGATTCTGCGTCTGAAAGATGTGTTGAACGATATCCTGGTACGCCATACAGGTCAACCCAAACAGAAAATCGCCGAAGATACCGAGCGCGACCGCTTTCTGACCGCAGATGAGGCAAAGGCGTACGGCTTGCTCGATGAGGTCATTGTGTCGCGGACTGGCAAGCGGGCAGTTGCCAAGCCGACCCAAGAGTGAGCTTCTCACGCCTACACGACCCAGGCATATTTAGACATCTCTGGTGCGAGTGAGAGGGAGTATCCATGCCGCGGAAAGACTCACAGGGAGACGTGCTGCGTTGCTCGTTTTGCGGCAAATCTCAGGATGAAGTCAGGAGGCTCATTGCAGGACCAGCGGCATATATCTGCGATGAATGTATCGATTTGTGTAACGATATTATTCTTGAGGAAGGTGCCGCAGAACAAAGCAAGTCCCGCAAGCGCCTGTTGACGCCCAAGGAGCTTAATCAAAAGCTCGATGAATACATCATTGGCCAGACCAAGGCCAAAAAGATTCTCTCGGTTGCCGTCTATAACCACTACAAACGTATCGAGGCCAATGCGATCCGGAGTGAGGTTGAGTTGCAGAAAAGCAACGTGCTCCTCATTGGTCCAACAGGCTCCGGGAAAACACTTCTGGCGCAAACGCTAGCGCGTATCCTGGATGTGCCTTTTACCATTACTGACGCCACGACTCTCACAGAGGCCGGCTACGTTGGCGAAGACGTTGAAAATATTATCCTTCGCCTTTTGCAAGCGGCTGACTATGATGTCGAGCGTACAGAGAAAGGTATCATTTACATTGATGAAATCGATAAGATCAGCCGCAAATCGGAGAACCCTTCGATCACCCGGGATGTGTCGGGTGAGGGCGTGCAACAGGCGCTCTTAAAGATCATTGAGGGGACTGTGGCCAGTGTGCCGCCGCAGGGAGGGCGTAAACATCCCCACCAAGAATTTCTGCAGGTCGATACGACAAATATTCTCTTCGTATGTGGCGGTGCGTTTCACGGTTTGGAGAAGATCATTGAGCGCCGTATCAGCAAGCGCACTATGGGTTTTGAGGCGCAATTGTACACGCGTAACGACAAACCCCTAGGGGAGCTTCTGGTCCAAGTACAACCTGAGGATCTCCTGAAATTTGGATTAATTCCGGAGTTTATTGGGCGTTTACCGATTGTGGCTACCCTCGATGAGCTGACTGAAGAGGATTTCGTGCGTATCCTGACGGCACCCAAGAATGCTCTGGTCCGGCAGTATCAGAAATATTTTGATTTTGAAAAAGTCAAACTGAAGTTTACCGATGAAGCCCTACGGGCGATTGCCCATGAAGCCTTACGCCGCAAGACAGGAGCACGTGGTCTGCGCTCCATTATGGAAGAGATCATGCTCGACACCATGTACGAATTACCCTCGCGCAATGACGTGCAAGAATGTATGGTGACCGAGGAAGCAGTGGCACGACGTCAGCAACCGGCTCTGCTCTATAAACAAGCCAGTTAGCCAAGCAGGTGGCATGGGCGCTTTTTCTCTTGACAAGCGGTACCACCAAAGGTAACCTCAGCTCGCAATTGTTGCATAGGCACGTAGCTCAGGGGGAGAGCGCTTGCTTGACGCGCAAGAGGTCGGCGGTTCAAAACCGCCCGTGCCTATCTCCTGATGGAGTGGAGAAAATGTCAGCCTAGAGGAACGCCCGGCAGGGCAAAGCAGGAGGTAAGTGCCTATTGCTAAGCAACAGCGTATCAATGAATTGATCCGTGTCCGCGAAGTGCGCGTCGTCGGTCAGGATGGTTCACAGTTAGGCATTATTCTGACCACGGAGGCGCTGCGGTTAGCAGAGGAGCAGGGATTTGATCTGGTTGAGGTTGCTCCTAATGAGAAGCCGCCTGTATGTCGGATCATGGATTATGGCAAGTATAAATACCAACAGAGTAAGCGCCTTCAGCAGGCTAAGAAGAAACAAAAAGTTATCTCAGTAAAAGAAATCAAGTTGCGACCAAAAACTGAGGAGCATGACTACCAATTTAAGAGCCAGCATGTGCGTCGCTTCTTGCAAGATGGGCACAAAGCAAAAGTAACTGTGGTGTTTCGCGGCCGCGAGATGGCACACACGGAATTGGGACGACGTATGCTGGATCGCATTGTTGAAGATATGGGGGACATTAGCACAGTAGAGCAGACGCCACGCCAAGAAGGACGTAACATGTCAATGGTCCTCAGTCCACGCTCCTCATAAGCTCAGCTTTCTGTGTATGTGGTGGTTCTCAATGCATGAGGACTGCAGACTTTTTAGTACGTTTAGGGTTGCTCAATGCCAAAAATGAAAAGCAGTCGAAGTGCAGCCAAGCGTTTTCGGCTCACCGCAACAGGTAAAGTGCGGCGTAATCACGCTTTTGCCCGCCATATTCTCACGAAAAAGACACGTAAACGGAAGCGTGGTTTACGTCATACAGCTCTTGTGTCTAGGGCAGACTCGCGGCGTATAAAGAAGCTCTTGCTCGCCTAAGTGGTCTTCCAAAGAGAAATCCTTGCTTTGAAGGAGATATACCATGCCACGAGCGGCAAGTGGTCCAGTCACCTCACGTCGCCACAAGCGTCTGTTAGCCCATGCGAAGGGGAATCGTGGAGCACGTGGGAAGCTGTATCGCAGGGCGCGTGAAACGGTTGAGCGCGGGTGGAAATTTGCCTATCGCGATCGTAAGACCCGGCAGCGGAATTTCCGCCAACTCTGGATTGTGCGTATTAATGCTGCTGCACGCCTGCATGGACTTTCCTATAGTAAGTTTATGGCGGGATTGAAAGGGGCACAGATTGCCCTCGATCGGAAAGTGCTAGCTGATGTGGCTGTGCATGATCCTGAAGCCTTCGCCAAAGTTGTCTCCCTTGTCAAAGGCCATCTCCATCAGGTTGGGGAAGCATAACGAGACTCCTCTGTATCATATGGAGGAGGGCACACATCATACACAAATGTATTCTCGATGTTCTTCCCTGATTCTCTCATTATCTAGACGCTGCTCTGAGGTCTCCGGGCCTCTGTGTACCTCAGCAGACAGCTGATAGTATCCCACTGTCCTGTAGCTACTAGATTATCGTCCCCAAGGGTGCCTCATGAATACAGAAAGACTTGAGGCTTTGGAAAGCCAGATTATTCGACTGATCCAAGCCTTTACACAGGTCAAGGAAGAAAATACACGTCTTACTCAGAGCTTCCTCCAGTGCCAACAGACGTTGCATGAGCAACACCACAGTCTAGAGCATTGGCAGTCTGCTCAGGAAGAACTCATCTACCTACGCACAGTCACCCAGACCTTACAGCAGGAGCGGCAGCTCATTCGCGACAGGTTAGAAGAAATGCTGGCCGCCATTGAACGCTTAGAGGCGTTCTCCCACGTGCCGAGTGACTCATAAATCTAAATTCCTCGAGGCATAGCCATGGCAGAAGACGTTGAGATAGAAATTTTCGGGCAGGTTTTTCGAGTCGCAGCTGGGGAGGCAACGCCTGCCTATATTCAACGCCTGGCGTATTACGTCGATGAGAAAATGCGCGCCATCGCTTCTGCTACGAAAACTATGCCCCTCAATCGCATGGCCATCCTCACTGCTCTCAATATTGCCGATGATCTCTTCAAACTCCGCGATTCTTATGAGCAATCAGCCCGCCTTGTCGATGCAAAAACCGAGCAGCTTATTTCTCTGGTGCGTGAACAACTAAGCAATGAATCAAGCGAGCATGGCCTCTAGGGCTCCTGCCGCTGGACGCAGGGGTGTTTTTCTTGCGTCTGGGGGATACATCTGTTACAGTAGCCTGGATGCTCCTCTAGAGAGGCTAGGGGTTGGCTTCGCGGTGTACAAGTGCACACGAGGCAGGGGCATGAGCAGTTTGCTTAGCCAGGTAGAGAGACTCGCCACATAGCGCAAGTGAAGAGTGGAGAATCCCCATAGTATGCTTGTCGTTTTGCAGTATTTTGTAAGCGCGGGACAATGCGACAGAGTAGCAGGGGACTTTCTTGCATGTTGATACAAGGTCTGTGTTTACTGAGGACGAGATGTCTTACAGAAGAGGCCAGTCCCAGGGAATACAACAGCTATGATCGATCGCCATGTATAGAGGATTTCTGGCTCATGATTGGATAGAGGGTAGGCCTTACCTACATGGTGAGACTCATATGAGAATGGGTATTATCCTGTGCCAGAGGCGTTGTGTCTCTGGTCAGTAGACTGACCAGCAGCAAAGGGGCGTTTCGTCTACGGGGTTGTAAACGCGCGCATAGTCTGTCGCCTCTGTTAAGTCTTCAGTTCATCCCTCCTCGTGGCTAGATTTCTATAGTGGGGCATTGTTCGCCCCATAAACAGTTATGCCTACAAAAGCAGAGTTGCGTCGACATCTCTTGGCTCAGAGGGCGGTGCTCACGTTGGCAGAAATCGAGCACAAAAGCGCTGTCATTGCCGAGTACGTTTGTGCCTTGCCGGCTTTCCACGTCAGCCATACGGTCATGATGTATATGGCTCTCCCGCAGGAAGTCCAAACGATGCAGATCATTGCACAAGCGCGTCAGTTGCAGAAGCGTGTCGTTGTGCCAGTGGTCAGCGGGGATCATCTTAGAGCGGTAGAACTGAGCGATGATCTGGCGCAGCTCCGACGCGGTCGTTTTGGCATTCTAGAACCGTATGAGACTCAAAGCGTTATCCAACCTCAGGAGATTGGTTACATTGCCGTGCCCGGTGTAGCCTTTGACTCACGGGGAGGACGTCTGGGATTTGGCAAAGGGTACTATGATCGTTTTCTGGGGCAACTGCCTGCGACAACGTACAGGTGTGGTTTGGCATTTGGCATACAGGTAGTATCGTGCGTTCCCCAAGGGTCACATGATCTCTGTATGCATGGCATTGTCACGGAACAGGGCTACATCCCCTGTATACATCCCCTGCCTGCCATGAGGGAGGCGACATAGACGCCGGCAGGAGAAGGGTAAAGGAGAACAGTGTTGCTGTCTAGTCCATCCATTAGCGTTGTGGTCATGACCGTCGCCGCCGGGGTAGGACTCCTCCTCGGTTATATAGGACAGCGCGTTGCCATCCAACGGACGCGACGCGAGGCTGAAGAACGCACCCGCCACCTACTACACGAAGCGGAAAAAGAGGCCGAGAGTAAGAAACGTGAGGCCGCCCTCGAAGCACAGGCATCATGGTACCAGGCCAAGGCTAGTCTCGAGCAAGAAGCCGTCGCAACGAAGCTCGAACTCCAGCGTTTAGAGAAAAAAATCCTCGTGCGTGAGGAAAATCTCGAACGTAAGTTCGAGCACCTTGAAGAGAAAGAACACGCCCTCCAACGCCGCGACCACAGCCTGGTCGAGCGCGAGGAACTCTACGCTCGCAAAGAGCAGGAACTCGCCACGCTGCTGGCGACGCAGATACACACCTTAGAGCAGATCGCCCATATGACTACCACCGAAGCGAAGCAGCAACTCATGGATCGCATGCTCTCCGAAGCACGGGCTGAGGCTGCGGAGAAGGTCCGACGCGCCGAAGAGGAGGCCAAGGAACTGGCACGCAAACGGGCCAGTTTTTATACGAGTTTGGCGATCCAACGCTTTGCTGCTGACCACGTGGTGGAAAGCTCAGTCTCTGTGGTGACGCTGCCGAGCGAGGAGATGAAAGGCCGCCAGAAGCCGTTATTATCTCAGGTTTTGACCCCATTCGCCGTGAGATTGCACGGCTGGCGCTGGAGCGTCTCCTGGCTGACGGACGCATCCATCCAGGGCGTATCGAGGACATGGTGGAAAAGGTCAAGAAAGAGATGGCGAATACGCTCAAGGAAGAAGGTGAGGCTGCGGCCTTCGAAGTGGGCGTTGAGGACCTCCATCCAGAAATTATCAAGCTATTAGGGCGATTGAAATACCGGACGAGCTATTCACAAAATGTCCTCCAACACGTCAAGGAAACGGCGTTTCTGGCTGGCATCATGGCAGCAGAGCTGGGAGCTGACGAGCGCTTGGCACGACGGGCGGGGCTGTTGCATGATATTGGGAAAGCTGCAGACCATATGACGCAAGGCACACACGTGCAGATCGGACAGGAAATTGCCAAAAAGTACAGTGAGCCCGATGTGGTGCTTAATGCCATTGGATGTCACCATGAGGATGAGGAGCCGCGCTATATTGAAGCAATCCTGGTGGCTGCCGCGGACGCTTTGTCCGCAGCGCGTCCTGGAGCGCGACGGGAGATGCTCGAAGGCTATATCAAACGTCTCCAGAAGCTGGAAGAAATTGGTGACTCCTTTGCTGGTGTTGAAAAGACCTATGCCATACAAGCTGGACGCGAAATTCGCATTGTGGTCCAGCCTGAGCAAGTGAATGACGCGGAAGCCTCTTTACTGGCACGTGATGTGGCCAAACGCATTGAGCAGGAGATGGTCTATCCTGGGCAGATCAGGGTGACAGTTCTGCGTGAGACACGAGCGACAGAATATGCCCGCTAAGAAGCATCCTCGGCGAGACTCGGGGTCCCCAAAAGCTGCTGAAGTTGCATGACAAGTTGTTCAAAGGTGAGCTGGGGATTGACGTTCATTGTAAGATAATGTCGGAGTTGCTGAAGCGACGCAAAAAGATCGAGGAGAGACTCAACGGCCAGAGAGCTGGTCAGATCAGCCAGCTCTGCCTGGAGATCAGAATTGTACAGCTGGGAAGTCGCGGCAACTTTCAGCATGACCAGATCGCGACAGAACAGGGACAGCCAGTGGAGAACCTCTTCACATTGTTCGCGCGACCCAGCATATTGGCGGGCCAGGAGAAAGAGTGGCGTGTTTCTGGTGTGTCCTCTCTCCTGCAGCAAAGCGTAGGCGTTTTGCCGCCTGGCAAGGGCCTGACTGATATCAGTCTGCATCCAGGTATCCAGGCGCCCTTCGGCGAGTGTGGCTGCGATAGCTGCTGTGGCCTGGTCTACCCCCTGTTGGACGAGAAGCGCTTGAATATAGGAGGGAGCCAGGGGACGAAAAGGGATCTGTTGACAACGAGAGATAATGGTCAACGGCAACACATCCTTTTTGCTCGTTAGGAGGAGCAAGAGGGCACTGGCTGGTGGTTCCTCTAACGTTTTGAGGAGGGCATTGGCCGCAGGTGGCGTTAAGCTTTCGCAACCGTCAATAATGATCACGGTGCGCTGGCTTTCGTAGGGCTTGTAGCTCAGTTGGCGCTGGAGGGCACGAATATGCTCAATGCGAATCGAGGTGCCCTCGGGGTTGACGACGACGACATCAGGGTGGTTCCCTGTGTCTATCTTATGACAGGAAGTACACCTGTCGCATGCTTCAGCAGCAGTGCCGTGACAGCTGAGGGCTTTAGCGAACTGCAATGCCGTCAGCCTTTTCCCAACCCCGCTCGGGCCGTAGAAGAGATAGGCATGCCCGAGGCGGGTACTCACTAAGGCTTTCTGAAGCAACGCAAGGGCATGCTCTTGTCCAAGGATAGTATGGAATGCCACAAGTGTTCCTTAGTACTGCAGATTTTTTATCAGGCTGCAGCATAACATAGAGGAGAGGTATCTGTCATCTCTCCGCTGGAGTGTGAGACTGTCGTAAGAGCTATGTGTCACATGCAAGGGAGGAATGTGTTTTGGCACACTGCATGCCTAGAAACTAGTCGTATTGCGTGGTATGAAGTGTTACAATGGACAGAGAGTCTAGGCAGTTGTATATGCGGTGAGGGCGAAGATAGGATGGCAGATGCACTGATTCTAGCGCTGAATGTGATGTGAGGAAGGGTGGCGTGTATGCGAGAGCCTCTGGATCCTGAAGGACTGGATGAGCGTACGCGAAACATTTTAATGGCAGTTATTCATAGTTTTATTCATACCGGTGAGCCAGTTGGTTCACGGACTATCTCTAAACGCTTTGATTTGGGTCTGAGTCCGGCAACAATTCGCAATATTATGTCTGATCTTGAAGAGCTGGGGTTTCTCGAACAACCGCACACGTCAGCTGGACGCATGCCGACAGATCAGGGCTATCGTTTTTACGTCGATAATCTGCGAGGCGTCGAAGTGCTCAGCGCGGAAGAATCGGATCTCATTTCGCGGCGCTATGCGCCATACCACGGAGAAGTGGATGAAGTGATGGCTGCCACTTCACGGTTGCTGTCCGAGATTTCACGCTATGCTGGTGTCGTGCTCCATATCTTTTCTATTACGCTTTTCAAGCGTATTGAGTTTGTTAAGATTCGCGGTCGGCAAGTATTGGCGATTTTTGTTATGGAATCAGGGATGGTGCATAATAAACTCATTATCCTTGACACAGAAATGACCCAGGAGGAGTTGCATCAAATTTCTAATTACCTCAATCAGGAGTTCTCTGGCCAACCCTTACGGACGATACGCCAGCATGTCCTTGACCGGATGGCGGAGGAGAAGGCGCAGTATGATAAACTGTCCCAGCAAGCCCTCAGCGTAGGCGCGAAAACCTTTGGGGAGACCACCGCGGGGGAGAGCGATATCTATCTGGGCGGCACAGCCAATATCATGGACCAACCCGAATTTGCGTCGAATCTTGAGCAGATGAAAGAACTCTTCAAAGCCTTTGAAGAAAAAAACCGTTTGATCAGCCTGCTTGATAAGTGTCTGGATGAACCGGGGGTGCACGTCATTATTGGCTCCGAAACACCTTTTAAGGATATCCGTGAGTGTAGCTTTGTGACGCATACATACAGCTATGACAACCGCACGCTTGGGGTTTTGGGGGTCGTTGGCCCAAAACGTATGGTCTACCCACGGATCATGGCCATTGTCGACCACACGGCCAATGTCGTCAGTAAAATCCTAACGCAACGGTAAGGGCTCCCATCGGTCTGTCTCTCTATGGCTACTTCCCTTGCTAGGCAATGGTGGGATATTTACGTGCGGGTACCTGAGAGTATGAGTGATGCTACCAGTGCGTACCTCTCTGGTCTGGGCTCAAGCGCAGTGGTATTCCATGAGCAGGCCATCCTGACTCCTCAGCATGAACCTTGTATCGAGACGTGGCCGCAGAGCGCAGAATGGACTGTCCTGCAAGGGGCGCTCCCTCTCGATGACTCGCTCCCTAGACATGTGGCTGCTCTCCAGCAGTGGCTCCATACCTGTGCCTGGGAAACCCCAGGCGTACAGCTCTACTGCCGACCGCTACGGGACGTAGACTATCTCACGCAATGGCAACAATTCTTCCAACCGCTCTGCCTGGAAGAACGCCTCATGATTCGCCCCCCGTGGCATACTTCGCCTGTCCCCTCTCATATGGCGTGCCTCACGCTCAATCCTGGCCCTGCGTTTGGGACAGGTACTCATCCTAGTACCCACCTGTGTCTGCTCCTGCTGCTCCAGTGCGCAGCGCACTATAGGGGTTGTAGGCTACTCGACATCGGATGTGGTTCAGGGATTCTGAGTCTTGCAGCACTGCAACTTGGATGGCAGAGCGCTGTGGGGGTGGATATTGACGCCCAGGCCATCGCCGTAGCCACGCACAATGCGGAATTGAATGGGTTGCAAGACCGTGTACAATTTTTCCATGGCTCGTGGAATATCGTCACTGGCCAGTTTCCATACATTACTGCGAATGTCTATCTAGGGCCGTTAGTAGAGATGCTCCAGCCTGTGACGAGACATCTGGCACCAGGGGGCACGATCCTTCTCTCCGGCCTTTTGGCCTCTCAAGAGACGGCCATGCGCACAGCGGTCCAGAAGGCGGGCCTGGCAGTCCAGACACGACGTGAGGAGGAGGGGTGGGTGGCTCTGGCAGTCCAACGTGCGAGTGCTGAGGAGCCAGGGGCTTCACACGTGTGAGCAGCAATGGGCATACACCGCGTTTGTGTTCCTCCAGATACCCTGGTGCAGCCGACCATCACTCTCCCATCCTCTGTCGCTCATTATGTTATGCATGTCCTACGGCTACGGGTGGGAGATGAAATTGCCGCCTTTGATGGCACCGGTCAAGAGTGCTTGGTACGCTTGACGAGTGTTTGCGCTACGCAGGTCCAGGGAGAGCGGGTCGCGTGGTTGAGTACCATCAGGCTTGCCCCCAAGCCATGCATCTTGGGACAAGCTTTGCCCAAGGGCACAAAAATGGATCTGATTGTGGAAAAATGCTCTGAACTGGGGTTGACCACTCTGGTGCCTTTGTACACGGATCGCACTGTGGTACGCGAGGTGCTAGAGCGGCTTCCCGGGAAGATGGAGCGCTGGCAACGCATTGCTGCAGCCGCGGCGCGACAGTGTGGGCGGCGAACGTGCCTCGATATCCAACTTCCCATGGCTCTTGGAGATTTTTGCGGACGCTACAGGAGTGCGCCTGTCAAACTGGTCTGCTGGGAGGAAGAGCGGCACCACGGCATGCGGCAGATCTTTGAAAAATTCACTGGTGAGAGTCCTATCGTGGTCGTGATCGGGCCAGAAGGTGGACTCACTGTCCATGAAGTTGAGAGGGCGCGCGAGCATGGCTTTACAACGGTCGGTCTGGGACCGTATCTGCTCCGTACTGAGACAGCAGCAATTGTACTCACGGGTATTGTACGCTACAGTCTAGGCGAACTTGAGCCCTCGGGGGACCACGGCTAAGGAAGGATACAGGGTGAAAGTACTCGTTGTTGGTAGTGGGGGACGCGAGCATGCGTTGGCCTGGAAGCTGGCCCAGAGCCCCCATATCACGAAGCTTTACTGTGCCCCGGGCAATGCTGGGAGTCGTCAGCAGGCGGAAAATGTGCCCATCACGGTGGATGATATTGCTGGGTTGCGGTCTTTTGCCCTCGAGCAAGCCATTGATTTAACGGTTGTTGGTCCTGAGCTGCCCCTGGCACTCGGGATTACTGACGCGTTTGCAGAGCGCCACCTGCGCGTCTTTGGTCCTACCCAGGCTGCTGCCCAACTCGAGACCAGCAAAGCGTTTGCCAAACGGTTTATGTGGGCAGAGGGGATTCCAACGGCTGAGGCGGCGATTTTTGATGATATGGCGGTAGCACAGGACTACATTCGTTGGCACGATGGCCCCTTGGTGGTGAAGGCGGACGGCTTGGCGGCTGGGAAGGGGGTGACGGTCTGTCAGACGCGCGAAGAGGCGTTGCGGGCAGTCCAGCAGGCCATGCAAGCCAAAGTGTTCGGCGATGCGGGACGCTGTGTCGTCCTGGAGGAGTTTCTGGCTGGCGAGGAGGCGTCTTTTCATGTCTTGGTGGATGGAGAAAAGGTGCTTCCCTTGGCTGCCGCCCAGGATTATAAACGCGTCTATGACGAGGATCGCGGTCCAAACACCGGTGGGATGGGAGCCTATTCGCCAGTACCGGTCATTACGGCAGCGCTGCATCAGCGCATCATGTCCGAGATTATTCAGCCGACAGTCCGTGGTATGGCGGCTCGTGGGACACCATATCGCGGTGTCTTGTACGCAGGTCTGATGATTGTTGACGAGCGTCCATACGTCGTAGAATTTAACGCGCGCTTTGGCGATCCGGAGACCCAGCCATTAGTTGTACGACTGCACAATGATCTCTTGCCGTTGCTCGATGGCGTAGCCCGTGGGTATTTAGGTGACCTGCAAGTAGAATACCATACAGACGCTGCAGTGTGTGTCGTGATGGCGGCAGCGGGCTATCCTGAAGTGTACGACAAAGGTGCCCCTATCATTGGTGTGGCGGAGAGCGAACGTCTGGAGAACACATGGGTCTTTCATGCGGGGACTGATGTACAGGCTGGGCGGCTGGTGACAAGTGGTGGACGCGTGCTTGGTGTGACCACACGTGCTGCCTCGCTTGCGTCGGCTATCAGGCACGCGTATCACGCAGTTGAGCAGATTCAGTGGCCAGGGGTGCACTACCGACGCGACATCGGCCAGCGGGCTTTACAGCGTGTCTCAGCCTAACAGCTGGGGTCTTGTGCAAGGTGGGAAGGGTAGGGAATATGGGAAATATGATGAAAAAGATTGAGGCAATCATCAAGCCTTTCAAACTCGACGAAGTCAAGGAGCGCCTCAACGCTGTTGGTGTCCAGGGGTTGACGGTGACCGAGGTCAAAGGCTTTGGACGCCAAAAGGGGCATACAGAACTGTACCGAGGTGCGGAGTATGTGGTTGATTTTCTGCCCAAGGCTAAGCTCGAAATCCTTGCCCCAGAAGAGCAGGTAGACGATATTATCGATGCCATTATGACGGCGGCCCACACGGGGCGTATTGGCGATGGGAAAATTTTTGTCCTGCCTGTTGATGATGTCGTGCGTATTCGGACTGGAGAACATGGTGAGGAAGCTATTTAAGATGCGATTGTCTTAACTACACGCACGTACAGATCCTCTATCCGAGGCACAAGCCCTCTGGTCTCTTGGATGCTCATGAACAGCTCTCGCCTACGACGCTCTCTATTGCTCTCAGCTCTTGTGCACGTCCTGGTGCTCGGCATCTTGCGTTTTATCTCACTTTCTGAGCTGAAGCCGCGCGCGGCTTCAACGTCCGATGCCCCGGTGGCAGTCCAACTGTTGGATTTACCCTCACAGGCACAACAACAGACACGACCGCAGATTGCTCAGGTGCCAGAACGCGCGCGCAAACTACCCGAAGCCCCGGTACGCAAACCAGAGGCCGAAGCGCCGAAACCTCCGACCTCCCCGCGTGCACCGGAGCCGGTCACTCCGAAGGTGGCGCCCCCCCCCCCGCAAAAAGGTGGCACAGTGGTCGATTTGCCCAAACCGGTGCGTGAAGAGCGTCCTGACGATGCCCGGCTCGTGTCACGTTATGACAGTAAAGCACAAGATATTGGGCCCGGAGAGGGAGGCACGCGCAAGCCTTCTGGAGAACAGCCGCGGGCCATGCCCCCAGAGATTTCGTTGCCAGAGCGTTATAGCACGGGCAAGCCTACACTGCCCAATGCTTCTCTAGAGCCGTCCGTGCCAGCCGTGTCAGTGCCACCAAGTGTGACGCCAGCAGCACCGAAGCCACCAGGCTCTCCACCGGCAAAAGCAGAGTCGGCTCCACTAAAGCCACCAGCCCCGGTGCTCAAGAGTGAGGTTTTGCCACCACCCAAACCGCCAGCACCAGCGCCGCAGGCCAAACCGGCGCCGCTGCCACGTCCAGCCCCGCCGGCAGCGCCACGGACACTCGCAGAGGAGAAACGTCGGCCCGAGACGCCATCCAGTACGCCTTCGGCGCAGGCGAAAGCGGCGCCGCGTCTGGCAGAGTTACCCCAAGCACCGGCAGAGGAGACACGGCGAGCAGCAATACCACCAGGCGTCAACACTCCCCAAGCGCCGCTGCATTCTACGCAGCCGGCTACCCCTCCGTCACAGCCAGACGTGCAACGCCGTGCAGAAATGCCATTCAATACTCCGGACGTACCCACTCCTTCCAGCCGGGTTCCAATGTCTGAGGAGCAGCGCCGTGCTCGTATGACTGCGCAAGAGGAGCTGGCCATGCTGCAGCGTACCCCGCAGGAACGTGAGAGGGCCGGTAAGTCAGCTGGGAGTGGGAAGCAGGGACTCGACGAGCACTTTGCGCGTTTAGAAAAACATCTCCCCTTACCTTCGTTCGATGCACCAGGCGTGTTCGAGCAGGGGCCAGAACGTGCTGGAGAAGGTCGTGGTGATGGGGAGGGCGGGAAGTACCGCTCGATCGCGTCGTTTGGCTTTAAGCATGTCTCCTATTTGCTCGGCATGCAGCGTAAAATTGAGTTGGTGTTTACTGTGCCGCAATTGCGCCCAGATCATGGAGCCATAGGCGTGCCGATTGTCGGCTTTACGGTACGACGGAACGGTGAATTGGCAGAAATCGTGTTGATCCGCTCGTCCGGGTATCCTGCGGTGGATCAGGCCCTCCTCAGAGCTGTGAAGCGTGCGGCGCCCTATAGTCCGTTTCCCAACGATATGCCTGACCAAGAAATCAGCATACGCATTTATGCATCGCTCTCATAACTACGTCGCTATACTGAGTGTATGACCAACACCTACATTTTGGCTCTGGACCAGGGAACAAGTAGCTCACGGGCAGTGCTCTTTGATCGCACCGGACATGCGGTACATCAAGTCAGCCAAGCATTTCCACAGCACTATCCGCAACCCGGCTGGGTAGAGCACGACCCTGCTGACCTCTGGCAATCGCAACGCCTCACCGCGCAGCAAGTGCTGCGTCAGGCTGGTGTGCAGCCCACGCAAGTGGCGGCTCTAGGGGTGACCAATCAGCGTGAAACCACGCTCATGTGGGACCGTGAGAGTGGTGCGCCGATTTATCCAGCCATCGTCTGGCAATGTCGTCGTACCGCGCCCCTGGTGGAATCGCTACGGGTGCAGGGTTGGGAAGCAGAGATACAGCAACGTACCGGGCTCGTGCTCGATGCCTATTTTTCGGCCACAAAGGTGCAGTGGCTCCTGGACAATGTCCCTGGCGCACGCGCGCGGGCGCTGCAGGGCAAGTTAGCGTTTGGCACTGTTGATACATGGTTACTTTACCAGCTTAGCGGTGGGACCTTGCACTGCACGGATTACTCGAATGCTGCGCGAACGATGCTGTATAATATCCACACGTGCAGTTGGGATACTGAGATTCTACGCGCGCTGGATATTCCCGCTTCTCTCCTGCCCGAGGTGCGCGATTCGAGCGGTGTGTTTGGGACAACAGCGGCAGAGCATTTTGATGGGGTGCGCCTTCCTATTGGCGGTGTGATTGGCGACCAGCAAGGCGCACTCTTTGGTCAGGCATGTTTTACGCCGGGGACAGTCAAGAATACCTACGGCACGGGTTCCTTTGTGTTGATGCACAGCGGTGCCCGGCCTGTGACCGCGGCGCCCGATCTGCTCTGCACCATTGCCTGGGGACTCCATGGTTGCCCGACCTATGCCTTAGAGGGCAGTAT
>WNEY01001049.1_pt1 | contig 18830 bp, 10 predicted proteins | sample 5400531 | NCBI WGS metagenome assembly WNEY01 (sample SAMN13153338, study PRJNA577476) | soil metagenome | isolation source: 200 cm saprolite under Douglas fir tree site 1 | place: USA:California | collected 2015-04-18
GCCGGCGAGAATGTCCGACCCTTCCGTATGCTTCGGGTGTGCCGCTGTCAGGAACGTGGACGACGATCGCGTGTGGTCCGCGCCTTCCTCGGCCAGCGTCTGCGACCGCGCGTTGTTCAGATCGGTGTCGCTGATAATCGTGACGTAGTCGCGGAACGGCTCGAGCGGGCCGAGCGTCGGGGTGAACTCGAAGTCCGCGCCCTCTTTGACCGGCGACCAGTAATGCTTCACGATGCCGTCGGCGCTGCTGCCGGCCGCGCCGTGCACCATCTCGATGCAGGCGAAGCGCGACACCGGAGCGGCAGCGGTCTTCGCGAGCGCCGTCCCCGCCGGCACCATCGAGTCCAGCAGCGGCAGCGCGAAGGAGGCGCCCATTCCTTTCAGAACCGTCCGTCGCGAGAGATGCTTTTTCGTGATGAACATCACCGTCTGTCTCCTTGCGGCTGCCGTCCGGCGTCCGCGGCCGTGTCCGTCGTGACTTCTTCAGCCCGCCGCATCTGGAATGGAACGCTGTTCACGATGCCGAGCACCAGCGAGGAGAAGCGATTCTGGTTCGCCGCCGCGTCGCGGGCGATCGCGCGGACCGCGGGCATGTCGTAATACTCGACGCCGCGGCCCAGCGCATACGTCAGCAGGTTCTGCGTGAAGTTCTGGGCGAACACATCCGAGCGATCGACGAGCGCGCGCCGAAGGCTGACCGGGCCGTCCACCTTGGTGCCATCGTAGAGCTGCCCGGACGCGTCGATCGGATAGGCGCCGTCGCGGAGCCGGCGTGCGCCCACGGCGTCGAAGCCTTCCAACGCGAAGCCAAGTGGGTCCATGATTCTGTGGCACGAGGCGCAAGGCTCCACGCTGCGATGCTGCTCCAGGCGATCGCGGACCGTGAGCGGTTTGGCGCCCTCGGTGTTCTCCCTCAGCGCCGGAACGTTGGGCGGTGGAACCGGCGCCTTCACGCCGAGGATCTGTTCGAGGATCCACTTGCCGCGCGACACCGGCGAGGTGCGGTTCGCCAGCGACGTCGCCGTCAGCACGCTGGCATGGCCAAGGAGACCGAATCGTGTCTCGTCGGTCAACGTGACGCGCCGGAACCGGGAGCCGGTGATGTCCGGGATGCGGTAGTGCTTCGCGAGGCGCTCGTCGATGAACGTGTAATCCGCCTTCAGCAGATCCGTCACGTCGCGGTCTTCGGTCATGATGCTGCTGAAGAAGAGCTCGGTCTCGCGCCGCATCGAGCGCATGAGATTCTGATCCCAGTCCGGGAACATGTACACGTCGGGCTGCATGTCGTTCAGGTTCCGGAGCCCCAGCCACTGCTCGGCGAAGTTCGTGGCGAGCGACCGCGCGCGCGGGTCGGCCATCATGCGCCGCACCTGCTGTTCGAGCACCGCCCGGTCACGCAGCTTCTGTTGCGCCGCGAGGGCCGCCAGTTCCGCGTCGGGCGCGCTGCTCCACAGGAAGTACGAAAGACGCGAGGCGAGCTCCACGTCCGAAACCCGGAAGCTGGTCCCCGGCGCAGCGTTTGCCGGAGTCCGTTCGAACCGGAACACGAACTGGGGGTCGGCGACAATTGCCTGCACCGCTACACGGATGCCCGATTCCCAATCACCCTTCACCCCACCCGCGCGATACAGCTTCATCAAACCGTCGACATCGGCGGCTGTCACGGGACGGCGGTAGGCCTGCCGCGCCAGCGTCGACACGACCTTCCGCGCGCAGGCGGTTTCGTCGGCCGGTCCTGCCGGACGGCAGACGATGATCTTGCGGCGACTGACCGTATCGCCCACGCCCGTCGCGTTGTAGGGACCCTGAATGCCCACATCGCGCACGTGCGGCAGCGCGGTGAGCCCGGCGATGTGTCCGGTCGATAGATCCGCCAGCGCCTGCCGAAACGGCATCACGAAGTCGTCGACCGGTCCGGAGTAGGTCGTCAGGAACGACACCGAGATGGTCTGCGGGCCAGCCTTTATCCTGATCGGCGGCGTTCGCAGGTCATCGCTGACCTTCATGTCCGGGTTGAAATCCAGCAGCGCGACGCGCTCGCCATTGACGGCGACCTCGATCTTCTGGGCGCCCTTCGCTTGACTCGCACCGAAGACCGGCCCGATGCTCGAGTAGTAGAAGGACATCTTGAAAATGTACTCGGCGTCCATCGGGAAGTTGTGCCGGGCGACCATGCCGCCGCGCGTGCCGAACGGCGTGCCCGGAACGTGATCGGTTTGCGAAAACGACTGCGGAATGTGGTACGTCTCGACGATCGGGCTCATGCCCGGATCGCCCAGCGCCATCCGGCTGATCTTGCCGGCGGCCCTCACATACGCTTCCATGAGGGTCGGGGACATGTTCAGCACTTCGGCCATGTTGTCGAAGCCGTGGCTGGAGTCGTCGGGCGGCAGCAGCGTCGCGGGATCGACGTCGAGCGCGAGCAGGTCGCGCACCGAGTTGGCGTACTCGAATCGATTGAGCCGGTGCAGCGCCGGCCTGCCGGGATTGGGGTTCGCCACCGCCGCCGTGTCGAGCGCCGATTCGAGGGCGGCGGCGACGGCGTTGAGCGTCGGCGTGCTGGGCCGCCGCGCGCCGGCCGGAGGCATGAGGCCCGCCCGCAGCTTGCGGATCATCTTCTCGGCGAGCTCGGCTTCGCTCTCCACGTGACCGAAGTCGATGCGCCCCAACGACACGCCGCCGGACCGCAATGTGTCGTTGTGGCAGCCGGCGCAGTACTGGCTGACGATGGCGCGCGCCGGCACTTCGTTTGGCGTGGCGCCGGGCTGCGCGGATGCCCCGCTCGCCGCGAAGAGGACGAAGCAGCCCGAAACCAGCACCGCTTTCATCAAAGCTCCCTTGGACGCCACCGGCTGCGCCGCCTCAGGATACACACACTCCGGGCCCCTAATTGTAATGTGTTGTCCCCGGCGGCTGAGGCACAAAAGCCGACCACGCAAAAGCGCCCTTTTGCGCCGTGTTGGCCGCGTTTGCGCCGTGTCAATCGTCTTCATGCGTCATCGTGACCTCGTGCCTCCACTCAACGGCCCGGGCTTCTGACGTGTGTCACGATTTCGCGCGCCATGGCGCGTCCATGGCGCGTCCATGCGGCGCGTCCATGTGGCGCGTCCATGTGGCGCGTCCATGTGGCGCGTCCATGTGCTTGACAGCCCTTGCACATTGTCGCAAGCTCCACGGCTGTTCAGCGTTCATGTCTTCGGGAGAGAGAGTATGCCGCGTCTGCACTGCCTCGTCATGTGTCTGATCCTGGCGATCTTCGGCAGCATCCCCGCAACAGATGCCCAGACGACGACGGGGAGCATCCTCGGGGAGGTGAGCGATTCGAGCGGCGGGAAGCTGCCCGGCGTGACCGTAAACGCCCGCAACCAGGAGAATGGCGCGTCGCGCGAGACCGTGACCGACGCGCTCGGCACCTACAGTTTCAGCGCATTACCCCCCGGCACATACACCGTGAGCGCGGCGCTGTCGGGTTTCGGGATTGCGGAACGCAAGGACGTGAAGCTGCCGATTGCGTCGCAGGTCACGATCCCGTTCGTGCTCCAGATCGCCAGCCTCACCGAAACGGTCAACGTGACCGAGCAGGCGCCGCTGGTGGATGCCACGGAACACGTCGTCAAGACGCTGATCGACTCACAGAAAATCGAGTCGCTCCCGCTCAAGAGCCGCGACTTCCTCGATCTGACGATGCTCGCGCCTGGCGTGGTCTCGGACCAGGGCTCCGCGTCGGCCGGACAGACCGACTCGATCTCGTTCGGCGGCATGAGCGAGAACTACAAGTCGGTATGGCTCGAAGGTGTGGATTTCAACGATGAAGTCACCGGCGGAGGCAGCGCGCTGTCATCGGCGACGCGCATCGCGCTCGCGTCGGAGGCCATTCAGGAATTCCAGGTGATGGCGAACTCCTACTCCGCCGAGTTCGGACGATCGGCGTCGGGCGCGATCAACATCGTGACGAAGGCGGGCGGGAACGCGGTGCACGGCAACGGCTTCTACTTCCGCCGCGCCGATGCGTTCGAGAAGCCGAACTACTTCTCGGAAGCGGTGCCCGCGTTCAAGATCGAGCAGTACGGCGCGACCATCGGCGGACCGATTCAGCACGATCGACTGTTCTACTTCGGGTCCTGGGAGCGCCGGAACAACAACCGGTCGGTCCAGGTCAACATCCCCGTTTCGATCCGCGACTTCGTGAAGTCGCTCGGCTACGACACACGCACCGACGTGCCGGTCAGCACCGACGAGAACAACTACTTCACCAAGGCGACGTATTTGATGTCCCGGCAGCACACGTTGAACGTCACCTACATGTATGACCACCGCGATCTGCTCAACCAGCAGGTCGGCGGCGCCGACGCGGGAGATCACGGGTACGACGACCAGCGGCGCGCGTGGTTCGTCGTCGCGAACGTGACGTCGCTGCTCGGCAGGAACTTCGTCAACGAGCTGCGCGTCAGCGCGTCGCATCAAGCCTTGGACCGCGTGATGCAGGCGGGCACAACGCCCAGGCCGGAAATCCGGTTCCCGACGGTGTCGTTCGGCGAGGCGAGCAACGTGCCGCAGAGCCGCACGCAGAACAACTACATCTTCACCGACGCGGCGAGCCAACACTTCGTGGGGAAAGGGTCGCACGATCTGAAATACGGCTTCGAGGCGAACATCGTCCCCACGACGAGCCTGATCAACCAGTCGTTCAACGGCCTGTTCGAGTTCCTCACTGACGCCCCCGTCGTGCCGGGCGTGGCGAGCTCGCTTCCGTTCCGGTTCACGCAGGGTGTCGAGCTCCGCGGCAAGCTGGCGGCGATGCAACGCGACGTCAGCATCTACTCGACGTTCGTCAACGACATGTGGCGGCCGCGTAGCACCCTCACGCTGAACCTGGGCGTCCGGTACGATTTCCAGTTCTGGCGCGGCGATCTCAACGGCGCGGACATTCCAACCGGGATGACGACCGAGCAGTTCTGGGTCAGCCAGATCGTCGGGCCGCTCAGAGGACAGAACTTCAAGGCGGCGCCGAACGACCTCAACAACGTCGCGCCGCGCGTCGGCCTGGTGTGGGAGCCGACCGGGGACGCCAGGACGGTCGTTCGCGGCGGCTACGGCATCTACTACGACCAGATCAACACGACGACGATGCGCAGCATCGTGGCGGGCTACCCGGGCTTCATCACCACCCAGATCGCGAACGATTCGCGATCGGGCGACCGGCTGGCGAACAGCTTCTTCCCGAACCTGCCGACGATCACCTTGCCGGAGTCGCTGGGGACGTCATTCCGGATCGCGAACCCCGACACACGGTCGCCGTATACGCACCAGACGACGGCGGGCATGACCCATCAGATTTCCAACAGCTACGCGTTGTCGTTGGACTATGTCTACATGCGCGGCGAGCATTTTCCGCTGACGGTGAACGTGAACGCCCGGCGAGCGGACAACACGTTCCCGCTCCTCGCGTCGGGCGCGCGTCTCCTGCTGTACGACGATGTGTCGCCGATCCGGATCCACCAGGCGCAGATCCGCCTCGAAAAGCGGTTCTCGAGTGGTCTCGGCTTCCTCGTCGGCTACACGCTCGGCAGCGCCAAGAGCATTGCCGACAACGGCACGCCGTCCGACAAATACGATCTCATGTCCGATTGGGGTCCGACCTCGAACGACGTGCGGCACCGCTTCGTCGGCAACCTGATCACCACGCTGCCGTACGGCATCCAACTCGGCACGATCGTGACGACCAACACGGCGCCTCCCTACAACATCATCACCGGAACCGATTTGAACCGTGACGGTGACAACAACGATCGGCCGGCGGGCCTGGGCTTCGACGCGGGGCGCGGCAATCGGTACTTCCAGGCGGACATGCGGGTCTCGAAGAAGATCCGGTTCGGAAGAACCGCCAACGCCGAGGTGTTGTGGGAGATGTTCAACCTGTTCAACACGGTCAATTTCAACAACTATCAGAACAACCAGAGCGCGACAGCAGGTTTCACGTCGACGGGCATACCCACCGGCTTCGGGCAGCCGCGTCAGGCGTTCGACGCGTTCCAGGGTCAGCTCGGCGTGAAATTGACGTTCTGAAAAGACTGCCGCCGGGAGCCGGAACACGGCCCTCTCAGACCGATTGCTGCGTGGCCTTGCGAGCTCGCGGTGCCCGCCTCGTCTCCGCAAGCACGATGCGGTCGAGGCGCAGCATCTCGCCAAGCGACCAGGCTTGGAAGGGACAGCCTTTGGGCGCAAACGGCGCCTCGGCATCGGCAATCTCCGAAACATGTCCAAGGCCGGCCGTTTGCAAGTGTGCAAGCAGCGGACCGAAGAACCGGGCTCGCGCGTCATGCCTCGCCGCACTGGTGTTGCCCCGCACCCGAACCCACGCTTCGACGAAGGGCCCGATCAGCCAGGGCCACACGGTTCCCTGATGATAAACGGCGTCCCGCGCTGAGGAATCGCCTTCGTAGAGCGGCGCGTAGCCTGGCTCGCCGGGCGCCAGCGACCGCAGACCGATCGGCGTCAGGAGCTGCTGCTCGACAGCATCGACGAGGCGCCGCGCTCTGTCCCCCTCGAGGAGCGCCACGGGCAATCCTCCAACGGCGAGAATCTGATTCGGCCGGAACGTGTCGTCGCGCGTGCCGGCAACATGATCCACATCCACGACGTCGGCGAGACGCCCGAGGTCCTCATTCCAGAAGCGCTCGAGAAATGCGACTCGCCCTCTGTCGAACGCGGTGCGCCAGTGCGGCTCCAGGCGTGAGACTGCGCTCAGGGCATTCAGCCAGAGCGCCTGGATCTCGACCGGCTTGCCGATGCGCGGGGTGATCACGCGATCGCCGACGCGCGCGTCCATCCAGGTGAGCTGCAATCCCGGAACGCCGGCGCTCAGCAGGCCATCCGCGTCCATCCGGATGCCGAATCGAGTGCCGCTGGCATAGACATTCACGATCTGCGCGATCGCTGACTCGAGGGCTCGCCGGTGTTCCGGCGTCAGAAGCGTCGAACCATCCGGGGCCAGCTGTAACAGCTCATCGACCGCGATGACGTACCAGAGCGATGCGTCGACGGAATTGAACTCCGCCGCTTCGCCGTGATCGGGGAACCGGTTTGGCAGCATACCCTCGGAAACGGCTCCCGCCCATTCGACCAGGATGTCGCGCGCCTCCGCGAGCCGGCCCGTGGCCAGGCACAGACCGCGCAAGGCGATGAACGCATCGCGGCCCCAGTCGGTGAACCATGGGTACCCGGCAACAATGGTCCGACCCGGCTCGCGCCGAACGAGATACGCAGAGGCCGCACGATCGAGCGGCGTGGGAAAGGCGTCGCGCCGGCGGCGCTCCGCCACACGAGCCTCGTTCACCAGCGTCACGACCTCATCGGCCATCCGGATCTCGAGCGCATCGGTGACATCCGCCCGGAGAAGCCAGACGGCCTGCTGGTCGGGACCGGAAAGCGGCCAACTGAACTCGCCCGGCGAGCCGAGATCTTCCGTGTCGTCGAGACCACGCTCGCGTTCCGCGGTGTAGACAAACTGCCGGTACCACTCCGGCGAATGCCGAAAGTCTCCGTTTGACAGGCAGATCACAGCAGGAAGTCCGTCGTAGGGTCGGAGCATGACGATCGCGCCGCGATGCTCGGCGTCGAAGCGAAAGGCCCCGTTCTGGTGGTGCATCGAGTGGTAGTCACGCCCGGACAGGAACGGCCTGGCGCGGAGCACGACCGGACCTTTCGATCGCGCCAGCGTCCAGACCACGGCCACCGCGCTGGAGCCGTATTGAACGAAAATCTCCTGCATCACCCGCGTGCCATCGGCCACCTCGTACTCCCACGTCGGCCATGGATCGCAGGTGAACCCGGTCAGGTGAGCGGCGCCGTCTGGATGGAGCACGTCCTGCGCATAGCGCTGCGTCGAGAGCGCGAACGACCCGCCGGGTGTATCGACCCACGCGTCGAAGCCGTTGACCAGAACGACCCTGCCCGTTGGTGGCGTCGTCGCCGTGAGCAACAGCGCGTGATATCGACGTGTCCGCACCCCGGACGTCGTGCCCGAGGCGAACCCACCGAGGCCGTCGGCCTCGAGCCATTCCGTCCGATCATCGATCTGCATGTCAGCGGCCGGCACGCGCAGAACGCGCCTCAGCGTTCGGCGCTCAGCGCGCCGATCGCCTCTGCCATCCTGGTTTGACGATCCACCGGCGCGTCGCTCCTTCGCGGCTGAAGCAGCTTCGCCACGAGTCCGGTCCACCCGGTCTGGTGCGAGGCGCCGACGCCCCGTCCGGTGTCGCCGTGAAAGTACTCGTGGAAGAGCACGTGATCTCGAAAGTGCGGGTCGTCGTGCAGGCGGCGATTGTCTCCAAACACCGGTCGCTGCCCTTCTTCGTTGCGAAGGAAGAGCCGCGTCAAGCGCGTCGCGAGCTCGCCCGCGACCTCGCCGATGGTGTGGTAGTGGCCGGACCCCGTCGGGCACTCGACCTTGAAGTCGTCGCCGTAGTAGTGCTGGAACTTCTGGAGCGACTCGATGATCAAGTAGTTCACGGGCATCCAGATGGGTCCGCGCCAGTTCGAGTTGCCGCCAAACAGCCCCGAGGTCGACTCACCGGGCTGATACGCGACCGAGAAGGTTTGACCGTCCCACTCGAGCGTGTAGGGGTGCTCCGCGTGATATCGCGAAAGCGCACGGACGCCAAAGTCCGAGAGAAACTCCGTTTCGTCGAGCATGCGGCGCATGAGCTTCTTGAAGCGGCTGCCGCGGAGCAGCGACAGCAGCCGTCGTTCGCCTTTGCCTGGCTCGTTCCAGCGAGACACCAGCGCCGCCAGATCCGGACGATAGTTGAGGAACCAATCGAGGCGGTCGGTGAACGCTGGCACCTTGGCGCAGAGCTCGGGCTCGAGGGTCTCGACCGCAAACAGCGGAATCAAGCCCACCATCGACCGGACCTTGAGCGGGAGCATCCGGCCATCCGGCAGATTCAGCACGTCGTAGAAGAACCCGTCCTCCTCGTTCCAGAGACCCATGCCGTCCCCGATGTGGGTCATGGCTTCGGCGATGTGCAGGAAGTGTTCGAAGAACTTCGTCGCGATGTCTTCGTAGACGTGATTGTGCTGGGCGAGCTCCAGCGCAATGCGCATCAGGTTGAGGCTGTACATCGCCATCCAGCTCGTCCCGTCGGATTGATTGATGTAGCCGCCCGTCGGCAGCGCGACGCTGCGATCGAACACGCCGATGTTGTCCAAGCCGAGGAAGCCGCCCTGGAACACGTTGCGTCCTTCGGCGTCCTTCCGGTTGACCCACCAGGTGAAGTTGAGCATCAGCTTGTGGAACACGCGTTCGAGGAACGCGAGGTCGCCCGGGTCGTCCTGGCGTGTCAGCCGGCGGCGCTTGCGATCGATCTGGAACACGCGCCACGCGGCCCAGCCGTGCACGGGCGGATTGACATCGCCAAATGCCCATTCGTACGCCGGCAGCTGTCCGTTCGGGTGCATGTACCACTCGCGACAGAGGAGGACGAGCTGCCGCTTCGCAAAGTCCGGATCGACCAGCGCCAATGAAATTGTGTGGAAGGCGAGATCCCACGACGCGTACCACGGGTATTCCCACTTGTCCGGCATCGAGATGATGTCGGCGTTGTGCAGATGCGTCCATTCGCGGTTGCGCCCTCGAGCTCGTTCCGGCGGGGGCGGCGGCTGACCGGGATCGCCCTTCAGCCACCGGGGCACATCGTAATGGAAGAACTGTTTGCTCCAGATCATGCCGGCGAGCGCCTGCCGGTGAACGAGCCGATGATCCTCGGAGAAACCTTTCTGCATACCGCCATAGAAGGCGTCCGCTTCCAGACGGCGCCGCTCGACCAGGTCGTCGAAGCCTTCGAAGGGATCGGCGTGGACGTCGGCTGACAAGCGCAAGCGAACGACCGCGCGTCCTCCGGGGGGGATTTCGAGGCGATAGTGGGCGGCCGCCTTGGTGCCGCGACCCTGTGCGTTGACTGCCCGGGAGTTTCGATTGACGATGAGCTCGTGAAACGCGTCCTTGAAATGACCCTCCGTCGCCGGCAGGCCAAACACCCGGCACCCGTTGGTCTCGTTCTCCGTGAAGAGCCACGGCGCATTGCCGTCGCGATACAGCCGGTATTCTCCCAGCGCTGCACACCTGGCGACGGCGACCGCCTGGTCCAGCGCCAGCTCCGGCTTGGGACCGGGATGGCCCCACGACCACATATTGCGGAACCACAACTGAGGCAGCACGTGCACGCCGGCGACTTCAGGGCCGCGGTTGTGGACGGTGAGGCGGATGAAGATGTCCGACGGTGAGCGCTTCGCGTATTCCATGACCACATCGAAGTACCGGTTCTCGTCGAATACGCCGGTGTCGATCAGCTCCAGTTCCGGATCCTCTTTGCCGCGCCGCCCATTCTCCTCGACGAGTCGAGCGTACGGAAACTCCCGCTGGGGATACTTGTAGAGCGCCTTGAGGTAGGAGTGCGTGGGTGTTGCGTCGAGGTAGTAATAGCACTCCTTCACATCCTCGCCGTGATTTCCCTCGGTGTTGGTCAGGCCGAACAGCCGCTCTTTCAGGATCGGGTCGCGCTCATTCCACAGCGCCGGCGCGAAACACAGGATCTGCTGGTCGTCGCTGATGCCGTGCAGCCCGTCCTCGCCCCACCGGTACGCGCGGCTGCGTGCCACGTCGTGGCTCAACGCCTCCCAGGCCGTGCCGCCCGGGCTGTAGTCTTCGCGCACCGTGCCCCATTGGCGCTCGCTCAGATACGGGCCCCACAACTTCCAGCCGTTGCCGGCGGGCTCGTCCAGGCGTTTCTCCTCTTCCATGGAAGACCTCTTCCTGAGGCCATCCTACTACCCGTCTTCGCCGATCGCAGCCGCAGTTTCAAATGAAGCGCCGCGCCGTGGACTGATGGGGTGGCGATGGGATTGAGCGCGTGGCACATTAAGTGTCATCGGAGGACACTGGAGATAACGGGTTCACACAGAGAAGCGGAGTAACGGAGACAAGAACGGAGAAGACGCGTGCGAGCAGTGGCCGGCGATCCTCACGAATGACGTGCGAGTCATGGAAAAAGCGTTGCGTGTCACGTGCCACGTCGTCGACGATACAGACGTGAAATCAGCATCAGTGAGGAGCTGCAGATGATGACGCGCGTTTCACTCGTGACCCTGATGTGCCTGGCCGTTGCCGGTCCGCAGACGCCGAGGGCTCAGACGCCGGACGCGCCCGCCGCGTGTCCGGAAATGGCTTCGGCGCTCGCGGCGCTGATGCGCAGCGACGCGCGATTGAGAGACTGGCCCAACCTCGCGCGCTACCGGGAGGCCAACCGAACGCTGACGGCTGCCGCCGGCAATGAGGCGCGTGTGGTGTTCATGGGCGACTCGATTACCGATGCCTGGCAGCAACCGCGTTACGGCGGGTTCTTTCCAGGCAAGCCCTACGTCGATCGCGGAATCAGCGGCCAGACGACCCCTCAGATGCTGCTGCGTTTCCGGACGGACGTCATCGATCTCGGGCCGAAGGCCGTCGTGATTCTGGCGGGAACCAACGACATTGCCGGCAATACCGGCCCGATGACGAACGACGAGATCCAGGGCAACCTGGCATCCATGAGTGAGCTGGCGCACGCGCACAACATCCGTGTTCTGCTCGCGAGCGTGACACCGGTCAGCGCCTACCACGTCGCCTCACCCGCCGCCGTTCCGCAGACGACGTCGAGGCCGATGGCGCGCATCCAGGCGCTGAACGACTGGATGAAGGCGTACGCCGCATCCCACGGCGCCGTGTACCTGGATTATTTTTCCGCAATGACCGATCGCTCCGGCCTGCTCCGAGCGGAGCTGAGTGAGGACGACCTGCACCCCAACGCAAAGGGCTACGCGATCATGGCGCCGCTCGCCGAGGCGGCAATCGCAGGCGCATTGAAATAGCGGGGTTGCGTGAGAGGCACCATGAAATCCTCATTGATGGCGGTGCTCGCGATCTCATTGACGGCATGCTCGCCTGCGCCGAACAGCGCGCGATGGCCGGAAGGCCCGCCGATCGATCTCTCGCACGATTACAGCGACCAGACGGTTTTCTGGCCCACGGCCGAGAGTTTCAAGCTGGACAAGGTCGCGGATGGCGTGACCGAGCAGGGCTACTACTATGCGGCCAACAACTTCTCGACCTCGGAACACGGCGGCACGCACATCGATGCGCCGGTCCACTTTGCCAAGGGTCATCCGACGGTGGATCAGATTCCGCTCGATCGACTCATCGGCGCCGCCGTCGTCGTCGACGTCACGGCGGCGTGCGCCAATCAACCCGACTATCGGGTGACGACCGAGGATTTCACCGCGTGGGAACGATCGAACGGCGAGATCCCGGCCGGCACGATTGTCTTGATTCGTACCGGATACTCGCGCTTCTGGCCCGACGCGTCGCGATACCTTGGGACGGCCGAACGCGGTACCGCCGGCGTCGCCAAGCTGCACTTTCCCGGGTTGCACCCCGACGCAGCCCGGTGGCTGGCGGAGTCGCGCCGGGCCAAGGCGGTCGGCCTCGACACGGCCAGCATCGACTACGGGCAGTCGACGATGTACGAGTCGCACCGCATGCTCTACGAGCGCGACATTCCAGCGTTCGAGAATCTGACCAATCTCGATCGCTTGCCGGCCACCGGAGCGTTCGTCGTCGCGCTGCCCATGAAGATCAAGGGCGGAAGCGGAGCGCCGCTGCGGGCTGTTGCCTTCGTGCCGCGAACGTGAAAGTCTCGCCCAGTCCACGTTTAACCGCAGAGATCGCAGAGAGCGCAGAGGTTTTGTTTTTTGGCTCTGCGTGCTCCGCGCGCGCTGCGGTCGAACGTCGTTCGTCTGGGGCCGGACCGGGCGGACCCGAGTCCGACTACTCCGACCCGGCGCTGGTCCGGTGTGAGAACGGCTCTGGACGTTTCAGCGCGCCACGCTGACCGTCACGTTGTCGTAGGTGAACAAGGCGCCGTCACTCGCAACGGCCCGGAGCACGTAAGTTCCCGGCTCCTGGAAAGTCGCTTGAACCACCCACTTGCCGTCCGGAGGGGGCTCAGGAATGTTGTATGGAGGCGACCACGGAGAGTTCGCGTACGCCCGTGTGTCGGTCCACGTCTTCATCTGGTCGGGGCTGAAGGTCACCGTTGCAGCCTTCCCGCGGTAGACGATCCACGACAGCCGCAGGCCAGGTCCACTTGACGGGACGATCGATGAGGGCGGTCGGTACAGAAGATTTGCGAGGGCCGCCGGGCTTGGCTGTGCCGCGGTAGTTGTCGGTGAGGCGCTCGTCGCACCTCTTCCGCCCCGCCTCGCCGGTATGTTGTCGGGATCTTTCGCAAACGCCACCAACGTCAATGGCTCTCCGACCTTGACGCTCCGGCGCGCGTCCCCTTCGACCTTGAGCTCCGGCGGGATGTTCGTGCGAAGCTCGTCGCGGAGGCTGCCGCCGTCGCCGCCCACTTCGGTGGAAATCACCTGATTGTCGATCATGTAATCGTTCTTGAGTGACGCGTAGGCGTGCTCCGTCTTTCCGTTCGTCGTGAGGTTCCAGATCAGCTCTTTGGCGCCGAGATCCTTCGGCACGCGGATCGTGAACAGGAACGGGTTGCGCCGCGGATAGAAATGCGTCGGCTGCCCCTGATCGGGGCCTCCCGGCTCGATGTTGTTGTCGGGGCCGATCGGAACGTCGAACTCCTGCAGCCAGTTCGCGTTCATGTACCCGAACAGCATCGTGAAGGATCCGTCTTCGTTCTGGCGCCACCCCTCGTACGCCGGCGACACGACTTGGCCGCTCGAGTAGGTGAATCGGGTCTGGGCGCTGGCACATTCGAACAACAGGAACGCTGCCAGGGGGGCGAGCAACAGTCGCCCCCTTCCAGACCAGGGAATGCCGCGCCGAAGCATTACTGTCTTCCCTGAGCCGCCGTGGTCGTCTGCGTCGGCTGCGGCGGAGGAGCCCAGCACAGCGGGCACCCGATATCGAAGTCGTTCCTGTTCTTCAGGTTCTTGCGTCGCTTGGCCATCTCGGCCTGAAACTGCTCTTCCGTCAGCGACACCGCGTAGCCAAGGTCGATGAACATGTTGGCGATCGATCGCCGGCCGCCGCCAGCCCAGTTTCTCGGGTCCGCGGGATTCTTGTTGGCGGGTGTGGTATCCAGGAAACCGATCAGGTGCACGATGGTCCCCTTCGGCAACAGCGGCGCCGCATCGTCGTCGTAGACGTATTGCTTCACCCAGTTGTGGTCGTAGCCCACGCAGTTGAGCGTCTGGATGTTGTGGCCCCAGATCGCCTCGAGGCACATGCGCACTCCCGGCGCGTGCAGATGGGGCTCGAACGTGATGTATTTGGTGTGCTCCTGCAGCACGGCATAGGCGTGGAGCTCCTGATTGCCTTGATTCGGCCTCACATCGATGTCGATGCCATTGCCCAGACGCAGCGTCGACCGGCGGTACAGCGGTTTGTATCCCCTCGGAAAAAACTTGAAAGCGAATTCAAGGTGCGCTGTGGTTTCCCGGCCGTTCGAGTGAACATGACCCGCAGTCAGAGCCAGGGCCGAATTTGCGGCCAGAAGCCTGCCGGCCTCAGGCGGAAAGATATCCGCGTTGCGCCCGACTTCGTGAATGGGCCAGCTGCTGGAGCTTTCCTCGGCGGCGCCAGCCGACGCGCCCTCGCCCTGAACCACACTGGAGTACGTCATGTGGTGAAACGCGTACCGTCCGCCGACCGTTTTGGTGCCGCCGCTCTTGGGGATGTCGTTGATCTCTCTGACCTCGAGGGCCGATACGTACCGATCTTCGGTGAGCCCGGTTGGCACGAGCCCAAAGTCTCCCCACCTGTCGGGCCCGACAGCAGGGACTGTGACGTCCTTCGACCTCAGAACGAGATCCGGTTCCCCGATCGTCCACTTGTCGGTCGTGTCGAACTGAAGGGGCTGCGGCATGTCGGCCGGGTTGCCTCGTGGTGCGCCGCTGTCGGCCCACTTCGCAATCCTGGCGATCTCCTCTTCACTGAGAGAGAGGTCGTGCTTGAATTTCTGGATCCCGATGTTCTTCTCGAGGAAGAACGGAGGCATCGCGCCTCTCTGGCTCCGAAGGCCGGTCCGCATCTTCATCGCCTTGGCCCACGGTCTCACTTCTTCGTACGTGACGAGCGACATCGGGGCGACGCCGTCCGTGTGATGGCACTCCTGACAGCTCCGCTGGAGGATGGGCGCAATATCTTTCGTGAAGGTCTCTTCACCGGAAGTTGGCGGGGGCGCCTGAGCGGTTGTGCCGGCGGTCGTAGCGAGAAGCGCAGCCAGCAGCAGGCTGAACAGCCAAAAGACTCCTGTCACCCGGTCTCTCGACATTACGACCTCCTCAGACGCCTGCGATTTCTCCAGAGATCCCTCGCAGGACGAGATGCAGTCAAACGAAAAACGCCTCGTCCCAGACGCGGCCGCGGGTCCGGAAGCCGTGGACACATCCTGAATGTCCCCTGATACAAGCCGTGTGACACACTATCGGGGGTACCGCAACAGATGTCAAGCAGCGGCGCCCCGGCGTCGTCTCGGGACCGGTGGCAGAGTGACGAGATGCTCGAAATGCGCGATATCCGAGGACGAGCCGAGGGGTACCGACGGCCGACCCGATTGTTCCCTTCTTGAAACCGTACCGGCTCAGGACGTAGTCGCTGAATCACCTTGTTCGCAAGCGCGTCGAGAACCGACACGATTTCGCGCTTGTGCAGCATCCCCTTGGCGGCCTCTGCGCGCGCTAGGAAGCGTTCCCTCCCACAGGTCGGGCGAACGGCGGAAGAAGTTGGCGATTCGGGCTGCACGCACCGCAAGCGTCGGCTTATGCTTTGGCAGACGTTCATATGGCCAGTTCGGCTCCAGGTCAGGCCGCTGCGCCCAACGGCGACTCCGGCCACTCGTCGCTTCGGAAGCAGCTTGACGCCGCCCGGCAGGAACTGTCCGACGCCACCGGGCGCGGACAGGGCGGCCGCGCGGCGCTGGCGCAGTACGCCGACACGATCGACGGCCTCGTGGCCAAGCTGTTCACCGGCGCGCTGGGTGACGCGCCGATGGCGGTGGTCCTCGCGCTGGGCGGGTACGGCCGGCGCCACCTCTGCCTCCATTCGGATGTCGACCTCCTCGTGCTGTTCGCCGGCCCCCTGGACGAGTCGGACGAGGTGCGCCTCGGAAAATTTCTCCATCCGCTCTGGGATCTCGGACTCGTGGTCGGACACCAGGTACGCCAGCTGAAGGACTTCACACGGATCGAAGCAGACAATCCGGAGTTTCTCCTGGCGTTGCTCGACGCCCGTCCGATCGCGGGCGATCGCGACCTCTTCGATCGCTTCACCGCGACGTTTCACCGGGCCCCGCTCCACGCGCATCTGCTCGACGCGCTGCTGACGCTGACCGACGAACGGCACGCGCCGTTCAATGCCACGTTCTATCAGCTGGAGCCCGACGTCAAAGCCGCACCGGGCGGTCTGCGGGATCTCGCGGCCGTGCGCGCGATCGCTCGGTTGACCGATCCGGCCCTGCTCCGGCAGGGGCCGTCGGACTCCGCGCGTCTCGACGAGGCGGAGGAGTTCCTGCTGCGGACGCGGTCGATCCTCCACCTCGACAGCAAGCGGAACCAGAACCTGTTGAGCCACGCGGTGCAGGAAAAGGCAGCAGGGCTGCTGACATATCCGGGGGCGCTGCCCCAGGCGCGCGTCGAGCGCCTGATGGGCGACTATTTCCGTCATGCGCGTGGCGTGGCCAGGTGGCTGGAGTGGATCCGCCGCGTGGCGCCCGTGCCGGTCGGGCCCAACCTGGTGAAGTCCGCTGACGGCGTCCGGTTCCTCGATGCGGGCGTGGCCGCGAGTCAGCCGGACACCTGGCTCTCCGCGTTCCAGGCGGCGATCGATTGCGCCACGGCCGTCTCCGACGACACGCTCTCGTCCATCCAGCAGCATGCGGAGCGTTTCACCGAGCGCGATTTCCTGCTCGATCCAACCCGTCGGGGCGCGTGGCTCGAGTTCCTGAAGCCGCGCGCCGGCCTGTACGCACGGCTGTCGCAGATGCACGACAGCGGGCTGCTCGGCCGCATCCTTCCCGAGTTCGGGGCTATCACGTGTCGCGTGGTTCGCGACTTCTACCACAAATACACCGTCGACGAGCACACGCTTCTCGCGATCCGCACCGTTGAACGGCTCGCCGAACCGCCGGCGTCGCCGGGGCCGCAGCCACGGGAGCGCGAGCGGTTCGCGTCTCTTCTGCAGGACCTCGACCGCCCCGAGCTGCTCGTGCTCGCGCTGCTGCTGCACGATATCGGGAAGGCGCGCGACGAGGATCATGTCTCGGAAAGCGTCCGCCTGGCCCGGGGCATCTTCGAGCGCCTGGCGCTGCCGGCCGAGGCGCGCGAAGTGGTCGAGTTCCTCATCGCCAACCATCTGCAGATGTCGATGATCGCGTTCCGCCGCGACACCGAAGATCCGGAGACGGTCCGGCGGTTCGCCGCGCTGGTCGGCGTGGAAGAGCGGCTGAAAATGCTCTGCCTCTTGACGCTGGCCGACGTCGAAGCGGTCAGCCTCGAGACGCTCACCCCCTGGAAGGAAGAGCTGCTCTGGCGGCTGTACGTCGATGCCTACAACCAGCTGACGCTGGGATATGGCGACGAGCTGATCGATCGGAGCCAGTCGGAGCTCGCGCAGTTTCTCGCGGCGCGTCACGGCGATCTGAGGCCGGAAGAGATTTCCAGGTTCCTCGAGGGCCTTCCCCGCCGCTACCTGCAGCTCTTCGATCGCGAGGCCATCGAGCGGCACGTCCGGCTCGCGCGCGACATCCACCCGGACACCGTGCACGTGTCGCTCGAGCAGAAGGGCTCCGCCTGGGAGCTGACGGTCGTCACGATGGACAAGCCGTTCCTGTTTTCGAACATCTCGGGCGTGCTGTCCTCGTTCGGCATGGACATCCTGCGCGGCCACGCGATGACGAGTCCGAACGGGCTGGTGCTCGACATCTTCCAGTTCACCGACAGCGAACGGTTCCTCGAACTGAATCCGGACGCGCGCGACGAGTTCGTCGCTGTGCTCGACAACGTGGTCTCGGGGCTCGTCGATGTGACCGCGCGGCTGCGCGGCCGCGAGCAGAGCCTCGTCCATCGCCGCCCGCCGCGCGTGACGCCGGTGGTTCACTGCGACAATCACGCGTCGCAGCGGTACACCATCGTCGAGATCGTGGCCGATGATGCGCTGGGGCTGCTGTATCGAATCAGCCGGGTCATGTCGCAGCAGGGGTGCGACGTCGACCTCGTGCTGATCTCCACCGAAGGGCACAAGGCGATCGACGTGTTTCACATCACGCAGGCTGGCGCGAAGCTCTCCGCCGCGGCGCAGGACGCGCTCGCCGCGAGGCTGCAGCGGTTGCTGGAGGAGGATCATGAAGTTGATTAAGTGCATCGTCCGGCCGAACAAGGTGGACGAGGTGAAGGACGCGCTCAGCAAGCTGAGCGTCTCGGGGATGACGGTGACCGAGGTGCGCGGTCACGGCAAGCAGAAGGGGCATACCGCCATCTATCGTGGCAAGGAATACAACGTCAGCCTGCTGCCGAAGATGGAAATCGAAGTCGTCGTGCCCGACCGACTGGTACACGACTGCATCAAGGCGGTCATCGAGGCGGCGCGCACCGGCGAAATCGGCGACGGGCGCGTGTTCGTGATGCCGGTCGAACAGAGCTACAAGATCCGGACGGGCGAGCGCGACATCGATTGACCGCCGCGCCCGCAGCGCCGCCATTCAGAGCTGGCAGCGGCGGCGCCCGCTCGGCTAAAGCCTTCGCGCTCCATTCAGGCGCCGACGTCGTAGCGC
>WNEY01002020.1_pt1 | contig 18817 bp, 24 predicted proteins | sample 5400531 | NCBI WGS metagenome assembly WNEY01 (sample SAMN13153338, study PRJNA577476) | soil metagenome | isolation source: 200 cm saprolite under Douglas fir tree site 1 | place: USA:California | collected 2015-04-18
ATCCATGGAGCTGGTGGCGTCACGGGCGGAATGCTCGTCGCCGTTGCCTCGGAGCTCGGGGCACAGGTGATCGCAACCGCCAGCCCGGGTAACGCAGGGCGGGTCCAATCCTATGGAGCAACTGCGGTGGTCGACTACCATGCCGACAATTGGCGGCAGGACGTCCGTCGGATCGCGGGCGAGGGTGGTGTTCGGATAGCGGTCAACGCCGTGGGTGGAGCTGCCCCGAGCCTGATGGCATTGGTGGCAAATGGCGGAAAACTCACGACCATCACGAGCGATGGCCCGGCAACGGAGCGCGGTGTCGGCGTCGTGAACTTCTACGTACGCCCGGATGGGGAAGCGCTGGACCGGCTCGCCGTTGACTTCGTAGACAGGCGCCTGACCCTCCCAATTGCCGCTGTCCGTAGGCTTTCTGAAGCCGGAGCGGCTCTCCAAATGGCCGTTGCCGGAAAAGCCCGTGGTGCTGTCGTGATCGATCCAACGCAGTGATGTGGCTGGCGCGACCAGGTCGTTGACGTAATCGGGAACCCGGTCTACGCCGAGGCTCTTAGGCGGTAATTGGCGACCCCGAGCGGATTCGAACCGCCGATCTCCTCCGTGACAGGGAGGCATGTTAGACCGCTACACCACGGGGCCGCGGAAGCCCAAGTATATATAAGGTTGCCGACTCTAATCCCGGCTGGTGGGCACCTCTTTCCCGATCACAAAGCGCTCGATGACCTCGGCTACTCCGGCCTCGTCGACCGTCCCGGTGACGTGCTTCGCGAGGCCTTTAAGCGCTGTCGGAGCGTTGCCCATGGCCACGCCGAACCCTGCCCATCGAACCATGTCCTCGTCATTGGTGTTGTCGCCAATGGCACATACCTCCGCCTGCGCAATGCCAAGCCGATCCGCCACCATAGCGAGCGCCCGGGACTTGGACACCTCCGGATTGACGACTTCGACGAACCAATCCAGTGACCGCGTCACCCGTGCGACGTCGCCCATCCAGGCCGTCAGTTCGGTCATTCGGGCGGGCACATTTTCGGGATCCAGGTCCACGAGCACCATTTTGGTCGCGTCCTGGTGGACCCATTTGGACAGTGGCCCGACCACGTGATAGGGAACCATCCCGATCTTGGCGTAGAGGTCCGCTTCGGGCCGGGCGCGCGCCGTATAGACAAGCTCATCCATATAGACGTTGACATGCCAGTCCTTTGGCTCGGCGAGCGCCAGCACCCGTTGCTGCATAGGCACCGTGAGCTCGCACCGGTACCACACCTCGCCGCTCGCAATCTCGCGCACGACGGCGCCCTGGTAGTTGATGATCGGCCCCTTCAGGCCGAGGGCCTCGGCAAATCGGAGCGAGGACTTGAACATGCGGCCGGTGGCGAGCACGACCGTCACCCCTGCCGCCGATGCCGCCTTCACCGCGGCCACGTCGCGCGGGTTCATCACGAGATCGTGGTTGACCAGCGTGCCATCGAGATCGATGGCCAGGAGCCGGATCGTCACCTAGCGACGGACGGCGAGCGCTTCCGGGTTGACCAGGTTGGGCGGGGTTTGGCCGTCGACCGCGGCGATCAGGTTCTTCGCCGCCGTCTCCGCCATGGCGCCGCGCGCCGTGACCGTTGCGCTTCCGAGGTGTGGCAACAACACGGCGTTCCAGCAATCGGTCAGGCCCGGCATCGTCTTTGGCTCGTGCTCGTAGACGTCGAGACCCGCGCCTTTGATCCAGCCTTCTTTGAGCGCCCGCACCAGGGCTTTCTCATCCACGATCGGTCCGCGCGCCGCATTGATCAAGTAGTGCTCCGGCCCCATCAACTTGAGCTCGCGCTCGCTGATCATGTGCCGCGTTTGGTCATTCAGGTCGGCGTGGATCGTCACGTAGTCGGCCTTGCGCAGCAGCTCATCGAGGGGCACGTATTGGGCGCGAAGCTCGGACTCCACCTCGGGACTCGCGCGACGAGCATCCGAATAGAGGATCGACATGTTGAAGCCCAGGCCACGGCGCGCCACCGCCTGCCCGATGCGGCCGAAGCCGATGATGCCAAGCACCTGGCCGTGCACGTCGCTGCCCAGTAGGAGGTCGGCCTTCCAGCCCTTGAACTTTCCCTCCCGGAGGAACCGGTCCGACTCCACGACCCGCCGAGCCACCGCCAGGATCAACGCGAACGCCAGGTCGGCGGTAGCGTCGGTCAGGACGCCGGGGGTGTTCGTCACCAGGACGCCGCGGCGAGTCGCAGCCGCAACATCCACGTTGTTGTAGCCAACCGCGTAGTTCGCCACCACTCGCAGATGCGGCACTGCCGCCATGATCTCGTCGGTGATCGGGACGTTGACCATGCCGATGATGCCGACCGGGTCCGCCTCGGCAATGTGCTTGTTGAGCACCTCGGGCGGCATTCCTTCGGCCTCCATCATCGTGACCTCGAACTGCTCCTTGAGCATATCGATGCCGGGCGACGGCAGCGGTAGCGTCACGAAGACACGGCTCATTTGGGACGCCGGACGCGCAGGTCGAGCAACATGATTTCCATGGCAAGCCGCGGATTCACATTCTGATCGATCAGCAACTGGGTTCGTTGCGCTGCCGCCAGCGCCGCCCGGACCTGGTCAGCCGATACGCGGGCGATCCACGCCTCAAGCGAGGCCTGCCTGGCCGGCGGCATCGGCCGCAGGAGCCCGGCGCGAAGCAGCATCGCGTCGCGCAGAAAGGCAGTGAAGCCGCGCAGCGAGTCCGAAGCAATCACCCGCATCTCGGCCTGCGGGCCCTGCCCGAAGCGGGCAGCGTAGCTGAGCACCCCATCGGCGTCCTCGAACGCCAGCGCGGCTAGCTCGTCGGCCCAGCGGTCCAGGCGCAACGCCCAGTCACGATCGGTCAGCGCCCGCACCGCCCAGCCCGGTCGGCCGTGCGCCAGTCCGGCGAGGGCTTCGGCTTCGGGTTCGTTGTCCTGCCGCCCCTTGATGAACTCCGCGAGTTCCGGTCGGCCAACTGGCGACAGCGCAACCAGCTGACAGCGCGACAGACACGTAGACAGTAGATGATCGGGATAGGCGGTAGTCAGCACCAGCACGGTGTTGGGCGGAGGTTCCTCGAGGGTTTTGAGAAGGCAATTCTGGGCGGCTTCGGTCATCCGCTCGGCATTGGCCAGCAGCGCGACGCGAAGCGGGGCAACGAACGGCTTGAGGCTCAAGAACTGCTGAAGGGACTGGTCGTGCGCGGGCGCACCCCGTTCGGGATGAAAGCGAATCTCGTCGATGCTGATCGCCTCCGGCCGATCATCACACCAGAAGTCGGGGTGTACCTCGAGCCGGGATGGCTGTCCCTCGCCGAGCAACAGCTCCTCCGCCACCGCCCGCGCGACGGCAGTCTTGCCTACCCCTTCCTCACCGATCAAGCAATACGCGTGCGCGAGCCGGCCCGCCGCCCGTTGGGCACGCAGCATGGTGATGGCCCGTTGATGACCTGCGATGGCGGCGAATCCGCGTGCGATCGGGGTCGGGGCTCGACGCGTTCGAGATGCGGCCATTGCCTAGCCACCTTAACAAGTCTTTCCTTGACCCGGGTCTCAAGCCACTCCTATGCTGTTGGCGTTTCCGACAGCGAAACTGTCAATCTTGGAGACATCGTCGTCCGTCGTCAGTCGCGTCGAAGCTCACGTCACAGCAGCACACTGATGGATGCGGAAGACACTGAAAAGCAGGGCAAGATCCGGGAATTGCAGGCAGTGGTCGCCAAAGGCCTGAAAGGCATCAACGAATGCCGCTTCCAGACCGATTGCGAGTTTGCCCACGAATGTCCCGGTACCTGCTGACCCACTAGCGACTGCGTCGCGCGCCGACGCGCGACGACTCCTCGCTCAAGCACGCGCGCAGGGCCACCACCCTGACCGAACGTCTCAAACGCTCGCCTGGCACTAAAGCGCCGCTCGCGTGGGCCGACGGGCCCGCCCGGCGAGCGGAGGAGGGAAATCGATGGTGCTATAATCCATAAAGAATCCTTTATATGGCGTCTCCTACCCTGCTTACAAATCCTTCACTGCGGGAGTTCCGCGCCCACTACCAGGCACTCGCCAGCGTCACTCGCCTCCGTATCCTGCAGTTCCTGGCGGGGATCCCGGAGATCACCGTGCTGGAGCTCGCCGAGGCGATCGGAATCAGCCAACCACGACTGAGCTGGCACCTCCGGATGCTGCGCCGGGGCCAGCTGGTGCGCGCCCACCGCGTGGGACGCGCCGTGTACTACTCATTGAACCGCGAAGGCCTGAGTGCCTTCCATCGAGAACTGACGACCCTGATCGCGCCGGGCGCTGCAACATGAATGGAGCGAGGTGTAGTAAGCGATGGCAAGCAAGAACGGCAGTCGACACAACGGAAAGGCGGCGACCGCGACGACCCTGAAGACCAGTTCCCGGTCGCGGCGCAAAGTGCGAGTCGCGATCCTGGGCGTGGGCAACTGCGCCTCATCGCTGGTCCAGGGGGTTGAGTATTACAAGGATGCAAAGCCCGGCGCGTCGATTCCGGGCCTGATGCACGTCGAGCTCGGCGGCTATCACATCCGCGACATCGAGTTCTCGGCCGCCTTCGACATCGACAAGGAAAAAGTCGGCAAGGACCTGGCCGACGCCATCTTCTCCGGCCACAACAACACGGTGAAGTTCTCCGAGGTGCCCCGCCTCGGGGTCAAGGTCGAGCGCGGCATGACCCATGACGGGTTGGGCAAGTACCTGTCCGAAATCATCACCAAGGCGCCCGGCCCGACCGCCGACATCGTCGGCATCCTCAAGGCGACCAAAACCGACGTGGTCGTGAACTACCTGCCGGTGGGCAGCGAGGAAGCGGTGAAATGGTATGCGGAACAGGTGCTAGAGGCCGGCTGCGCCTTCGTCAACTGCATGCCGGTGTTCCTGGCGCGCGAACCGTACTGGCGCGGACGCTTCGAGAAGCGGGGCATCCCGATCATCGGCGACGACATCAAGTCGCAGGTGGGCGCGACCATCGTGCACCGCATCCTGACCCGCCTGTTCGAAGATCGGGGGGTCAAGCTGGAGCGGACCTACCAGCTGAATTTCGGTGGCAACACCGACTTCCTCAACATGCTCGAGCGCGAACGCCTCGTCTCCAAGAAGATTTCCAAGACGAACAGCGTGAAATCGCAGATGAAGACGGATATCGGCGCCGACAACATCCACATCGGCCCGTCGGATTACGTGCCATGGCTGGGCGACCGCAAGTGGGCCTACATCCGGCTCGAGGGTCGCTCCTTCGGCGACGTGCCGCTCAATGTCGAGCTCAAGCTCGAGGTCTGGGACTCGCCCAACTCGGCCGGGGTGGTGATCGACGCCATCCGCTGCTGCAAGCTTGGCCTCGACCGGAAGCTGGGCGGGGCGCTCGAGGGGCCTTCGTCATACTTCATGAAGTCGCCGCCGGCGCAGTACACGGATGGAGTTGCCCATCAGTTGACCGAAGCCTTTATCGCCGACACCAGCGTCAACGGGGAACCCGCGGCCGGGGTCAAGGCGGTGCCGGCGTCCGAAGGGTCCGCCCGCCGCTGATGTTCCTTCCTCGCCTCTTCAGGCTGGGGAACTGGGTCATGCGGGCGCTGCCGCCGCGGGTTCGATACCCGCTGGCGGCGGTCACCGGCCGCTGCGCCTTTTACTTGATGCCGCGGCGCCGCCGGGTTGCCTTCGAAAACTTTGCCCAGGTGCTCGGTCTCCCCTGGAACGACCCCCTGGTCAAGCGCACCGCCCATCATGCGTTCGGCAACTACTTCAAGATGTTCGCCGACTTCATGCTGATGGACACGCTCAAACCCGAGGAGATTCGCCGCATGGTCCGGCCCCAGGGTCGCGAGCGGATCGACCGGGTGCTGGCCGAAGGCAAGGGCGCCATCGTGGTGACGGCGCACGTTTCCAACTGGGACATCCTGGCCGCCGCGGCGGCGGTCTATGGCTATCCAATCAGCGCCGTGACCAGCGATCTCCCCAGTGGGGGGATCAACGAGCTGATGATCGCGTCGCGCGAGCGGATCGGCATGAAAATGATTCCGCTGGGTCCGGGCAGCCCGCGTCAGATCCTCAAGGCGCTCGGCCGCAACGAACTGGTTGCCCTCGCGAGCGACCTGTACAGTGGTGACCGTGGCGTCCGGGTGCCCTTCTTCAACCGGCCGGCGCTCTTCCCATCGGGGCCGGCGGCCATTGCGTTGAGGACGGGCGCGCCGATTCTGCCGGTCTGGTGCCGGCGCCAGACCGATAACGTTTACGTCGCCGAAATCGAGCCGCCCATCGAGGTCAGCCGGACGGGCGACACGCCGCGCGACATCCAGGTGACGACCGAGCGGATCGTCCAGTTCTTCGAGCGGATCATCCGCCGTGAACCCGATCAGTGGCTCGTCTTCCTGCCCGTCTGGCGCCTGGAGCAGGCTCCGCAGCCTCCCGGCTCGCCGATGCAACCGGTGCTCGATCCGTCGTGATCACCTACCTCGGCTTTCGGCTGATCGAGGGCGTGATTGCCCGGCTGCCGCGCCGGCTGGCCTATGCAATTGGGGTGATCACCAGCACGATCGCATTTCCTCTCCTCGCCCGTCAGCGGAAGGCCCTCGAATCGAATCTGCACCATGTGTTTCCGGAGATGCCTGGCCCGCAGCTTCGCAAGCTGGCCTGGCGCAACTGGCTCAACTACACCAAGGCTTGGATCGATTTCTTCAAGATCCCGCGGATGGACCGCCGCCGGCTCGGCGCGCTGTTGACCCCGTACGGGCTGGAGAACCTCGACGCCGCGATGGCGCGTGGCCTGGGCGTGATCGTGGTCGCGCCCCACATGGGATCGTGGGAGCTCGCCGCCGCCAGCTGGGCCGCGAGCTTCGGCGAGATCGGGGTCATGGCCGAGCAGATCGAGCCGCGCCGCCTCTTCGACCACGTCTCCCGGGTCCGCTCGAAAATGAACCTCCGGATCATCCCGCTGAGCCGGACCGGGGCGCGGGACATCATGCGGATGCTGAAGGACCACCGAATGGTGGTCCTCGCCATGGATCGGGACATTCTGAACACCGGCCAGCGGTTCAAGTTCTTCGGCCGGCTCACCTCCTTTCCGACCGGGCCGGTCGAGATCGCACTCAAGACCGGCGCCCCCATCTTGCCGGCCTTCTGTATCCGCGATGAGAAGGACGCCTACATCGCCGTCGGCGACCCTCCCCTGTTTCTCACCCCAAGTGAAGATCACGCCGCTGACGTCCGAAGTGCCATGGAACAGATCCTGGCGACGTTTGAACGGTATATAAAGAGGTATCCCGACCAGTGGCACGTCCTCGAGCCCATCTGGGGGGAGAAGCCCGTCGTCCCGGCCGTCACCATTCCGTCACCGCCGGCGAAAGCCGCTGTGGGCGATTAAGGAGGAGTTCGTGGGCAAAGCGGATTTCCACATGCATACGTCCCTCAACGACGGGACGGCCACCGTCCGGGAGGTCCTGAACTACGTCCGGGATCGCACCGACCTGGACGTCATCTCCATTACCGACCACGACCGGCTAACCGGCAGCTACCAGGCCATGGAACTGGCCGACGAGTACAAGTTCGAGATCCTACCCGGCTGCGAAATCACGACGCTGCATGGTCACCTGCTGGGCCTGTTCATCGAGAAGCCGATCCCGATGTGGCGGCCACTCGATTGGACCATCGCCAAGATCCACGAGCAGGGCGGGCTGGCGATTGCCGTCCACCCCTTCTCCATGCTCACGCGCAGTATCGGCTTTCGCTCGTTCGACGGCATCATGAAGAACTCATCGCCCGAGATCTACTTCGACGCGGTCGAGACCTTCAACCCCTCCGTCGCAGGACGCACCTGCGCCGCCAAAATCGACCGGCTCAACCGGACGCGCTTCCACCTGCCGGAGGTCGGCTGCTCCGATAGCCACCACCTGGAGGGCATTGGTACCGGGTTCACGGCCTTTCCCGGCAAGACCGGGCAGGATATGCGCAAGGCAATCCTTAGCAGCCAGACGAAGGCCTTCGGCGAGTACTGGGATTTCATCACGCACCGCCGGATCGCGCAGCTCAAGTTCCGGCGAATCGGACGCAACTGGGCTCGCATGGGACGGTCCGCTGTTCGCGCCTTCGCCAGAGGCTGACGCGATGATGGGAAGGGGATCGACGCGATGAAGATCGCCCTCATATCCGCCTACGACTACGCGCACCCGGGCGGCGTCACCGAGCACGTCCGTCACCTCGCCGGCGGGCTGCGGCGGCGCGGCCACGATGTCACGGTGTTCGCGCCCTGCTCGGACCGAGAGCTGGCGGAACGTGACAGCGACTTCATCCGGGTCGGCCGCCCGTTCCCCATCCCGATGCACGGCTCGGTCGCTCGGATCACGGTCAGCCTCCACCTCACCAACCGCATCAAGCACTACGTCCGTGACAGCGGCTTCGACGTCATCCACTATCACGAGCCGCTGATGCCGGTCCTGCCGGTGACCGCCCTGCGCTACTCCAAAACCATCAACGTCGGCACCTTCCACGCCTTCGCCCGCTCCAACGTCGGCTACTACTACGGAAAGCCGCTGCTCAAGCGATATGTGCGCCGGCTGCATGTGCGGATCGCGGTCTCGAACCCGGCGCGCGAATTCGTGCGGCACTATTTCCCAGGCGATTACCGGGTGATTCCGAATGGGATTGACGTCAGCCGCTTCCAGAGTCAGCCGCCCTACTCGGAGCTGCGCGACGGCATGGTCAACCTGCTGTTCGTGGGCCGGCTCGAGTACCGCAAAGGGCTCGGCTACCTGCTGCGCGCCTTTGCCCAGCTGAAGCCGCAGTATCCGAAGCTGCGATTGATCATCGTCGGCGACGGGCCGCTGCGACGCTGGTACGGCAACTTCCTCGCGCGCAAGCAGCTCGATGACGTCGTGATGGCCGGCTACGTATCGGCGGAAGAGCTACCTCGTTACTACGCCAGCTGCGATATCTTCTGCAGCCCGGCAACCGGGGACGAGAGCTTCGGCATCGTTTTGCTCGAGGCGATGGCATCCGGGAAGCCCATCGTGGCCACCAGCATCGACGGCTTCCGCGAAGTCGTGACCCACGGCCGCGAGGGCCTGCTGGTCGAGCGCAAGAGCCGCCGCCAGCTGGAGTACGCGCTGCAGACCTTGATCAACAACGCGGCGCTGCGCCAGGAGATGGGGCAGGCCGGGCTCCTCACCGCGGGCCGCTATGACTGGGAACGCGTCATCGACGAGGTTACCGACGTCTACAAGCAGGCAAACGACCAGGCGCAGCCGGCGCCCTCGGTCCGGCTCGAGCCGAGCCTGAGCTCGCGCTGATGTTTACCCAGAAATTCCAGGCCTGGGTCCGCCGCTGGGCGGAGCGCGGCGTTGGCGTGTTCCGCGAATCACCGCTCACCCCCAACATGCTGACGCTGTTCGGCCTGCTGATCACGGGCGTCGGCGCCCTGCTGGTCGCCGTCAACCAGCTCCTGCTGGGCGGCCTGGTGCTGATGGTCGCCGGTTTCTTCGACATCTTCGACGGGGCCCTCGCCCGCGCCTCGGGCAAGGTCTACCGCTACGGGGCCTTCCTCGACTCGACCGTCGACCGCTACTCGGAAGGCGTCGTCTACCTCGGCATCCTGATCTACTTCCTGCAGCAGCACGACGGACTGAGGCCGATCATCGTCTTGATCGCGCTCGCCGGATCGTTCCTGGTGAGCTACGTGCGGGCCCGGGCCCAGAGCCTCGGCTTTACCTGCGACGTGGGGATCCTCGCCCGGCCCGAGCGGGTCGTGATCATCGTCGCCGGCCTGCTGCTGGAATCGATCGGCATCCGGGTCGGGTCCTGGTCGCCATTGACGGTGGCCCTGCTCGTCCTGGCGGTGGGCACCAACTTCACCGCGGTGCAGCGCGTCTGGGTCGTCTGGCAGCAGAACCGAGCTGAGCTGCGGACCCTGCGGGGGCAGGACGCCGCCGCCAGCGGCCTCGACCATCCGGCCGAGCCCCAACCGGTTCGGGCGGCGATGCGGCGCTTTTTCGAAAACCTCGGCAAGACCTAGCCGCTCTTAGCTAGGTATCATGTGGGCGTGCAGGTCGCGATCTACGCCGACAAGGATCCGGGCGGCAAGAAATTCATCGCCACCCTGAAGCGGCGCTTGAAGAATGAAGAGATCCGCGCCTGGCAGGTGCAGAAGGTAGCACCGTTCACCCTGGTCCATGCCGGCGACCGTTACACCAAGATCCGCGTGACCTTCGTCCCGGCCGGGACCCCCGGGTTCAGCCGCGCCGCCCGGGCTGGCTTGCTGGGCGCCTTCCGCAACCCCGAGCCGACGCTGCTCGCCACCATCTCCGACGGCCCGTCCGCCGATCGCGTGCTCGGGTTCGTGGTCGGCATGCTCACGCGCCACGCCGAGCCGCTGGGTGTGTCCGGCGTCGGTATTCCCTTAGGCCGCTAGCTCGTCTCGGTTTCGGTGGCGACGCCGCCGCGCAGCCCGAAGAGGTGCTTCTGCCAGGCGAGGTAGATCACGATCGCCACGTTGATCAGCAGGATGCTGACGCGGATCGGTGTCTGGCGGCTGAGCACCTCCGAGACCTCCAGCGGGATGCCGATACACCCGGCGATCACGGTGAGGTACTCGGCCCACCGCCGCCGGCGCGCCAGTCCGACGGCTTCGGTGAGTTCCAGCATCCCAAACAGGAGCGCGCCGATCCCGATGAGCACCACGGTGCGCGTTGAAAATTGCCCGATGGGACGGAGGATGGTGATCAGGAGACGCGGAACCAGCCGCCGTTCGGGGTTGACGTCGAGCTCGGTCACCCACTGGCGTACCAGCAACACCAGGCTGCGGCTCCGGGTCAGCAACGCGACCCCGAGGACGAACACCAGGCTGCCGCGGATGGCGCGCTCGAGGATGATGAGCCGGACCACGGTATCGACCGGTTGCGTTTCGCGGCCAAGCTCACGCTTGATCTTCTGCCAGAAGGTCACTGGGGCAGCGCCTCGAGCAGCCGATCGAGATCCTCGTCGCTGTTGTAGTAATGGGGCGAGGCCCGCAGGAAGTCACCCCGCAGCGAGATGATGACGCCCGCCTCGCGCAGGCGGGTGTGCAATTCGGCAGGCACCATCCGTGGATGACGAAAGGACACGATGCCAGAACGTTCGGATGGAGCTCCGGGTTTCAGCACCAGCTCGTAGCCACGGCTGGGGAGCTCGTCTCGCAGGCGGTCGGCGAGCCGCAGCACGACGTCTTCCACCAGCCGCGTGTCGCACCGCAGCAAGAGATTGACGGCGGCTCCCATGCCGAGAATGCCCGGGTAATTCGGCGCGGCCTCTTCGAAGCGGCGCGCGCCGGCCTTGAAGGTGAGGTCGTAGTCGACGTACTCCCGGTCGCGGACCACGCTTTCAGGTCCGATGATCACCGGGTTCAATCGGTCGAGCATCCGCGGTCCGACGTAGGCGAAGCCCGCACCCATGGGACCGAGCAACCATTTGTGGGCGCCGGCGGCCAGGAAGTCGACCGGTGTCCGCGACAGGTCCAGCTGGAGGCCGCCGACCGCCTGCGCCGCATCGACCACGAGCAGGACGTCACGGCCTCGGAGCGCGGTGGCCAGGGCGCCGAGGTCGGTGCGAAAGCCGTTCCAGAACTGGACCGCGCTGATGGCCAGCACGCGTGTGCGTCGATCGCAGAGCTCCACCACCGCCTTGATGTCGATCCGGCCTTGCTCCGGCTGGTAAAGACGCAGCTCAACGCCCTTTCGCTGGAGTCCCATCCAGGGGTAGATGTTGGATGGAAACTCGCGATGGACGCCGACGATGTTGTCACCGGCCTCCCAATCGAGACCGGCGGCGACCAGGCCGAGCCCCGCGGTTGTGTTCTTGGTAAAGGTGATGGAGTCCGGACCGACCGACAGCAACTCCGCGATCCTCGTGCGAACCTGATTGCGCAGCCGTTCCCAATGCGCCAGGTCGAACGGTTCCTCCGACATTCTGGCGAGGTAGACCTGCATCGTGGACCGCACCGGCGTGGCCAGCGGTGCATTCGCCGCATGATCGAGATAGGCATAGCGACCGGCGATTGGATACAGCGCTCGCATCTCCTGCGGCGTGAGCGGCATACGTTGGGCACACTACACTAGGCATGTTGGGCGAGACAGCCACCATTGATCTCTCGGACTTCGAGCGCGTCGATATGCGAGTCGGCCGCGTTCTCGAGGCCGAGCCTTTTCCCGAAGCCCGCAAGCCAGCGTACAAGCTGCGCATCGATTTCGGACCGCTCGGCACCCGCCGCTCGAGTGCCCAGCTGACGGTCCATTACGGCCCGGACGACCTGCGCGGCCGGCTGGTGATCGCGGTGCTCAACTTTCCACCCCGACAAATCGGCCCGGTGCGCTCGGAGGTGCTGGTCCTGGGCGTGCCCGATCCTGATGGCGCCGTCGTGCTGCTCGAGCCAAGCAGCGAGGTGCCGCTCGGCGGTCGCGTCTTTTGACCTCGACGCGGCCGGCTCCCTACCTCATCAGCGACTGGCACGACCCGGAAACCGGCGCCCGCGGATGGTTTGTCATCGATCGGCTGGTTGGCGGCATGTGCTCAGGCGGCATTCGCATGCGACCGGGGGTGACGGTCGATGAGGTCACCGACCTGGCTCGCACCATGTCGCACAAGATGGCCGTCCTCGACATCCCCTACGGAGGCGCGAAATCAGGGATCGACTTCGACTCCGCCTCGCCGCAGGCGCCCACGGTGCTGCGCGGTTTCATCGAGGCCATCCGCCCCTTCATCGCTGAGCGCTACGCGACCGGGGCCGACCTGGGCACCCGCGAGGACGATATCATCGCCGCCTGCCAGCTGGTCGGCTTGACCCATCCGCTCCAGGCGGGCTTCAAGACCGAGGGCGGCGCCGGCCTCAACCGGGTACAGCAGGCGCTGGCGCTGACGAGCGAGGGGATCCCCATCACCGAGCTGATCGCCGGCTACGGCGTCGCTGAATCCACGGTCGAAGCCGCCGGCGTGCTCGGCCTGCCCTTGCGAGGCGCCACCGTCGCGCTCCAGGGATTCGGCAATGTTGGTGGGGCGGCCGCTCGCTACCTCGATCGCGAGGGCGTTCGCCTGATCGCGGTGGCGGACATCGAGGGCGCGATCCTCGACGACAACGGGCTCGATGTCCGGCATCTGCTCTCCATCCGCGACCGCTTCGGCCGCATCGATCGGTCGCGCCTGCCCGCGAGCGCCAGGCAGGCGCCGGAGCCGGCCTGGCTGGAGCAATCGGTGGACATCCTGATCCCCGCCGCCATCGGCAATGCCATCCGGTCGGACAACCAGGGGAGCATCCGGTGCCGCTTGCTGGTCGAGGCGGCCAACAACCCGGTGACGCGGGACGCGGAGACCGAACTGGAGCGGCGCGGCACCACCGTCCTGCCGGACTTCGTCGCCAACGCGGCAGCCGCCTTTCTCTTCTGCGGCCTGTTGGAGAAACGGCTCGAGCCCACCCTCGAGTCGATCTTCGGCGTCACCAGCCGGCAGCTGCGAACCATCACGCGCGAGCTGCTCGACCGGGCACGCCGCGAGCGAGTCTCGGACCGTCGCGCCGCCGAGGAGATCGCCGAGCATCGTTTACGCGAGCGGCAAACCTAGAACCCCGCGGCGTGGCGGCGCATCATGCAGTCGTCCATGACGACGTCGAGTCCGGCCGCCCGAGCCCGCTCCGCCGCCGCTTCATCGACGACACCATCCTGGAGCCAGACCGCGCCCGCCCCGCTGGCGATCGCCTCGTCGACGATTGCGCCGGCGTACTCGGAGCGGCGAAAGACCTCGACGACGTCGACCGGTGCCGGCAACTCCGATAACGTGGCATAGGCTCGCTCCCCGAGAACCTCCGAGACGTTGGGGTTGACCGGGATGATGCGGTAGCCCGCCCGTTGCAGGTAGCGCGCCACGCCATGACTCGGCCGGCGCGGGTTGGCACTCAGGCCCACGACCGCAATCGTCCGCGCCGACCTCAGGATCTTGTCGGCGGGATCCGGTGTTTGGACATTCACAACGCAAATCTACAATGGCCCGGTGACACCAGCGACCCGGCTATCTCCAATTCCCGCCGAAATCGTCGAAGCCTTTCGCGCCGTGGCGCCCGCCATCGAGGCGTTTGCCCAGGAGCAGGGCTTACTGATCGAGCGCTACCGCCGTGGCAAGCCCGCGTGGGAACTGCGCTTCGCCCGGCGGCGCGGTGGCGAGGCGGTGGTTGCCATCAGCTATCGGGAGCGGACCGGCCATGTCCTCGACGTCAGCGCCGTCTGGTGGGTGGACGATCCTGCGACGCAGACCCGACGCCTGCGTTCAGAGAAGGTCGGGGTCTATGACCGGCGAGCGGCGCCGGTGGCGCTCGCGCTGCAGCTCGACGAGGCGCTCACCATCGTGGATCGATGGACGCTCGACGACCTGGGCCCTCCACACGGGCCCTTCAAGCCGGCGCCTGACGAGCCAGCCGGAGGCGAGCTGCGGCAACGATGACGCAGGCGCCCGAGCCACCGTCGCCTGAGGATGAGCTGCGGCTAGCGTTCGGCCGGGCGATCGGATTCACCGTCGCGGCGCTCGCCCTGCTCCTCGGTGGGGGTGTGCTCCTGATCCTGCTGGCTGCCATCTTCTTCCGCTTCATGTTCGGCGGCTAGGCCAAGCGTCGAGCCACCCTCGGCGCCGGCGACTCCATCACCCACGGATGGAGGATGCCGGCGAGGATCTCGACGCTGTCCACCAGCCGCGGACCCGGCCGGCTGAAGAAGGCGTTACCATCGACGACCCAGGTTTCGCCGGCGAGCCGGCCGAACGGCCTCAACGCCGTTTCAGCCTCGGCCAGGCTGCGCTCGAGCGAGAGGCCGCAGGCGGAGACGACCAACACCTCTGGACGCGAATCGATCACCGTCTTCCACTCGATGGGGTGCGCGGGTCCGCCGGGGACCCCCAGCAAGTCACGCCCGCCCGCCATCTTCACCAGCCCCGGCGTCCAGTGGCCGGCGTTGAACGGCGGATCGATCCACTCGAGGATCACGACCGGCCGCACCGGCTCATGTCGGAGGCGCGCCTGCACCTGGAGCAGGCGGCCTTCCAGATCGGCCACCACCCGCTCGGCCTCCGCCTCGCGATCCGCCAGGCGGCCAATCAGGCGGATGTGTTCCAGGACATCGGCGAGCTCCTGGGGCTCGAGCGAGACCAGCTGCATCGGGGTCGAGCTGCGCCGGGCGGCCCGTTCCACCACGGGATAGGACACGGCGCACACCTCGCAGAGCTCCTGGGTGAGGATGACATCGGGGTGCAGCGCCGCCAGCCGATCCGCATCCAGCGTGTAGATGCTGCTCCCCTGGTGGACCAGCTCGCGGATGTGCCGGTCGATCTGCGCGCTGTCGCTCTTCCCGTCGAGCACGCTGCGGGTGACGACTGGCTTGGTCTTGACCGACTCCGGGTAATCGCATTCGTGAGTGACGGCCACCAGGCTCTCTTCGAGTCCGAGCGCACAGACGATCTCGGTGGCGCTGGGCAAGAGCGAGGCGATGCGCACGGTCACGCCCCCGGAACGAACGGGTTGAGCAGCTTCTCCTCCTCGATGGTGGTGGCAGGTCCATGCCCCGGATGTACCACCGTCTTGGGGGGCAGGGCGTAGAGGACGTTACGGATCGAGAAGACGATCTTGTGCATGTCGCCGCCGGGCAGGTCGGTGCGGCCGATCCCGCGCTGGAACAGCGTGTCGCCGGCAAAGCAGTCGAGGCCGAAGAGAAAGCAGACGGAACCCTGGGTATGCCCGGGCGTATGGAGCACCCGCAGGCTGAGGTCCTGGAAGGCCAACGTCATCCCGTGGGTCAGCGCCGTGTCGATCGAGAACGACGTAAACCCGCGCGGCACGAACGGGTACTGGGCGATCGCCTCCCAGTCGAGGATGGCGAGATCCGCGCCATGCATCGCGATCGGGGCACCGGTCTGCGCGTGCAGCGCCGGCACGCCCGCAACGTGATCGATATGCCCATGCGTCACCAGGATGAGCTCGAGGGTCAAGCCATCCGAATCGATCTCCTCCAGCACCCGATCCAGCTGCAGGCCTGGGTCGACGGCGAGCGCGGCCATCGTGTCCCGCCGCCGGATCAGGTAGCAATTTTCGCCGAAGAGATCGTCGGCAAAGACGAAGACCTCGAGTTTCTCGCGCAGCGCCTCCGCCGGCGTCATCCGACGCCAATCTCCCAGGAGGCGGACGTGAGCACCTCCGGGCCCGTCTCCGTGACGAGCACCATTTCCTCGAGGCGAACGCCACCCCAGCCCGGGACGTAGATCCCAGGCTCGTTGGTGATGACCATGCCGGGCCGCAGCGCGGTGTGATCCGTTGGCGAGAGGTAGGGGCGCTCGTGCACCTGCAGTCCGATGCCGTGGCCCAGGCCATGGCCAAAGGCATGTTCCTCGCCGGCGAGCGCCTCGCGGGCGCGCCGGTCGACTTCGTCCGCGGTCATCCCCGGCTTCATCAGCGCAATCGATGCGAGCTGCGCCCGACGCACCGCCTCGATCAGGCGGGCTTGCTCGGGGGTCGGCTCGCCCACCACGATCGTCCGGGTGGTGTCGCTGTGGTAGCCGGCGGCGGTCGCGCCGAAGTCGACCACCACCATGTCGCCTCGCTCAAGGACCCGATCGGACGCGCGACCGTGCGGGAGGGCACCCCGTTCACCGGCGGCCACGATGGTTTCGAAGGCCGGGCCGTCGGCCCCCAGTTCGCGGAAGGTCTGCTCCAGCAGGAAGGCGACATCACGCTCGCGCAGCCCCGGCCGGATGGCCACGCGGACGCGATCGAACGCACGGCCGGCGATCACGGCGACCGCGCGGAGCAGCTCGACCTCCTCGGCCTCCTTCACGATTCGAAGCTCCTCGACCAGACCCGCGGTGGCGACCAGCGTGGGCTCTGGTGGCAGCGCCGCCGAAAGGCGCTGGTGCTGATCGAACGTCAGGTCCTGGGACTCGAAGCCGACCCGGCGCAGGCCGAGCGCCTTGATCCGCTCCGCAACCAGCGCCCAGAGGGCGTGCGACGGCCCGGATGGCATCAGCCTGAAGGCCGGTGCCTCGGCTTGCATCTGCAGCCAGTAGCGGCTGTCCCCCAGGATTTCGGCGGCATCCGGGCTGATGACCAGGTAACCGAGGCTGCCGCTGAACCCGGAAAGGTACCGGATGTTCTCCGGCGAGGTCACGACCAGGCCGTCGAGCTCGAGGTCGAGCAGTCGCTGGCGCAGCGCCGCCACGCGGCGCATCGATTGTTCAGCGCGCACTCGGGCTCATGATACGGACGCCCGGCAGGCGAGCTCGGTTAGGCGATCCCTTCTGGACGGCTGGACCCGATCGAGCTGAGCGGCTCGGTCGCGAGCTCGGCAAGCTCGCCGAGCAGGTCGATCGACCCCACCACGGGGTCGGCGCGATAGACGGCGACCGCCCCCCAGATGGTGCCACGCTGGGCCATTGGCGTGGCAGCGACGGCGCCTGCCGGCGGCTCCGCCCCATGCAGCAGGTGCCGGGCCCATCGACTGCGCCGAAGGTCATCGATGGCGGCGGGTTTCTCCGTGTAAAGGGTCCACTCGAGGATGGCTTCGAGCACCGGAGCCAGCTCCTCGAGCCGGTCGGGTCGCCCGGCCAGGGTGAATGCGTCTTTCTGCCAGCGGCCCTCGGCATCCCAGAAGACCACCAGGCCGCCGGCGGCGTCGAGCGCCTGCAGCGCACGCCCCAGCAGCAGGTTGGCCGCCATCTCGCGAACGTGGGTTGTCTGAGCGGTCAACGCTCCCTCCCTGCGCCAACACTAGCGCGGCGCGGCCGCCGGGTCCAGTCCAGCACGATCGCGAGCAGGAAGAGCACGACGCCGATCCGGATGGCGGCGTCGGCGAGGTTGAAGTCGGCTGGCCAGGGGTGCACCTCGATGAAGTCGGTCACGCTGCCCAGCCGGACTCGGTCGACCAGGTTGCCGAGGGCGCCGCCGGCCACGGCGCCGAGCGCCCCAATGCCAAGGACGCCGCCGGCGTTGCCTCGCACCGCGAGCACCGCGATCGCTCCCACGATGATCAGGGCCAGCGCCGCGAACACCTCATTGTGGCCGGAGCCCAACCCCAGCGTGGCGCCCGTGTTGCTGGCGAGCCGGTACCAGAGCCAGCCCGGGATCACGGTGACCTCGCGCCCCGGTGTCAGTGCGCCGCGGGCCCAGGCCTTGCTGGCCTGGTCGAGGACCAGCACCAGGAGCGCGATGGCGGCGGCGATCATGAGCGCTCGAGGTCGCTGCATCCCGGCCATGGTACCGGGGGCGAGTCGAGCCGGTTGCGGCTAGTGTTTCGGCGTCGGGTGAGGCGAGCTGCTGGGGCCCTTGCCGTTGCCGGCAGGGGAGGCGCTCGGGTTGCCGTTCGACGTCTGCAGGGCTTGCGCGGCCCGTTCGCGAGCCTGCGTGATGGCGGCGATGGCTGCCGGGTTGGTCACCTGGCCCTCCAGACCGGCGAGCTGCTGGTCGTGGGTGGCGATCGCCTGGACCAGGCGATTCTCCAGGCTGGCGGCCAGCGCGGGGTCGCTTTGAATCTCCGCCTGGACCACGAGCGCGGCGTCGTCGAGCTGGTCATCGAGGCTACTCAGCGCCTGGTCGGCGAGGTCGAGCCGATGACGCGCGATCATGGCCTCCGCCTCGGTGAGGCGGGTCCGGGCGAGATCGAGATGGTAGGCGAGCTTATCCGACGGGCTGAAAGCGAGCGCCCCGCGCACGTTCTCCATCACGCCCTTCAGCGGATAGAGGGCCGAATCCGGGAGGCTGTCGGCAGATGCGGCGACCGCCCCGGCCACCAGCAGCACCGCGGCGGCCACCGCCGCCAGCA
>WNEY01001053.1_pt1 | contig 18801 bp, 19 predicted proteins | sample 5400531 | NCBI WGS metagenome assembly WNEY01 (sample SAMN13153338, study PRJNA577476) | soil metagenome | isolation source: 200 cm saprolite under Douglas fir tree site 1 | place: USA:California | collected 2015-04-18
GCATCGATACCGCCGCCCACGCGCTCGCCAAGCTGCCGTACCCGGCACCACGGCCACCACTGCCGAAACTGGCCGGAGTAATGTCAGCGCTTATGGCGCAGACTCCGGGCCAGGCCGACGAGCCACAGGCCGGCCAACCACAGGCCGCCAGACCGCAAGGCCAGACCGCCCGCGTTCACGTCCTGCAGGACGGCTACGTCCGCTCTTCCGACGACGGCGAGCACGTCGGCAGCACGGTGACGCTGATCATCGACGACGACGTGGTAGTGGTCGTCGACCCTGGAATGGTGTCGTCCCGCGAGGCGCTGTTGACCGCGCTGACCAGCCAGGACGTGGCACCGTACGCGGTCACCGACGTGGTGTTCAGCCACCATCACCCCGACCACACGGTCAACGCGGCACTGTTCCCGGCGGCGAAGATCCACGATCACTGGGCGGTCTACGACGGCGACTTGTGGCACGGCCGCGACGCCGAGGGCACCAGCCTCAGCCCGTCGATCATGCTGCTCGCCACGCCTGGCCATACCCCGGAGGACATCAGCACGGTCGCCTCCACCGCCGACGGCATCTACGTCTGCACCCACGCCTGGTGGGGCGCCGACGGCCCGGCGCAGGACCCGTTCAGCCCCGACCAGGCCACCCTGTCGGCGAGCCGGCGGCGGCTGCTCAAGATCGCCTCGGTGATCATACCCGGCCACGGCCCCAGCTTCACGCCAGGACCGGCCACCCCTCGCTAGGCAGCCAGACCCAGACAGCTAGACTGCATCGCCCTTCAGCGAGAACGACGCCAGCCGACGACTGGCCATCGCGAGCGCCAGCACGGTGATCACGGCTCCCAGCTCCACTGCGGTGCCCAACGTCAGGTGCGCGTGCAGCGACTGGTTGTGCGCGACCCCGTTCGCGATGCCGAGCGCGTACTGGTCCACCGACAGCAGCCGCACGCCGCCGACCAGGTTGCCCAGCAGGCCTTCCCAGACCAGCAGATACAGCAGGCCGACCGCGATCGCCCGGGTGGTGAGCACCGACAGCAGCACGAACAGGGCGTTGTAGACCACGCTGGCCACGGCCGCCCCGGCCAGCAGCCCGAGCGCGAGCTTGCTGCCGGGACCCGTCGCGATCGCGCCGGCCAGGTACTCGCTCACCGCCGCGAACGCGAATGTCAGCACGGTCGCGGCGGCGAACTTGGTCAGCACCACGGTCGATCGCGGCACCGGCGTGGCCAGCAGGCTGATCACGCTGCTGTCATCGATCTCCGCGCCGAGCACACTGGTGCCGATGATCAGCGCGGTGAGCGGCACCACGACCGTGAAGCCGAAGATCCCGAGGAACTCCGGTGGCCACGTCGGGCTCTGCGCCTTCAGCTTGAGCAGCGCCGTGATCGCGAGCAACAGGACCGGGGCGATCATGAAGATAAGCGCGCGCCGACGACCCATGGCGGCCCTGACCGTCAGCTTGAACACCACCGGATTGAACAACTCTGGCCTAGACAACGCTGGGCTAGACAACTGACGCCTCCCCGTCACTGGGACACCAGGTAGCTGAACACGCTCTCCAGGGACTCATCGGTCGGCAGCAGCTCACGCAGCCGCACCCCCTGGTCGCGGCTGACCCCGGCCAGTTCCCTGGTGAACGTTCCGTAGTCGGCCGCCCGCACGGTCAGCCCGCGCTGGGTGACTTCGACGCCGGTCACCGCCGGGCTGCCGATCAGGGCCCGGGCGAGCGTGCGGTCATCGGAGGACCGCACCACGAACACGTGCGGGCGGCTGGTCATGAGCCGCCTGATCGCGCGGAAGTCGCCGGAGGCCGCCAGCCGACCGCCGATGATCACGGCGATCGTGCCGGAGAGCCGCTCGACCTCTTCCAGGATGTGCGAGCTGAACAAGATCACCCGGCCCTGACCACCGAGGGTGTCGAGCAGTTCCATCATCTGCAGCCGCTGCCTGGGGTCCATACCGTTGAACGGCTCGTCGAGCACGATGATCTGCGGATCGTGCACTAGCGCGGCCGCGACCTTGATCCGCTGGCTCATGCCCTTGGAGTAGGTGCTGATCCTGCGGTCGGCGGCGTCGGCCATCTCCACGATGCCGATGCCGCGGCGGGCCGCCGCCGCGGGGTCTCTCAGCTTGTGCAGCCGCGCGATCGCGGTGACGAACTCGGTGCCGGTGCAGAAGTCGTAGACGGTGTCGCGGTCCAGGACCAGGCCGACCTGGCCGCGCAGCGCGGTGTTGTGCCAGCTCGGCTCGCCGGCCACGGTCACTGTGCCGCGCGAAGGCGGCAGCAGGCCCGCGACCATATGCAGGATCGTCGACTTGCCCGCCCCGTTGGGCCCGAGCAGCCCGGTAACCCCGGGTCCGACCGTCAGCGTCACGTCATTGACCGCCACGACGTTCCCGTACCAGCGAGAGACCTGCGCCAGCTCGATCCCGCTCATGCCACACCGACCTTCCGGTACCGCAGGATCAGGCCGCCCACGCCGACAACGAGGAACACCACGAACATCAGCCCGTACAGCACTCCGTCGCCGCCCGGTTTGGGCACGATGCCGAGCGAGGTGCCGCCGAGCCACTGCCGCAGGCCATCGAGCACGGTAAACGGAGAGATCAGGCCCGCCAGCTTAGCCAGACCCGCCCCGCCAACGGACTCCTGCCCGATCTGGATCAGCACCCGGGCCAGGGTCAGTGTCATGAAGAAGAAGATCGCGACCGCGCCGGTGGCGTAGGCGCGCCGCCCGCTGAACGAGGCGAACAGCAGCCCGAGCCCGCCGAGCAGCACCGCCCAGGCCACGCCGAGCAGCAGGCCTGGAATCAGTGCCTTGGTCTCGTGCCAGATCTGGCTGCCCGAGTGCAGCTGGGAGACGGTGCCGAGATACAGGATCAGCAGCGGGATCTCGATCATCGCGAGCAGCGCGATGATGAACGCGGCCAGCTTGGCCGCCGGGTAGTCGATCCGCTTGATAGGCCGGGCGAAGTACAGCGGCAGGGTGTGGCTGCGCAGGTCGCGGGAGACCACGTCGGGCGCCTGCGCGGCCAGGAACACGATCAGCACCAGAATCCGCAGAGCCGACACATAGGTGTCATAGCTGATCGGCCTGGTGTGGTTACTGCTCAGCGCGATTACGACGGCGCTGATCACGGCGGGCGCGCACATCACCACGAAAGTGAGCACGGGCACGATCTTCGCCTTGGCGCCCCGGCCGAACCCGAACGCGCTCCGCAGGCTGTACCAGCACAGCGCGCGCACGATCTCCGCCCGCCCGAGCCGCTGGCCCTGGTAGGCGCGATACCCGATGTTATGGATCACGCCGGCGTTATCCGCGGACATCGGCGGCTCCCTTCGCCTCGTAGGCAACCGCCTCGCTGCCGACGTCGCTGAACAGTTCTTCCAGCCGGTGCCGGCGCTGCTCAAGCCGGTTGAGCGGCAGCCCGAGATCGGCGAGCACGTCCCGCACGGTGTCATGATCGGCGTCGTCGGCCAACTGCACGAGCAGCCCGCGCTGATAGGCGACCGGCGCCAGCCCGCGGCGCCCTAGTTCGTCGGCCAGCAGCTCACCGCCCTCATCGACCTCGATCAGCAGGAACTCACTTGACCTGGTGATCGAGCTGATCGTGTCGGCGCGCAGCAGCCTGCCGCCGTCCAGCGCGACCAGGTGGTCGCAGATCTGCTCGATCTCGCCGAGCAGGTGCGAGGCGACCAGGATCGAGATCCCGAACTCCGAGCCGATCCTGGTGATCAGGTCGAGCATCGCCGAGCGCCCGGCCGGATCCAGGCCGTTGGTGGGCTCGTCGAGCAGCAGCAGCCGGGGATCACCGACCAGCGCCTGGGCCAGCTTGACCCGCTGCTTCATGCCGGTCGAGTACGTGCCGATCTGCCGGTACCGCTCCTCGTACAGACCCACGTGCCGCAGCGAATCGGCGGCTCGTTCCTTCGCCGCCGTCGCCGGCAAGCCGGACATCCGGCCCAGGTGAGTGACGAACTCGGTGGCCGACGTGTCGGGCGGCAGGCAATCATGCTCTGGCATGTAGCCGGTATGGGTACGGATCGCGCTGCCGTCGGTCACGCAGTCATAGCCGAGAACGGTCGCGGAGCCGCTGGTGGCCGGCAGCAGGCCAAGCAGAATCTTGATCAGCGTCGATTTCCCGGCTCCGTTGGCGCCGACCAGCGCCGTAATTCCGGCGGGAATAGCGACGGTCAGCTCGTCGAGCGCGAGCACCGATCCCTGATATCGCTTGGTCAGCTTCCCGGCAGCGATAACGGGTTGCTGTGTGGAAGTCACGTTGCTAACCATGGTCTTCGCGACCCCATAGTGTCATCCGCCGGGAGGCTGATTGCCCGTCGGTCCCGAGTACCATTTTCACGACATGCCGGACCGAATCCGAGCCCGCGCGCTCGTCACCGCGCTGCTCGTCGTGCTGACAGTCGCCGCGATCGGATCTCTCGGCCCGCCCGGTGGCTTCGCCAGGCATGCCGCCAGCGCGTTCCCGGTCGCCTTCGCACTGGAGCTGACGCTGGCCGGGCTGCTGACCGCCTTGCGCTGGCGGCACACGCCGGCCACGCCGGTGGCGGCCAGGCTGAATCAGATCCTGCGGGCCGCGCTGATCACGGGCCTGATCGCGATCCCGGTCACCTATTTCGTGAACCGGGCTAATCTCCGAGCCACCGGAGGCCACGGGCGATTCCCGCGGCCGAGCGTCTTGCCCACGCCGACTCCCACCCACCCGCCAGCCACTCAGCCGTACGGTCCGCCATCCGCGCTGCTGCGTTACCTGCTGATCGCGCTGCTGCTCATCGCGATCGCCACGGCGGCTGTCATCCTCTGGCGCCGGTACCGGGCCAAGCTGACGTTCGGTGTGCCGCAGGACCTGGCCGCCGACGAAGATCCCAACTCCGACCTGGCTCGCGCGGTTGAGTCCGGCCGGGCCGCGCTCGGCGAACTCGACGACGCCAGGGCGGCAATCATCGCCTGCTACGTCGCTATGGAGGCGAGCCTGGCGCAGGCCGGCACCGAACGCGGCCTGACCGAAACTCCGGACGAGCTGCTGGTCCGGGCAGTGGCGGCGGGCCACGTGCCGCCCGATCCGGCCGCGCGGCTGACCGGGTTGTTCTATGAAGCGCGGTTCTCCACCCACCACCTGCCGGCCGCCAAGCGCGATCAGGCCGAGCAGGCGCTGGCCGAGCTGGCCGCCGAACTCCCGATCGGGCATCCATCATGAACCTGAGCGGTTTCCGCGGCTGCGGACGAGAGCTCGCGGTCGCGGCCGGTCTGGTGATCGCGCTCGCCACGGCGGCCTGGGTGCTATTCGGGCCCGCCACATCGAGCATCGTCGTGCTCGGCTGCGCGGCGGTCAGCCTGGTCGTGCTGCGGGCGCTGATCAACCGGCCGACCTTGCCCGCCGACGTACCAGAAGCCCGGCCCGACGCTCCGGCCACGTCGTTCGCGGGGTTCTGGCGAATGCAGACCGACATCGCTTCCGCGATCGCTTCGCTGAGCGCCTGGGACAACAGCTCCCGCCGCCGGCTCCAGAACCTGCTGGCGGCCAGGCTGGCCGAGCGGCACGGCATCAGCCTGACCGCCGACCCGCAGGCGGCTCGGGCGGTCTTCATCGGCGAGCGCGCCTCATACGCAGAGCTGTGGTACTGGATCGATCCGCAGCGCCCGAGCCCCGACGACGCGGCCTCCCGGCGCGGCATCCCGCCCCGGGTACTCACCGCCCTGATTCACCGACTGGAGCAACTGTGACCGACGACAGCTTCACCCCGGCGCAGACGACCGAGCGCTGCACGGCAGTGCTCAGCGAGCTGGAACGCGCGATCATCGGTCAGCGTCAGGCGCTCGAACTCGTCTTGACCGGCATTCTGGCCAGCAGCCACATCCTGCTCGAAGACCTGCCAGGGCTCGGCAAGACGCTCACCGCCCGATCCTTCGCCCGGGTGCTCGGCCTGGACTTCACCAGGATCCAGTTCACCCCTGACCTGCCGCCATCCGACGTGGTCGGCGCGCCCCTGTACGACCAGCGGAGCCAGGAGATGGTGTTCAGGCCCGGGCCGGTCTTCACCCAGCTGCTGCTCGCCGATGAGATCAACCGGACCCCGCCGAAGACCCAGGCCGCCCTGCTCGAGGCGATGGGTGAGGGACAGGTCAGCGTCGACGGCCAGACCAGGGCGCTGCCGAGCCCGTTCATCGTGCTGGCGACGGCCAATCCGATCGAGTACGAGGGCACCTACGACCTGCCGGAGGCCCAGCTCGACCGGTTCGGCATGCGGCTGCGTTTCGGCTACCTGCGCACGGGCGACGAGGTGCTGATGCTGCAGCGCCGCCTCGACCGGGCCGCCGCCGAGATCACGCTGACACCGCAGACCGGCCCGGCCGAGCTGATCGCCATGCGTCACTCGCTCGAGCTGGTGGAGCTAACGCCCGACCTGCTCGAATACGTCGTGGCGCTGATCGGCGCAACCAGAACCCATCCGCAGATCCAGGTCGGCGCGAGCCCGCGCGGCGGCCTGTTCATCATGCAGCTCGCTCGCGGGCACGCGGTGCTGCGCGGCCGCGACTACGTGGTCCCCGACGACGTCAAGGCGATCTGCGTGCCCGCGCTCGCGCACCGGATCACGCTCCGGCCTGAGCTGTGGGCACGCAAGGTCAGCGCCGACGACGTCGTCACCCAGATTCTGGCCAGCGTGCCGGTGCCCCGCACAAACCCGGCAGCCGCCCTCTCGACCTAGTCACTTCACATCAACCCCATTAACCCCTTTTACGCGAAAAGGATTGCGCGTGCTGAATGCCGGCCGCCATGAGCTGCCCGTCACGTGGCAGCTCTCTGGCCATGCCCGCCGGCTGCTCACGCTCGCCGTCGCCGGCCTGGTGATCACGATCATCACCCGGCGCGCCGAGTTCGCCGGTCTGGCCGCCCCGGCGTTGCTGCTGCTCACCGGGCGGCAACCCGACCGGCCAGCCACCGTCAGCGTCGAGATCAGCCCGATCACGGCCCCGCTCACCGAAGGCGAGCCGGCCCATGCGCTGATCAAGGTCACTGGGCACTCACCCTCCGGCGGGGCTTCGAGGGGGTCGTCCCCCTCCGGCCAGCACGGCGGGCAGGTGGTGATGCGGCTGATCGCGAACCCGTGGATCAGCGCGGGCCAGGCCGAGCCCGCCGACGGCGGCTGGTTCCGGCTGCCTTTCGTGCCTGATCGCTGGGGCATCCGGTCGATCGGCACCGTCGAGGTCACCTTGTACGACCGGTGGCGGCTCCAGGAGAGCAAGCTGACGATCAGCCTGCCGCCGATCATCTGCTATCCGAGGCCGGCCGTCCTGCAATCGCAGGTCGTGCTCAGCAAGCTGCCGGCCAGGCTCGGCGAGCATTCGTCCAGGCTGGCGGGCGAAGGCATTGAGTTCGCGGGGGTGCGCGAGTTCGTACCGGGCGACCGGCAGCGGCGGATCAACTGGCCCGCTACAACCAGGCGCGGCACGCTGCAGCTGAACACCTTCACCGCCGAACGCGCCCAGGTCACGGTCCTGCTGATGGACATCAGCACGGACATAGGGGAATCAGGCGGGGCAGTCCGAAGGGGGGCGACCCCCTCAAACCCCCGCTGGAGCACGGCCGATCTCGCGGTGCGGGCCGCGACCGGCACCGCAATCCGGTACCTGGCGGCCAGGGACCGGGTCGGCCTGATCAGCTTCGGCCGCCGCCTTGAGTGGGTACCCCCGGCAGCCGGGAGGCGCCAGACCCAGCGGATTCTGGACTTGATCACCTCGAAGTCGGCCGCCGGCCATCCGCTCGATGCCGTCTCCGAGCTGCCGCACTCGGCGTTGCCGCCCGGTGCGCTCGTCATCGTGTTCAGCCCGCTGCTGAACCTGCGGCTGGTGGAGGCGCTGCGCGGGCTGCGCCAGCGCGGCTTCGCCACCATCGTCGTCGACGTGCTGCGCACCCCGAAGGTCGAAGGGCTCACCAGGACCAAGGCGCTGGCCGATCTGGCGACCAGGATCTGGCGGATGGAGCAGGACGCGATCAGGTTCTCGCTGCGCGAACTCGGCATCCCGGTGGTGACCTGGGATGGGCATTCACCGCTCGATGAGCCGCTCGCGCCGTATACCAGAAGACCGGTGGTGAATCGGTGAACGTTGGCAGTATCACTAGCCGACCGGTGGTGAACCGGTGAACGCGGCCCGCCGGTATCTCCCGGTGACCCTGCTGGCTCTCGGCGCGGCGCTGTGGGCCGGCCTGCCGCTGGGCCAGGCCGGCCTGCTGGGCAAGCCCGCGTTCTACGTCGCGATCGGCTGCTCCGTCTTCGGCGTAGTGCGGCTCGTGGCGCAGGCCGCGGTGCCGAACCGGCCATCACCGTCAGACCAGCTGTACCTGCCGGCCACGACCAGGATCTTCTTCGGCGGGCTGTCCGCGCTGGTTGCGATCCCCTGGCCGCAGCTGCTGATCGTTCTCGCGGTCGGGCTCGAAGCCCTGCATCCCAGGCGGCCCTGGCATACGGCGGTGCTCGGCGTCTTGCTGATCGGCTACCTGATCACGCTGCACCTGGCCGAGAGCGGTTCCCGGCTGGCCGTCTTCCGGCCGCAGTTGCCGTTGCTGGTCACCGGTATCGCGCTGACCGCGCTCTCGGCTGGCGCCGCCGCGCTGCCGACTGGTTCGAACGCTGGCGGCTCTGGCTGGCTCGCAGTGCTCGCGGCGATCGCGGCCGTGGCCGCGACCGCGCTCGCGCTACCGATCTAGCTAGCTTGGATCGGCCTGGCTCGGATCGACGTACGGCCAGGCGGTGTAGGTGGCCGTGCCAGGCCCGCGCGATCGCGGCCTATTGCGACTCGCGCGCTCGGCCCACCAGGACGCAGCGGCCGCGATGATCAGGGCGATCGACAGGTAGACCGCGAGCACTCCGATCCAGTGCCAGCGCTGGGTCCAGAAGATCGTCGCATCCCAGAGAAAATGCACGATGATCAGCGGAATGATGCTGCCGGTGCGCAGGTAGAGCCAGATGAACACGCCCGCCCAGGCCGCGATGCCGATCACCCCGGGCCCGTAGTAGTCGTGGTAGGACATCCGCAGAACCACCGCGATGATCGTAATCTCGGGGAGTGTCCGGCGGGCCTGCCGCAGCGTGCTGACCACGAACGCCAGCACGACGGTCTCCTCGACCACGCCGGCGGCCAGCGACGCCGCGGTGGCGTACAGCGTGTAGCTGTCGTCCTGGACCGCGGGCTGGCCGAGCCTGCCGGTCGCGAACAGCGTGGTGATCGCGCCGCCGACGATCAGCGCGACCAGCGCCCAGATCGCCGTACGGAAGCCGGTGCCGCCGGCGATGCCGCCGTCCGCTCGGCGCGGCAACCCTAGTCCGAGCGACTTCGCGCTGATCCCTCGCCTGGCGCTGAGCAGCACGGCCAGCGCGACCGCGGCCGCCGCCTTCGTCAGCTCGCTGATCGCGGCCGGTGTAAACACGGCCCAGCTGCCGGATTGCACCGGGTAACGGCCGGCTAGCGTCTCGCCGCCAGCGACGATCCCGGCGGTGAAGAACGCGGCGAACAGCAAGAGCGCCTCAGCATACGCCCGGCCGGCGCCGATCGGGCGCGCGGGCGGCGCTGGCTGGATCGACCACCAGTGCGCCCTGGCGGACCTGCCCACCGGTCCTGGCCAGCTGGACTGACCGGCCGCACCGTTAACTTGCCCCGCTTGCTCCGCCGCACTCGGCGGCGCCGGGCTGGCCGGAATCGTGCCTGGCTGCTCGGGCTCGGCGGCCGGGAGGGTGCTGGCGTGATCCCAGTTGGTCAGGTCCTCGCTGACCTCGTCTGGTTCCATCTCACCTGCCCGCTGCGTAGCCTTGCATTCCTCGCGCGTTGGCCCCCGCGTACAGCATGCCCCGGTCCCTGGCAACCGCGCTGATCCTTCCGAGGGACCACGACGGCGAGACGTTGACCTGGTGACCGCGCCGACGCAGCTCATCGATCACCGCTTCGCCGTGCCGGTCCTCGATGGTCAGCGATCTCGGCTGGCTGCCGCGCGGGTAGAACGAGGAAGGGAAATGATCGTTGTGGAACGCCGGGGCGTCGATGGCTTCCTGCAGATTCATGCCGAACAGCACGTGGTTCAGGAAGAACCCCAGCGTCCACTGGTCCTGCTGGTCGCCGCCGGGGGTACCGAACGCCAGGTAAGGCTCGCCGTCGCGCAGCGCCAGGCTGGGCGAGAGCGTGGTGCGCGGACGCCGGCCAGGAGCCAGCGAACTAGCGAATCCCGGCGTAAGCGCGAACATCTGGCCCCGGGTACCAAGGCAGAAGCCGAGCCCGGGCACGACCGGAGAGCTCTGCAGCCAGCCGCCGCTGGGGGTAGCCGACACCAGGTTCCCGAACCGGTCGGCGACGGCTAGGTGACAAGTGTCCCCCGGCCCGAGCGCCGTCGTGGCCAGCGTCGGATCGCCGGTCGCCGCATGGGCGGCAGTGTGGCCCCGATCGACTGAAACCGTCCGGCTGCCGAATCCGGCCAGTGCGTAGCCAGGCAGGGCTGGGGTGCGGCCATCGGGCGAGCCGGGCACCAGGCCCCCAGAAGACTCGCCGGTGACCAGCCGCCTGCGCTCGGCGGCGTACTGCCGGTCGAGCAGCCCGGCCAGCGGGATGTCGAAGGTCTTGGGATCGCCGTACCAGGCTTCGCGGTCGGCGAAGGCGAGCTTGCCGCATTCGGTGACGGTGTGCACCAGGTCCGCGCTGGCGGGGCCCATGGCTGCCAGATCGAAGCCGTCCAGCAGGGCGAGTTGCTGCAGGAACACCGGGCCCTGGCCCCAGGGGCCGGTCTTGCAGACGGTCAGCCCCCGGTAATCGAAGGTGACCGGGGGCTCGACCTCGGCCCGCCAGCCGGCCAGGTCCGCGCCGGTCAGCAACCCCCGGTTGGCGCGGCCGGTAACATCCATGATCGGCGTCCCGGCCACGAAGCTGTCGATGGCCTTGGCGACGAACCCCTCGTACCAGGCGCGCCTGGCCGCCTCGATCTGGCTTTCCCGGTCGGCGCCGGCCGCCTCCGCCTCGGCCACGAGCCGCCGGTAGGTGGCGGCGAGGTCGGAGTTAACGAACCGGCTGCCCGGGGCCGGCACTCCCCCGCCGAGATAGATCTCCGCCGAGGTCGGCCAGTGCTCGGTGAACGTCAGCGCCATGGCCTCGATCGTCGCGCTCGCCGACCTGAGCATCGGGTAGCCGTCGCCGGCATAGCCGATCGCGTACTTGGCGACCTCGCGCAAGGGCAAGGTGCCGTATCGGCTGAGCAGCAGCATCCAGGTGCCGAAGGCCGCGGGCACGGTCGCGGGCAGCAGGCCGTTGCCGGGGACCAGGTCGGTGATGCCAGCCGCCTCGAACGCTTCGATGGTCGCGGCCTGCGGGGCGCCGCCCTGGCCGCTGAGCACGAACGTCTCGCCGCTGACCGCGTCGTGTCCGATGACCGGGACCTCGCCGCCCGGGCCGTTCAGGTGCGGCTCGACGACCTGCAGGACGAGGCCGGTGGCCACGGCGGCGTCGAAGGCATTCCCGCCGGCCTCAAGCACCGCCATTCCGGCCGCCGACGCCAGCCAATGAGTCGATGCGACCATCCCGAACGTGCCTGCTAGCTGCGGCCTTGTGGTGAACTGTTGGTTGGCGGCCACGCTGCTCCGATCCCTAATGTGAGCTACCTTGGGCATACCCGCGGGTTAGCGCCCGGGCGGCGGCATACCCGCATAACTACCTAAAAGGACTCCTGCTCAATGAGTATCACAGCACCCGGCGCCCGTCGGCTGGCCGCTGCCGTGGCCGTGGTCAGCTCGGCTGCTTTCGTCGCCGCCTGCGGATCCTCATCGAGCCCGGCCTCGCCGGCCAAGAGCGTGACGATCACGGTGACCCAGACCGCGAGTCCGTCGCAACAGCCGCCCAGCCCGTCGAGTTCGGCGACGCCCACGCCGAACGGGCCGGCCGAATGCACGAGCGCGGATCTGAAGGTCGCCGTCGGTTCGAGCAACGGCGCCGCGGGCACGATCTACTACAACATCGACTTCACCAACGCCTCCTCCGGCTCCTGTTTCGTCCAGGGCTACCCGGGGGCCTCGCTGGTAAGCGCCGGCGACGGGTCGGGCAGCCAGATCGGCGCCGACGCCAAGCGGGTGCCGGTGACTCCGTCGCACCAGATCGTGCTGGACGCCGGTCAGACCGCGCACGCCGCGCTGGGCGTGGCCGAGGCCGGGAACTTCCCCGCCTCGACCTGCAAGCAGGTGACGGCGCACTGGCTCAAGGTGTTCCCGCCCGACCAGACCGTCGCCTCGTACGTGGCGTTCACTACCCAGACGTGCTCGTCGACCTCGGTCGCGACCATGCATATCTCCGCGATCAGCAGCGGGGCCTAGAAAAGAGCACAATAAGACTCGTGCGCAGTAGAAGCCGGGGGGCACGGTGATCGGATCAGGCGGCAAGCCAGGCGAGCGGCTCTATCCGGGCGCTTACCTCGCCGGTTACCGCCTTGAGGAGCGGATCGGCCGAGGGGGCCAGGCCGTGGTGTTCCGCGCCATCGACGAACAGCTGGGCCGTCCGGTGGCGATGAAGGTCCTGGCGCCGGCATTGACCAACGACCATGCGTTTCGCTCGAGATTTATTAACGAATCGCACGCGGCCGCGTCCGTCGAGCATCCGCACATCCTGCCGGTGTACGACGCCGGCGAGGCGTCAGGCCTGCTGTTCATCGCGATGCGGTACGTGCCCGGCGGTGACGTGCGGTCGCTGGTGCGCAAGCAGGGGCCGCTTTCTGTGCGGCGCGGGTGGAACATCATCGCCCAGATCGCGGCCGCGCTCGATGCCGCGCACCAGCTGCGGCTGGTCCACCGCGACGTCAAGCCCGCCAACATGCTGCTCGACTCCAGCGGCCGCCTAGCGGGCGCGAACCGTTCGGATCACGCGTACCTGACCGACTTCGGCATCAGCAAGCAGGCTCAGTCGGTCGGGCTGACCGTGGTCGGCCAGATCATCGGGACGCTGGAATATGCCGCCCCTGAGCAGATCGACGGCGAGCCGGTGGATGGCCGGACCGACGTGTACGCGCTCGCGTGCTCGACGTTCGAGCTGCTGACCGGCGAGCCGCCGTTCCGCCAGCGGCTCGGGCCGGCCCTGATCTATGCCCAGCTCTCCGAGGCTCCGCCGTCGCTGGTATTGCGGCGGCCCGAGCTAGCGCTGGCGGTTGATCATGTACTGGCGAAGGCGCTGGCCAAAGTCCCGGCCGATCGTTACCCGACCTGCGGCAGCTATGCCGCCGACCTGGGCCGGGCGCTGCAGCTGATCGCCGGCGAGGTCGAGGCCAGCGCCGACCGGCGGTCGACGCCGTCGGCGGCAGTCACGCTCAAGGCGTACAGGCGACCCGGCCAGGAGACCAGGGTCGTTAATCCCCGGCCGCCGCTGCCGCCAGCCGGACCAGCCGATCCGCACGGGCACGAGCCGCAAACGCAACGGCGATATCCGCCCACTCCGTATAGCAGTTAAAAGCGCGAGCAAAAATGCGCAGCTTAAAACAACCATGCTAGGGCTTGCTGCGTCGTTATCTTTGCGGGACCGATTTCACTGACGCCATTTTCGGCCGATAAATCGGAACTCAACGGAGGGCAGCATGCGAAGGACAAAATTTGCGGCACGGCCCATTTTCCTGATTCTGGTCTGCCTAGCCGCCAGCGCCTGCGGCCTGCAGGGCGGGCACAACGGCGCCACCGGCGCTACGGAATCACCCGGCAGCGCAGGCGGCACCCAGGCCGCCGGCGGCCAGTGCACCGCCGCGCAGCTCAAGATCAGCCTCGACCTGAAGTCGGCCGGGGTCGCGGCCGGCACCTCGCTGATTCCGCTCGACTTCACCAACGTCTCGACCGCGCTCTGCAAGCTAACCGGGTTCGCCTATGTCAGCTTCGTGACCAGCAGTTCTGGTCACCAGGTCGGTCCCGCGGCCACCGTGGACCGTGGCTTGTCACCGCAGAGCCTGCGGCTCGCCGCCGGTGCCAGCGCCCACCTGTGGCTCCGGCTGGTGCAGGCCGCCGACCTGCCGAGCCGCACCTGTGCGCCGAAGGCGGTCGCCGGGCTGCTGGTCAAGCTGCCGGGCCAGGCCACTTCGATCTTCGTCGCGCATGAGTTCACGACCTGCGCCAAGCGGGTGCGCGGCACCGACATCTTGACCGTAGAGCCGTTTAAGGCGGGCCTGGCCCGCGCCGGGACGGCGCAGTAATGCAGTCCGGTCGTTTCCCTAACTAGCCGGGTACGGCGCGCATTCTTGGATCAGATAGGTTGCCGAGCATGGCCCAGATCAATCCGACACCGATGAATCCGCGGTTGCGCGCCGTCCTCGACTTGTCCGTGCCCGAAGTGCGGGAGTTCGGCGGCCGGCACGAGTACGACGGCAAAATCCAGGACCTGTCCCTCGCCGGTGTGCGGGCCGGCCTGGACGCGCTGGCGGCGGCTCAGCAGGCCAACGGTGAACTCGACAGCTACGACGATGCCCACCTAGCGGTGTTCGAGCGGCTGGCGGAGATCACCTTCGGCGAACTTGAGCTGCATCGGTCGAACCCTTATTTCCACCTCGCCAACCTGGACCTGGCCGGCTATGACCGCGACTACGCCCCGGCGGCGGAGCGGGCCAGGGCCAAGGCCGAGCACGCGGCGGCCTGGCCGGAGGCGGCCGACGCGGCGATCGCTTCGCTCGACCGGATACCCGCTCCGGTAGCGAAAGCGCTCGAAGGCGCGGTTCGCGGGCTGGCGGCCGGACTGCCAGCTGACCTGGATGACAAGGTGGGAGCGGACGCGCTGGCGGCGCACATCCGGCTGGTACGCCACGTGAGCCAGGCCGCCGAGGACGGCGACCAGAACGCCGCACTCGGTGCCGAAGCGCTCGGCAACCTGATGAGCGGCAGCGAGGGCATTGAGCTTGACCTCGGCCAACTGGCCGCCAGGGCCGACGCCGAGCGCGACCGGCTGCTAGGCCGGCTAGCCGACAGCTGCGCGAAGATCGACGGCTCAAGACCGGCCATCAACGTAGCCCGCGAACTGGTCCGCGATCATCCAGACGCCGACGGCGTGCTGACGGCGGCGGCCACCTGGACCGAGCGCGCCATCGAGTTCACCGATCGCAAGAACCTGGTCCCCTACACCGACGGCGAGTGCGTGGTCGCGCTCGCGCCCGAGTCGCGCCGCTGGGCCATGGCGATGATGTCGATCGCGGCTCCGGGCGAGCCGGAAGCGCCGTCGATGTACTACATCACCCCGCCCGACCCGAGCTGGCCAGACGACGAGGCGCAGGAATGGCTCGAAGTCTTCAGCGACACGACGCTGCCTGGCATCACCGTGCACGAGGTGGCCCCAGGACACTTCTCGCACGGCCGGGCGCTGCGGCAGGCGCCGACCGTGATCAGGCAGTCGCTGCACTCGGGCGCGTTCGTGGAAGGCTGGGCGCACTACGCGGAAGAACTATGCGTGGAGGAAGGGTTCTGCGCCAATGACCCTCGGTTCGCGATCGGGGTCTGGCTGGAGGCGCTGGTCCGGGTAACCAGGCTGGCCTGCGCGATCGGCCTGCACACCGCGGGCTGGACGGTGACCGACTGCGCACGCCGCTTTGAGTCCACCACCCACTTGAGTGGCCAGGCCGCGCTGTCCGAGGCGACCAGGGCCACCTTCGACCCGACCTACGGCCGCTACACCTGGGGCAAGTTGGAGATCAGGGCCCTGCGCGAGCAGGCCAGGCAGGCGTGGGGTGCGGACTTCTCCCTGCTCCGCTTCCACTCCGCCATGCTCAACCTAGGTTCTCCCCCGCTAGGCCTGCTCCCCACAGCCATAGCCCGCGGCTAACCGCACCTCAGCCCAACCGCCCGGCCGAGACCCGCCACAACCCAGTCACCTCCGTCAACCCAGTCACCTCCGTCAACCCACCACACTCGCCACGTCGACCGACCCGCGCGCCCTTGGGCCGACCACGTACGTCACATCAATCGCCTAGATCCCAACTGCTCCATCTGTAACAGCCCGACCCGCCATGATCACCTCCTCAAACAGATGAATATGCGGTTTCATCTGGTTTTTCAGGGATGAATATGCGCATTCATCTTTCGGACCCACTCCGGAATAGTCGTTAATGCCGGTTTTAAGACTGGCCGGGAGCGGTCAGTCATCGCCCTGAACGGGGTTCCATACGGGAGACGGGTACCAGCCGCACCAGGCAGAGACCCCATCTCCGTACAGAGGTCGACCGCCAGTGGGCGCGGCCGGGCTGCATTTGCCTCGGCGCCATCGCTTGCATTGTGATCATCCCGCCTACCTCCGGCCGGGCCTGGCCTCGACCGCCGGTAAGGTGCTGGCATGACGGACTTGGACGACCTGGAGGCGCTGTCCTCCCGCGAGCTACATGACCTGGCCGTACGCCGAGCGCGGCATCATCTCGATGTCGGATTCCTATGGCAACTGCTGCGCGAACTGCCCGCCGGCGAGATCGCGGCCGGCCACCCCGAGCACGCGCAGGCGGATTCGCTGAAGCTATCCGCGCTCATCGGCGACGCCATCGATTCCGACGAAAGCGGCATCGAAGACGCGCTCCGCCCGCTCTACGTGGACTACCTGACCAAGCACAAGACCGACCTGCCCGCGTTGCTTGAGCACGAGCACCAAAAGGAGCACTCCGGGGAGCACTAGCCTCCGGAAACCAGGCGGGAAACCCGGGCCACGCGTTCCACCAGGACACGCACCACCCGCCCGAACAGCACCCCCGAGAACACCATCCTCCGGAGAGCTGGCTGAAGACCCGGGCCATGCGTTTCTCTAAATGGTGTTTATGGGTTTGACGCACGAAGGACCCTGCGCAAGCTTGCCGCTTGCCAGGGTCCTTCGTACTGTTTGTGCTCCCCGTACTCTCAGGTTAGGCCTTGAGCACGGCCTCGATCTCCAGGAGCAGCTCGACCTTGTCAGAGACCACGACGCCGCCGCCCTCGATCGCCGCGTTCCAGGTCACGCCGAAGTCGGCGCGGTTGATCTGTCCCGTCGCGGTGAACCCAACGCGGGTGCCGCCGTAGGGGTCCGGACCGAACCCGTTGACCTCGAGCTTCAGCGGGACGCTGCGGGTGATGCCCTTCAGCGTTAGTTCGCCGTCGAGTACCCAGTCGCTACTGTCGCCGCGCAGGCCGGTCGAACGGTAGGTCATCTGCGGGTGGTTGTCGGTGTCGAAGAAGTCGGGCGAGCGAAGGTGGTTGTCACGCTGTTCGCTGCCGGTCTCGATCGAAGACAGGTCGATCTCGGCGGTCACCGAGGAGTCGAGCAGGTCATCGCCGGTGACGATCTCGCCACCGAACTTGGTGAACTTGCCGCGCACCTTGCTGACCATCATGTGCCGCACGGAGAACCCGACCTCCGAGTGCAGGGTGTCGATGGTCCAGGTACCTGCCACGTAACCGGGGATCCGCTCGGTCAGGGTCTGTGTCATCTCTGTCGCTCCATCACTTGGCTTGTTGCTTGCCTTGCTGGTTGGCTTGTCGGTCCTCCTGAGCCGGTAAGCTTTTGTTGAACAATCAACTAGTACCACGGGGGCATGCAACTTGTCAAATGTTCAACTACCTCAGTACTCTGGTGACGTGACGATGACGACCCGCTGGCTGACGGATGAAGAACAGCGCACCTGGCGGCTGTTCCTGACCGCCTGCCAGTCGGTATTCGGCTCGATCGAGGCGCAGCTGCTGCGCGATTCTGGCCTGCCGCACGGCTACTACGAGATCCTGGTTCACCTCTCCGAGGCCCCTGGACGAGCCCTGCGGATGAGCCAGCTTGCAGCGGCCTCGATGTACAGCAAGAGCCGGCTTTCGCACGCGGTGTCCAAGCTCGAAGCGCGCGGCTTCGTCGTGCGGCTGGACTGCCCGACCGACCGGCGCGGCCAGATCGCACAGTTGACCGAGAAGGGTTATACCCTGCTCGAAGAGGCCGCTCCCGGTCATGTGGATCAGGTGCGGCGAACGGTCATTGACGCTTTGACGCCTGAGCAGGTGGCTCAGCTTGGCGAGATCAGCGCGGCGATGGCGGCGGCCGCTACCGGCCAGGTCCGCGCTGCGTGCACCTCCAGCTGTTCCGAGGTGGAGGTTGAGGACGACGACGGGACCTGCCCGGGGTAGCTACGGCGGATCGGGCAGCGGCTATTCTCCTTAGCGGTACTTAGCTGAGCCGGTCTTGGCCGGCCGCCGGTCTTGGCCGGCCGCGACAACTGCGAGGAACGCGAGATGCCAGGTGGCGCCCGACCACGGCGACGATCTGTCGGCGCGGTGTCGGCCGGTTGGCTGGCGGCCGGGCTGGCGCTCGGAGCACTCGCGGCGCTCGCGGGTTGCACCGCGCAGAAGCCGACCGTCGCGCCGATCAGGGTCGGCAACGCTTTCGTGATGCAGGCGAGCGGCGTCCAGACGCTGGCCGGCTATCTGGTGATCTCGAACCTGGGTGCCCCCGACCGTTTGCTGTCGGTGCGCAGTAGCGCTGGCGGCAAGGTTGTGCTGCTGGGGCCGAGTACCTCGGGCGGGCCGGCCGCGCGGCCGCTCACGCAATTCGTGATCCCCGGGCATCGGCTGACCAGGCTCGATCCGACCGGTGACCATCTGGAGATCATCGGCTCCAGCCCGCTGCACGAGGGGAACAACGTCACGCTGACGCTGGTGTTCGCCCATGCCGGCACGATGCACGTCCAGGCTCAGGTGTCCAATCCGCAGACCGACAGCGGCGGCTACTTCGGGCCGTAGGCGTGGAACAAGTCTCGAGGGGTTTGCAGCCGGGCAGCAATATCGTTGGCCTGTTGGGCTGTAGCTCGCGGT
>WNEY01001469.1_pt1 | contig 18796 bp, 16 predicted proteins | sample 5400531 | NCBI WGS metagenome assembly WNEY01 (sample SAMN13153338, study PRJNA577476) | soil metagenome | isolation source: 200 cm saprolite under Douglas fir tree site 1 | place: USA:California | collected 2015-04-18
CCCCTTGCCGCCCTGGAGTTCGAAAAACTGGCAGCCGACTGTTGCCCGATTCCGCCTACAACTCCCGCCTGTAACGTGGCCAGTTGCAGCCAATCGCGACCATTGAGGGGAAGCTCTCGAACCGCGGTCTCTCCGACCAGACCGCCCATGGCGGGATTGGTCGTTTCCACCTGCGGCGGCACGTCGGTGACCTCTACCTGTTGCTGTACGTCGCCGACGGTGAGCTCGAAGTTCACCGCCACCGATGCCCCAACGGTGACGGAAATCCCTTTCCGGGCCGAGGTCTTAAACCCCTTGATGCCAGCCTCCACGTCATAAACTCCCGCCGGCACGCTGAGGATCTGGTACGTCCCTGAGCTGTCGGTCGCCACGCTTCGCACGGCGCCCCTCTCAACGCTTTTGGCAGATACGTTCACACCTGGAATGACGCCGCCATCGGAGTCGCGAACCGTGCCGAGGATACTTCCGGTGGCCGTTTGAGTGCGCAAGATCTGAGGGTTTGCCTGTAGCAAGAACACCAGTACAACTGCGCCGAGTGCCGCTCGAACCGCGGTGGATTTCATTTCCTCACCCTCCTCCCCACGCAGATGAATCATCTGCATCGTTCAATTCGTCTTCTTTCGGAAGAATTCTGGCGTGTGAAAAGTAAACATTCCGTTCCTGACGCTATCAATCGTATAAATCTCGCGATCTTCGGAGTTGAGCGCCACCCCCGCCGGCCAGACCAGTCCGCTCGCCAAGCCTTTGATGACCGCGCGGGGCAAGACATCTCCGTTGTCGGTAATATCCCAGACTCCGATAAAGCCCGGCTCGTCGGGGTTCCAGGGTGATGGCGAGGCTGCATCCCATCGATACGATTCCTTATTGTTCTTCACCGCCACGAAAATCTTCCCTTGCTCAGGGTCCACGACGATCTGCCGGATTCTCACGATGCCTGTCCTGGGGCCAGCGATGATCGCGCGCGGCGTCACATTCCCATCGTCGGTCCGGTTGAAGATGAACAACCCCGTCGGCGCCTTTCGGCTGCGGCTCGAGACTACGAGAAGGTTACGGACCGGATCTACAGCCACACCACGCACCTCGTCTAATCCGGTCTTCGGTCCCCGGATGGTGCGGAGTGGAGCAACGTCTCCGTTGGCATTCCGCGGGAAAACCAGGATGTCCTTCCCGCCATCCTCGCCGACATAGATTTCGTCGTGCACCAGATCCAGGGCTGTCGTCTCCGGACGAAGGATCCCAGTGTGCGGCCCTTGAATCACTCGAATGGGAGCTTCTTCGCCTTTGGCATCGCCTCGAAACACAAGAAGGGCGCCGGCTAAATGGACGGGGACGATCATTTCATCGTGCACGGGATCGTAGGCGATCCCATGCATTGTCCGACTCAGCTTCGTCCCCTGCCCTTCAATCACCCTCACCGGCCCGCTGTTTCCGTTTGCCAGCCTGGCAAACACCAGTATCCTGGGTACACTTACTCAATTCGGAACGAGGATTTCCTCCCGCCTGGAATCGTAGGCCACGGCACCGGGGTTTCCAAACCCCACGGCCGGTGTGCCCACCGGGGCGTTGCGGAGGATGCGCTTGGGAGCAACGTTTCCTTCGGCCGCGCGCTGAAAAACGACGGCGCTGTGGTCACGGTAATTCGTTACCCAAAGCTCGTCATTTTTCGAGTCAATGGCCACTCCCATCGGCCCAAGAATTCCTGCCCGATCTCCGTGAATCACCCGCACGGGTACCGCATCGCCGTTGTCGGTGCGATGGAAGACAAGAATCGAATTGTTGCCGTAACTCGCCACTGCGATCTCGTCGTGAGCGGTGTCAACGCTGATGCCCATCGGCCAGTTGAGCTCAGTTCGCGCCCCTTGGATGGTTCGCGTGGGTTTCACATCACCCTTTGCCTCGGCTGGAAAAGTGGTGATCGAGGGAAGGGCAAAACGCCCCCCCTGGAGACCACCTTCCGACGCTTCTTCCTGAGTCAGGGGAGCCCAATTGCCGTGATTCGAGACCAAGATTTCATTCGTGGCCACATCAAAAGCGATTCCGTGGGGATCCGCCAGGCCAGTTTGCGCTCCGCGGATCACGCGCAGCGGCGCCTCTCCGCCAGCGGCTTCGCGGCGGTAGACGAGCACGCTGTTGATGTGCTCGATGGAAATGGCGAGCTCATCTCGCGCCCCGTTCAACGAAACACCCCACGCTCCGTGAGGGACGAGCAAGACACGCTTGGGCTTGACGTTTCCTTCCTCGTCGTAGGGGAACACTTCCATCCGGTCCCCAATATCATTGTTTACGGCAAAAACCTCATGGCGAGCAGGATCCATCGCCACGCCGGCAATGAACATCATCCCCGTCGCTGGTCCTCGGACTTGCCACTTTGGGCTGGTCACTTTCGAAGAAGAGCCCGCGCTGGTCCGCTCGTAAAACAAGACGCTGCCGCGATTGGAGTCGCTCATCACAACCCGGTTGTTCTCGGGATCAACGGCCACACTGTGGAGACTGGGGTAAGGGTCCGCGAGAGAACGCACCGGAACAATGTCGCCACCCGCCACACTGCCTGAGGCCGAGGCAGCCCCAGACGTGGAGACCTGAACCATCGCTTCGGAGCACGGGTCATCCAAATCGCTGGCTTGCACAACGGCGGGAAAGGTTGGCGAGTACGGATGGAGGAGCAGCAGACTGCCCGCAATGAAGACCATGAAAGCGCCCGCACACGCGAGAGATGCCCTGCGCTTCATGGAGTTCTCCATCTCAAACCCTCAAATCGTCCCTCGCTGCCGCCACTCAGGTGTGAGAGCTAGATTCATGGCAGAAGGTCGTTGACACCCAAAGTGGACTAATCTTAGACCACAATTTCGGAGCTAAGTCAACAGCCTGACTTCAGTGGGAGATGAACCCCCCTCGTCACTATGTACTATGCGTGTCGCCCCGCGGAGACGGACGCTAGATTCCGTCGGACAGCTAGAAAGAGTGACCTGGATAACAAAAACCTTGGTCTAACATAAGACCTTATGTTATAAGGGGACTCTAAGTGGGGAGAATTTTGGAAATCATGGCTGGCTCCATCGTAGAAGCGCCGTTCAAGATTACCGCATTGAAGCGAAGACGGGTCCACGAATCGGTGGCCCACCAAATCCGGCAGGCCATTTTTAGCGGCTTGCTCACGCCCGGCCACAAGCTGGCGCCCGAGCGCGAATTGGCTGTGCGTTTCCAGACGAGTCGCGTGGCGCTCCGCGAAGCTCTCCGCGCCCTCGAAAAGGAAGGCATGATTACCATCAAGCGCGGATTCGGTGGTGGCGCTTTTGTTGCCGATTTCGACAGCGCCCTTCGCGCTTTGGTAGATTCGCTCAATACGGTCGTAAAGTTGGGACATTCCAAGAGCGCTTATTTGACCGAAGTGCGCACGATCCTGGAGCCGCAGATTACAAGGCTGGCCACGCTGCGCGCGACTCCAACCGACCTGAGCGCAATCGAATCCGTCCTCCTCGTGCAGGAAGAAGAGCTGCGGACAGGCGAACTCAGCCGAAGGTACGACATGGAATTTCACCGGCGTCTTGCTGACGCCGCTCATAACCCGGTCCTCAGCATTGTCGTGACTGCGGTCAATGAATCCCTTCGCAACGCGATTTTGCGCTCGAAGCTGAGTCCAGACATGCGTACCCGAGTGGTCCATTATCACCGCAGCATTTTCGAGGCCGTGCGAAACCGCGATGAGGGCCTCGCCCAGAGCATCATGGCTGAGCACGTTGTGGCTGTGCAATGCCACCTTGAGTCGTCGGACCATGAACAAGCTCATTCCCCTGCTGTCTGAAGCGGAGTTGCCTCCGGATCTGGCGGCCCTTCTGCGCCCAAGGGTTCAACGGCTGGGCTATCTCGGCGAGTTCTTCCGCTACACCGCTCATCAGCCCAAAGCGTTGATGTCGTTCATGGAATTCACCGAGGATTTGAAGGCAGCTTTGTCGGAAAAACTGACGGAAGTGGTTGCTTTCTCCGTTGCCCGCCAGATGGACAACTCCTACGAGCGCGTGCAGCATGAACGGTTATCGCTCAAGCTGGGCTTCGGGGAGAGATGGATCCGTGATGTCCTCTCGCTCTCAGCCGAGGGGAGCAACAGCATGTCTGCGGAGGAGACATTGGTCCAACGGCTGGTCATCGCTGTGGTCACGCGCAAGGGACACGAGTGTGAATCGGAACTTGAAGCGGTCATTCGCGCCATCGGTCCTGCAAAGACAATTGCCGTGTTGATGCTCGTCGGCCGGTACATGACTCACGCCTTGATCGTGAATACTCTGAACTTGGCGCCGCCGGTGCCCTCGCCGCTCGAGAATAAATGACGAACTCCGATCAATGCCCTCTCTGGATCTCCGAAGCCGACGTCGTCTCCCTGATGAACATGCGGGAGGCTGTCGCAGCTCTTGAGAAAGGCCTCCTGGCCGAGGCGCAAGGCGACGCACAGAACATGGTCAAGACCCATGTGGAATGGGGCGACGGCGCGACGCTCCACGCCATCGGCGCAACGTTTCCCAAAGCCGGGTTTGCGGGGACCAAGACCTGGGCTCACACCAGCGGCGGGGCGACACCGCTCCTGATCCTCTACGACAGCAACACCGGTGCGCTCAAGGCCGTCGTTGAGGCCTTCGCGCTTGGCCAGATGCGGACGGCAGCCGCCTCCGGCGCAGCGACCCAATGGCTCGCGGCGGCAGACGCTAGCGAGTTTGCGATTCTCGGAACCGGGAAGCAGGCCCTCACCCAGGTCGCCGCCGTTCTGACCGTGCGTCCCATTCGACACATTCGAGCATTCAGCCGAAATGAAGATCGCCGCAATCAGTTTGTCGAGCGCGTCAGAACGGAATTTGGCGTGGAAGCGGATGCCGCCCCGAGCGTACGCGAAGCCGTCAAGGGAGCAGCGATCATCACCGTCGTCACTCGCGCAACCGAACCGATCCTGAGCGCCGATATGATCGAACGGGGCGCGCACGTCAATGCGGTGGGCGCCATCGTGCCCAGCCGCGCCGAAGTGGCCGCCGATGTGCTTGCTCGCTCGACCCAGATCGTCACGGATAGCATCCCGCAGGCGCAGGAGCTTTCACGAGAGCTGATCGAATTCTTCGGCCATGATCCTGGGAAATGGAGTCGGGTCCGCTCTCTTGCACGTCTTGTTGCCAGCCGGCGCGCGCGCGCGCCGAGCGATGACCTGACAATCTTTAAGTCCCTGGGCATGGGGATCTCGGACCTTTCCCTTGGCATCGAGCTCTACGGGAAAGCTGTGAATTCAGGGCTGGGTCGCCAGTTTCCGCATCCGCAGAAAGCGGCGCCGCGGCTGCGGACCAATCAATCGGTGAAGGGTCTTGCCGGAGGATGACATGCGGAAGAAGGATTTCCAGTTTGTGAACCGCACGGGATCGGCGCCAAAACCGTTCGAACTCATCTGCCCAGTGGTCGTACCCAAGGAAGCGATTGAAGCGGAGATCGAGCGCCTCGCCAGCCTGCCCGCGCCGGCCAACGGGCGGCGAGTTTCCTGCGTCGTGAACCCCGCGGCAGGCGAGGGTGACGCCTTCGCCCCCGGCATTGCGGTGTCCATCTCCGTACTGAAGCCGGGCGAACGAACCAAACCCATTCGGCATAACTCTTCTCTGGTCAATTTCTGCATCCGCGGCGGCGGAGAGACGATCATCGACGGCAGATCCATCCGCTACGAGCAGTACGACGTTTGGAATACTCCGCCGTGGGCCGTTTATGAGCACCGGAACGACAACAACGAACTCCAGGTGCGCCTGACGTACAGCAACTCCGTACTCCTCGAGAAGATGAAGGTTCACATCGTCGAGGAGAACCCGCGAATCAGTGACGCGGCGGAGAAATCCAACGGCGAACATGCCCTTGGGCAAAACCCCTTTGGGACTTTTCCGATCTCGGACGACGGTGCCCAGCTCATGCCGTACGAAAAGCTGATCAGCCCGGATATCGTGAAACACGATCCTTTGCACTTCCCTTGGAAGATCGTGAAGCGGGAGCTGGACAAGCTCGCGGCGCTCGGGAAATCGTACGTCGGCCGCCGGCTCTACCTCCTCTACAATCCGCGCACCGGACACACGAACGGCACCACCAACAATTTCTTCGCCACCATGTGCGTACGGCCGAAGAGCATCGTAGACCGCCCGCACCGCCACAGCGCCGCGGCCATCAACTACTATTTCGCAGGCAAGGGCTTCAGCGTTGTCGAGGGTAAAGAGTATACGTGGAAAGCCGGTGATCTGATGCTCTCCGCGCCGGGTTGGGCAATTCACAACCACGCCTCGTTTGACGAAGATGTTTACGAACTGACGATTCAAGATAGTCCATTAAATATCTGGATGGGTTCGCTGCTTTGGCAGGAGAGCTTAGACCAGCCCATCGAGTCGCTGGGGATGACCGGAGGGTTCACGACCAACCGACCGGTATGAGCAGCCTCGGCCTTTAGCCGGTCGGTGACGGAGCAAGGCGGAAGAGGAGAATTCTTTCCAATGATTCCAGTGAAAAAATCGTTCTTGCGCGGCTCCTACCCGCCTTTGATCACGCCGTTCCGTGAAGGGCGGGTGGATCTCGCGAAGTTTGCGGAATTGGTGGAGCGCCAGGTGCGGGAGGGCTCGCACGGCATCGTGGTGACAGGAACGACAGGGGAACCCAGCAGCCTTACGGTTAATGAGCGCACGGATCTTGTGAATACTGCGGTCGAGGTCGTCGCCGGGCGCATCCCTGTCGTCGCCGCCACCGGGTCGCAGTCCCTTACCGAGACGCTGGAACTGACGTCGCGAGCCGAAAGAGCGCGTGCCGATGCCGTCCTGGTGGTCACGCCCTATTACATCCGGCCCTCGCAAGCGGGCTTGGTGGAATACTTCGTCGCCGTCGGCGAGTGCACCGGCCTTCCGCTGATGATCTACCACATCCCCGGCCGCGCCGCCGTGTCCGTGAAGGCCGCAACAGTGGCGCGGATTGCAGAGCGAACCAGCCACCTGGTGGGAATGAAGCACGCGGCGAATGATCTCGAACTGGTGACGGAACTCGTTGCGCAATTAGGGTCCGACTTCCGCATCTTTTGCGGTCTCGAGGCCCTGAGTCTTCCGATGTTGGTCCTCGGCGCCGCCGGCTTGATGAACGCCGTGGGCAACCTGGCGCCGGCCCGTGTTGCGGCGCTGTATGAAGCGGTGGCGCAGGGCAACCTCCAAGAAGCCCGCAAGCTGCACTATGAACTTTTCGAGCTGAATCAATCCATCTTTCTCGACACCAACCCCATCCCTCTCAAGTACATGATGGAGCGGCTCGGATTGCTCGAGTCTCCCGAAGTGCGGCTCCCCCTCGTGCCACTCAATGGCGAGCGCGCAAAAACTCTTGACACGGTTTTGATCCGCGCCGGGCTGCTGCAGCCAAATGCTCCGCAGGTGAAGTAGGATATTTCGATGGCCATCGCATCCATCAATCCTGCCACCGGTGAGACCCTCCGCACGTTCCAAGCGCTCACCGAGAGCGAGGTTGACACCAAGCTTGCACTCGCCGAGAGGGCGTTCCGCGTCTATCGGCGCACCTCGTTTGCTGAGCGGGCCGGGATGATGATGCGCGCCGCCGAAATCCTCGAAACCGAGAAAGATAAGTTCGCCCGCATCATGACGACGGAGATGGGAAAGCCCTTGAAGGCCGCGGGCGAGGAGGCTGCCAAGTGCGCCACGGTCTGCCGCTACTGCGCCGCGACCGCCGAACGCGCGCTCGCCAACGAAGAGGTGGCCACGAACGCCACGCGCAGCTACGTTCATTATCAGCCGCTCGGGCCTGTCCTCGCCGTAATGCCGTGGAATTTCCCCTTCTGGCAGGTCTTCCGCTTCACGGCGCCCGCGCTGATGGCTGGCAATGTCGGCCTGCTCAAGCATGCTTCGAATGTGCCGCAATGCGCCTTGGCCGTGGAAGACATCTTGCGGCGCGCCGGCTTTCCCGAAGGGGTTTTCCAGACGCTGCTCATCGGCTCAGACCTGGTTGAGCGCGTCCTCGATGACCCGCGGGTTGTGGCCGTGACCTTGACGGGCAGCGAGCCGGCCGGCCGCCAGGTGGCGATGACCGCTGGGCGTCAGATCAAGAAGAGCGTGCTCGAGCTCGGCGGCAACGATCCTTTTATCGTGATGCCGAGTGCAGACCTCGACGAAGCCGCCAGTATCGCGGTCAAGGCGCGCACCATCAATAACGGACAATCGTGCATAGCCGCCAAGCGCTTCATCATCATTGCGACAATTTACGGCGAGTTCGAGCGGCGCTTCGTTGAGGGCATGAAAGCTCTCAAGGTCGGCAATCCGTTGGATGAAACGACGAACGTTGGGCCGCTGGCTACGCCTCTAATTCGCGAGGAGCTCGACGAACAGGTGAAGAGAGCGGTTGCGACCGGTGCCCGCGTTCTGACGGGCGGCAAACGCCTCCCAGGGCCGGGCAATTATTACGAGCCCACGGTCTTGGTCGGCGTCAAGCGGGACTCCCCGGTTTATCGCGAAGAGATTTTCGGCCCCGTCGCCATGCTCTTCCGCGCGCAGGACATCGCCGAGGCCATCGAAATCGCCAATGACTCACCCTTCGGCCTCGGGGCCAGTGCGTGGACCCGGGACGCCTCCGAGCGCGCGCGCTTCATCGATGAGATAGAAGCAGGCCAAGTGTTCATCAACGGGATGGTTGCCTCCGACCCACGCCTCCCCTTCGGGGGCGTGAAGCACTCGGGCTACGGACGCGAACTCGGCCCGTTCGGCATTCGCGAATTCACCAACATTAAGACCGTGTGGATCAGAGAAGCGAGCGCGCAGGCGGGCAGAAGCACGGCATAGAGATTTCGAGCGCAACGCTCACACGCGGACGTCGCAGCTTTCCGAACTGGTCCACAACCCAAGGTTTGAGGTCCAACCTTGCTGGTTTTCCCTCTCCCTTCGTGAGTGAGGGAAGGCCGCAGGTCCGCGGGGAGGAGGGGTCACCGTGAAGTGTGCGCGGCGCTCCATGTGGCACCAACTGCTATTCATCTTGCCTGCCACGGCCCTCTCATTCTTACTGCTTGCTGGAAGCGAAACACCGCAAGACCCGACGAGTACAGGGACACCGCCGATCACCCTTGCCGCCGCACTTGCCGATGACATGTGCACCTGGCCTATCGCCCCTGGGCCGGGCCCGGAGGCGGACGCGATGACATCGATTGGCGGTGAACTCCCTCCGCTTCGCTATGTGGTTGATCCCTACCCGACTTTCAACGGCATTGCCATCGATGCCAAGAACAACCGTGTGGTGATGAGCGACGAGAACCGCAAGAGTGTCCTCACGTATGATCGGGCGAGCGGAAGCAATGCCACGGCTGTCACTTCTCCCCTGCGGCAGATCATTGGCCCGCAAACCGAGATTGGATACATCTCTGCTGTGGAGTTCGACCCGGCGCAGCGCGAGATCTATGTGGTGAACAACGACATCGAAGACCGCATCGTGGTATTCGACTACGGTGCGCATGGTGACCTGAAGCCGAAGCGCCGATTGTACGTGCCCCATCAAACCTGGGGCATTTCCCTGAACCCGGTTCAAGACGAGATCGCCATTTCCGTTCAGCAGCTCAGCATGGTGGCGGTTTACCGCCGCGAGGCAACTGGTCTCGAAGCCCCGCTTCGCATCATCAAAGGCCCTCACACAGGAATGGCAGACCCCCACGGCGTGCGCTGGGACGTGGCTCATCACGAAATCGTGGTCGCGAGCCACGGAAACTACTCGGTGATCACTCCCTATTCGGCTTACGACGCAGAAGGCTCGAACACGCCAACGTCCGTGGGCGGCCATTTTCTGCTGCCTTCCCTCAGCGTTTTCGAGGACTCTGCGAAAGGTAACGCAAAACCACTGCGCACCATCCAGGGCCCGCGTACGAAGCTCAACTGGCCCATGGGAATCGATATCGACGCAGCGAACAATGAGATCGCCGTCGCCAATAACGGCGATAACTCCGTTCTGGTCTTTAGCCGCATGGCCGACGGCGACGTCACCCCCGCGCGCGTCATTGGCGGTGTTCGGACGGGAATTTCGAGTCCCATGAGTGTCGCCATAGACACCAAGAACGATGAACTCTGGGTGGCGAATTATGGCGACCACACCGCCCTGGTCTTTTCGCGCACGGCCACCGGCGACGCTGCACCCAAGCGGATCATCCGCAACGCGCCCGCAGGCACGCCTACGGGCGGTTTCGGCAACCCCTACGCCGTAGCCTACGATTCGAAGCGCGATGAGCTCTTGGTACCGAATTGAGTGAGCCAGCCGCGCATTGCGGTGTTTGCCAGGTCGGCAAACGGAAACTCCAACCCGGTGCGGATCATCGCAGGCCAGGCCACACGCTTGAGCCGGACCATGCACGGCATCGCTTATGACGCCACACACGATGAGGTCATAGTGCCGGTGGCGCTCGGGGCGGCTGTGCTGACTTTTCGCGGCGGAGCAACGGGCGCCGAGGCGCCCATCCGCGTAATCCAAGGTCGCAAGACCAAGCTCATCCGTCCGCACACGGTAGCGGTGGATGAGCAGAACGGCGAGATCATCGTGGCCGATACGAGCAGCCGAAGCCTGCTTGTGTTTGCCAGGGATGCAGATGGCGACCTGCCGCCGAAGCGCGTCATTCAGGGGCCGAAAACCGGCTTGCTCTTTATCGTGGGCGTCGCCGTTGACCCGGTTCATGATCGCATAGTCGCGGCCAGCGCTTCGAGCATCCCGGGCGGTACCTCCGGCCTCTTTATCTTTGGCCGGAACGATCAGGGCGATGTTGCCCCGCGCGGCGTCATCGCGGGACCCCAGACCGGAATTGTCCGGCCCTGGCAACTTGCCGTTGATCCCTCGCTGGGCCGGGTTTTCGTCGCAGCGATCAACAATGAGAATCATCCGCCCTACCAGCTCGAGATGCCGCGGGCGGACCTCGCTCGCAATTTGCAGTTGCCATCACCGTGGACTACCGGGGCGCTCGGTTTCGTCGGCGTCTGGGACATCCACGACAATGGCGACGTCGCGCCGCGGGCGGTGATCAAGGGTCCTGGCAGTTTCCTGGTCCATCCCGCCGGTGTGGCCGTTAATCCCAAGGGCGGCGAAGTCTTCGCTACGGACAGCGTGCGGAACGGCCTGTTCACTTTTCTGGCCCCGCATTTTTTCTCCAAGCCAGGCGCGGACAGGGTCCCAATTGAGAACCGGAGAGACCACGAATAACGCTGGGTGGCCAGGCGTTTCGGCGTACTTGAGTTCAGTTAGGACGTTGGTTCGTTGTGTTACTCTCCGTCTTCGCGCTCGATTAGCTGTTGATCCATTTTCGATCGCGGCAAGCGGCGTGCTGGTCGAGCGAGAGTCCATTCCACTAGGGGGATAGGAGCAGATGAAATCACAACGAGAGTCTCGGCGTCAGAAAACAAACGTCCGTCTCTCTCTCGATAAAAGCTGCGTCGGGTGGCGCTGGCTGATTGGCCTCTTCGCCTGCCTCGGCCTCTGCTTCACTTTAGCCGCTTGCTCGTCGGGGCGGTCCTCGCAACCCGCTGCCTCCAACCAGTCTGTTCCGTCGCAGCAGCCGACCCAATCGGTGCCGTCAATCAAAACCGTGGCGGTGACCGACCTGTCGGGTAAGAGCCCCGACGAGTTGGCCGCGTATATCTTCGAGCACCATGGCTGCAACAACTGCCACACCCTGGGCAAGGGCGGAAAGCTCGGATTCACGGATCGCGGGAAGCGAGTCGGCAAGAACTTTGAGGGATGCATCTCCCTGCTTACCTCGATGAATGTTATCGCCCAAGTGAAGGAAGAAAATCGGACGCCAGAGGAAAAACAGAAGGCCGCTAGGTTTGAACAGTTCGGTTGCGCGACATGCCACCAGATCACGCCCGGGAAGCTGGGACTAACCGAATACGGGATCAAGCTGAAGTCTCTGCACCTCGCTTGCACCGATGTGCAGAAAATCTTGAGCAAGTGATGAGTCGTGTGGTTCGGTTTTTGTGTGCGGAGGAAGTTCATGAGTTACCTGCAATCCCTGACTAGGCTTACTAGGCCGGCGTGGCCCATCCTTTTGTTTTCCGCTCTGGCGATTGCGCAACAGACTTCAATGCCCCCGGCGACCCAAGACAGGCCGCTCAAAGATCGCATCGCCAGCATGGAGCGGCCCGAGCGAGACGCTTGGCAAAAGCCGGAGGAAGTTGTAAAGGCGCTGGAACTGAAGAATGGAGAAGCCGTCGCCGACATCGGCGCCGGGACCGGCTATTTCGCCCGGCGGTTTGCTCGAGCGGTGGCGCCCGACGGCAAAGTCTACGCCGTGGACATCGCCGCAGACATTCTAGGGTATCTCAAAGAGCGCGCGGAGAAGGAGAACCTGGGCAACCTCACTACCATCGTTTCCCGGGTGGACGACCCGATGTTGCCTCGAGATGCCGTCGGCCTGGCATTCTTTTGTGATACCACCCACCATATCGAAAACCGGGTAAGTTTTTATCGCAAGCTAATCCCTGGCCTGAAGGAGCACGGCCGGATGGCCATCATCGATTATCCCCCGGGCAGCCCGCATGCACCGCACAAACCCGACCAGCTCGTCCCTCGCTCGCAAGTGATCAGCGAGGCCGAAGAGGCAGGATTCAAGTTTGTCAAGGATTTTCAGTTCCTTCCCTATCACTACTTCCTGCTCTTTGAAAAGAAATAAGGCCGGCTGCGGAAGAGCCAAATCTACGAACTGGTGGAGAATGAGTGGTGAGCCGCCCAAGACTCGAGCCTGGAACCCGGCGATGACTGTAGAAACCCTATGTTGTTAGTTTGTACGTTGTTTCCCTGTGTGATGCTGCGGGCTTTAGAGATGCTCGGCAGTTGTTGTTTCGAAGCGGCGCGAGGCCGCTAACCCACACCGAGCTCATGACTGCACGTTCCGATCGCCGGAAGAAACCTGACGAGCACATTGTCGTCGTGGCGAAGTCGCAGTACAATCCATCCACGACAGGGCGGGCGCGATTCTCATCCGGAAGGCTACCATGAGCAAGATCTCGCGTCGGGAATTCCTCGAAGGCACGGGGGGCGCTCTCGTAATCGCTGCGGCTGTGCCCCGCCTAGTGCAGGCGGTGCCGCTCGCGACCTCAACGGTGCCCGCTGAGACGGAAGCGCCGGCCGTCCCCCGCACTGCGATCAGGCTCGCTGTCAACGGCGTCGACCGCCGTATCGAGGTCGAGGATCGCTGGACGCTCGTCGAACTGCTGCGCGATCACCTCGGACTGACAGGCAGCAAGATCGGCTGCGATCGCGGCGAGTGCGGCGCCTGCACGGTGCTGCTGGACGGTAGGCCCGTCTATTCGTGCAGCTATCTTGCTGTGTGGGTCGACGGCCGATCGATCCAGACCGTCGAGGGCCTCGCGCAGGGCGATAGGCTCCACCCGCTGCAAGAAGCATTCATCGAGCACGACGGACCGCAGTGCGGGTTTTGCACGCCCGGGCAGTTGATGAGCGCCCAGGCGCTGCTCGAGCGCAATCCTCATCCAACACCTGACCAAGTGCGGGCGGCGCTGTCCGGCAACATCTGCCGGTGCTCCAACTACAATCGCTATGTGGAGGCGGTGCTCGCCGCCGCGGCCGGTTCGGCAACCGCCCCAGGCAAGCCATGACTCCTCTGAAATCCGTCGGCCGGGCCACCCCGCGCATCGACGCCGTGAAGCGCGTCACCGGGACGGCCACCTATACCGGCGACATCCAACTGCCTGGGATGCTTTACGCGCGCGTCCTCCGCAGTCCGTACGCACATGCGCGCATCCGAAGCATCGACGTCTCCGAAGCCATGGCGATCCCCGGCGTCAAAGCTATCATCACCTACCGGACCTGTCGCGTGGTCTGGTCCAGCGGCGACATGCGGAACAAGCGGTACCTATTCAACAACCCTGTGCGCTTCGCAGGTGATGCGGTTGCAGCAGTCGCCGCCAGCACCCGCCACATCGCAGAAGAAGCGATGCGGTTGATCGATGTCGATTACGAAGAGCTTCCCTTCATCCTCGACCCCGAAGAGGCCCTGAAGCCCGGAGCCGTTGAAATCCAGCCCGGCGGAAATCTCTCGCCCAACGCCAAAGGAGAGCACGAGCCCGAGGTATATCGCCGCGGGAATGTGGACGAAGGGCTACGCTCCGCTGATCGCGTGTTCGAAGATCGCTACACCTCCGTTCATCTCAATAACGCGCAGCTCGAACCTCGCGTCAGTGTCGCGCAGTGGGAAGGCGACAAGCTCACGGTTTATGCCTCAACTCAGGGCATCTCGAACTGCCGCACCGACATTGCCAAAGATCTGCAGCTCCCGCCTGAAAAGGTGCGCGTCGTCTGCCAGTACATGGGCGGCGGCTTCGGGAACAAGAACCAGTGCCACGACTTCGATCTGATGGCCGCGGTACTTGCAAAGAAAGCCGGCGCGCCAGTCAAGCTAGAGTTCACACGCAAGGAAGATTACACGGCCGTCCACGGGCGCTGGCCCACAAAGCAGTACTACAAGGTTGGCGTCAACCGTGACGGCACTCTCTCAGCCATTCAGCTCCGCGGGTACAGCGGCATGGGACCATACCGCAAGGGTGTGGGTGGTATCGCGGGCGTCGAGCTGTATCAGTGCCCGAACGTGGAGACGGTCATCTATCCCGCCTATACCAATATGGCGGTCTCAGCAAACTACCGGGCGCCCGCGTATCCGCAAGGCGTCTTCGGCATCGAGTCGTTGATGGACGACATTGCCTACAAGCTGAAGATCGATCCGGTGGAATTTCGCCTGAAGAACTTAACACGTAAGCACCACGACGAGCTGCCCTACACGAGCAGCGGCCTCGAAGACTGCCTTCGCCGAGGCGCGCAAGCATTCGAATGGAAGAAGCGTTGGCATCCACCGGGCGCGGATCCTGGGCCGATCAAGCGCGGCGTCGGGTTGGCCATGGGTGCCTTCGGCTCCAGTCTAGGCCGTAGCAGCGCCGTGATTCGCCTCGATTCGCGCGGTAGGTTCCATCTGCACGTCGGTGTCACCGACGTCGGCACTGGCGCCAAAACCACGATGGCGCTGATCGCTGCGGAGGAACTGGGCGTGCCGTTAGAGAAACTGGACGTGGTGAGCGGCGACACCGATCTGTGTCCGTACTCGGTCGGCGAGTCGGGCAGCCGGACGACCAACTATACGGGTGACGCGGTGGTTCAGGCGGCGCGGGATCTCAAGCGCCAGCTCGCGGAAAAAGGAATGCCCCAGGGCAATGAGGTCCGCATCGCCAGCGCGACGCTGGAACCGACGCTGAAGGATGTCGCCCGCTACAGCTTCGCGGCGCATTTCGTGGAGGTGGAAGTCGACACGGAGCTCGGTCACGCCCGGGTGCACAAGTACGTCGCTGCCCACGACAGCGGCCGCATTGTGAATCCGCTAACGGCCACAAGCCAGGTGAAGGGCGGCGCGACGATGGGGATCGGGATGGCGCTGCATGAGGAGCTTTTGTACGACCCGGGCACGGGCGTACCCCTCAATGCCGGCTACTACGGCGCGCGCGTGATGACTCATCGCGACGCGCCGGAGGTCGAGGTGATCTTCGTCGAGACCGACGATCCCTACGGGCCCTTCGGCGCCAAGGCGCTCGGCGAGCCGCCCATCATTCCCTCGGTGGCCGCGGTTGCCAACGCCATCTTCAACGCGATCGGTCGTCGCATCAAGGATCTGCCGATCACGCGCGACAAGATCCTCGGGGTGGTCGCATGAAAGCCTTTGCCAACGCCAATCCGCGGGACCTCCGCCAAGCGGTGGCGCTGCTCAGGCAGGCGCGCGAACAGGGGCGCAGCGCCTCGATAGTGGGCGGCGGGAGCGATCTGCTCGGGATGATCAAGGAGCGCCTGGTCGCGCCGGACTTACTCCTGAACTTGAAGGCGATCAACGGGCTCGACCACGTGGCGGTGCAGACCGACGAAGTGAAGATCGGCGGACTGATCACCCTCGACGCGCTGAGCCGCGACCCACTGATCCGCGCGCGGTACACCGTGCTGGCGGAGGCGGCCGAGAGTGTTGGGACGCCGCAGATCCGGAACGTCGGGACGCTGGCCGGCAATGTCTGTCAGCGCCCCTGGTGCTGGTACTTCCGCAACGGTTTTCCGTGTCTCAAGAACGGCGGGAACTTTTGCTACGCAGCCGAAGGCGAAAACCAGTTTCACGCCATCTTCGGGGGCGGGCCGAGCCACATCGTCCATCCGTCGGACACCGCACCGGCACTCGTTGCACTCGATGCGGAGTTCCGAGTGGTCGGCCCCTTCGGTGAGCGAGTGGTGCCCGCGGGTGAGTTCTTCACACTTCCCCGAGTGGATCCCATGCGCGAGAACGTCCTGGGAAAAGACGAGTTGCTGGTCGCGGTTCATGTGCCACTTACGCGGCGCGGAGTGAGGAGCACATATCACAAGGTGCTCGATCGCGAGGCGTGGACGCACGCCGTGGTCAGCGCGGCCGTCGTGCTTGACGTGGAGCAGGGGCTCTGCCGGAGCGCCCGGATCGTCCTTGGAGGCGTTGCGCCGATTCCGTGGCGGTTGCCCAAAGTAGAATCGATGCTCGCCGGTCAGCGCATAACGCCGGAGCTTGCGGCCATGGCCGGTGAGGCGGCCGTCGAGGGCGCAAATCCCTTGGCGAAGAACGGGTACAAGGTTCCCGAACGCTGCTGTCACTCGGGGTAGGGACGTAAAGTGACGCGCGTCAACGTAGAACGTCCAGCGTAGAAGAACGCGGGCATCACACACCGGGTCCGGTACGCGCTCCGCGGTCCCAACACTCAATCGATAAGATTCGGTCTTCGTTTCTCCCGCTTTTCCCCGCACTGTTATGGAGGTGGTTTTTGGCGGTCTGTTCGCTGATGAAGTAGAGGTCGTCCTCTTTCGCCGTCAAACATCTTGAATCGAAGCCTGCACCCGATTCTGAAGGCTTTGAGCCGGGAGGAGGCAGGGTTTCACGGCTTCCGCAGATTCCGTGTCACACACCTGCGAAAGAATCACGTACCCGAGGACCTGCTCCGATTCTGGATCGGACATGCGGACAAGAGCGTAACGGACGGCTACTCCAAAGTGAAAGAGGATGTCGCTTTTCGTAGGCTCTGCGCGGAGAATCTGGGGTTGGGGTTTGAGCTTCCAGCGGAAAATCCCCAGGTTTGTACGAAATGTACCCTGCGCGAGTCACTAGCAGGGGTTGTATAACGTGCTGAATCTGAAGGGGAAGAATGGCGCGCCCGGAGGGATTCGAACCCCCGACCCTCTGCTTAGAAGGCAGACGCTCTATCCGACTGAGCTACGGGCGCTCTCTCCTTAATCTCTCATACTGGAAGCACTTACGCCAGAGCCTGCTCTGTTTCCTCAACAGGTGTTTTCGGTACATTCGGTACAACTGAGACCGTAATCGAATCGGGTAGCTTGAACCCGACGCCGATTCTGTGTGCGATCTCCTTGCGAAACTTCACGTTCTTTTTGAGCATCGAGTAATCGTCTCCGACCGTCTGGTTCGCGTGGCCGAGCCAGAATCGCTCGATGTCCGCAGGGACCGAGTTCTCGCGGAGCCATGTCATTCGGAAGCGGCGGAAGATGTGGTTCCCCCCGATCGGGACACCCCTCGTCTTCAACACCGGGTGAATCACGCGGTTGCGAATGTTCGACGGGTTGAGCGGCCTGCCCATGCGGCTTGAAAATACCAAGCCGGAAGTTCGGCCACTGAGGAACTCTCTTAGAAGAGCGGCTACCTCAGTGCAGATGTCAACGAACCGCACCGAGTTGGCCGTCTTGAGTTCCGGCGTCAGCCTCGTGCCCTTCGCCTGCTGGATGACACGCACTGTCGTGAAATCATCCAGCAAGTCCTTGATTTCGAGGCCGAGCAGCTCACCGATGCGGCAGCCGGTCGAGGCCGCAAGGATGAAGAGCATTCGGTGTGTCGGGCTCTTAACCTTTGCGAACTGTGACATGGTGTCTGCCGTGATCGATGGTCTCCGCTGCTTCGAAGTTTCCACGACTGGAAGGTCCAGCTTAGCCGCGTCCCACTTGCGAGGATGGAGAGGGTTACCTTCAGCGTCTTCGGCAGATTCAACGACCGCTGCCGCGATGCGAAAATAGGCATTGACCGTCTGGGCGGAAAGCCCTGCGCCATTCATCTTCGCTACCAGAGCCTTCATCGCCGGGTACTTCGCGATCTCGTACAAAGGAAGATGCCCTATCTCCGGCAAGATCCACTTGTGCAGAGCCGCTTGTATGGTCGGGACCGTTGTGATGCGGATGGGCTTTCGCTTCCGCGTCTGGGACTGTGCGAGCCAAATTTTCGACTGCCCTTTGAACGTGACGCCGAGTTGCTGCTTGACCACGCGGTTGAAGTACCCCACGGTGTCCACCTGCGACTCGGCAATGATTTCCTTCGCCTTCCTTTCCCGTTCGCTACGATTCATGGAGCCGGGACCGGAGATGGGACAGATGCGTTCACGAACAAGCGCCCTCTTCTCCTGACCCTCAACGTCTTTCCAGAATCGCACGACGAACCATCTCCCTGATGCTTCGATGTGACCCGTCTGACCAGTTCTGCGTGACAAGGCTTTGCCTCGTTTCCGCTTCGCTGGCGTCGCTTGAACGACTGTACCAACGACATCGTCCGACAGCAACAGTGTCTTCGTTTCCATCTAGGACGCTCGGGACCTACTGATTCGGTTGCTAGGTCTGCCTGGCCGAGATGAGAGTCCCGCGATTGCGGGAGCGTAGAATCGAGTAATGATCAGCGGTCCATTGAAATAGAGTCCGACTGATCCGGCATCTGAGGTGCCGGCTC
>WNEY01003285.1_pt1 | contig 18792 bp, 19 predicted proteins | sample 5400531 | NCBI WGS metagenome assembly WNEY01 (sample SAMN13153338, study PRJNA577476) | soil metagenome | isolation source: 200 cm saprolite under Douglas fir tree site 1 | place: USA:California | collected 2015-04-18
TTACTGCTTCGCCGGTCGTCCGCGAAAGCGGTTCTTGTTGATCCCGAGGGCACGAATTTTCGATTCGAGCGTCGAACGCGCAATCCCGAGCCGTGCCGCCGCGCCCGACGGCCCGAACACCCGGCCGCCGCTCTCGCGCAGGGCCTCCTCGACGATCGCCTTCTCGTGGCCGGCGAGCGTGCTGGACAACGCGTGCGGACTCTCGACGGCTGGCGCGGTGGATAACCAGCTCTCATCGACTGTGAATTCGTCGGTGTCACAGACGATTACCGACCGCTCGATCACGTTCTGCAGTTCGCGCACGTTCCCGGGCCAGGGGTACGACTGAAGGCGATCGAGCGTCCGTTTGTTGACGCGGCGGATCGACTTGCCCGCCTTCCGCGCGTAGCGATCGATGAAGTACTCGACGAGGAGCGGGATGTCGTCGGCGCGCTCGCGCAGCGGCGGCACCGTGATGGGAAACACGTTCAGCCGGTAGAAGAGATCGCTGCGAAACGTGCCCGCCTCGATCGCCACCTGCAGGTCGCGGTTCGTGGCGGCGATCACACGCACGTCCACCCGAATCGAGGCGCTCCCGCCGACCCGCTCGAATTCGCGCTCCTGCAGGACGCGGAGGAGGGCTACTTGGGTCTCCATCGGCAGCTCGCCGACTTCGTCGAGGAAGACGGTCCCGCCGTGCGCCAGCTCGAAGCGGCCGAGGCGCCGCTGCGTCGCGCCGGTGAACGCGCCCTTCTCGTGGCCGAAGAGCTCCGACGCGATCAGCTCGCGCGGGACCGCGGCGCAGTTCACGCTGACGAACGGCCGCGCGGCGCGCGGCGACCGCCGATGGATCGCCCGGGCCACGAGCTCCTTGCCGGTTCCCGTTTCTCCGTTGATGAGCACCGTCGAATCGCTGGCCGCGACCTTGGACACGCGAGTCAGGACTGTTTTCAATGCGGGTGACGCTCCGACAATCTCTTCGAACATCGAGGCCTTGTCGATTTCCTCTCGAAGAGCGACGTTTTCCTGTTCCAGTCTCTCTTGAGCTCTCTTACGGTCTTCGATATCGGTACACGCCCAATACCATCGTGTGATCTGCCCTTGTTCGTCGCGCACCGGGTTGAAGCGAAACTGAAACCATCGATAGCTTCCGTCATACTTGCGTACGCGCGCCTCCACTTCGTAAGGCACACCTGTCGACGACGCACGATCGGCATACGCGTAGAGGCGATCTACATCTTCGGGATGAATCGACATACCAGGGCCTCGCTGCCGCCACTCGTCGAGGCTGACGCCGAGGTATTCGAGCGCGGTGTGATTCAGATAGAGACGCTCACGCGCGGGCCCGAGCACCCCAACCAGTTGATGGCTCATGTCCAAAATCTGCCGGAGCTCTGCCTCCTGTTCCTTCAGCCGCTGTTCGGCGTGCTTGCGCTCGTCGATGTCCGTCAGCAGGACATACCATCGAGCGATGGCGCCCGCCGCGTCACGAAGTGGCCGCCCGCGCGCGTGAAACCAGCGGTGCAGGCCGTCTGACCGGCGTATCCGAACTTCAAGGTCGACCGGAGACTTTGCCTCAAGCGAGCGCTCCAACTCTCGCTGGACGACCTGCAGGTCCTCCGGATGTACGACGACCTGCCAGCTGTCGAATTCCTCGGGGGTCTTGCTCGCATAGTCGAGAAATGTCTTGTTCACGACGTCCACTTCGCCCGTGGCCGTCATCACACAGATGAGACCGGGAATGCTGTCCACCATCAGACGTAACTGCTGTTCGCTCGCGCGCAACGCAGCGCTGGCCTGCTCCAGCTCGGTTCTGGCCTCAACTCGCTCCGTCACATCTGTCGTCGTTCCAACGAACGTCGTGATCTCGTCGGACTCGTTCAAGACGGGGTGGCCGATGTTGTGGAGATGTCTGACCGATCCGTCCGGCAGGACGATGCGATAGTCCGATTGGAAGTCCCTTTTCGTCTGTTGAGCCTTTGCGTAGTTGTCAAATTCAGCCGCCCGGTCCTCGGGATGGATTCTGTTAAAGAAGAAGTCGGCGGTTGATGCGTCCTCGTCAGGCTGGATGGCGAATATTCGATGGACTTCCGGGGTGACTGTGACGGTCCCCAGCGATACATCGTGCCTCCAGCTGCCCGCGTGGGTCAGCCGTTGCGCCTCGAGCAAAGCTGCTTCGCGCTCGCGCAAGGCGCGGTTCGCCTTCTCCAGCTGCGCTCTGATCTGCCATTGCTCAGTGACATCCATGGCGGTGCCGACGAATTCGCAGAGATCGCCAGACTCATTCACGACGGCATGGCCAACCGAGTGGTGATATCTGACCGCTCCGTCTGGCAGGAGAATTCTGTAGTCGGCTTCATAGTCGCGCTTCTCGCGTTCGCTATCGGCAAACGCTCCTTGAACGCGGAGCCGATCGTCAGGATGAATTCTGTCGAACCAGAATTCAATCGCCGAACTGTCCTCCTCTCGGCGGACTCCCCACATGCGAAGCATTTCCGGTGATGTCGTGACGGTACCCGTTGAAAGGTCGTGTCGCCAACTGCCCGTATGGCTGAGCCGCTGCGCCTCGAGGAGAAACCCCTCGCTGCGGCGCAACTGCTGTTCACTCTCGCGCAGCGCTTCCTCGGCAAGCTTGCGTTCCGTGACGTCGGTGACCGCGCCCACGAACTCGTGGCTTTCGAATGCGTCCAACGTTCGTCGCGCGAGCGCGTGAACGTGCTTGACTCTCCCGCCAGGCAGCAGCAATCGATAGGTATGCTCGAAGTGTGACGCCGCGGCGCCGGAGGCGGCATCGGTGACTCTCTGAAACTCGGCCCGGTCCTCGGGATGGACGCGCCGCACCAGTGAATCAAGCGTCGGCTTGATCCCTTCGTCGTACCCGAAGATCCGGTACGTCTCGGCCGACCAGACGATCTCTCCGCTGTCCGGCCTCCACCCGAAGCTGCCGGTGCGGCTGAGCCCTTGAGCTTCCGCGAGATACGCCTCACGGCGTCGAAGTTCCTGGGTCAGGAGCTCGTGTTCCGTCACATCGATGGCGGTGCCAACGATCGTTTGCGGCCGCCCGCCTTCGATAACCGGAGCACCGACGCACCTGACGTACCGAACGTCGCTGTCGGGTCGCACAATCCGTTTCGTGAAATCGAATCCGCGATAGTCTGACAATATCCTCTGAATTACTTGCGCGACAAACCCCCGATCTTCCGGGTGTACGAGCGCCATGTATTCCGCGATGGTTGGCGCCTGGCCGCCTGGGGCGAGGCCATGGATCGCGAACAACTCGGGAGACCAGTAGTCGAAACCGGCGGCGTTGAATGCCCAGCTACCGGTGTGCGCGAGCCGCTGTCCCTCCGCAAGGTAGAACTCGGCTTGCTTTTGTTCATCAATATCGAGGTTAATCCCGACCCAATACAGCAGGGTTCCGTCGTTCGCCCGTAGGGGTTCGACTCGACTCAGGAACCAGCGGTACGCCCCCGCAGCGCTACGAGCCCGGAAATTGTTCCCACCGGCAGAGCCCGTTCTCAGACAAGTCGACCAGAATCTCCGGCTGTCTTCGTGATCGTCCGGATGCAGCAATGGGATATGGGAGTCCCACGCGGCGCCGGTGTCGATCCCGAACCGGAGGGGATGGTCTGACGGGAGACCAAGGTAATCCGCACATCGTTGATTCACGAAGGTCAGCGCGCCGGACGGAGCGGCGTACCAGGTGTACGCCGGAATGATATTGAGGGTGGCCTGCAACTGCGCCTCGAGCGTGACGTGCACTGTTTCGTGCTTGCGAACTTCGTATTCCGCCCGCTTGCGGTCGTCGATGTCCACGCTCGATCCGTACCACTTGACGATCTCGCCGCCCGCATTTCTCAGCGGCAGCTTCTGGTGCCACATCCAGCGGTATGCACCGTCCGCTCGCCTGACGCGCGATTCGAACTCAAAAGGCTCGCCGCTCACAAGGCACGCCCGCCACTTCGCGACGAGCGCGTTCACGTCGTCCGGGTGGATCGCAGCCGTCCATTTCCACCCCTCGAGGTCCTCCAATCGCAATGCCACGTATTCGAGCCAGCGCTCGTTGAAGAAATCCAGGTACCCGTCGGGACGACTCGTGTGGATCAGTGCGGGGACGGAGTCGACAAGGTCCTGTAGGCTCGCGGGGTCTGAGCCGTGCTCGGCAATCTTCATGGCGGACCCTCGTCGGACGGAGCCGACAATCCGGAAGATTGCCTATTCTACGCGACTTCGCAGTGTTGGCTGAGCGGCACGCCCTCGCGTCTGACTCGGCGAGAGCGAGGGAGTGAATCTACGCACGGCGAACGACAGGGACAATTTGATTCGATGCAAAGCGGAAAGGGAACAGTTTTCGAGTTTTCTTGCCTCAGTCCGCCGAAACGTCAGCCATTCGCATCCAGCCAGACAGATTTGGCGTCACTTCCCAGACGCCTGTCTGGCTGCGAGGTCGGTCAGGAGTTCGAGCTGTTGCCGTTGAATCTCCATCAGCTCAACCCACTGGACGGCCTGGATCTGGTCGAGCCTGGCCTGGATCGCGCCGACTTCCATTTCCGCCCTCGTGTTTACTTCGTAGTCGTGCTGGACGTCCAGCCGATCGCGAGCCGCCTGGCGGTTCTGGCTCATCATGATGAGTGGCGCTTGCAGCACCGTAAGGCACGCGAGCACCAGGTTTAGAAGAATGTACGGGTAAGCGTCGAACGGTTTCGCGATAGCCGCGTTGATAAGCATCCAGGCGGTGATGGCGACGACCGTGAAAGAGATGAACGTCCAACTGCCGCCGAAGGCGGTGACGCGGTCGGCCACACGATCGCCCAAAGAGAGCGGTGCCTTGGCAGCCTCGGGTGGCTCCCGCTGGCGATGGATGAACCGATCGACTATCGTTCGCTCCATCGCGTTCAGACGCGCGATCTCGGTGGCCAACTGGTGCGTCTCGGTCATCGCGCTCAGCCCCTCACTCTCACTGAAGGTCATGACGTCTTTTACCGCGCGTCGCTCGAGCCGACCGAGTAGCGTCCCAGCACCCGCGGAAACGCCTTCAACCCGCCATCGGTGTCCGCGTCTCCGCTGAACTGATCGCTTAACAGCTGGCGCGCGGTCTTGTTGTAGACCGCGGTGTTCAGATCGTCCTCGGGCCTGAGCACGATCCCCTTCACGTTGGCGCCGGCAAACAGGCCGCGGCTGCGCGAGTAGGACAGAATTGCGGCCTGCATCAACGCGTCGGTCGCAGCTCCGTGGTATTTTCCAACCGGCCCCGCCGCGACGCCGACTTCCCCGCCGAGCTCGAACTTGTCCTTCATCAGACCGTCGACGCTGTCGTCGGTCATGAGCAACAGGAAGAAGTCGGTCGACGCCGCGCCGATCTGCGGGCCAACGCTGCCGCCGCCGCCGCGGATGAACACCGGCCTGCCCCACGCGCCATCGACGTGTCGGCTGACGACGCCGCGACCGCCTTCGCCGCCGACGGCGAACGCGACCTTGATCACCTGCGGGAACACGGCGATCGCCTTGGCCCGCGTCAGCAAATCACCTGGAATCGCTTTGTCCGGGTCTTGCATGATGGCCTCGAACGCCTTGGCCGCCTTGGCGGACTGCGACGACGCCTCCTTGATCTGCTTCTCGTTGGAGTCGTCCGTGCGCGCCTGCGGCGTGCGCGCGGTAGCGAGGACGACCGCGGCAACCGAGAGCGCAATAGCGAGGATGCCCTGTGTTTCGGATCTCATGTCAGCAGCTCCATTTTCTACGCGAACGCGTTCGACAGTGTTTTCATCGCGGCAGCGAGCATCAGCAGCGCCCACCCATACAGAATCAGGTCGAGTCCGACGGCGAAGCCGATGAACCACGTGCCGGACGCCGGCCATTGCATCGCGAGCATGACGCCGAGCGCCACGGACACGAGGCCCGACGCCACGCTCCACCCCCAGCTCGGGAACTGCAGCACGATCGACCCGACCGTCTTGAACAGCCCGCCGACGATGAAGTAGAAGCTGAGGAGCAGCGTGATGGTCTGCGCGCCGGCATTCGGATAGATGACCAGCATCGTCCCGACCGTGGCGCGGACGAGCCCGTCCAGGAGGTAGAGAAAGAACCCGCTCCACGTGCGGACCTGAAACGCGTGCACGATCTGCATGACGCCGGCGAACATCAGCAGCCAGCCGAACACGACGACCGAGAAGATCGTCGCGGTCGCGTCGTAAACCACCGCCGCGATCCCGAGCACCAGCATCGTGATGCCGGCGAAAATCACCCAACCACGAACGCTTCCGTCGCTCTCCCCGCCCGCGAACGCGTTCGCGGTCAACGTCTGTGAATTCATGACGACATCTCTCCTGGCTGCTGGTTGAGCACGTCCGACGCTCGATACTTGTCGCCCTTGAAACCCACCGCTACTAATTCAGACATCGCTTCCTCCTGTCAGTTCGCGTGTCTCTCCAACTGGTCGAGCCACTCCTTGTAGCGCGTTCTCACCGCGGCGATTCGTTCGGCCTGTCTCGCCTCGATGTCGTGCCTCGCGTCGATCGCCTGCGCCTTCAGGTGCGCCACTTTCGCGGCCGCTTGATGCTGAATGACCGCGCGCCTGGCTTTGGCGCGGTCGAGCATCTGATGCAGCTTCCCGTTGAGCGTACCGATCCGGGTCCGCAGGCGGCTCCGGCGGTCGGCGTGACTCGCGGCGTGTTCGGCTTTCGTCTGCGCGATGTCTGCCTTGATCGCGGCGATCTCCTGGTCGTATTCGTCGTCGGCCACGTCGGAGAGCGCGCGGCGGAACACGAATCCACCCAGCGCTTCATCGCTGCGTCGACGGGACCGGTGAAGTCCTCTTCGATCTCGGCGACGACCGCGACCTTGCCCGGCCCGAGAGCCTTCTCTACCTCGCCGACGAAATCGCCCGAGACGCGAGCCTTGGCGAAGTCGGTCAACGCGCCGAGGGCGAGTCCGCCGGCCGCACCCACCGCGAGACTCACAGGACCTCCGAGCAGCCCGATGAGGCCGCCGACCACTGTTGCGCCGATCGTCGCCTGCGGGATCGCGCCCTTGGATGTGGTCACGATCGTCGCGCCGTCTGCATCCTTCACGACGACCACGTCCGCGTACACCGCGATCATCCCGTCCTCGTCCAAGCGATGGAGCGCGTGTGATGCTTCGAACGCTTTCTCTGCGCTGTCAAAGACGACGACCAGCATGCGTTCCATCGTGTCGTTCCCTTCAGTCGAATCACCGCTGCCGACGCGACGTAGTGCACGGCAGGTGCCACGAACCATGACGTCGATCGTTCGGGCAAGTCGTTGAAAGTTGGGATGCGGGCGATCGATGTCGCTGCCAACGGGCCACCGTCTGGTAGCCCGCTGGCATGTCGTGGGGGGGCACCGCTCGGACGTGGGCGCCGACTGTTCGACGGTGTGCTTGATGGACGCGAGCGCGCGCTCGAGCGACGAGCGCGTTTTGTCGACGATGATCTTGCGCAGCATGGAGCCTTTGGCGCCCGTTAATCCTTCCTGCTCCGAGCCCTTCAGCGTCAGCAAGTAGAAGCCTCGAGACGCCGATCGTGCCGCGTCGGCGACGCACACCGTCACGTCCAGCGCCGTGTGGAAGTAGTGGCTCGCGTACAACTGCTTGATCGCGACCGTGCTGAGGGCGCGATCGCTCGCTCGGGCGCTGTAGATGACGGCGTGATTGATACGGATGGTCGGTTTCATCCCGAAATTCACCTTCTCCCAGTAGATGACGCTGTCTGCGCCAGGCAACTCCGCGCTCGGGTACTGGAGCACGTAGCGCCGCAATTCCGGCATGACGTCGGGCAAGGCCGTGGTACGACCGACCATCGTCTCGAACTGATCAGAGATCCGCGCCGGATTCGGCTTGTCGCGGTAGGTTCCCAACGCCGCGTTGCCTCCGCGTCGATACTCACGAATCAAGTCGAGCACCATTCCGCGGGCAAGTGTGTTGACCTGATCGGCTGCGTCAGGTTGAGACCAATTCACAGCGTCGTGAAACGCCTGAATCGATGCGGTGGGAAGCTGCACGTCGCACGCGTCCTCCCGACACGACTTCAACGCCTTGACGTCGTCGGCGTCCAGCGCCAACGCGTTGAGATCCGCGATCCTCGCGGTCCTGGGGAGCTCCCCGATGCCGAAATATCCTGGCGTTCCAGCGAGACGCGTGATATCGCGTGACGCCCGCAGGTAGGTTGTTGGCGAGCCGTTCACGTGGACGGCGCCAAACACATACACCTCCGACGGCCCTCCCCACGAAAGCACCTTCGCGACGGGACGGCCTTCGTCGATCGCCGCGAGCTGCTGCGGCGTGAGCCCCAGTTGCGCAAAGACCTCCAACGACTGTCGTTGAGCGGGCTGGCCGGACGCGTTAAATGCGAACGGCAGCCCGAGAACGAACCACGAGATGAATCTGTACATCGTCATCGTTGCCTCCTCGAGCGTCACGCGGAAGGGGCAGGGGACGATGAACGGCCGGTGGCCGCCCATCGCCTTCAAGCTTCGGCGGGTGCTCGCATGTGGGATGAGAAACGATCGTCAACCGGGCTTGAAATCAGGTCGACAGCGAGCAGTGCGTGTTGAGGGTGCACAGCGGATGCCAGCGTCTACGAGTTCGACATGGGCGCCGAAGCTGAACTCGCCAGAGCAACCGGTGCGCTCTGGCGGGCAGCGCGTTCGCGCCACAGGATGTGCAGCACGGCGACAACGGGCACCGACAGGAGGACGCCGAGCAGTCCACCAATCTGACTGCCGACCATCAGCGCGAGGATGACCGTGATCGGCTCCATCTGCAGGCGATCGCCCATGATGCGCGGTGAGTTCACGAAGTTCTGGACGAGTCTCCACGCGACAATCAGCGCAGCCATCCAGATCCAATGCGCGTGGGCGTACCAGCCTGACGTGAGAATGAGCGCGGAGGCCACGATCCACCCGACGACGGGCACGAACTCGAGCGCGCCACCCAGGATCCCCAACCCGATCGGGTACGGAAAGCCGAGAAGGGCCATCGATCCGCCGTAGAACAGCGCCGACAGGCCCGCCAGCGCCAGCTGCGCACGCGTGTATTGCGCGAGCATCGCGTCGATGGCCTCGACGGTCCGCTTGACGCCAGCCCGATCCCGTCGGCGCGCGAAGACGTCGACCGTCCCGTCGATGAGCGCGGCACGGTTGGCGAGCAGAAACACGGCGACGACCGGCACCATCAGCAGCCAGCCCGCCTCCTGCGCCGCGGCGACGACAGCGCCGGCCGCCCGCCCGGCGCCGTCCGCAATCAAGCTGCTGTGTTGCGCGAGGACGCGGCGATCGCTCAGGCGCGCGAGCGCGCCGGGCAGGCTCGCATTCCATTGCTGCAGTTGCGCTGCGACCGCTGGTCCAAGCGCGTATCCGGCGCCAGCCACCAGCAGCGTCCCGAACGCGTATACCACCGCGATCGCGGCGTGACGGCTGCCCGACCGCGCGGGCAGCCGTCCTTGTACCCAGGCGACCAACGGCTCGAGCAGGTACGCCAGGAGCAACGCGAGGACGAACACCACCAGCGTTGCCCTTGCGGCGTAGACCACCGCTGCGATGGCCGCAAACAGCGCGACGGTCGTCAGGACGTTACCGGTGCGATCGTCGACGGCAAACACGGCACCCGCTCCTCACCGAAGGAAGACTTCGGCGGCGTTCTTGGGAACGACGAGCGCTCTGGCGCTCGCGGTATCGGACGAAAACGATCCGAAGACCGACGGGGCGTCGCGGAAATGCTGCTTCAGCGCGTCGACGCGATGCTGATTGTCGGGATGGTCCGAGAGCAGCTGCGGGATTTGCGCGGTGTCGGCCTTGTCGAAGTCCTGGAACAGCCACACGAGACCCCACGGGTTGTAATTGCTCGCCGCGCAGACGTCCGCGCCCGTCAAATCGGCCGCGGACTCGGCGTCTCGTGAATACCCGAGCGAACGCAGCTTGCCAATCAACGCAATCGCCAGCACGTGGGCACGACTCGGCCCAAGGAGGATCGCGGCGCCGAGCTCGCGGCGCTCGACCTGCCGCTCTTTCTCGATCAGATGCATCGAATCGTGGTGGATGGTGTGCGACACCTCGTGGCAGATCGTTCCGGCCAGCTGCTCGGTGTTCTTGACGAAGTACATCAGCGAATCGGTCACGTACACGTTGCCGCCCGGGGTTGCAAAGGCGTTCGGCTGCTGCTCGTGCACCAGATAGAACTTGAACGGATGGTTGTATCGAGGCTGCGCCGTCCGCGTGATCGCAGCGGCGATCGGCTGAAGCTGCTCGTAGAGCGGCGACGAGGCGACGACTTCGCCTTTCGCTTTCAGCTCGTCGAACACCTGTTGGCCGACCTGCTGCTCGTCGTCCTGCGCCGCCCGTGGCGTGGTCGCGCTTGCCGTCACCGCAAGCACGCACACCGCCACGACACCCAACCACGGTCGATGTGTCGTGCTGCCCATTGCCGGCTCCTTCCCTATCGGCGAATGCGACGCCTGGCCCGTTCCTGGCCAGGCGCCGCCGTTTGATCCGACGCTCACTTGCTCGCGATCTGGTTGGCGATCACCTGACGGGCGTTCACCTGGTTCATGTCCCGCTGGACGTCCTTCACCCAGCGGTCTTCGAGGACGACGACGAGCGCCGAGCTGTCGGGAACGAGCGACTGCCTCATGCTCTCGACGTCGTTGCGTGAAATGCCGACCGCCTCGCCGGTGAGGAAACCCACCGCACCGCCGGCGGTCGCGCCGACGGCGACGCCGATCGGCCCACCCAGCAGTCCGATGACGCCGCCGATGGCGGCGCCGACGCCCGCATCGGTCTTGCGCTGATCGCGGACCCGGACCTTGCCCTTGAGGTCCTTCGACACGACGGCGTACGCCTCGATGCGCTCGCCGGTCGCGCTCTGGTTCGAGCGCATCGTCTTGTATACGTCGGTGGCCGTGTCCTGGCCGTTGTACACCGCGTAAATCAGCGTTTCCGACTTGTCGTTCGCTGCGCGCAGCGACGCGACGCTCAGGGCGCCGGCGGCCATCACCGTGATGACCGACGCGACGACACTCCGCACGATTCCTTCAGATCTCATAGCTGCTCCTTCTGTCTCGTTTCGCGTTGTGACCTTCACTTCTTCGACGACTGACCCTTGAAGCTGGAGGTCAGCCGATCGAGCTGCTGCAGCTTGGCCTTGGACTCCTGCACCTGCGCGGAGATCCTGTCCTGGTACGCCTTGAGCGTTGGACTCGGCGCCGCTTGCGTTTTTGCAGCAGCCATATCGCATATACCTCAGGTCGATCAGTGGCTGTGCAGCGTCGCTTCGATCTTCGCCTGCTGCTCGGTGCTCAGTGTCGTGCGCAGGATGCTGCCGCCGTAGCCCTTGAACTGGGCGGCCACGAGATCCGGATTCATGTCCTGCAGGGTGTTGAGCACCTCGGACGCGCGGTACATGTCCTTCTTGAATCCCACGACGATCAGTTCCGCCATTGCTCTCTCTCCTTCTGACTGTGTTGAGTTACTTCGGCCGCGCGACTGACGCGAGCACGGCTTCGGTGTAGGGCGACGCGAATCACCCCGTCTCCCATTCCGCGCGGACGTCACTGCAATTCGTGCACCCGTGGTCATCGGAGCGCCACTGCTCGAAATGACTGTGGATCTGCGACTGCGCGAACGTATGGGCCGCGACGAGTGCCAGTCGGCTACCACGTGCCAACCAATTCGCACGCCGGCGTCCGTTGCGGATCGACCTCGCGTCCGTACGGGCGTCTGATCGCACGGCTCACGAATCAGCCGACGAGCACGGCGTTTGCTGTGACCGGGTCGGCGTGCGCGCACGCGGAATGGGAGTCGCTATATGAATGGTGTGAAACTGCGTATCGTGATGGTAGTCGTCGTCGGCGCGGTGTCGATGTCCGTGCCGGCTCGTGCCGAGACGCTCCTGACGCCGTGGCTCGGCGCCAACACGGGCGGTCGCGACGCGCCGGCGGCTATCGACTTCGGCGTGACCGCGGGCACGACGGTTGCCGGAGTAATCGGCGTCGACGTCGACTTCGGCTACTCGCCGGACTTTTTCGGGAACAACCTGAATAGCTACCTGCTGACGACGATGGGGAACGTGACGGTCGGCATTCCTTTCGACGGCACTCGCCGAGCGGGCATACGTCCTCGGCGGTGGACTGACGGCTTTCTTGAGCGGCCACGTCGGCGTACGGGCGGACCTTCGATACATTCGCAGCGTGGAAGACGACAACTCGACGACTCCGTTCGGCCGGATCGATGTCGGTCGTCTGCATTACTGGCGCACGTCATTCGGCGTGGTGTTGCGGTAGGTGCCCGACTAAGTCGAAGTGCAGCGCTCAGACGACCATTGATCGTTCCGACCGTCCTTCAACGGCTGTCGCGCGACGGGTGGCTGCTCTTTGCCACCCGGTTCCTCCGGCTGTTCGCCTACGGATCGTTGTCCGTCGTACTGGTCTTCTATCTGATCGGCGTCGGACTCAGCGAGGCACAAACGGGGATGCTGCTGACCCTGACGCTCGCGGGCGACACGGCCGTCTCGCTGGTCCTGACGACCCGCGCCGATCGCTTCGGGCGCCGGCGCACGCTGGTCGTCGGCGCCACGCTGATGGCCGCGGCCGGGATCGTCTTCGCCTCGACCCACAGGCTCTGGCTTCTCGTGCTCGCCGGCACGATTGGAGTGATCAGCCCGAGCGGCAACGAAGTTGGACCGTTCCTGCCGATCGAGCAGGCCGCGCTTGCTCACGTGGCCACCGACCGTTCGCGCACCGAGGTGCTTGCCTGGTACACGCTCGTGGGATCCTTTGCGACCGCACTCGGCGCGCTTGCCGCCGGCATGGTCACGCGAGGCTTACACGCGACCTCGAACCCGCCGGTGGCCGGATACCGGGCGGTCGTCGTCCTGTATGCGGTGATCGGCGCGACGCTGGCGGCTTTGTTCGCGGGTTTGTCGCGAGCCGCCGAGGCGACGAGCTCGAGCGAAGAGAAGACCGCGCGAGCGACCGTCGCCGGCCTCACCGGCCTCGACCGATCGCGGGACGTCGTCGTGAAGTTGGCGGCGCTGTTCGCTCTGGACTCCTTCGCGGGCGGCTTCGTCATCCAGAGCTTCGCCGCGTATTGGTTTTACCTGCGGTTCGGTGTGGATCCTGCCACGCTCGGGACGATTTTCTTCTGGGCGAACATCTTTGCCGGCTTCTCCGCGCTCCTCGCGTCCCGGCTGGCCTCGCGGTTCGGCCTCATCAGGACGATGGTCGCCACGCATATACCTTCGAACGTTCTGCTGATTCTCGTGCCGCTGATGCCGACGTTCCCGCTCGCCGTCCTGGTGCTCCTCGCGCGGTTCAGCATCAGCCAGATGGACGTGCCCACGCGGCAGTCCTACCTCATGGCCGTGGTGAGCCCGGACGAGCGATCCGCGGCCGCTGGAATCGCAGGCGTCGCACGCACGATCGGTGCGTCGATCAGTCCGTTGATCGTCGGCTTCCTGTTCGCGCGACCCTCGTTGATCAACCTGCCGTTCTTCATCGCCGGCACGCTGAAGATCGCCTACGATCTGCTGCTGTACAGAGCGTTCGTCTCTGTACGGCCTCCAGAAGAGGTCCTGCCGCCTGGGCTTCAGCGGCGCTGACCGACGTGCGTTTACGAGCTACGCGACGTCTCGATACGCCTCGGACTGATCACGCGCGATCACTGGCATCGGGACCGCCTCGACGGCGATCGCCTGTTTCGCGGCGCACACGCGGAAGTGATCGGCGTCCTTCCAGTGCATCGTGATCGGCAGCTTGATGCGATCGTCGATTACACGCTTGAGGAATCGGGCGCCAAACGCGACGCTGTATCCCTCGTTTGCGAGCTGGTCCAGCACGTCGTCGTCGATCTCTATCGTCTTGCCCGCCTTGGCCAGTGTGGCTTCGAGCTCCATCAGATAGCCGCCGGCAATGCGCCGGACGTCGCTGGCCGTCAGCGGCGCGAAGAGAATCACGTCGTCGATCCGATTGCGGAACTCGGGCGACAGACGACGTTCGAGCTCACGCCTGATCTCACCCTCCACGTGATCGATGTCGGGGTGCCGGGCAAGGAAGCCGAGCGGGCTCGTCAATTTGCGGAAGTGCTCGGCCCCGAGATTCGACGTCATGATGATGAACGCATCGCTTAGATACACGCGCCGTCCGCGCCCATCGGTCAACCACCCCTCGTCGAACGCCTGGAGGAACACGTTCAGCAGCGTGGGACTCGCCTTTTCGATCTCGTCGAGGAGCACGACCGTGTGCGGATTGTCCCTGAGCTGATTCGTCAGGATGCCGCCGCGGTCGCTGCCGGCGATGCCTCGCGGCATGCCGATCAGTTTGTCGATCGACACGGCGCCGTCCTGGTACTCCGACATGTCGATCCGGATCATCTTCTTGTCGTCGCCGAACAGAAACTCGGCGACCGCCTTGGCCAGCTCCGTCTTGCCGACGCCGGTCGGGCCGAGGAACAAGAGGACGCCGTCGGGACGATCGAAGCCGTCCTTGAGCGGTCCCTTGTTGAGCCTCAGTCGACGCGCCACGGCACGTACGGCCGGGGACTGTCCAACCACACGTTGCTGTAACTGGTCGTCGACGTTCTTGAAGCGGTCGGTCACGTCGCGAAACACCATGTCGGCCGGAATTTGTGCGGCGTGCGAAATAACGCCGACCACGTCGTCCTCGGTCACCTCGGCGCGCCCGTCCATCTCCGCCCGGACAGAGGCTGTATCGAGCCAACCGATGACTTTGTCGGGGAGATGCAGGTGCCGCATGTAGCGGGGCGACATGTCGAGCGCCATCTCGATCGCTTCGTCGAGGAGCTCGACCGAGTAGTTCCGCTCGAGGCGCGGGCGTAGCTCGTAGAGGATCCGACGCGTCTCTTCGATCGTCGGCTCCGGCACGGTCACGCAGCGGAACCGGCGCGCGAGCGCTTCGTCTTCCTGGATGTACTGCGTGTACTCGCTCCGCGTCGTGGCGGCAATCATGCGGACTTCGCCGCGCGCGAGCACCGACTTCAGAATCTGCGCGGCATCGGAGGGCCCGCCGAGCGCCGATCCGGCGCCGACCAGCGTGTGCGCCTCGTCGACGAACAGGATGACATTCCGCCGCTCCTTCACTTCCTTGATGACGTGCTCGAGGCGCTCCTCGAACATCCCGCGGAGCATCGTGCCAGCGACGATCGCGTTCATCTGCAGATTCAGGATCTGACAGTCGCGCAGCCGCACGGGCACGGTGTCGGGCTCGAACTCGATGCGCCGCGCCAGCCCTTCGGCGATCGCCGTCTTCCCTACGCCAGGCTCGCCGACGAGCATCACGGAGTTGCTCCGCTCGCGGTGGCTGAGGATCTGGAGCACCTGCTGAATCTCTCGATCGCGACCGAACACCGGCGGAAGCTTGTCCTGCCAGGCGAGCAGATTCAAATTGGTTGCGAACTGCTTCAAGTATGTCGGCAGGTCGAACCGCTTCCTGAGGCGCTCGTTGCGCAGTTCGATGTCGCGGATGTGCGAATCGAGCCGCGAGACGAGCACCGCAGGCTCGACCCCGTGCTGTCGCAGAATCGACGCCGGCACGCCGTGCGTCTCTTCGAGCAGCGCGAGCAGCAGATCGCCTGCCTCGACGCCCGAATGGCCCGCGCGGACCGCGTGGTGAAGCGCCAACTTGCAGACAAGCTTCGCGGTCGGGCAGACGCGCACGTCGCAGCGGGCGCGCGACGGCACGCGGCACAGCTGACTGTCAACGGCTCGAAGGATCTCGACGGGGTTCACGTCCCCGCCACGCATCGCGGCGGCGAACAGGTCCCACTCGGCCTGAGCGAAGGCGATGAACATGTGCGTGCCGGTAAGCAGGGAGTGCCCACGCCGGCGCGACTCCTCTACGGCGCGGTCCATGACTCGCTGCGCGCCTTCCGTCAATTTGCCTGCGGGAATGTCGAGTTCGTCGCCGTACACGTCACCCTCCGTTCTGTCGTCAATTCAGAAAGAGCCACTTCGCCATCTCGCGCCGGAGCCCTACCCTGCGGTACCGTCTCGCGGGCGAGCGAGACCGCCGACAAAGATCGCCACGCCCAGCAGCCCCACGACCACACCCGCTGGCAGCAAGACAATCGTCGCCGTCATCCCGAGTCCCAGCATCATCATCGTGAACCCGACAATCACCGCGGCGAGCCGACCGAACACGCGCCCTACGATGTCGGCGACTCGATCGATCGAACGTGAGAACAGTGTCATGCCGAACGCATGGAGCAAAGCGCGTGCTCGTTCCGGGCCCGTCACAATGCGCGTGAATTGCCGCCGATGCGTGCCAATCGGCTGGCAGATGGTTGCTCGCTGGCATGACGGTTCGTCCGCGCCGCGCCCCGCGCAACTGAAAGCACCGTTGCCTGCGGCCGATTGTGCGCGTCGCCGGTCCGGCACCGCGCTTGCCTGCGTGTTCGTGCGAAGAGGGCATGAACCATGGCCACCGAATGCACGACATCGAATGTGAGGCTCAGCAACTGGACGTTGGCGACGGGCACGACGCCAGCTGAGCGTCATGTCTATCCGACCGTCTCCGAGCGTAGCGGGCGGCATTCAGAGTAGGGAAGCCCGGTCATGAGCAGCGCGCTTCGGATCGTCATCGCGGTGAGCGGACATTCGCAGCGAGCGGACTTCCTGGATGCGTTGTTTCCGGATACGGGCGAGTGCGACGTCATCGTCATGGAATCGCTCGCGGGCGCGTACTCACGTGTCAAGCGAGAGATGCCCGACCTGATCATCGTCCTGTGCGAGGTCGACGACCTCGCCGCGTGCCAGCTGCTCTCGATGCTGACGATGGACGCCGCAACGTCCTGGATTCCCGTCGAAACGTGGGCGACGAGGCCTGAAACGAGCGAGTTCACCGACATCATGGCGGACGTGAACCTCCACTCGTCGTCTCGAGGCGTCGCGATCCAGATGAATTGACGTTCGGTGTGATTGATGTCGGGGGCGTTATGGAGCTGATGCTGAGCGACGACGAGGTGCAGACCTTCCGAGAGTTGCTGCACGACTATTTGCCAGGGCTTAAGTTCGAGGTGGCGCGCACACACGGGTCGGAAATCCTGCACGTGCTCGTCAAGCGCCAGACGCTGTGCGAACGGCTGCTGGACAAGCTCTCCGCGGCGCCGACGCGCCGGTAGGTCCCGTCATGCTGATGCTATAGCGTCGGGCAGATGGCCCCCGGGCCGAAGATGATGATCGCTGCAACTGGTAGAACGTGGGACCCGCCACCTGCCAGTGATGCTTCTTGTACAAATCTCGGAGCGTCGTCGTGTCGGCCAGCAGTTGATTCAGATTGTCGACGGCTTCCCTGCAGGCGGTTTCCGAGAGCGCGATCGGCATACGCACGAGGTGGCCAAACGGCTGAATCTCGTGCGCCTGCTGATGCACGACCGGCGTGGCGCGCGCGATGATCGTGTCCGCGTCGAGCGTCTTCATATCGATTCCCTCCACGTGTTTGTCACACGAGCCAGCCGAACGATCACACGCTCACCTCGTTGGCGATCGACGGGCGCTCGATGCCGAGCTTCTTCATCCGGAACTGCAGCGTGCTGCGGTTGATGCCGAGCCGCGCCGCCGCGCCGCGCGGCCCGGACAGCACCCAGCCTGTCCTCTTCAGCGTCGCCAGAATGTGCAGCCGCTCGGCTTCCTTGAGCGTTCCGCCGTCCACGCCGTTTTCGATCTCGGCGTCGTCGTCGAGGTCGTCGAGCGCCACCAGCAGCTCGTCCCCGGGCGAACGAATCACCGCCCGTTCGATGAGGTTCTGCAGCTCGCGGATGTTCCCCGGCCACGAATGTGAGACGAGCGCGTCCATCGCCGACGGCGAGATCCACAGCGCCCGACGGTTCATCCGATGTCCCGCCTCGCGCACGAAGTGCCGCACGAGCACCGGGATGTCCTCCGGGCGCTCGCGCAACGGCGGCACCTCGATCGGAAACACGTTCAGGCGGTAGTACAGGTCGGCACGGAAGCGCTTCTCTGCCACCATCCGCAGCAGGTCGACGTTGGTCGCCGCGATCAGCCGGACCTCGGTCCGGATCGTTCGCGAGCTGCCGAGCCGCTCGAACTCGCGCTCTTGCAGCACGCGCAGCAGCTTCGGCTGCAGCTCCAGGGGCATCTCGCCGATCTCGTCGAGGAAGATCGCACCGCGGTTCGCGAGCTCGAACCGTCCGATGCGCTGAGCCACGGCGCCGGTGAACGCGCCCTTTTCATGGCCGAACATCTCGCTCTCGAGCAGCGCCGCGGGAATCGCCGCACAATTGCATGTGAGGAACGCCTGTGCGCGGCGCACGCTCAGGCGATGGACGGCGCGGGCGACGAGCTCCTTGCCCGTGCCGGTCTCGCCGCAGATGAGGACCGTCGAGTCGGTCGGCGCCACGATGCGAATCTGATCGAACACGTCGCGCATCGCCGCGCTCCGGCCGACGATGCCCTCATCGATCATGTCGTCGGCACGGATTTCCGCCAGCGAGATCATAATCGTTCTCCTTCGCGCGCCATCCAGGCTCGGATGTACGGCGGACAGTTCCGAAGCACGATGCTGTCGTTGATGCACGCGCACAGGAAGCGAACGACGTCGCCGTCTACGAGGACGACGTCCTTGAGGTCTAGTACGCGAGTCCGGCCACCTTGTTCAGCGGCGAGCAGCGCGGACAACTCGCTGATGTTGTGGGCTTCGAGTCGACCGCTCACGGTAAACACCACGTCGCCGTCTGCCGTGCGCTGAATTTTCAGCATTGACCCTCGCCGCGAACGAGAGCAATCGCGAGGCCAGCACTAACACGCTGAATCTAAAGAGGTTGGATCACT
>WNEY01001057.1_pt1 | contig 18785 bp, 27 predicted proteins | sample 5400531 | NCBI WGS metagenome assembly WNEY01 (sample SAMN13153338, study PRJNA577476) | soil metagenome | isolation source: 200 cm saprolite under Douglas fir tree site 1 | place: USA:California | collected 2015-04-18
ACCGACATCTGGTACGCGTTCCCCGACCTGCTGTTCGTGCTGGTGGTCGTCTCCGTCTTCGGGCCGAGCCTGCTGACGATCTTCGGCGCCATCGCCCTGGTCAACTGGGTCGGACTGGCCCGGCTTGTGCGCGGACAGGTGCTGTCGATCAAGGAGAAGGAGTTCATCGAGGCCGCCCGGTCGTCGGGCTCGCCGCCGGCGAAGCTGATCCTCAAGCACCTCCTGCCCAACTCGCTCGGGCCGATCATCGTGACCCTGACCTTCGGCATCCCGAACGCGATCTTCCTCGAGGCCGTGCTGAGCTTCCTGGGCGTCGGCATCCAGCCGCCGACGCCGACGTGGGGCCAGATGGTCTTCGACGGCTACGAGGCGATCTACGCCAACCCGACCTCCGTCGTGTTCCCAGCGCTCGCGATCGGCTTCACGCTGCTCGCCTTCACGTTCGTGGGGGACGGGCTGCGCGACGCCCTCGACCCGCGTATGCGCCGCTAGCTTTTCGTTAATCTTCAGCGGCACCTTGGGACAAACGCTGCTGCAGGTTGAAGACCTACACACCCAGTTCTTCACGTCGCGAGGGGTCGTCCGGGCGGTCGACGGGATAACTTTTCACGTCGACGCCGGTGAGACGCTCGGCGTCGTCGGCGAGTCGGGGTGCGGCAAGACGATGACGGCGCTCTCGATCCTGCGCCTGGTGCCCGACCCCGGAAGGATCACTTCGGGCCGGATCCTCTTCCGGGGCAAGGACGTGACGAAGATGACCGACGAGGAGATCCGCGACTTCCGCGGCAACGACGTCGCGATGATCTTCCAGGACCCGATGACCTCGCTGAACCCGGTGACCAGGGTCGGCGCCCAGATCGAAGAGGCGATGACCGCACACGAGCGCTTCACGGAAAAGCTCGCCCGCGCCCGCGTGGTGGAGCTGCTGAAGAGGGTGCGCGTGCCCGCGGCCGAGTCGCGGGTCAAGGACTACCCCCACCAGTTCTCGGGCGGCATGCGCCAACGGGCGATGATCGCGATGGGGCTTTCCAACGAGCCGTCGCTCCTCATCGCCGACGAGCCGACGACCGCGCTGGACGTCACGGTCCAGGCCCAGATCATCCAGCTGATGAAGCAGCTGAACCGCGAGCTCGGGACGGCGATGATGCTGATCACGCACAACATGGCCCTGGTCGCGTCGCTGTGTGAGCGCGTGGTCGTGATGTACGCGGGCCGGATCGTCGAGGAGGGCCCGGTCGAGCAGATCTTCCGCAGCCCGCAGCACCCCTACACGTGGTCGCTGCTGCGGTCGGTGCCCCGCGTCGACGAGGCCCGCAAGGACCGCCTCGTCTCGATCAAGGGCCTGCCGCCCGACCTTTCTCACCCGCCGCCCGGGTGCAAGTTCCACCCGCGGTGTCCATTCGTGATCGAAAAGTGCAAGACCAACCCCGAGCCGCAGCTCGAAGAGGTGGGCGTGAACCAGGTCGCGCGGTGCTGGGTGCTGATGCGCAACGTGAAGGAGGACGACCTTGCCGCGGCCAAGTCGAGCGGCCTGTCGAAGGAAGCCGCGGCGAAGCTGAAGCAGGCGCCGGTGGCAGAGGCTGGAGGCAATGCAGGCGGCTGAGCGCGCGCCGCTCGCCAGGGTAAACCCGGACCGGGTGATGGTCCGGGTGCAGAACGTCTACAAGTACTTCCCGGTCGCGGGCCTCGGCAGACTGTCGGTCCGGGCGGTCGACGGGGTCGACCTCGAGATCCGGCGCGGCGAGGCGCTGGGCCTGGTCGGAGAATCCGGCTGCGGCAAGTCGACGCTCGCGCGGCTGATCACGGGCCTGCTGCCCGTGACCCGCGGCTCGATCGTCCTCGACGGGCAGGACATCACGAAGCTGCGCGGCGGGCGCCTGCGCCGCGTCCGCCGGAAGATGCAGATCATCTTCCAGGACCCGTTTGCGTCGCTCGATCCGCGCATGACGGTGGGCGACATCCTGCAGGAGCCGCTGGACAACTTCGGCATCGGCACGGTGCGCGAGCGCCGGCGCCGCGTGCAGGAGCTGCTGCGGCTGGTCGGCTTGAACCCCAACTTCACGAACCGCTACCCGCACGAGTTCTCGGGCGGCCAGCGGCAGCGCATCGGGATCGCGCGGGCGCTGGCGGTGAACCCGTCCTTCATCGTGTGCGACGAGCCGGTGTCGGCGCTGGACGTGTCGATCCAGGCGCAGATCATCAACCTGCTCCAGGACCTGCAGCGCGAGTTCAATCTCACCTACCTGTTCATCGCCCACGACCTTGCGGTGGTCAGGCACCTGTCCGACCGGATCGCGGTCATGTACCTCGGCAAGGTGGTCGAGACCGCGGACCGCAACGACATCTACGACCGGCCGCAGCACCCCTACACGAAGGCGCTGCTGTCGTCGATCCCGGTCCCCGACCCCTCGGTCGAGAAGGAGCGGGCGCCGATCACCCTGAAGGGCGAGATCCCCTCGCCGGTGAACCCGCCGTCAGGGTGCCGGTTCCACCCGCGCTGCCCGATCGCGCGCGTGCCCGGCATTTGCAGTGAGCAGGAGCCGGCGCTCGAATCGCACGGGGCGCCGGACCAGATCGCGGCCTGCCATTTCGCCGGGCAGGCCTAGGTCCTAGGTCCTCGGTTGACCTCGAGGACCCGGTAGCCCTTCTTCGACTTGAGCCGCGTGACCTGGTAGCCCCGCTCCCGCAGCCACGTGGCCAGCGAGTCCGAGCCGAGGTTGCGCTGGACGACGAGATAGGCGGCGCCGTCTGGCTTTAGGCGGGGGAGCCACTCGTCGAGCAGCCGGTGGAGCGGCGCCTTGCCGACCCGCACCGGCGGGTTGGAGTAGATGGCGTCGAACCTCAGGTCTTGCGGCACCGTGTCCGGGGTGCCGGCTGTGACGTTGGTCACCCCGGCGGTGGCGGCGTTGGCCTGGGCGAGCTCGACCGCGCGTTCGTTGACGTCCACCGCCCAGACGTGGGCTTCTGGCGCCCGGCGGGCGAGGGTCACCGCGATGGGGCCGTAGCCGGCGCCGAGGTCGAGGATGTCGCCGACGGCCGGCGGCGGCGGGGCCTCCTTGAGCAGGATCAGCGTGCCGGCGTCGATTCCCTTCGAGCCGAACACGCCGCGGTCGGACTGCAGCTCCAGGTCCAGGTCGCCCAGGTGGAGGCGCAGCGTCCGGGGCCTGGAGGGTACAGCCGGCCGAGCTTCGAAGTAGTGGGATTTGGGTATACTCATCGCTTGTCGCCCAATCGGCTATTGCCGCGTGGGATCAAAACCGCTATTCGGAGAAACGTTTGCCGACCATCCAGCAGTTGGTTCGCCTTGGGCGCAAGGCGGCTCGAGCGAAGTCTAAGGCGCCCGCGCTTCGGGGCTCGCCCCAGCGGCGCGGCGTCTGCGTGCGCGTGTACACCCAGACCCCGAAGAAGCCGAACTCGGCCCTCCGCAAGGTCGCGCGCGTCCGCCTGACCACCGGCATCGAGGTCACGGCCTACATCCCCGGCATCGGCCACAACCTGCAGGAGCACTCGGTCGTGCTCATCCGCGGCGGCCGCGTCAAGGACCTGCCGGGCGTCCGCTACCACATCATCCGCGGCACGCTGGACACCGCGGGCACCAAGAACCGCAAGAAGGCTCGGTCGAAGTACGGAGCGAAGCGGGAAAAGGGCAAGGCGGCAGCCTGATGCCTCGCCGCAGCCGTCCCGTCAAGCGTGTCGTCGCGCCCGACCCGGTATACCAGTCCGAGGCGATCGCCAAGTTCGTGAACGTGGTCATGAGCAAAGGCAAGCGCTCTACCGCTGAGAAGGTCGTCTACGACGCGCTCGCGCGCGCGTCCAAGCAGGCCAAGAAGGAGCCACTCGAGGTCTTCGACCTCGCGCTGCGCAACGCCACGCCGCTGCTGGAGGTGAAGCCGCGGCGCGTCGGCGGCGCCACGTACCAGGTGCCGGTCGAGATCAGGCCGGAGCGCCGGCTGGCGCTCGCCCGCCGCTGGATCGTGCGTTTCGCCAGGCAGCGGGGCGGGAAGAGTATGAGCGAGAAGCTCGCCTTCGAGATTCTTGATGCTGCGCAGAACACCGGCGGGGCGGTGAAGCGCAAAGAGGAGACCCACCGGATGGCCGAAAGCAACAAAGCTTTCAGTCATTTCAGGTACTGAGGAACGAACTTGGAATCACCTAACGGAGCACCCAACCGGGGTCCCCGCGAAATCGCAGATTTCGTGGGGTGGTCACACTTCCGGTACTAAGAGATATGAACGTGGCACTGAAAATGCAGGAGCGTCCCGTCGCCATCGACAAGGTCCGAAACATCGGGATCATGGCGCACATCGACGCGGGCAAGACGACGACGACCGAGCGGATCCTTTTCTACGCTGGGCGGATCCACAAGATGGGCGAGGTCCACGAGGGGGCCGCGACCATGGACTGGATGGTCCAGGAAAAGGAGCGCGGGATCACGATCACGTCGGCCGCGACGACCGCAAACTGGCGCGACCACGCGATCAACATCATAGACACACCCGGACACGTGGACTTCACGGTCGAGGTTGAGCGCTCGCTGCGGGTGCTGGACGGAGCGGTCGCGGTCTTCGACGCCGTCGCGGGCGTGGAGCCGCAGTCCGAGACGGTCTGGCGCCAGGCCGACCGCTACGGCGTGCCCCGGATCGCCTTCATCAACAAGATGGACCGCATCGGGGCCGACTTCTACGGGTCGCTGAACTCGATCCGCACGCGCCTGGGCGCGCGGGCGGTGCCCATCCAGCTGCCGATCGGGTCGGAGTCCGTGTTCCGGGGCTACGTCGATTTGCTGTCGCGCGAGGCCGTCGTCTACACGGACGACCTCGGCACGAAGTCGACCGAGTCGGCGGAGATCCCCGACGGCATGGCGGACCTCGTCTCGCAGTATCGCCACGACCTGGTCGAGGCGGTGGCGGACTTCGACGACAACGTCATGCACAAGTACCTCGAGGAGCAGGACATCACAGAGGAAGAGATAAAGGAAGGCCTGCGCCTGGGCACGGTGAAGGGCGTGCTCGTCCCCGTGCTCTGCGGCGCCGCGCTGCGCAACCGCGGCGTGCAGCCGATCCTCGACGCGGTCGTCGACTACCTGCCGTCGCCGGCTGACGTGCCGGCGGTAGAGGGCAAGAACCCGAAGACCGAGGCCCTCGAGGTGCGCGAGCACGACGACAACGAGCCGTTCTCGGCGCTCGCCTTCAAGATCCAGATGGACCCGCAGGGCGTCGGCAAGCTGACGTTCTTCCGCGTGTACTCGGGCCGGCTGAAGGCCGGGTCGTCGGTCCTGAATGCATCGACCGGGCGCCGCGAGCGCCTCGGCCGGATCCTGCGCATGCACGCGATCAGGCGCGAGGACGTCGACGAGGTGTTCACCGGCGACATCGCCGCCGCGGTGGGGTTGAAGTCGACCACGACCGGCGACACGCTGTGCGACGAGGCGGCGCCGATTCAGCTGGAATCCATCACCTTCCCGGAGCCTGTCATCTCGGTCGCGATCGAGCCGAAGACGAAGGCCGACCAGGAGAAGCTGGGCATGGCCCTGCAGCGGCTCTCAGAGGAGGACCCGACCTTCAAGGTGCACACGGACGAGGAGACGGGCCAGACGATCATCGAGGGCATGGGCGAGCTCCACCTCGAGATCATCATCGACCGCCTTCTGCGCGAGTTCCGCGTGGACGCGAACCAGGGCAAGCCGCAGGTCGCGTACAAGGAGACCGTCAAGCGGCCCGCGCACGGGGTCGGGCGGTTCATCCGCCAGACGGGTGGCAAGGGCCAGTTCGGCCACGCCGAGGTCGACGTGCGGCCGGGCGAGCGTGGCACCGGGTTCGTTTTCGAGGACAAGGTCACGCAGGGGCGCATCCCGCGTGAGTACATCCCCGCGGTCGAGAAGGGCGTGCGCGAGGCGCTGCAGTCGGGCGTCGCCGCGGGCTACCCGGTCGTGGACATCGCCGTCAGGCTGGTCGACGGTTCGTACCACCCGGTCGACTCGTCGGAGATGGCGTTCCAGGTCGCGGGCTCGATGGCGGTGAAGGACGGGATGCACAAGGCGCAGCCTTACCTGCTCGAGCCGATCATGAAGGTCGACGTCGTCATGCCCGAGGAGTACCTCGGCGACGTGATGGGCGACCTGGCGTCGCGCCGCGGTCACATCCTCGGCATGGAGGGTCGCGGCACGTCGCAGAACGTCAAGGCGCACGTGCCTCTGGCGGAGATGTTCGGTTACGCCACCGAGCTGCGTTCGATGACCTCGGGGCGTGCGACGCATTCGATGGAATTCAGTCATTACGCGGAGATGCCAGGCAACCTCGCGGAGGCTGTAGGCCGCCGCACTACAGGGAGAAGTTAGGAGGAGACAGTGGCGAAGAAGAAGTTTGAGCGGACAAAGCCCCACCTCAACGTCGGGACCATCGGTCACATCGACCATGGCAAGACGACGTTGACGGCCGCCATCACGAAGGTGCTGTCCGAGAAGGGCCTGGCCGAGTTCACGCCGTTCGACCGCATCGACAAGGCGCCGGAGGAGAAGGCGAGGGGCATCACGATCTCGATCACCCACGTGGAGTACGAGACGGAGAAGCGCCACTACGCCCACGTGGACTGCCCGGGGCACCAGGATTACATAAAAAACATGATCACCGGCGCGGCCCAGATGGACGGCGCGATCCTCGTCGTCGCCGCCAACGACGGCGCGATGCCGCAGACCCGCGAGCACATCATCCTGGCGCGCCAGGTCAACGTGCCGTACCTCGTCGTCGCGCTCAACAAGTGCGACATGGTCGACGACAAGGAGTTCATCGAGCTGGTCGAGCTCGACCTCCGCGAGCTGCTCAACCGGTACGAGTTCCCGGGCGACGACATCCCGATCGTGCGCATCAGCGCGCTCAAGGCCCTCGAGGGCGATCCCGAGTGGACGCCCAAGATCCTCGAGCTGATGAACGCCGTCGACACCTACATCCCCGAGCCGGAGCGGCCTGTCGACAAGCCGTTCCTGATGCCGATCGAGGACGTGTTCACGATCGAAGGTCGCGGCACCGTGACCACCGGTCGTGTCGAGCGCGGCAAGCTCAAGAGGAACGAGGAAATCGAGATCGTCGGCATCAAGCCGCAGAGCTCGAAGACCGTGGTGACCGGCATCGAGATGTTCCACAAGGACATGGACGAGTGCCAGGCGGGCGACAACGTCGGCACGCTCCTTCGCGGCATCAAGCGCGAGGACGTCGTGCGCGGACAGGTGCTCGCCAAGCCCGGTACCATCACCCCTCACACCCAGTTCAAGGCCCAGGTCTACGTCCTGAGCAAGGAAGAGGGTGGCCGGCACACGCCGTTCCTCACCGGGTACCGCCCGCAGTTCTACATGCGGACGACCGACGTCACCGGCGAGGTCAAGCTGCCGGACGGAGTGGAGATGACGATGCCCGGCGACAACGTGGTCATGGAGATCACGCTGGGTGAGCCGATCGGTATGGAGCAGGGACTGCGGTTCGCCATCCGCGAAGGCGGCAAGACCGTCGGCGCGGGCGTGGTGACCGAGGTCGTGAAGTAACCAACCGCAGATCACATAGATAAGGAAAGGGAAAGGGCTAGCAGTGGCGCAGAAGATTCGGATCCGGCTCAAGGCCTACGACCACCGTGTGCTGGACCAGGCGGCGGACAAGATCGTGGACACCGCCCGCCGGACCAACGCGCGCACCGCCGGCCCGATCCCGCTCCCAACCGAGATCAGCAAGCTGACCGTGATCCGCAGCCCCTTCATCGACAAGGACTCGCGCGAGCAGTTCGAGATGCGCACTCACAAGCGCATCGTCGACATCCTCGACCCCAACCCGCGGGTCGTGGACGCGCTCATGAGACTCAGCCTGCCGGCGGGCGTGAGCATCGAGATCAAGAGCTGACGGAGCGATGAAAGGACTCCTCGCCAAGAAGCTGGGCATGACCCAGCTCTTCAACCTCGACGGGACGATGACCGCGGTGACGGTGCTCGAGGCCGGCCCCTGCAAGGTCCTCGGCCTGAGGACGGCCGAGAAGGACGGCTACTCCGCCGCGCGCATCGCCTTTCTGCCCGTCGATGAACGTCGACTCAACGCCCCGCGGCTCGGCGAGTTCAAGAAGGCAAGCATCGACCCCCACCGCCACGTCATCGAGATCCGCAACTATGACGGCCTCGAGCAGGGCCAGGACCTCACGGCCGAGATCTTCAAGGCCGGAGAGCTCGTCGACGTAACGAGCACCAGCAAGGGCAAAGGCTTCCAGGGCCTGATCAAGCGCCATAAGTTCAGCCGCGGTCCCGAGAGCCACGGCTCGATGAACGTCCGCCAGCCCGGCGCCATCGGCGCAACCGACGCCGCGCGCGTCTTCAAGGGTGTGCGCATGTCGGGCCAGATGGGCAACGAGCGCGCCACCGCCCGCGGCTACAAGGTGGTGCGAGTCGACGCCGCAAGGAACCTCGTCATGGTCCAGGGAGGCGTGCCCGGCGCGAAGGGCGCGCTGGTCCTCATCAGGGAATCGACCAAGAAGATCAAGCCGAAGGGTCCGGCGGGCAAGCCGAACCCGAGGAAGGTCTAGGACGCAGATGGCAGTTCAAGCCCCCTTCTTCGACGCTCTCGGCGAGCGCAACGGCGAGGTCGACCTGCCAAGCACGATCTTCGAAGAGAAGCCCAACGTCCCCGTCATGCACCAGGCCTTTCTGCGGCAGCTCGCCAACGGAAGGCAGGGCACGGCCAGCACCAAGACCCGCGCCACCGTTCACGGGGGTGGCGCCAAGCCGTACCGCCAGAAGGGCACGGGCCGCGCGCGGCACGGCAGCACGCGCGAGCCGAGCATGAAGGGCGGCGCCAACGTCTTCGGCCCTAGGCCGCGCGACTACTCGCAGAAGATGCCGAAGCAGATGCGTCGCCTCGCGCTGCGAAGCGCGCTCAGCCAGAAGGCGATCGAGGAAAAGATCCGCGTCATCGAGAGCTTCGTGTTCGATGAGCCGAAGACCAGCCAGGCGCAGCAGCTGATGGACGCGATCGGCTTCGACTCGACGACTCTCGTCGTCCTGCCGGCGCCGAACTACACCGTCAGCCGCTCGTTCGAGAACCTCGGCCACGCCAAGATCGTGCTGGCCCGCAACCTGAACATTCGCGACATCTTCTCCCACACGTACCTGCTCCTCTCGAAGGATGCGATCGAGCTGCTCGAGGAGAACTTCAGTCCCCGCGGCAAGGAGGCAGAGGAATGACGACCCGCGCCGCCAGCGAGATCGTCATCGGGCCGCTCATCACCGAGCGCACCTACCAGCTGTACACGCAGGGCCGCTACACCTTCAAGGTGAGCGCCCGCGCGTCCAAGACCGAGATCAAAAAGGCGCTCGAGGAGCAGTACGAGTCGCAGAACATCGAGGTCAAGAAGATCAACACGGTGCACATGCGCGGCAAGACGCGGCGCGCGTTCCGGCGCGTCGGTACCGGCGCCGTCGGCAAGACGACCGACTGGAAGAAGGCCATCGTCACGCTTGGAGAGGGGCAGAAAATCGAAGGCCTCTTCGGGAGCGTCTAGAAGCACGAAATGCCAGTAAGAAAGTTCAAGCCCACCAGCCCCGGACGCCGCTTCATGTCGATCTCGGGCTTCGACGAGATCACGGCCGAGCGGCCGGAGAAGACCCTGCTCGAATCCCTGCCCACGCACGCGGGCCGCAACAACCAGGGCCGGATCACCACCCGCCACCAGGGCGGCGGCTATCGCAAGCTCTACCGCAAGATCGACTTCAAGCGCGACAAGGCCGGCATCGAGGGCAAGGTCGCCACCATCGAGTACGACCCCAACCGCAGCGCCCGCATCGCCCTCATCCACTACAAGGACGGCGAGAAGCGCTACATCCTCGCCCCGCTCGGCCTGAAGGTCGGCGACCCCATCGAGTCGGGCCCGGACGCTCCGGTGAGGATCGGCAACGCCATCCCGCTCGCCAACATCCCGGTCGGCTCGACCGTGCACAACATCGAGCTGACGCTGGGCCGCGGCGGCCAGCTCGTGAGGTCAGCGGGCGCTTCCGCGCAGCTCCTCGCCAAGGAAGGCGACTACGCCGTCATCCGCATGCCGAGCGGCGAGCTGCGCAGGATCCACATCCGCTGCCAGGCCACCATCGGCCAGGTCGGTAACATCGAGCACGAAAACGAGTCCGGCGGCAAGGCCGGCCGCAGCCGGTGGCTGGGCCAGCGCCCCGAGGTCCGCGGCTCGACCATGAACCCCCGCGACCATCCCCACGGCGGTGGCGAGGGCAAGACCGGGCCGGGCGGCAACCCGAAGACCCCTTGGGGCAAGCCGGCGCTCGGATACCGCACGCGCAAGCGGAACAAGGCAAGCAGCAAGCTCATCATCCGCCGCCGCGAGAAGAAAGGAAGAAAGAAGTAAACGTGGTCATGGCGCCTGTAACGCACTTTCGATCGGAATTAGGCAACCGCCTCTCCGTGCCTTCGGTCACGGTAGAGGTGGCCTGGATGAACCAGGCCACCTGGCGCCATTGCCACTTCGGCCTGAAATCCGCACCCCAACACCGCGATTTCAGGCCGGGAAAGGTAGGAGTCATTTAAGAGGTGTCACGTTCAGCGAAGAAGGGCCCGTTCATCAGCCCGAGCCTCCGGGCGAAGGTCGAAAAGATGAACCAGACGCGCGACAAAAAGGTGATCCGCACCTGGGCGCGCGCATCCGTCATCTATCCCGAGATGGTCGGCCACACCATCGCGGTGCACGACGGCCGCAAGCACGTACCCGTGTTCATCAGCGAGAACATGGTCGGCCACCGCCTGGGCGAGTTCGCGCCCACGCGGCACTTCCGCGGCCACGGCACGCACACCGAAAAGACGACGACGGTCAAGGGCGCATAGGGAACTGGTGGCAACGATGGAAGTTTCAGCGGTTCAGAAGTTCGTCCGCCGCACGCCGCGCAAGGCGCGCCTGGTGGCGGACTCCGTCACGGGCATGAAGGTGTCCGACGCCCTGGCGTACCTCGAGTTCTCGCCCAAGCACGCTGCGCGCGACGTCGCCAAGGCGATCAAGTCCGCCGCCGCCAACGCGGAGCACAACTTCAACCTCAACCGCGACGACCTGGTGCTCAAGCAGCTGCTCATCGACGAGGGCCCGACCTACAAGCGAAGGCGCCCGGTGAGCCGCAGCATGGCGCACGAGTACTTCCACCGCACCTGCCACATCACGGCGGTCGTCGAAGACCAGCCGCAAGGAGCTGCAAGGTAATTGGGGCATAAAGTCCACCCGAACGCGTTCCGTCTTGGTGTATTCCGACCCTGGGAGGCGAACTGGTTCGCCAACCCCAAGGACTACACCAACATGCTGCACGAGGACCTCGAGATGCGCCGCATCATCCTGTCGAGGCTCCGCAACGCGGGCATCGCCAAGATCGAGACCGAGCGCAGCTCGAACGCCCAGCTCACGGTCACGATCCACACCGCCAAGCCAGGCATCGTCATCGGCAAGGGCGGCTCGAGCGTGGACCAGCTCCGCGAAGACCTCGAGAAGCGCTTCGGCAACCGCGTGCGCATCTCGATCCAGGAGATCAAGCAGCCCGAGCTCGACGCGCAGCTCGTGGCCGAGAACATCGCCAGCCAGATCGAGCGCCGCATCAGCTACAAGCGCGCGATGAAGCAGTCGATCCTGCGCACCATGCGCGCGGGCGCGAAGGGGATTCGTCTTTACGCAGGCGGACGCCTGCGCGGCGCCGAGATGGCGCGCCGCGAGCAGGACCGCGAGGGCCGCGTCCCGCTGCACACCCTGCGCGCAGACATCGATTTCGGCCGCGCCACCGCCAAGACGACGTTCGGCGCGATTGGCATCAAGGTCTGGATCTACAAGGACGTGATCTCGCCGGCCCAGCGCCGGGTGCCGCCCGCCGCCGAGGAGCCGGCCCCGCAGCCCGAGCCGGTCGCGCCCCAACCCGAACCTGTCGAGGCGGTCGCCGCTCCAGCGGTCGCACAACCTGTAGCCGCCGCTGCGCCCGCCACAACTGAAACCCCCGCCAGGCCGGCGCCTCGCCGCACACGCACGGCGGCGTCTCCGACAGCTCGCACGAAGACGGCCGCCAAGCCAAAGGCTGAGGCCAAAACCGAAACCAGGAAACCCGCGGCGAGAAAGGCAACGTCGCCGCCTAAGAAGGCCGACAGCTAATGCTGATCCCCAAGCGCGTCAAGTACCGCAAGATGCACCGCGGCCGCCGCACGGGTATCGCCACCCAAGGCGCCACGGTCGCGTTCGGCGACTATGGCCTGCAGGCACTCGAGGCCGCGTGGATGTCCAACCGGCAGATCGAGGCCGCCCGGCGCGCCATGACCCGCCACGTCAAGCGAGGCGGCCAGATCTGGATCCGCGTCTTCCCCGACAAGTCGATCACCAAGAAGCCTGCCGAGACCCGCATGGGCTCCGGCAAGGGCAACCCCGAGGGCTGGGTCGCCGTGGTCAAGCCCGGCCGCGTGCTCTTCGAGATGGGCGGGGTCACGCCCCAGGTCGCCAAGGAGGCGATGAAGCTCGCCGCGGCCAAGCTGCCGATGAAGACCCGCTTCGTCAGCGCCACTGACCTGGGTGGCGGCGGAGGGCCCAGATGAAGGTCGACGAGCTCCGCGTCCTCGAGGCCGACGAGCTCGGCATGCGCCTGCGCACCGCGCGGCGCGAGCTCTACGAGCTCCGGTTCAAGCACGCCGTGGGCCAGCTCGAGAACTCAAGCCAGATCTCCAAGGTCCGGCACGACATCGCGCGCATCATGACCGTGCTCCGCGAGCGCGATTTCGGGCTTTCCCCTCTCCCCGCTGAGGGAGAGGGTCAGGGTGAGGGGCAGCCGGAGCAGGCCGCGGTGGCTGTCGCCGATGTGGAGGAAGGGGAAGCACCCAAGCCCAGGCGTGGTCGCAATAAGAAGGAGGAATCTGAATGAGCGACACGGCAGCCGCCGTTCAGACCCGCGGCCGGCGCAAGGTCCGCCTCGGCACAGTGATCTCGGACAAGATGGACAAGACCGTCATCGTCCAGGTCGGCTCCTCCAAGGCCCACCGCCTGTACCGCAAGACGGTGCAGCAGCGCACCCGCTTCAAGGTCCACGACGAGAAGAACGAGTGCGGCGTGGGCGACCTCGTCCGCATCACCGAGACGCGCCCCATCTCCAAAGAGAAGCGCTGGCGCGTGCTCGAGATCGTCGAGAAGGCCAAGTAGCCGATGGTTCAGCAAGAGACCCGGTTGAAGGTCGCGGACAACTCAGGGGCGAAGGAGCTCCTGGTCATCCGCGTCGCCGGCGGCCACTACCGCAAGTACGCCTACGTGGGCGACATCATCACCGCCACGGTCAAGTCCGCCCAGCCGGGCGGGCAGGTCAAGAAGGGTGAGGTGGTGAAGGCCGTCGTGGTCCGGGTCAACAAGGAGTACAAGCGCCCGGACGGCTCGCTGATCCGCTTCGACGAGAACGCGGCCGTGCTGCTGGCGCAGGCCAACAACCCGCGCGGCACCCGCATCTTCGGGCCCGTCGCGCGTGAGCTTCGCGAGCGCAACTTCATGAAGATCATCTCGCTCGCGCCGGAGGTCCTTTAACCAACACATGCTGAGGAACAAAGAGCAAGCCAAGCGCCGCTGGCTCGACCTCGCGCCGGGCGATCCCGTGATCGTCATCGCCGGCAAGGACAAGGGCAAGCAGGGCGAGGTGCTGCGCACCATCCCCGACCAGCACAAGATCGTGGTCAAGGGCGTCAACATCCTCAAGCGCCACGAGAAGGCCGGCCAGCGCCGTCGCGGCGTGCAGGTCGCGCAGGGCGGCATCGTGGACTTCGAGGCGCCGCTCGACTACTCGAACGTGATGCTCGTCTGCCCGCACTGCGGACGGCCGACGCGGGCCAAGCACACCGTGCTCGAGTCCGGCGCCCGCGCGCTGGTCTGCCGCCACTGCGGTGAGCCGTACGAGCGCGTGCGCAAGACGGAGGCCCAGTAGCGTGACGATGGCGCCTGTCCGACACCTGGCTGCGGCACAACTTGAGCGTCCGGCCACACCTCTTTGCGTCGGCGGTTCGGCCTGGGAAACCCAGGCCTCCCGGCGCCATGGTCACTTCGGCCCGAAATCCGCACCCCAACACCGCGATTTCGGGCCGGGAAAGGTAGGAGACAACTAAGCAGTGGCCAAGGCCAAGCAGCAGGCACCCAAGAAGGAGCAGGCACCCAAGGCTCCCGGCACCAAGTCGGAGGCGCCCCCGCGCATGCTCGTCACCTACCGCGACACCGTTATGTCGCAGCTGACCAAGGAGTTCGACTACGCCAACGTCATGCAGGTGCCGCGCATCGACAAGGTCGTGGTCAACGTCGGCATCGGCGAGGCCAAGGACAACGACAAGGCCCTCGACGCCGCGGTCGGCGACATCACCACGATCACGGGGCAGAAGCCCCAGCTGATCAAGGCCAAGAAATCCGTGGCCGCGTTCAAGCTCCGGGCCGGCCAGACGGTCGGCATCAAGACGACGCTGCGAGGCCGGCGCATGTGGTACTTCCTCGACAAGCTGCTGAACATTGCGCTGCCGCGCATCCGCGACTTCCGCGGCGTCAGCCCAGACGGCTTCGACGGCCGCGGCAACTACTCGCTGGGCATGCGCGAGCAGGTCGTGTTCCCGGAGATCGACTACGACAAGATCGACAAGCTTCGCGGGCTCGAGGTGAGCATCATCACCACCGCCCGCTCGGACGACGAGGCGCGCAGCCTCCTGACACGGCTCGGGATGCCATTTCGTAAGAGGTAAGACCTAGGAAGTCATGTACACGGAATCAGAGATGTATTGGGGGGTCCCCGCGAAATCGCAGATTTCGTGGGGTCCAAAGAGGTAAGAGGAAAGAGTTTGGCCAAGAAATCATCGATCGAGCGCTGGAAGCGGACGCCCAAGTTCAAGGTGCGCTTTCACAACCGCTGCCGCATCTGCGGGCGATCCCGCGCGTACCTGCGCAAGTTCGGCATGTGCCGCATCTGCTTCAGAACCAACGCCGCCGAGGGCCGCATCCCCGGTGTGACGAAGTCGAGCTGGTGATGATGATGGCCACAGCAGCACCCAAGGCAACCCCCGCCAAAGTCGCCAGGAAGGCGCCTGCCGGGATCGTCAGCGATCCCATCGCCGACATGCTCACGCGCATCCGCAACGCCAACGCCGCGCGCCACGCCGAGGTGAAGGTCCCCGCGTCGAGGCTCAAGCTCGAGATGGCGCGAGTCCTCAAGGACGAGGGCTACATCGCCGGCTACGACGTCGAGGCCGACGGCACCACGCAGACGATGCGTATCATCTTCAAGTCCCGCCCGGACCGCACCCGCGTGATCTCGGGCGTGAAGAGGATCAGCCGCCCCGGACTGCGCGTCTACGCGCGCAAGACCGAGATCCCGAGGGTCCTCGGAGGTCTCGGCATCGCCATCCTCAGCACCGCCGAGGGTGTCATGAGCGGCCGGCAGGCCACCCGCCAGGGCCTCGGCGGCGAAGTCCTCGCGTACGTCTGGTAATCAGGAGAGGTAGAGACAGAAGTTGTCGCGAATCGGAAAGCTGCCGGTCCAGGTGCCGAGCAACGTGAAGGTCACGCTCGCGCCCGGGAAGGTCGCGGTCGAGGGCCCGAAGGGCAAGCTCGAACGCACCCTGCCGGCGGAGATCACGGTGAAGCAGGACGACGGCGCCATCGTCTTCGAGCGCCCGTCCGACGACTTCCGCCACCGCGCCCTCCACGGCCTGGTCCGCAGCCTCGTCGCCAACATGGTCGAGGGCGTGGACAAGGGCTTCACCAAGCACCTCGAGCTGGTCGGCGTCGGCTACCGCGTCGCCAAGCAGGGCGAGGAGCTGGTGCTGAACCTCGGCTACTCGCACCCGATCCGCTTCAAGCCGCCGCAGGGCGTCTCGATCGACGTCCAGGACCCGACCAAGTTCTCGGTGACCGGGATCTCGATCGAGGACGTCGGCCAGGTCGCCGCCAACATCCGCGGTCTGCGTCCGCCCGAGCCGTACAAGGGCAAGGGCGTGCGGTATCGCGACGAGAAGGTTCGCCGCAAGGCGGGCAAAGCCGGCAAGGGGGCCAAAACCACAGCATGATCAAGCGACAGGACCGCAAGGTCAACCGCGGCAAGCGCCACCGCCGCGTGCGTGTGCACGTGGCCGGCACCCCGGAGCGGCCGCGCCTGGCCGTCTTCCGCAGCCTCAACCACCTCTACGCCCAGCTCATCGACGACGGTGCCATGCGCACTCTCGCGGCAGCGTCCACGGTGGAGATGAAAGCCAAGGGCAATGGAGTCGCGCAGGCGGCCGAGGTCGGGAAGGCGATCGCCACCAAGGCCAAGGCCGCCGGCGTGAGCAGCGTCGTCTTCGACCGCGGCGGCTTCCTCTATCACGGCAGGATCAAGGCGCTGGCCGACGCCGCGCGTGAAGCAGGACTGGTGTTTTAAGAATTGTCGAGACAGATGGGTGGTGGTGGGCGTTACGGTGACCGGGGCGAGCGCTCCGAGCTGGCCGACCGCGTGGTCCGCGTCAACCGCGTCGCCAAGGTCGTCAAGGGCGGTCGCAAGTTCTCGTTCAGCGCCCTGATCGTGGTCGGCGACATGAACGGCCGCGTCGGCGCCGGCATCGGCAAGGCGCGTGAGGTCACCGAGGCCATCCGCAAGGGGATGGAGGTCGCCAAGCGAAACATGATCACCGTGCCGATGGTCGGCACGACGATCCCCCACGCCGTCGAGTACAAGTGGGGCGCCGCGCGGATCATGCTCAAGCCGGCCGCGCCCGGCACAGGCGTCATCTCCGGCGGCGCGATGCGCGCCGTGATCGAGACCGCCGGCATCAAGGACATCCTCACCAAGTCGCACGGCACCAACAACCCAATCAACACCGTGCGCGCGACGCTGGCGGCTCTGCAGCAGCTGAAGACGGCCCCGCAGGTCGCGGAGCTGCGCGGCAAGGACATCGACCAGATGGTCGGCAAGCGCCTCGCCGCAGCCTACAAGGGGACATCCCCACGCAGTGGTGAGGTGACCGTGGCAGCGGTCGGAGGGACCGAGCGTGCCTGAAGCCAGAGGGCCGGCCACGCTCAAAGCCACTCTTGTGAAGTCGGCGATCGGCGCTCGGCCGGAGATCCGCGCCACCGTCGAATCGCTGGGCTTCCGGCGCATGCACCAGACCCGCGAGCTCCCCGACAACGACGCCGTGCGCGGCATGCTGCGCCGCGTCGCTTTCCTCGTCGCGGTCGAAGGCGAGCCGTTCGAGCGCCCGAAGCGCAGCAAGTACAAGATCTGGCGCTCACGCTCGACGAAAAAACATCAGAGGGGCCATTAGAACCAGCATGCAGCTCCACGACCTGAAGCCCGCACCCGGCTCGCGCCGCCGCCCGCAGCGCATCGGCCGCGGCACCGGTTCGGGCCGGGGCAAGACCTCCGGCCGCGGCCAGAAGGGCCAGAACGCGCGCAGCGAAGGCTTCCGCCTCGGATTCGAGGGCGGCCAGATGCCCCTGTCCCAGCGCCTCCCCAAGCTGCCCGGCTTCAAGAACCGGTTCAAGAAGGTCTACTCCGTGGTCAACCTCTCCAAGCTGAGCCGCTTCCAGGACGGCGCCAAAGTCGACGCGGAGGCGCTGCTCCACGCCGGTCTTGTCAAGCCTGGCGAGAAGATCAAGATTTTGGGCGCGGGCCGCCTCAAGCGCAAACTGACCGTGGAGACCCATGCGATCAGCAACAGCGCCCGCGAGGCGATCGAGAAGGCCGGCGGTACAGTGACGGTGCTGAACGCGCCCAAGGAAGAAGAAGCAAAGCCCCAGAGCGAGTCCCCAGCAACGGAGTAGCAGATGAACCTCCTCGAGGCGCTCATCAACGCGATCCGGCTGCCCGAGCTCCGGAACAAGATCCTCTTCACCGGCGGCATCCTCGTCGTCTTCCGCCTGTTCTCCAACATCGCGATCCCGGAGGCGAACAAGACCGCGCTGAGCCTTCTCTTCAACCAGCAGGCCCTCCTCGGACTGCTCGACCTCTTCTCGGGCGGCGGCCTGTCGCGATTCAGCGTCGTCGCGATGGGCATGAATCCGTACATCAACGCCACGATCATCATGCAGCTCATGACCGTGATCTCCGAGCGCATCAAGGAGATCCAGAAAGAAGGCGAGATGGGTCGCCGCCGCATCCAGCGTTGGAGCCGCTACCTCACCGTCGCGCTCGGCGCCGGCCAGGCGTACGGGTTCACCGTCCTCTTCCAGAACACGCAGCCCGCGATCCTCGGCCCGCTCGAGTGGTTCCAGCGCCTGCAGATCATCCTGGTCCTGAGCGCCGGCACGGTCATGCTGATGTGGTTCGGTGAGCTGATCACCGAGTACGGCATCGGCAACGGCGTCTCGCTGATCATCTTCGCCGGCATCATCGGCCGCGGCCCGCAGGGCCTGACCGCGGTGTTCGGCGCCCACTCCACCGGCGGCGGCCTCGCCGACTACATCCCCTTCATCATCTTCGGCCTGATCGCGCTGATGATGACAGCGGTGATCATCGAGGTCCAGCAGGCCGTGAGGAAGATCCCGATCCAGTCGGCGCAGCGCGTCGCGGGCGGGCGCGAGGTGGGGCGGAGGGCGAGCTTCCTGCCGCTCCGCGTCAACCACGCGGGCGTGATCCCGATCATCTTCGCGATCTCGGTCATGTTCCTGCCGACGATCGTCGCCAACTACTTCACCGGCGCGCCGCCGGACACCTGGTACTACAAGTCCGCCGCGTGGATCAGGGGCAACTTCTCGCCGTCGACGCCGAACATCCCGATGGCGGTCGCGTACAACGGCCTCTATTTCCTTTTCACGTT
>WNEY01001178.1_pt1 | contig 18771 bp, 11 predicted proteins | sample 5400531 | NCBI WGS metagenome assembly WNEY01 (sample SAMN13153338, study PRJNA577476) | soil metagenome | isolation source: 200 cm saprolite under Douglas fir tree site 1 | place: USA:California | collected 2015-04-18
AGAAGGGTCGTCTCAAGGAAGCGGTAGTTGCCTTTGACCGATTTAAGCAATCCGCCCCCCACGACCCCCGCCCGTACTTTTACTCCGGCATGGCACTCACCGAAGCCGGGGAACTCAGTCGAGCGGCATCGGAATTACAAGAGGCTGTTCGCCTGTCTCCCGACCAGCCGGAGTATCGCCTCTATCAGGCCAACGTTTTCGCTCAGCTCAAGCAGAAGGACGCTGCCCTCGGGGCACTGGGGATCTTCACGAAGCAAGACGAGGCAGAACAACTGCCCGCGAGCTGGCTCCTGCTCCTGGCCGAAGTCTACCTACGTTTGGATAAAATCGACGATTCCTTGAGAATTCTTGATCTCTGCGGCCCGCGATATCCGAATGATCCCCGCGTCTATTTTGACCGCGGCAAGGTATACGTCGCGCTGGGCCGCTTGGATCTCGCCCTGGAATCGTTCCGGAAGAGCATCGAAAAATCGACCGATAACCTCGCGGCTTACTTTGAGCTTGGCAAGCTCCTCTACCAGCGCAACGAACTGGCAGCCGCCAAGGAAGCCCTTCTCGAAGCCGTGAAGCGGGACAGAACCAATCCCGAGTACCTTTATAAATTGGGGGTCGTATGCTTGGCGCGCGATGAAGTTGAAGAGGCCATCGAATATTTGAAACGCGCGGAGCCCTCCGCTTCCGCCTTTCCGGAAATCTACTTCGCTCTGGGACGTGCCTACCGGCACAAGGGAGATCGGACTTTAGGCGACGAGTACCGAAAAAAGTTCCAAGAAACAAAATAGCAGGCCGTTCAAGCCGATCCGAAGCGATGGGATCCTCATGGTTACCTGGCCGAGATGTTTCTTTCTTCCGGCGACTTGGAACATGCCTATCCACACCTTGTTAAGATGGAAGAGATTGATCCCGACTCCGTGGTGGGCAATTTTTTGATGGCCAAATACTGGTACGGGCGGAAGGATTTCGAGCGCGCACTCGGCTATGCAGAGAAAGTTGAGTCCAGCCGCCCCGGCAATTCCGAGCTCCGCAATTTGTTAGGCAATATCTATGTGGGACTCGGACAAAAAGAGAGAGCATTACAAGAATATGAAGCCGCAGTACACCTCGCGCCAGACCGAGCTGATTTCCGTGAGAATCTGCGGCGGGCTGAGACCGCCAGGCCCCAATTGAATCAAGATTCACAGAAGTAGAGACGTTCGGGCGGAGCGTCTAGATGTTATCGCGTCGCGCCACGAAAGACTGCGGAAGCGAGACGCATATGGGTTCGATCCACGAGCGCGAAGGCGTAACCGAGCAGGCCCTGGCGGAGTTCCAAAGGTGCGAGGCCATTGATCCCAATTTCGAAGTCGCTGTCTACAAGGTAGGCTATTTCCTGGCGAAAGGCGGAAAAATCCCCGAGGCGATTGTACAATTCAAGAAAGTCATCGCCTTGGATCCGGAAAACGCGGCCGCGCACCGCAACCTGGCACTTGCTTACGCGAAATCAGGTAACGACGCAGCAGCTCAGCCCGAATTCGAGGCCGCTTGCCGCCTGAACGCTTCACTCTGCCTTCCGCCTGACCAGCGCTAATCGAGACTAAACGCCGCTTCAATCACTTGGCCAGTTGCGAGGTCGTGCGCTCGGATGCGCCATCGGCCCTTTTCGTCGTTGTGGGCGAGAGGGAAGGTCTCAACATGGGAGCTTGAAGCGAGGAGCGCGTTTCGGGAGTAGGGTTCATAGAGATGACCGTCCGGCCCCTCGAGCTCAAGGCGAACCACGCGGAGAGTCCCCGCTGGGAGCAGCCCTTCATTCACCAGTTCGACTTCCAGATGGCTGCCGGCTGGCAACGTTGCGGGCACCTTGAGGCGCAGTTTGGGAAGTGGTTGCGGAGAGCGCGTAAAGATCAACGGCCACCAGGGGTCGAGAGCGGTCTTGTGAGTTTGAATTGTCCCCAAATCCTCGCGGCGACGAACGTCGTAGGTCGGCAGCGACGACGGCCACTCCAGGCTCACTTGCGCCGGCGTCTCCAAGAAGGAGTTATCAACGTCCTCGCCGGAATCACCAGGCTTGATGGGCGCGTAATCTCCCAGTCCTTCCACGTCAAACTGCGGATTGCGGAAGACGGCTACGTGCTCGCATGCGCCATTTTCGAAGACCACAATCTCGGCGCCAGGCAAGCGCTTCCCGTCGGGGCCGAGCACGCGCACTCGGGGTCGAATCGCCGCGTAACTCAGCATCCCTTCCAAAAGATCAGGCAGGCCCGAGTTCAATTTCGGATTCAGCCGCCCGGCGCCATAGTCCGCCACATCGAGATTCAGGAAGACCGCGCGCCCGCCCCCAAAAGTGTTTACGACGACCATCGGGATCTTGCCGCTCGCGCCCTGCGCCTTGCCCCCCGTAACTATGACCGAAGGTTCGGCGGCCGGCGGAAGATTGAATTGTCTGCCATCAATCGATAGCGAAACGAAGTTGCCCGGTTCGCAGGCGCCCTTGCCCGGCGATGGAGTTTCCGCACGCCGAATCCCGAAAACATCATCAAGCTGCCCGCTCCCCAAGTCGCGGCCATGCTCATTCATTGTCGCAGTTGAATGATCTGCGATCAGCAATCCCCCCGCCTCCACGAATTCCCGGATTTGCCCCGCTTCGCGATCGCTGACTGCCACCGATTTCGGCAGAATGAAAACACGGTATGTGCGCGGATTGAGTTTGCCGGCTTCGATTTGATCGCGGGAAACAAAATCGTATTGCAGGCCCAGATCTTCAATAAGTTTCGTCCAACTGTTTCGAATCCCGTTGAAATGCAGGCGCACATCATATTTGTTCAAAACCCAGTCCCGCGCGTGCACTACATTCTCAAGCAGCCAGTGAATCTGGACTGAGGCGTGCGAGTAATGGACCGCAACGCCGTCGTGGGTGCGGCGGGAATTCATGATGAGCCGTGCAATCCCGCTCCGCACTTCGTGGAAAACTTCAGAGAAGGCTTCCGCCGCAGGGGTGAGCTGGTGGTTCGTGTCGACAAATCGATAGTTAGCCTCCAAGTCGTCCCAGATAATTGCTCCTTTGTAGCCGTGAAAAAGTTGCCACCAGATTTCGCGCACTTTCCGCTTTTGCTCGACGCGGTCCAGGTCCGTGAGAGGCTTGCCCGGAGTGTAAGAGAATGCGTGGGTGCCAAGGATTGCGACTTTGGGGTTCAGTGACCGAATCAGCTCCGCGTTGTTCGCGGTGTTGTAAGGCTCGATCACGTCAACGGACTTCACGACCTGCTGATAGTTGTACCAGCCGAAAGCGGCGGGCGCTTGGCCGCCTTCGGTGGCACAGAGAGCCTCCGGGTCTTCGGCTCTGCATATGGCCGCTGCGCGCTGGACCGCAGCGGCAAAAGTCGCGTCCATGAAATTGCGAAAGTCACACCACGCGGCCACGTTCCAGCCTTTGGTGGAGCGGATCTCGGCCACCTCCGCATAAAAGCGCTTCATGAAGGATCCAACTTCAGACCAAGTTCGAAACCTCGTGGGCTGCTGATTTGTTTTCCATCCCCCGCGCTTGCCCCAGCGCGCATTGGCAGCGTCAAGAGGGCCGAGCTTGGCTTCGAGCAAGCGATCGTCAAGAGTCGGGATGCCTCGAGATTCCGCAGCCATCGCGATCACCGGCTCCCACTCTTCGCGGTCCCCCATTCCGATTCCTACTGGTTCAGGGAAAGTTGTGCCCCACTCCTTGTTGAGCCGCGCCACGCCGCGGTACTTCGCGCGCAAGCCGGCGAAGGCGATGGAGTCAAACGCGCGGTCCGTGGTGGTGTGCGCAATCATCAGGTCGCGATGCTCGAAGGGTAGCCCTGACCGCATCGTGTCGTCGTCCCAGCGAGCTATTTCAAGCCCGGCCCACTCGGCTCCCACTCGGCCAGGCGAAGGATAAATCGAGCGCAGGTAGTCAGCAAACTTTACGGTGCAATGGGTCGAATGGCAGAAATCCGTCGGCTGGATCTGATCACCCTGACCTAGCTCATCGGCAATATTGTAAAACAACGGCCGGAAGGCTTTGTGCATTCGGACCATGCGCGTGAGGCGCTCTCTCAAGTACTCATCCGTCGTGGGATCGTTCAGGCACGGCTTCCGCACCAGCAATTCCCAATCTTCGCGGTTCGCCTGATATTTTTCCTGCCAGCCGTGCCACAGATTCTGCCTCTTGTGATAGACGGCGAAGATCTCCCAAGCCATCTGCTCGACATAGAAACGAAAGTTATTGTCGAGCACCGGAGAAAAGTCGTCGTCACGATAAGCGATGGTTGCATCGACCCCGACGCTGGCGAGCGCGTCATAAAAACCGTCGGGATAGCCTGCCCACATGAGAGTGTGAAAATCGTCCCAAGGCCGGACCGGTGGTGCGAGCAGAAACTTCGCGCCTTCCGCCTGCAGCACCCGGTCCACGAACACCTGAATCGAATTGCGGTAAGTGAGGCCATCGGCCAGAGAAACTGAAAACGATTGCGACGCGCCGATCGAATTCGACACCGGCAGAGCGATTTGTTTTACGATGCGACCGGCACCATCAACCCAGTTCAAATTCACGTTGCCTTCGGGCCGCTGACGAAAGTAGATTTCGCCATGCAAGGTGCCCTCGGTCTCGAATATGTCACCCCGCAGATGCACCCGCGCGACGACGGATGCCTGTTTCCCGGAGCCCTCCGGCGTTTGAGTTGCAAGCCCGCTCTGGATTCTAAACCAACCGGTGCCCAGGGCACCTGCCCCGCAGGCAGCGCGCAAAAATCCTCTTCGTGACGGCCCAATGGTGTGTCTCACAGACCTCCTTTGCTAAATCCCGGCAAAAGGAAATGTAGAGCCCGCTCGGGGCCCCAGTTGGCGTGGAGAACTCGCCGCTACGACGTCAATACCCTCTCGACTGCTTACTTGACATTCGCGTGAGCGTCTACGTGAGTCTGTGTCACCACTTCCAACACGCCCACCAGGTCGCCCATGCTGTCGGAGACGGGCGCGAGAACCGAGATCCAGCCCGGCTTGTCGGTCACTGTGACGCGCTTGCCGGTTTCCAGCACGGTTTTCATTTGGGGGATCATGTCCTGATAAAGAGCGCCCCACGGCCAGAACTGGCTCATCTCATGCGTATTTCGGATCACGACGCGAATCTTGTCGGGGTGGCCCTTAATCGGCATCCACAAATTGACGTCAGCAGGAAATGGGGCAAGGTGCGAGAGCCTAAGCAACGTCTTCTTCACCGTGATAAAAGCTGCGTCATCAACATCGTAATTATCGCTCGCGAGCCACTGATCGCGCGCATCTACCTTGAACATGTACGTCAACGCCCGCTCGGTGACAATCCTCTGGCAGTCGTCCCCGTCCACCATCACGCTTCCCACGCGCGCAATCTCGTCGAGCTGTGCAGCCAAGTCAGGCGCGGGTGCAGGCGCCGCCTGAGCCGGTCTCACCGGCGGGCTCGAAGCAAGCATCAGCAAGCAGAGAAAGCTCATGGCACCTCCGAAATCAGTTGCATGACGTACGCGTGAACATTGGCCCAGGCATCGCTGCGGATGGCTGCGAGCATCTTAGCCGTCCGGCCGGTTGCCTCGTCAATGCCCGTCCCCATCCATTCCGACGACGGAAGGTCGGCCATCGGTGGGCGCGGATTCCACCAGTCTTCGGGTTTCGAATTGTTGTAGCGTTGTGCGGCTTCAGCCTTCAATGAGACGAGAGGATGGCGGTTCTTTAGACTGTCGAGCAAAGCAAGGTCCTGGAGGCAATTGCGCTGAATCTTCAGCCGGATACTTGGCATCGGCTCTTCCAGCCCAAACCGATCGCCCGGATAAACCAGCGTGGTGCTGCCGTCCTCAAGGTGAAACCAGGGATCTTGGCCCGGATCCACAGTCTGCCAGTGTTCAAAGCCATCCACACCCCAAATCCATGCCTGAAAGGGAAACTTGGAGATCGATGCACTCGGTTCGTTGACGCCTGGTGGGCCGGAGTAGTACCAGACCAAGTCGCCTCGCTCGCGGAGCATCCGAGGAGCGTCTTTATACCAGCTCAAGATTCCCCCGCTCGAGATCCACATTCTGACCATACCTTGGAGCTCGCGGAACTGCTCCTCCATGTCCCAACTGACATCGGCGCGAAATACAAACTTCACTGGAGTGTCGGGCGGCAACGCCTTCTTCAACAGCCGGGCGTACTCCATAAAGTATCGATTGTCTTTCGGGAAACGCACCTCGTCGCCGTCCCAGGGAAAACCCATGTAGCGTTTCTTGTGATTGAAGAACATTTCGAACCGGGTTTGGGTCCATTGCTTCTCGCGAAAGTGGCGTTCCATTTCGGAGACGACATTCAGAAACTCCGCTTCGTAGCCCGGTTCGCCCCAGTTGACGAATGACGCTGGCCACTCGGGATTGATGGGCAGATAGACGAAGGGGATGGGCCGCGTGCCCCGGCGCGTTCTCTTAAAAGCAGAGCCGTCGAAAAGCGAACCATAGTGCCGGTCGTAAAGGTCCCAATTGGCGATGTGCCGGCTCCTCCCGGCGCCCACAAGGGCCGGCGCGAACTCGGGTCCCACTTTTCCCCCGTGTCCGTAGCCGAGCTGGTGAAAGTCGCCGCGATGCTCGTAGAAGATGCGATGGTAAGCCTGGATGAGCCGAAAGAACGCGTCAGTCGAGTAGAAGTCTGGACAGTTTTGGGCAAGGTTCGGGTACTGCTCCCCCAGCCAGCTACTGCCGTATGAGTTGTGATCCATGGTTACGACGTCTTGCTCCGGCACGATGGCCGGAATAACTACCAGCTCGATGGGCAGAGTTGCCCGGTGACGACCGGCTCTCAAGACCGCGCGGCCGCGATAGACGCGCGGAGCCGCGGTAGGCGGAATCCAGAAGTCGATCCAGAAAGACTGAGCCTTCTGACCGCGGATGCGATTGTCGGGTTCTGGGAGGCGGGAGCTGTAAGGAAGCTCGGTGGGAATGAGAGCGTCCGGATAATAGCTCTTCGCGCTTTCGAGATAATGAAACCACTCCCGGTAGACGTCGGTCTGAATCCCGCTATTTCCCGCAGCGAGGCTGAGCTGGAGCGTATAACCCTCGACGCCGCTCAGCTCAGAGACAAGGTGGAAGGAAACGTACCCGCCACGCGCGCCTTGGAGTGATACTGATCGCTGTCCTTGATGGAGCGCCGCTTGAATTGCATTATCCGCGCGGTCTGCCTGGACAATCTGTCCGAACGGATCAACGCGCAAAAACTCGGGATAGGCCCTAAGATTCACCGCCTCACCGCGAAGGCCGGAGGCTGCCAGAAGGCACAGCCCCAAGCATCGGATTATGACAAAACGCGTTTGGTTTGTTATTTCACCCAACATAGTTCGCCGGTGGTGTACCGTGTTGGCCGACGGGTCGCCCATTATACCGCCCGCGGTAGAAAGCCGCGGAGGCAACCAGAGTTTTTCTGCGAAAAGCGTCCAGACGAGGTAAACCAATGATACCCCGCTTCACGCGTCGTCACGTCTTGCAAGCACTGACCTCGCTTGGTGCGCTCAGTGCGTCGGGCGGTGCAAAGCCAACCTCTGCAGCCGGCAACGCTTCGGACCCGGCGCCTCTATCGAGTGGCCCTCTGCTTCCTGCGCAGGCCGGCGGCCTTCCCGCTGATCAAAGCAAGCGCTGGAAAGGCTCGGAGCTGGGGAACCTCTATCCCTTCATCAAAGAGGAACAGCAGCGCACTCGCCAGAGCCTGGCGTTCCTCAACCGCCGCCCGAAAGACCTTGAGGCTTGGAAGGCAGAGTGCCGCGAGAAGGTCTTCGCCGCGCTCGTTTACCGACCGGTGCCTTCGCAACCCGACGCGACGATCGTGGAGCGCGTGGATCGGGGGGACTACTTCCGCGAGCGGCTGACCTTTCACACCGCACCCAACGTGACCGTGCCCGCGTATCTCCTGGTGCCCAAGCGGGCGAAGCTCCCCGCCCCGGCGGTGATCGCGCTGCACGACCACGGCGGCATTTACTACTGGGGCAAGGAGAAGATCATCGAAACGGAGAAGGAACATCCTGTGCTCATCGCCTCTCGCCAGCGCCATTACGACGGCGTCAGTTATCCGGCTATGCTCGCTCGTCATGGTTACGTGGTCCTGACCATTGACATGTACTATTTCGGCGACCGCCGCCTGATCCTTGACGAAGACCTGGAACGGGGCATCAATGACCATTCCAAGGTGGAGTCGGAAGAAACGATCGGCCAAATCAACGACCGCAATGGCAAGGCGGAGCACGTGATTTACAAGAACATGATCGATGCAGGGATTACCTGGGCCGGCGTTCTCGCCTGGGACGACATCCGGAGTATCGACTACCTTGTGACACGACCTGAGGTTGACGCCCGTCGCATCGCCTGCACGGGCCTTTCCGTCGGCGGCTTCCGCACCAACTTCCTTGCCGGGCTCGACCCACGCATCAAGGCCTCGTGCGTGGCAGGCTGGATGACGTCGTTTCGCAGCCTGCTGCCGCGCTACGAGTCCTACACGGTGCCTGCGGGCTGGCCTTCGGGGCTGCTCGACGATCTCGACTATCCCGACGTGGGATCGCTGACCTTGCCCAATCCAATGATGGTCGTGCACGGTTGGCAGGACACTTTGTTTCCGCCCGAGGGCGTGCGCGCAGCGTTCAACGCTCTGGCAAAGTGCTACGACGCAATCGGCAAGCCCGAGCGCTTTCAGACTTTCACATTTGACGGACCGCACAAGTTTCCGCTTGAAGCCCAGCAGCGCATGATGGCGTGGTTTGACCGCTGGGTTTAGACTGGATTTCTCCTCCCGTACGGGTAGGGCGTGGCGTACACGCCGATCTTTCGCTCGATTGACTATTCTTTCAGAAAATCCACATAACCATGCGCACGCAGAAAACGAAAGTACCCCACGAAATCAAAATCCGTCGGCCCCAGTTCCATCTGTGTGAGGCGAATGACCTCTGCAAGGTTGCGATTCCCGTCACACCAGTAGAGGGCGGCTGTGGGCACTCCCGCCCATGCGCCTGACGGATAGCCCTGCCATTGATCGGGCGGAAGGTCATCCAAGGGCACGGTTCCGAAACGCTTGCGGCGGACCACGATCTTTGAAGCCTCGGCGGCTTGAGCGACATGGGCCTCGACTGGCTTCACCGGAGAGCTGAGTCCCACTTCCGTCGTTCTGCGTTGAACGGCACGGCGTACCCTTTCTTCCTGCTCGTCGCCAAAGTGACGCAGGTCCTGGACCAGCGGTGCCAGCGACTTGGTGGTTGCCTCACGCTTTTCTTCCGGCACCAGGCGCTGCACCGAAAGGACTGCCTGAGATTCCCGATCAACACTGTAGGTGAGGTGGTCGAGAGCGTCACTCAACAAACGGCCCAAGCTCTCGGCATCCATCCCAGTCGAAATGTGATCCAGGAAAGGTGCTGTCGTCTGAAGGATCTGCGCGTAGCCGCGCGTCTGGCTCAACTCTGCGAGCCAGAGTGCCTCCGGTTCCGACGCGTTTGCCAGAAAATAGAGATAGGAGGCATTGACCGCAGTAACATCCCGAAGAGACCGTGGATCCACGCGGTCGGGAGTGTCTTCGCTACTGTGGTGAGTGTGCACACCGCTTCCGCTATAAGGCCATACGGTAGGGACGTTGACGGTCGGCTCCGCGAGATAGGTGTCCGTGCCGCTCATGAACGGGTGTGAGTGCCACGGGCGGCCAACCTTCGAGAAATATTCCTCGGCCACTTTCAAGACGAATGCGTCCGTATACGACTTCGCGACATGAGGATTCATGTAGAACGTGTATTCTGTGCCCGCCAGACTGTACAAGGCGGCAGGAGTATCCATACACAAAGCAGTGATCGTCCGGCGAATGCGGTCAGGATGCGTCGCGACGTAGTGCATCGAGCCGTACATCTCCCCCATGATCAAGATCCGGATGCTGCGCCTGGGTGGGGACAATTTGCCATCGGCGATCAGGCGGCGGAGCGTGGCCAAGGACTCGAGCATCGCCGCGACACCCGTCGCATTATCCTCCGCTCCTTGCTCAAATGCGTGGCCGAGTGTCAGCACTTCCTCGGGGCTCGTTCCCGGGATAACGCCCGTTACGTAGGGATAGACGCCGGCGTAATAGCGACTATCAACGGTGGCCTTCAAACGCACCTTTCCATGCTCAGCCAGGAGCTGGCGGAGAAGCGCGGCCTGGCGCGGGGAGATGGAAAACGATATCAGTGGGGTGCTGCCCTTGGTGAAGGCCCAACCGTTGTCTCCCCAAGCGTTGATCCACTGGCGGCCATCGTGCAGGTCGGAGTTTTCCGTAAACGCATTGATGGCGCCAACTGCTCCCGCTTTCACCAAAGCCCACTTGAAATTCGCCGGATTGTTGTTGGTAAGTGCGAACTTTCCCTTCAGCGGCATTTTCGCGATGGCCGCCGCATCTTCTCCGTGGACCTCCACCACCTCGGCCGTAATCCCTTCGGGCGGCGTAGGGCCGCTCCACATGCCCAACGAGGTGGGAATCTTTTCGTAATCTGCAAGAATACGGTCCGCCAACCGCACCGTCGGGTCGAGAATTTCCAGCCGAGCGGACTTCGCGTCCCACGCCATGGGCTCGGTCCAAAAACCAACCTGGCTGACCCCGTCCGCCGGGGCACCCAGGAGCTCGACATCCTTGAGGCCGATCTCGCCCATCGTCCGATGCAAAAATTCTGCGGTCTCTTGAAATTTCGGGAAGGTAAACCATCGATCCGTGGCATAAACATGCCGCATGAAATCCATAGCTTGATCGGGTTGAACTTCAGAACGGATCGCCTCGACAAGGCGCTCCAAGTTTACAGAAGGATTCGCTGCAATGGCGGGTACAGCCACCCACGCGATGAGAAATAAGACAGCTCGTTTTTTCGAGAGCCAGAACACGAATACCAAGCTCGCAGACGCGATCTCCGATTCTCAATTGGGTCGGATTCCGCCGAAGTTGCAATCTGCGGAATCATACCCTCGCCAGACAATCCGCTCAACCTCAGACCCGATATTTCCCGTTGGCCTTGACAGCGATATCCAGAAGAGAGAAGGTGTCGAGCCGGGCCAGGTCTGAGACGGTGCGAACCTGGAACGGTCCGCTGGATCGTTCTCCCGACCACTAAATCGATACACTCGTGCCGCCAGGAGGGCTCTCCGTGGTTCGACGATTAGCGCTAGCTTACATTACGGTTGGGGCGATGGCGGGACCCACATTTGCAGCGGAGCTGCCGGGCGTTTATTTTCGTCTGATGGAAGCAGGGGCCGCGCAAGTCGAACAAGTCTTGAGCGCCGACCCTAAAGCAGACCTGGCGAAGCTTGAAGCGCGGCCTGAGTGGCGGCATTTCCCCTACGCCATCCTGGCTCCCGCGGTTTTGTATGCAAAACGACATCCCGCGAACCCGCATTATCACGACCCCAAGAAGCTGGCTCTGGCCATCAAGATTGGCGATCTCCTGGCGAGCGAGGACGAAAATGGCGTCTATGAACCGCGCCTTGACAGCGACTGGGACACCTATATGTGGCTTGAAGCTTACCGCCTGCTCGATCACGAGCTGGGCGACGAGCGCAGAGCGAGTTGGCGGCGGCACATATTGAGGAACGCTGCGCTGGTGCACGATGATGCCGCCGAGCGAGTGGACTTCCCCTGGTACAACTCTCCCTACATTGGGACCTCTCCCAATCACTATGCGCAGTATGCGTCGTTATTATTTTTGGCCGGGCGCATGACAGGCAAGCAGGACTGGGTGGATCTGGGTGCGCGCATCCTGCACCGTTATGCAGCCGGGGAGCAGACACAGGACGGCTACTGGGGCGAGCACAGTCGCGCGGGCCCAACCACTGGGTACGATCACATTACGATGACGCAGATCGCCCTCTATTATGAGTATGACAAAGACCCGGCGGCTCTCCAGGCGCTGCGGCGGTCAACCGACTTCCACAAGAATTTCACTTATCTCGATGGCACACCAGTTGAACTCATCAACGACCGCAATCGCTATTGGGACGTCGACACCTGGGGTCAATTTGGCTTTTCGAATTTCCCCGACGGACGCCGCTATGCCGAGTTCCTGACAAGTTTCTTCCACGGAGACAACCTGCACATGGACTGGCTGGGGCGCCTGTCGCAGGACGCCCTTTACTATCACGAAGGACCGGCGCAGCCCATTCCTCAAGATCAGCCGAGGTACTCCTACCAGATGAGCATACCCGCGGGCATCCGCAAGACCGGACCCTGGCAAATATGTCTTGCGGGTATCATCAACACGCAGGCTGTAAATAATCAGTATTATCTCGACAGGCAAAGCAGCTTAAGTGTCTTCCACCAGAAGCTCGGATTAATCATCACGGGCGCGAACTCCAAACACCAGCCGGAGCTTGCCACGTTTTCAGAGAAACTCCAAGGACAGGTGTACCACATGCCGCTCAGCAGCCGCCTGCAGATGAGTGACGAGCGCGATCGGCTGTCGCTTGCTTATAACACCTTCTTCACCGACCTCTATGTGCCCGCTCCGTCGGACCATCAGATGACATTTCGCTTCGTGATCGCGGGCAAGGGCAATCCGGCCGAGGAGGCGCAACTGACACTGCAATTGTGCCTGAAGGCTGGTGAAGAGTTGGAGACCGAGGCAGGCAAAAAGATCTTGCTGGGAGCGGAACGCTTCGAGCTTGGACCCGACCAATTGGGAGGCTGGATTCGTCACCACGGCTGGACGTTGAAGATCGATCCAACAGCAAAGCTCGTTTGGCCGGTCTATCCTTACAACCCATACGCGGCCGCTCCCGAAAAAGAACTGGAGCACGCCGTGGGCACGCTGTCGGTGCCCCTGCACTTGAAATCGAGGCCGGGGCACTTCATTCGCCCGCATGAGCAGGAGATTGCCTTCACTCTCAGCGCGAACTGAGCGTAGGACAGAAGACCGGAGGTCAGGGTGGCGTTGGAATCGAGCGGGTCTTTTCTCAGATTGTTCTTAATGGCACTGGTCGCATTTTTGTGGTGCCTGTGCGCGGGAGCGCGCGGGGCGACGGTATCCTCGCTTTATGCGCGCGGGTACACGGTTCTTCCGGCGCCGCAAAAAGTCGAGCTCGGAGAGCACGATTTTCGTTTCGATCACGACTGGCGCTTGCAGTTGGGCCCCGGAATACCACGCAATGATATTGCGGTCGAAAGTTTGAATCGCGAGCTTCAATCAAGACATCATCTGATGCTCACTCGGTCGGAGGGGAGTTCTGCCCCAGCCGGCACCTTGCGACTCGCGGTCATTCCTCATTCCATCACCATCGGCAATGCAACCGATCGCGACAAGAGTGCCATCGCGGAACAGGCGTATAAGATAATTTTGGCTAGAGATGCCGTAAGCATCACTGCGAACACTTTGACGGGATTGTTCTACGGCGCGCAAACCTTCATTCAGTTGCTGAAACCTCAAACAGGAAACCTTTGGCTGCCGGAAGGCGAGATCGTGGATTGGCCCGACCTCGAACTGCGCGTCATCTATTGGGATGACGCGCATCACCTCGAGCATCTCGACGTGCTGAAGGGCGTGCTCCGCCAGGCGGCATTCTTCAAAATCAACGGGTTCGCCATCAAGCTGGAGGGGCACTTCCAGTATAAGAGCGCAGCTCCCATCGTCGAGCCATACGCGCTCACGCCCGCTGAACTGCAAGAGCTCACGGACGAGGCGCTGAGGTATCACATCCAGCTGATTCCGTACCTCGATGGACCTGCGCACGATGCGTTCATCTTGAAACACCACGAATATGCGGGGCTGCGCGAATATCCCGAAAGCAACTACGAGTTCTGTGCGACCAATCCCGAAACTTACAACCTTTTGTTCGGGATGTATCAGGACCTTCTGGATGCCAACCGGGGCAGCAAGTATTTCGTGCTCTCCACCGACGAACCCTATTACATCGGGCTGGCGAAAAACGCTCAGTGTAACGAAGCCGAACGCGCCCAACAGTTGGGCAGCGTCGGAAAACTGCTGGCGGAATTCTTGACCAAGACTGCGGGCTACCTGCACGAGCGCGGCCGCACCGTGATTTTCTGGGGCGAATATCCGTTGGTGCCTGGAGATATTTCTTCTCTCCCGTCTTACCTGGTGAACGGCGAACTCTATGGCCCCGAATTTGATCCTCTCTTCAAAGCGCGCGGCATTCGCCAGATGGTTTACACTTCCACGCAAGGCGTTGAGCCTCTCTTCCCACAATATTACGTGCTTCCTCCTTCTGGACTTCTCCACCCCAAACAAACGGGTTCAGGCAGAGTGCAGGAGATGTTCGAGAGCATTTCCCGGCCCGCGTTGGAAGCAGGGACGTCCGCGCAAGGCGCCCGGTTGGCGCGCGGCGGCGCCGACGTCATGGGAGTGTTTCTCGCCGGCTGGGCTGACGCGGGTCTGCATCCGGAGACTTTTTGGCTTGGATACGCGACCGGCCCCGCAGCCGGCTGGCGTCCAATCTCTCCGGGCCCGAATGAGTTGATGAATTGTTTCTACAGGCAGTTTTATGGGCCAAGTGCGACGGCCATGGGGCGCCTGTATCAGTTGATGAGCGAGCAAGCTCAGTTCTGGGAGGACAGTTGGGAGACAGTGGCCTCCGGAGCTCGAACTCCCATTTTCGGCAACTCGGACCGAGTGTTTGATCCGCCCCGGCCCGAGCACGATCAAACTTTGTCTCAGCTTCCATCGATTTCGCCAGCCTATCTGCGGCCAAGCCATGACTGGAGCTTGGAGAACACCAAACGCCTCGAACTGGCAGCGAAGTTTCTACCTGACAACGACGAGCTGCTCGATCTGCTACACACCAATTTGGAGCGAGTTGAATTCAACCGCTACAATCTTGAAGTTTTTCTCTCCATTGCGCACCTTTACCGCCAGAACTTGCAGATGATTCTAGACCTGAGCCGGATGAATGATCTCTTGAAGGCGGCCGCGGCGGCAGCGGGTAAGCCTGACGCCCCGGCGGCGGTCGGCGCCCTCGATGAGGCGCTTGATTTGGCCGAGTCCGTCCGCCAGCGACGCAACGCGGCTTTGCAGGATGCCACCGCGACCTGGTACAAAAGTTGGTTTCCCCGCGTGGCGGAAGCCAACGGTCGTCGCTATTTGGATAAGGTGGACGACGTAAAAGACCACTACCCGGTGCGGACAGTTGACATGAGCTATCTTATTTATCGAGAGCTTCTCTTTCCGCTCGGAGAATGGGCCGCCCAAGTTGAGACAGTGCGTAACAGCTATGCCCAGGCCCACCATCTCCCGGTCCGGGAGAGCATTCTGGATTGGAAGAAGACTGAGAATTAACAGAAGCTCTTGATAAGGAGGGCAGTTATGTTTCAAGACGCGCTGAACGGCAAAAGGCGTTGGCTCGCCATTACCCTGAGGCTTGGTTCAATTACTCCAGCTGCTAGCGGCGCTGGAGGCCACTGGAAAAAATCGAAATAGTTCAGGATACTTGGCGCGAGCACGACTCGGCCTATTGGAGTTGAACAATGGCCAGGGAGTAAGTCTTCAGGCGCGGGACGGTGAAATTAATGCCGCCATTTTTCGGCAAGTAGGACAACGAAAGCGTGTTGTCCTCATCCGGCGAAATCAAAGAAATCTTCATCGCCTTCTTCCCCCCAGGAATGCGCAGATCCACGGCGATATTTTGGACAGAGGGGCTTTTGGCCACGTCATAATTGAGCAAATGAATAATCAGTTCGTCTTTTTCCTTCTGCTCCACCAATTCCGTTATCACTGTCGGCGCCGCGGTCACCTGCAGTGAAAGGCGGCCGCCCGCGGCCCATCGAACTGCGTCGATCAATTCTCTCCAGTTCACCGGGAGCTTCCAATATTGGCTGGTCATGCGTTCTGTCGGGGGTTTCGGGATTGCAGGCTTGACCTGAGGAATGTAGACTACGCGGCCCTGCCCGACTTGCCTTCGAATCGCAGCGAGCTTCAGGATTTCTTCGGGCGCGTGCGCACCGCTCCAAGGCGGGGCATCAACCTTCAACAGATCCGCCAGACCAAAATTGCGCCGCCTCTGACGCCACTCCGTGTACAGGGTCGAATGCTCCGTGACCACGAGCCCTCCACCGCTCTTCACAAACTTCCGAATGAGATCGAGCTTTTCGTCATTCAAGCACTCTTGATCGGCCAAAACCAGCACCCGATATTTGCGAAGGTCTTTCAGGTTATCGTCAAAGATGATGTCAAAGGACACTCGCGCTTGAATCATTGCCTGCTCAAACAGCATCGTGCTGACGGCCGCGCGGTCGTTATTGAAACCCAGGCTCGCGAAGGAATGCAGCGACGCGACGTCCGCGACGTTTTCAATGTCCCGATAGTGTTCGAAGTTCCGGTGAAAAAATCGGATGTACCTACGCTGAACATCCGGCAGGTCGTAGCCCGCAAGCACTCCGCCGACGTCTCCCAGGCATTGGCGGCCAAAGGCCATCGCCTCGGCCATCTGGAGCGTGCTGCCGCCTTCGCCTCCCGTACCGACAAACAGCGTGTTATGCAGAATGTTCGTCATCTTGAACGTTCTGATCCGGCTCACCAGGATTCCGTCACGGGTAACTCCCGCCGGATCGCCTTCCTCTGTCCACACCGCGTCCAGGTGAGCGAGGAGTCGCGGATAGTCCACGCCCTGTTCCCAAACCGTGTTGCGCCCCGAAATCCCGGAATGAGGGTTCGTTTCGACTGCGACTTCGGGGTTCAACTCTCGAAGCAGGGTCTCCATTTCCGCGTAATAAGCACTCAACTGGACGCATCGAAAATCGGCCCATTCTTGAAACAACGGGTCAAGAATAAAACTCATCGGGCGGTCGTAACGCGGGGGCAGCACGTACCGGACGTCCGAGAAGCCAAGCCGTTTTTTCAAATCCTGGGGGCTGTATTTGTTTTTGAGGAAGTCGCGAAACTGCTCCGCCGCCAGCGGGTGCTGAAAGATCGCCGGCTCCGCCTGCATGCTAGTATTATCAAAGTGGATAAGGTCGGCCTTGAAATCCTCTTCGGCAATTCTCAGAACCCGTTTGATATAGTCCCGGTAGCCCGGATGCATGAAATACACCCGTTTGCGAAAGGGCTGGTCGTCATAAAACACCGGCCGGCCCAGGAAATCCGGGACGAACCATTCCTGGGCCTCGGGTTTCTCAGCGAAAAATGCTTCATAGGCGATGGTGCTCCCGACGTAAACCCCCAATCTCATTCCGTATTTCTTCACTAACGCCGCCAGCGCCCTGGCCTTTTGCATATGCTCGCGCTCTGCTTCCAGCCCGAATCCCTTGTAAAAGTGAACGATTACCACGGTGACCCCTAGATCTTTGAGTTTCCTGATTGCCTCTTCCGTATGCTCTTTTTCGTAGTCCTCTTCCTGCCAGGTTGGATTTCCACCCACCCGTCGCCGGAAAATGGGCATGCTGTCGTGGTTTGAAACCAAAATAATCGGAGTCTCGCGCAGCCACGCCGGCCGGTTCTTTGGCGAACCTGACCCCTGCTCAGACGCCTCGGGCGCGAGATGTGGGTGTACGCTCAGCGCCACAATGGTCAAAAGGGCGCCACATGCACTCAACCGCTTCAAGTAAACCGCGACGCGGCGTTTCATCGGGGCTCCTGGTAAACGTCTTTGAAACCCTCATCGGGTTTTCGAGTCGTGATATGAATCGCCGTCTGCGCTCCGAGCGCTTTGAATGCTTCGAGGGAGCGGACATACTGCTTTCCCGCGTCTTCGGGCTCAACAAGCTTCCCCACGGGATCGACTGTGTCCACAATCCAAACCGGCCGGGGCGCGATCGCAGCCACGAGATCTGCGAGGTCGTAGACCCTCAAGGCTCCGGGAACGAGGCTCTCGTAAATATTGCGGTGAATTCTATGCGTCACCACCGATTCGTAGGAATCAAGCATGCCGTCGAGGGCCAGCTCTTTGATACGGTTGTCGAGAACGGCTTCGTGGAGCAGGGTCAAGGCGCCAGGGCCCACGCCGAATCCGTAGATTCTCGCCGCATCGACTTCCGGACGCGAATCCAGCAAGTCGACGCCACGAGAGATGTCCTCAGCGCGCATCCCCACTAAGGTCCTGCCGACAAGAAAGGCGCGCATCGCGCTATCGTACTGGCCGAAGCGTCGATACGTTTCGTTGGATTCATCCGGATTTTGCTGCGGGCGCGTTTCCCCGCAACCCCTCAAGTCAATCGCGAAAACGATGAAGCCGCGCTTCACGAGCTGTTCGATGGTGCCATCGGAGGCACCCGCGGATTTTCCCTTGTCGTTCACATATACGACCGCCGGCTTTCTGGCTTCACTCGTCCGCGGGACGAACAGCGCGGCAGGGACGATGATGCCCGGCTCGCTTTCGTAAATCAGTTTTTCAATCACATAACCATCGCCTTCTATTCGCCCGAACGGCTTGACGTTCAACGCGGTCGTTCCCGGCCCAAAGGCGATCAATCGACGGACTTCGCGTTGCATTTCGGTTCGGTTCGCAGCGACGGCCGTGGTATTTGTCAGCGGGACGAGTCTCGGCCTCTTCTGTCCGACCCTCTTTATGTTCAGAGAAAAAACGGTTTCGCCCCCCAGGGAGCTCGCCACCTGACCGGACGGCGTGCAGCGCAGGTCCTCTGCGGCATCCACCTTCACCTCCTGCTCCGGCGATGGGTCCTCGCTCCCCTTCAGCCAGCGGCTCAGCCAATCATAGGCTGCCAGCCGGCGTGTCATGCTATAGCCATGGGTGTTATCCGCTTCAAATAATATTAACTTTTCTGGTGCTCCCAAGAGGGAGTATAGATGACTAGTTTCCGCGTAGGTCTCGCGCGCGCCCGAAATGGAGAAGAAGTCGCGAA
>WNEY01001058.1_pt1 | contig 18767 bp, 15 predicted proteins | sample 5400531 | NCBI WGS metagenome assembly WNEY01 (sample SAMN13153338, study PRJNA577476) | soil metagenome | isolation source: 200 cm saprolite under Douglas fir tree site 1 | place: USA:California | collected 2015-04-18
CCCGCCGTGGCGGCCAGCGTGGTCAAGGCAGAGCCGAATCGCTCGCGCCGACGCAACAAATCGATGCAGTAGTTCCGAGTGACCGTCGTTAGCCAGGCACGAGCTTGTGGGCTATCGGGAGCCTCGGTCAGTGAGGCGGCGGCGCGCAAGAAGACCTCCTGCGTCGCGTCGGCCGCATCTTCACGACTCCCCAGCAGGCGCCGGCACTGGTTGAAGACGGCGGCCGAGTTTGCCTGGTAGAGCTTCGCGAGCCATCGACGCCGGGCATCGGTGAGGTTGACAGCCACCGGCGGGTTGCTTGCTAAGGCCTAAAGGCGAATAGTGCGGTTTCCAGGTCCCCTCTCCTATGGCCACGATAGGTCTCCCTGAATGCCTTGTCAACTTCGCCGCGGGCGTTCGTTTGATTCAGTAGATGGCAGAAGCGCGACAACTCAAGGCCGGCCGATGGCGCATCTACGTCGGACCCGACGGCACTCTCGTTCGGGATCCGGCAACGGGGTCGATTGCCACCTTCCACAGCCTGGCGTCCGCTCGCCGTTGGTGGGCCCGACTTCATCCAGACGAGGCGCCGCTTCCCGAGGCAAAGAAATGCGCCCGTTGTGGCGGCTACTTCGGCCGCGCCGCCGAGGCCACGCTTTCTGCCGGTCACCTCTACCACGTGGCGCACCAACCGGCGGTCGATTTGCGCATTCGCGCCTAAGACGAGGGACAGCTACTTCGGGATAGCGTTCATGACTAAAACGCGGACGTAACCCCCGGTGGCTAGAAAAACCGACCCACTTTGGGAGTGTGACCCCGAGCGCGCTTAGCGGGTTACATCAGGTCGTCAGGAAATGGATCCGGTTCGCTCCAGGCAAAGACGGCGCGCTCGCCAACGGCTTCGGTCTGGTCGGGATTCCGGCAAACCACATTCGATGGGACGAGTTCAGCCTTCGCTAGGCGGATACTGAGAATGACATGAATGAGAACCTGAGCCTTGGCCGCATCGCGGGAATCCATGTGGGGCTCAACTGGAGCCTGCTCGTCATTGGCGCCCTGATCGCCTGGAGCCTCGCAACCGGGATCCTGCCATCGGCCGCGCCCGGGCAGACCTCCGGCGCGTACTGGACCGCCGGTGTGGTGTCCGCCTTCGTGTACCTGGCCTCCTTGCTCGCCCACGAGCTCGCTCACTCCATCGTGGCGATGCGACGCGGCGTCCGAGTCGAAGGCATCACGCTCTGGCTGTTTGGCGGCGTGTCACGGTTCAGCAGCGAGAGCAGCTCGCCCGGTGCGCAAGCGCTGATCACCTTCGTGGGCCCCCTCACAAGTCTGCTGCTGGGCGCAGTGTTTCTCCTGGCGTCGGTCGCAGCTGGCGGCGGCGCCCACCCGGGCCTGGTACCCGCCACCCTGGCGTGGCTGGGCTACATCAACATCCTGCTCGGGGTGTTCAACCTGCTCCCCGCCTTCCCGCTTGACGGAGGCCGGATCTTGCAATCGCTGATCTGGCTGCGCACCGGTAATCGGCTGCGGGCCACGAACATCGCTGCCCGTATTGGCATGGCCTTCGCGTTCCTCTTGATTGCCTACGGTCTGGTCACGGTCTTTGTGGCGGGCAGCCTGTTTGGTGGGATCTGGTCGGTCTTCCTGGGATGGTTTCTCCTGAGCGCCGCTCGGGCCGAACAGACCGGCGCCCTGATGCGCCAGGCGCTCTCCGGAATCAGCGTCGCCGAGGTGATGACGCCCAATCCCGTCGAAGCTCCCGACGACATCAGCGTCGAAGAGGCGCTGCACGGCTACGTTCTGGCCTCTCGGCACTCGACCTTTCCAACCCATGACGGCAGCGGCCGGCTGAGCGGGCTCTTGACGCTTGCGGCCCTGAAGAACGTCGCGCCCAACGCTCGTCCGACGACCCTGATCAAGGAGATCACCTGCCCGCTTGACAAGGTGTCCACCATCCGGCCGGCAGACCCCGCCGCCAACCTGCTCAATGTCTCGGACGGCTGCAGCGAGGGTCGAACGCTGGTCGTCGAGAACGGCCGGCTGGTAGGAATCGTCTCCCCCAGCGACATCAGCCGGCTTCTGCAGAGGTCGTTGGCGGGTCGCTCTCAGGCGGTAACTCGCAGCGCGTAAAGGTCAATCTCGATGGCGATGGTCTGAGGGACGAATGTTGTGGTTGAGATGGAAGACGTTTTCCGGGTCGAATTTGTCTTTGAGGGCGGTCAGGCGCGCGAGCTTATCCGGCGGATAGGCGCGACGCACCCCTTCGGCGCCTTCGTCGCTGAGCGTGTTGACGTACTGCCCGCGGGCAAACGGATCGAGAGCGGCGGCGGTACGCCGCGCGAGTGCGATTCGCCGGTCGTCTTCGCCCGTGTCCGACCACCGGCTCGAGGCCACGTACTCGAAAGCGGTGTCTCGGAAGGAGAATGCGGTGTCCTGATCGGGCACGTCCGCGATCGCGCCACCATATGCCTGCAGGCCGATATTTGGGAGACCTCCCGCCGATGGTTCGGTGCGGCTCCTCAGCAGTGACTCGATAGCCTCGTCGGATAGCTCGCGGAGATAATGGCCCTTCCAATATCGACGCATCGCGTGTCCCTGTGGGGTGTCATCGATGCGTTGAAGATCGACATAGGACAGCTCGACGACGCGCTCCGTTAGAGGCCGGCCCAGCGGCTTCAGGCTTGGGAGTTTCCGGCTATCCGCTGGAGGGCCGACCCAGATGAACCCGACCGTGACGACGTCCTGGTCGCCCGGCAGGCCGGCGGTGAAGGTGGCTTGCCGGGGCGCCTGTGCGCCCAGATCACGCCAGGCGCGAAGCACTGAGCCAGCAGCTTCGAGGGGAAAGGAAAGCTCGGTCAGCAGCGCCAACGTTCCGACCTCATGCAGCCGGAACTCGAATTCGGTGACGACGCCGAAGTTGCCGCCGCCGCCGCGCAGTCCCCAATAGAGATCGGCGTTCTCCGTCTGGCTCGCGTTGACGACGTCGCCATCCGCCGTCACCATCTCGAACGACACGACGTTGTCGCAGGATAGCCCGTGTTGCCGGGCCAGCCAGCCCATGCCGCCGCCGAGGGTGAGGCCACCGACTCCCGTGTGTGAAACGTTCCCGGCCGTTGTTGCCAACCCATGCTGCTGGGTCGCTTGGTCCATCGCTCCCAGCAGTGCGCCGCCCTGCACCCACGCGCGCTTCTGAATCGGGTCGACACGCACTGCACCCATCGGCGTGAGATCGATCATCAGTCCGTCATCGGGGATCCCCACGCCGACCACGCTGTGTCCGCCGCAACGCACGCCGGTCTCGAGGTTGAGATCGCGGGCCGCCCGCACAGCGGCCCGTACGTCCGCCACGTTGCGGCAGCGAACGATTAGGCGTGGCCGCCGGTCGACCATCGCGTTCCATACCGCGCGCGCCGCGTCATAGCCAGGATCTCCCGGTACGAGCACGTCGCCATCGAGGGTCTTTGCCAGACGTTCTCGGATCATTGCCTTCTGTCCCGCCGCTAGCTCCGAGTTGCTGGTTCGCTTGAACTTGTCAGCTCAAACGAGCCCAGCTTTATCTCCCCGCCACGCGCATAGGAGCTCGCGACAACCCCACTTGGCGAGATTCTGCTTTCTGTCAGCGTGAACCCAGCCGGCATCGTCCCCTCAGCAAATAGGCGCTTCCCTGAGCCAACGGCAACCGGGAAGGTCTTGAGCCAGAACTCGTCGACCAGGTCGTTCCTCAGCAACGTCTGAATCAGGTTGCCGCTGCCATGCACCTGGATCTCCGGGCCATCCTCTCCCTTCAGTTGCTTGATCTGCTCGGCGACATCGCCGTTGATTGGGATCGTAATTTTCCAATCAAGGTTGACGGGCCGATGCGAGACAACGTATTTACTCGCACGATTGATCACACGCGCAGCAGGGTCGTCATCGCTAAGACGCGGCCAATGGGCCGCGAAGATGTCGTACGTCTTCCTCCCGAGGAGGAGATCGAACGGGTGACCCATCTGCTCACCCATGATTTTTCCGAGGAAGTCGTCGAAGTACCCGACTGACCATCCACCGTATTTGAAGCCGCCGCTATCGTCTTCTCCCGGTCCGCCCGGAGCCTGCATAACCCCATCGAGCGTGACGAACGACAAAACGATGAGTTTTCTCATGTCCCGCCCGAGCCTCCTTACTGCTGATGCTTCTCCAGACTATGGCACGGCCGAAAACTCATCGGTTACGCCTGTTACAAAAGGCGCGAAGGAGCCGAACGGTCTACGTCGTTATTGATGTAGAGATGCTCGACACTCAGGCTGAACAATCAGGCTGGTTCGATTGGCTGCAGCAAGATAAGCAATTTGTCCCGGAGGGGGCGGAAGAGCTTGTCGTGACCTCGCTCCTCGTCTTGCAGCTGAACGGACGGTTTCTCTACCTCAAGGGGACGACGGACCTGGCCGAGTTCGATGCTGGCGAGAGACGAATTCTGGGGGCGCTGACTCGGCAAGGGGACACGGTGTTTGTCGCGGTCGCGCCCGATCCCGGGCAGGTCCGTCTCTGCTACCGCATGCCCGACCTGGACAATGCCGTTGCCTTCGATGCCGACGGCCTTCGTGGCCTTATCCGGCAGTGGTTCGCATGGGCGAGTGCCACAGACCTCGTCTGATCGCGGCCGATTAGTGCCCGAAGGTCACGACGTCCGAAAAGATCTCCGACTTGAACTGGTTATTCACCAACACCCCGCTTCCCCAGCTCAACACCACCTGATTCGCCGACAAGGTCGAGATGCCGAAGGTGTCGCCGGGCCAGGTCGAGACGTCTCCGTAGATCGAACCTGATGCCCGGATGGGCGCTGATGTGAGCCAGCCCTTGGTGATCGAGTAGGGCCGCAGGTACATTGCGTAGCCGACCTGCGTGGCCGGGTTCGACGGCGTGTAGTCAGAGAGCCAGCCGACGTAGACCGTGCTGGGCGCTCCGGCAGCCACTTCCATGATGTGGACACCGTTGTCTCGATCTGAGGTCACCTGCACCAGGGGCGACCAGGTCTGGCCGTGATTGGTCGAGAAGGACAGCCAGCCCGTATCCTGGAGGGTGACCGCATCCTGCGTGTCCCAGGTGGCATAGAGGTTGCCGCTAGCGTCGACCGCGAGCGAGCCGTCGATCCACCATTCAGAGAGCGACATGGTCAGGCTTGAGTCCTGCGGTCCGACGCGGACCGGCGCGGCCCAGTGCAGGCCATCGAAGGACGACGTGTAATACGTATAGGCGGGACTCATCGCAAAGGTCGTGGTATCGGTGATGGTGTACCCCTGGTAGAGCAGATCGATCCGGCCGCTGGGCTCGACAAAGATGGGAGCACTGTCGCCACCGCTGGCTGGAAATGTTCCGGGTTGGATCGGAACGGGATCTCCCCAGGTCTTTCCGCCGTCCATCGATTTCTGGACGGCGACATTGAGGTCGCCGGTTTGGAAGGCGCAGCTGCCGGTTGCGGCGCAGATGAAGGTGACGGAGGTGCGCTCCGGACCATAGTCGTAGGTTAGGTAGAGGATGTTGGCATGGTTCGGATCCACTGCCAAAAATTCGCGGTCTCCCCAGTTCTTGTGGACAGGCGGGTTGAGGAAGGCGACCTGGTCGAAACTCGCGCCATTGTCGTGGGAGGCGGCCACCACCGGGTACCAGTTGGCATTCTTGGCGATCATGAAGGCTGCGTAAACGGCGCCGTCGGGCCCGACGGTGACGGCCGGGTCCCAGGCATTCACGTTCGAGCCGATCGAGCCCTCCACGGAAATAGGCGTCTGGAAGGTCTTCCCGCCGTCTATGGACCTGGCGAACGCGATCCCCTTGCACCCCATCCAGGACTCGTACACGTAGCCGATTCGCGGGTCGACCGCCTGCAGGACTTCCGCGTTCTGGCCGGCGCAGGGGCTGACCGTCGTGATCCCACTGATGCTGTAGCTGAGGCCGGCGGCCGAAGCGGCTGTGGAGGTGAGCAGGGGGGAGACTGCGGTGGCCAATCCCACAAGTGCGCTGACGATCCTCCAGCCCTTCACAGCGTCCCTCCTCCCCTAATGCCCGGCGCTGGGCGGCGCCGGCGCGGCACTCCCATTGTCCGGGGCAAGCTACCGACTGTCAACAAGCCGGCCGCGACGTAGCCGACCAGGATGGGGAAATCAGCGCGGAACCCCGTCCCTTTATGGATTCGACGATGCCATCCAGCCCGCGATCTGTGCCCGTGAGTTGAACCCCAGCTTGTTCAGGATGTTGCCGACGTGAGTGGCGACTGTACGTTCGGAAATGAACAGGCGGGCTGCGATCCGCTTGTTGCTCAGGCCTTCGGCAACTAACCGCGCGACCTCCAGCTCGCGCTTCGCGAGGAGCCCACCGGCGCCGGCATCAGAAACAGCGATCCCGACCTGATCGGATTCGCCAAGCGCGAGGCGAAGTGCCGCGTCTCGGCTCAAGCGATTGCCGGTCTTGAATTCGGCCTCGAACGTCGACAACCCCAGCGCTCCGATCGCTGACTCCTTGGCCCGGGCCAACAATGGAACCGACGGTCCCATGATGTCCGCGCCGGTCTGCGTCCCCACGGCTTCTGCTGCCCCGAGCAGCTGTGCCGCGGCTCGCGCCTGGCCAGTGTTGGCCGCATACCAGGCCGCAGCCGCAAGTCCGTAAGACTGGGCCAGCCGGTTATCGACGTGCCGGGCGACCCTCAATGCTTCGAGGAATTGTGAATTGCCCGTATGAAGATCGCCGGACAGCATTCCGACCATGCCGAGGTTGCGAAGCATCGCTTCAAGTTGGTACAGGTCACCGGCTTCTCGGCTGAGGCGCACGCCCTCCAGAGACGCAGCCTTTGCGGTTTCCAGGTCCCCCTGGAAGAACGCGTGAATGGCTCGAGACTGCACCAACTCGATCGTCGCGGGGAAATCATCCAGACCCGGGGTGATCGCGTCGGCCTCATCGAGGTAACGCCTCGCCGCAACGGGATCGCCGGCCACGTTCTCGGCGGTCGCCGCCATCGATAGCGACTCGGACAATAGCGCCGGCTGCCCCATCTCTCGAGCGGTCGCAATCGCTCGCACGAACCATGGCCTGGCGGCCGTGGGATCGGCCTGCAGCAGGCTCAACCAGCCACGAAGGTAATAGGCCCGCACCAACGTAAGCGGAGACGCTTCGCTGCCGGACCCGAGGAGCTGGTCGAGCCAGCGCAGGCTCTCCGTGGTCCCATGCGTGATCCAGTAGTACTTCATCGAGGCGGCGATATCGAGCCCACGGGCAAAATCGCCGCGCACTAGGCATTGCTGAAGAACCGCACGGATGTTGTCGATTTCCAGCTCGGCCCACGTGAGCCACTCGACGAGCCGGTAGCGAGCTTGCTCCGCAGATCGCAAACACGTCGCCCGGTAGTGCTCGAGGCATCGTTCCTCCAGCAGATCCTCCTCGCCAGCTTCTCGTAGCTTGAGGTTCGTGTACTCGCGCATGGTCTCGTGCAGTCGATGGCAGGCAAGGCCCCTGACGTCCTCTTTGGTTACCAGTGATTTATCGACCAGCGATGACAGGACGTCCAACGCCGCGGGGGCGGGCACCTCGTTGGACGTACAAACCGACTCGACATCCTCTAGCGTGAAGCGACCGGCGAACACGCAAAGCCGCCGCAACAGAGTCTGCTCGGCTGGCGTCAACAGGTCGTAACTCCAGTCGATGGTCGTTCGGAGCGTTTGATGACGCGGCAGCGCCGCACGGCCTCCGCCGGTGAGCAGCGCGAATCGGTCCGTCAAGCGATCGAGGATCTGCTCCACACTGAGGACGCGGGTTCTGACCGCCGCGAGCTCGATCGCCAGCGGCAAACCGTCGAGCCGGCGGCACAGCGCGACGACCACCGCCTGGTTCGAGCCGGTGAGCTCGAACGTGCCCGAGGCCGCTCCCGCCCGCTCACTGAACAGCAGGACGGCTTCGTTCTGTCGCAGCTGAGCGAGCGGTTCCGTTCCTTCACCTGCGGGCACCTGGAGCGGCGGTATCGGGATGACGTGCTCGCCAGGCACCTGGAGCGGCTCTCGAGTCGTCGTGATCACCCTCAGGCTGGGCGCCCCGCGAAGGACTTCGGCGACAAGTGGCGCGACCGCTTTGAGGAGGTGTTCACAGTTGTCGAACACCAGCAGCAGCTGCCTGTTCTGCAAGTCGGAGAGGAGGATCTGCAGTGGCTTCATTCCGGCCTGGTCTCTGAGGTCGAGGGCTGCCAGCACGGCGTTGGTTACGAGAGCCCCATCGCGAACCTCGGCGAGCTCGACCAACCAGGCGCCGTCCGCGAATCCGCGACCGAGGTCGGCTGCAATCCGCAGTGCGAGTCGGGTCTTCCCGACACCCCCTGGCCCCACGAGGCTAACGAGGCGGGCCGTCGTGAGCTTCTTTCTGATCTCGCCAAGCTCCCGGCGGCGGCCAACGAAGCTCGTCGCCTCCGCGGGCAGATTGCCCAACCGTTGCCTAGGCCTGGCCATGACTACGCATCGACTCAGTAATCCTGACGATTCGCACGGCGGGCTGCGGCCTCAGGCTGACAAGTATGGCCGAGGAGCTACCGACCCAGCGAGTCGAGGTGACATTTGTCGGCCCGCCTCCGTCACGACAAATCGCTCAGGCGTTAGGGGTCACCGAGGTGGAGGTCGACGGCCGCCGGCTGCGCTGCCTTGTTTGTGGCAGCTTTCAGCCATTTCTCGAAGCATTGCACGGTTACGAGGTCGTCAGCCTGATTTCCACGCCCGCGCGTGGAGGTGGTTGATCGCGGCGGGGTGAGGCCGCACCAGTGGTGAGTATCAGTTCGTGGTCATCGTGTCGATGACCTGTTCAAACCAAGGAGCTTCAGATGACTTCACTTAGAAAGACCTCGCTTGTCGCCGGCGCGCTCTACCTGCTCACCTTCGTCTCGATCCCGACCCTCTTTCTCTACGTTCCAGTGCACGCTTCGAAGTACATCGTCGGCGCTGGCCCGGATACCGGCGTCTTCTTCGGCGCTCTCCTGGAGATAATCGTGGCTCTGGCCGGCATCGGTACCGCCGTCGCGCTGTACCCGGTGGTCAAGAGGCAGAACGAAGGGGTCGCGCTGGGATTCGTCGGCTCCCGAGTCCTGGAAGCCGGCACCATCTTCGCTGGCGTCGCGTTCCTCCTGTCGGTCGTGACCTTGCGCCAGGCCGGAGCCGGAGCAGATGCGTTGGCCACCGGCCACGCACTGGTCGCCATGTATGACCGGATGTTCCTCATCGGACAGAGCTTCATTCCGGCCGTGAACGCGCTGTTGCTCGGTTCCCTGCTGTACCAATCGCGCCTGGTGCCTCGAGTCCTTCCCCTGATCGGATTCATCGGAGCGGCCCTGCTCGTCGCTGGCGACATCGCCGTGCTGTTCGGTCTCATCGGGCAGCATGCCCCCTCGACAGCGCTGGCCGCACTTCCGATCGCGCTATGGGAGTTTTCGCTGGGCGTCTGGCTGGTCGTCAAAGGCTTCAAGCCCTCTGCCATCACCGCCCTTTACAACCGACCTGCCGGCGTGGACAACGGTTCCCTGGCCCCGGTGGCGGCTGTTCGGTAGAGTTTCCCGCCTCGACCTGTAAGAGCTCGGAGCCCGGCTTTGGCCGGGCTTCGACGCGCCCGGCCAACCTTCGCGAGAATGTCTGAAGACTTGGCCGACGGTCAGCTGCTATTCGAGAAACGCGAGAGTGGCCGCGGCGAATAGTGGCGAGCTGAAGATGTTGTAGTGGGTTAGGCCCGACAGGATCGCGAGCGCGTGCCCGCCCTTCGGCCGCCCTTCGCCCGTCCAGCCGCCGTCCCGGAGGCCGCCACCGAGCAGTTTGAACACTTCGACGTAGTGGCTCGGCGGCGCCATGTCGGCATCCGCAGCGACGATGAGCGTCGGCACCTGAAGACCGCGGACCTCTTCAGTGAAGTCGAAGTCCTTCGACATCGATTCCCCGATCTTGGTCAGTAACCGAGGGAAGTCCTCGGGGCGTGGCGCGACCCGTTGGTAGAGCTGGTACATCGGCGTGTCTTTCATGAACTCGATGGCGGCCGCGTTCACCTGGCTCTGCTGCGCCCGCATCTCCGGATAGATCGCGTCGGGCCGGATGTTTGCTGAGACGACCACCAGCCGACGGACCTTCGCCGGGTACTTTGCCGCCGTCTGCAGCGCAACACCACCACCGAGCGAGTAACCGACAAGGTCTGGCTTGGCCAGTCCCAGGTGCTCGATCAGTGCCGCGATGTCGCCGGCCATCAGCCGGACTTCGATCGGTCGATCGATGTCGGCAGTACGGCCATGTCCTTGCAGATCGACGGTGACGACCTGGTGGCGCTCCGTAAACAGTGGAAGAACAGGCCCGAACATCTCGCCCGACCCAAGCCCACCATGCAGCAGGATCAGAGGGTGCCCAGCCCCGTAAGTTTCGTAGTAGAGCTTGATGCCATTGACCTCGGCGTACTGGCCGGTGCCCTTCACGTCGGTGGTCCAATCCGTCTTCATAGTTGTGCTCCTTCTGTGTTCGAGAAACTGGGTGCCGACGATGAAGACTCCGTCGTTGGCTGGAATTCATCGGAGCCGCGGTTCCAGCCAAACTTTTCTGGCGAAGCCGTTTACCCTCGGTGACCTTGTGGCGGTAGCGCGCGCTCGGTCCGATTCAGCAATCGGCTTACCCCGCCGCTCAACGCCGACAGGATTGCAGGGCGCGGACCGATTCTGGTGCGGCTGATCGGTCGCCCTGTGCCCTCCCGAATCCATAGCGCAATCTGACGTTCCAGGCGGGTCAAGAATCGACGCGACGGGATGCCCGCTCCCGGCCGTATCCCCGACATCAGGGCGGCCGCTTGCCGGGCATGAAGGCCGTGCTCGCTATAAAGCATTTCCCTGGACGGGCGCCGGTCGGACAGGAGCGAATTTGCGTACCAATCCAGTCGCCGAACCTCCGGATCCATACCTGGCTTTCCCAGCCCTGATACGGACGAGTGTTACATGAGGCCGCTGTCGGCCGAGGCCGCGTAATCAAGCCAAACGGCCGCAACGATAGCAGGCCTGTAACCGGACCGCGTAGAGGAAGGACGATGAGGAACGTGGCCTCGGAGCCTTCCCTCGTCTCAATGGCGCTCGGTCCGCGTGACGGCCATCTCGTCATCCGCTGCGATCCGGGAGAACGCTATCGATGAACCTTGTAGGCCAGCAGCGACTTGCGGTTACGCATGACTACCTCGACCAGTACGGCGGCGCCGAGCGCACCGTGCTTGCCATCTGCCAGCGCTTCCGCTCGGCCCCGCTCTACACCTCCGTCTACGATCGCGCGGTGATGCGCCGGCTCGGTTTCGTCGAGCCTACCCAACGGATTGTTGTCAGCTTCATCCAACGCTGGCCGCTCCGGCGACGCGTCCCTCGCTACTACCTCACGTGGCTGTATCCGCTTGCCTTCCGGACTTTCGATCTGCGTGGGTACGAGCTGATCCTGTCATCGGCGAACTTCGCCGCCAAGGATCTGACGCTTTCACCCGGTGCCGTCCATGTTTCTTACTGCTACACGCCACCTCGCTTTCTCTGGGGTTTCGATAGCGATACAGCCTGCCGGGCGATGCCGTTGCACGAGCGGCCCCTCGCCACATTGGCGAAGGCCACGCTGCGCCGCTTGGACTATCGAGCGGCACAACAGGTTGACCTGTTCGTCGCCTGCTCGAACGCGGTTGCCCGCCGCATCAAGCAGGCATACGGCCGGAGTTCCCTCGTTGTCTACCCGCCCGTTGAGACCGGGCGTTTCGAGCGCCATCCCGCACGCGACGAGGGATTCTTCCTGACGGTGTCGCGCCTCAACGCCTACAAGCGGATCGATTACGTCATCGAGGCCTGCAACGGGGCCCGGCTGCCCCTCATCGTTGTCGGGACTGGGCCATGGGAGACGCGGCTGCGCGCGCTGGCGGGGCCGACCGTCAGGATCACGGGACACCTTCCTGATGACGAGGTTGAGCGGCTGATGGCGCGCTGCCGCGCCTTCGTCCTGCCCGGCGAGGAGGATTTCGGTATCGCCGCGGTCGAGGCGATGGCGGCGGGTAAGCCAGTCGTAGCACTCCGGCGAGGGGGCGCGGTTGAGACGGTGATCGATGGCGGCACAGGTTTGCTCTACGACGAACCGACGGTCGAGAGCTTCCTCGATGCCGTGGGTCGCTTGTCCGCGGCGCGGTGGGATGCGGGCGCGATCCAAGGCCGCGCCCGCAACTTCGACACGGCCCGTTTCACCGAGCGGCTCGAGGGCGCGATGGCGCGCGCGATGCACCGGGGATCCTCGGTGGTCCACTGATGATCGAGCCGGCGCGGCTGCGGATCGAAGCGCCGGCCTCCTCGGGCGAGGCCCTGCGACGCTCCATCCTGGCTACGGTCATCTACGCCGACCTCTTCGACCATGCGCTCACCCGTGAGGAAGTTCACCGCTATCTAATCGGTCGAGCAGCATCGGCGGCGGCGGTGGCGGCGATGCTCGATAACGATGCCGAACTGCGGGGCCGCATCGCGCCGACCGAGGATCGGTTTCACCTGAAGGGTCGAATCCAGCTCGCCAATATCCGGCGGCAGCGACTCGCGGCATCGGCCGGCCTGTGGCCCGTTGCCAAACGGTATGGTGCGCAGATCGCCCGCCTCCCCTTCGTTCGGCTGGTGGGCGTGACCGGCGCCCTGGCCATGGACAACGCTCGTCAGCATGACGACATCGATTTGTTCATCCTGGCCCAGCCGGGGCGACTGTGGCTTTGCCGGCTGCTGGTCCTGGGCGTAGTGAAGCTCGCCGCCCGACAAGGGTACGTGCTGTGTCCGAACTTCTTTCTAAGTACCGACCATCTTCGGCTCTCGGAGCGGAATTTGTTCACGGCACACGAGGTCGTGCAGATGGTCCCGCTCGAACGGAACCCCTGGTACGGCGCCTTCATCGAGGCGAACGGCTGGGTGACGGACTTCCTGCCCAACGCGTCGGCCAGGAAGACGGCGGGGCCCGGTTCGATGAAATGGTTGGCGGCTCGGCTCGCCGCGGGCCTGCTCTCAGCCCGGGTCTTCGATCCTGTCGAACGGTGGGAGATGCGCAGGAAAGTGCAGCGTCTCCGCCGGCGCCTGGAACGTGAGGGTGGCAGCGTCGCGTTTTCCGAGCACGAGTGCCGCGGGCATTTTGCTGCGCACGACGCGCGCATCCTTGCCGGCTACCGCCGGCGCATGGCGGAATACGGGCAGCGAATTCGATGAGCGACGTCCTCTTCGGCCAGTCGTACTATTTGCGCTTCGATCCCAAGCTCTTCGAGGCGATGCAGCCCTACCCGCCGCTCGGCACCCTGTACGCCGCCAGCTACATCCGAAGCCGCAACTATGAGGTGGCGCTGTTTGACGCGATGCTGGCAGATTCCGAGATGGACTGGGCAGCGGCACTGGATCGCGAACAGCCGCGTTTTGCCGTCATCTACGAGGACAACTTCAATTACCTCTCGAAGATGTGCCTCCTCCGGATGCGGCAGGCGGCCTTCCGCATGATTGAGCTGGCGCGCGAGCGCGGCTGCCTCACGATCGTGGCCGGCTCGGACGCGACCGATCGTGCCGGGCTGTACCTGGCGCGCGGTGCGGACTTCGTGCTCAACGGCGAGGGCGAGGCGACCCTCGGCGAGCTGCTGGATCACTTCTCCGGCCGGACACAAGCGGTGCCAACGGCGATCGCCGGCCTGTCGTTCCGTTCCGGAAGGGGAGACGACATCGTCGTCACCCCTCGCCGACCCGACATCACCGACCTCGATGCCCTGCCCCTGCCGGCATGGGACCTCGTCGATGTCGGGCGGTATCGGGAGGTCTGGACCGGGCGCCACGGCTACTACTCGATGAACATGGCGACCTCGCGCGGCTGCCCCTACCACTGCAACTGGTGCGCCAAGCCGATCTGGGGCCAGCGCTACAACGTTCGTAGCCCGGAACGGGTGGTGAGCGAACTCGCATGGCTCAAGGAGACCTATCGCCCGGACCACATCTGGTTCGTCGACGATATCCTCGGCCTCAAACCTGGGTGGATCCAACGCTTCGCGGAATGCATCGAGCGAGAGGCGATGCAAACCCCGTTCAAGAGTCTCTGTCGAGTCGATCTGCTCCTCCGGGGTGACACGATCGACGCCTTACAGCGTGCCGGCGCCCAGGTCGTCTGGGTCGGCGCCGAGTCGGGCTCGCAGGCGATCCTCGATGCCATGGACAAGGGAACCCGAGTCGAGCAGACCGTGGAGGCCACCCGCCGTCTGCATGCCGCCGGCATCCGGGTCGGATTCTTTCTCCAGTTCGGCTACCCCGGGGAGACTCGCCGGGACATTGCGGCGACGCTCCGGCTGGTTCGGGATTGCCGGCCGGATGATATCGGCATGTCGGTCTCCTATCCGCTGCCGGGCACCAAGTTCCATCAGGGCGTCCGCGAGCAGCTCGGCCTCCAGCAGAATTGGGTCGACTCCGGGGACCTCGCCATGATGTACCGCGGGCGCTTCAGCACCGCGTTCTATCGCAAGCTCCACACCGTGCTTCATCACGAATTCCGGATGCGCAACGCCTGGACGGCGTTGACCGGGCACCCGAACCGGGCATCCCGCTTCGTGTCGCGACGCGACCGAAGCTCCGGCCAACGGCGATTGCGTTCACTGGCCGGCATGGTTTACCATGCCGCGGCGCTGCCGCTGGCCCGGTTCCAACTCGAGCTCCTCGCGCGCGTGCGCCGTCGCGGCCTGCCGCCGCTGCCGCGCTTTATGACGCCGGAAGCGGCCGCCCGTCCGACACCGCAGCCGGACGCGTCGACCCGCTCGTAACGGCGTACACCGTCAGCACCTCGTTCCCGCAGTCTTTGCCGGCGGTGGGGCGAACGACGAGGCCGAACGACGCGAGCGCGTCCAGCATCGCCCGCCACTCACCATCAGTGGAGAGCACGATGCGCGCCTCGCCCCCCGGGCGCAGCACCTGGCCGAGGCCAGCGGCGAACCGCTCGATGACGTCGGGGGCGCGCCAGGCCTGGTCGAGCCGGTCGGACGGCAAGCCGCGAAAGAAGGGCGGGTTGAACGCCACCAGGTCGAAACATTGCCCGGCGACCGGTGCGAACAGATCCCCGGAATGGATCTTGACCCGCGCCTCGAGGTCGTTGAGCAGGACATTGATGCGCGCGCACCGCACCGCCTCGGGATTGGGGTCGACCCCCACCACCTGGTAACCGAGGCGCGCCGCGAAGATGGCGCCGATGCCCGAGCCGGTCCCCATGTCCAACGCGCGCGGCCGCATCGAATCGGGCGCGCCCGAGGGGACGGGCGCCGGCAGGTTGCGCGCCAGAAAGGCGCCGGACCGCAGGAGTACCGGGTTGAAGACATCGGGGAGGATCACCAGCGGCACGCCGTCGACCCGCTCGAGGACGAGCCGCCGATAGCGGCGGCCAATGAGCTGGTGACGCAGTCGCAACCAGGCCCGCCATATCGCCCGCTGCAGAGGTCGAGGCGCTCGTCCCGTCACGTCGCTCGGCCGCCCAAGCTCCAGATGCCGAAGCTGGCGGGTTGCCGTCGCAACTTTCGCCCGGCGAGCCAGCGTTTGAACGCCCATCCGGGTCCGCCTCGGGAGGGGATCGTCTGCAGCATCAGGCCGGCCTCCGTGGCGGTTCGCGCGAGGCCGTCGACGGTGAGATAGCCGGCGCCCCATTCGAACGGTTTGCCGATCCGATCGGTGAAGCCCCGCTGGCGCTCCGCCAACATGCGTTGGCCGTCGGTGTCGCTGACGAAGACGGGGGAATCCATGACCACCAGCGCCCCATCATCGACCAGGGCCTTCGCGGCGTTTCGCAGGGTGGCGGTCGGGTTCGCCGCGTAGTGCAGGGATGCGTTGAAGATCACCGCGTCGAATTGACCGCCAACCAATGGAAGGCGCTCGAAGTCTGCCTGCAGCCGGGTGAACGTGGTCGGGTAGTGGCGCGCGGCACCGAGCCCGTCGTCGAGGTCGTCGAGCCAGTCCACAGCGACGCAGACGTTGCCGAGCAGCGTCAGGCGGTGGGAGAGCCACCCGTTGCCGGCTCCCAGGTCGAGCACTCGCAGGGGTCGGCGACCGAGGCGAGCGAAAACCCTGCTGCACAGGTGGCGAAAGCTTTCCTGCCGGATCCGCCAGACCGCCTGCTGCGGATCGCTGCGGGCAACCCGGGGAAGCTCCCGGTAGTACGCCGCCGCGCGCTGTCGATACCCGTCCTGCTCCCGCACCCGCCGGTATTGCGCGATCAACGGTTCGACCTGGGCGAGCCGGGTGTCGCTCAGAAAGCGGAGGATGCCGCCACGGCAGGCGACCTCCGCGCCACAGGAACGGCAGATCCACGGACCCGTCGATGCCACCGCGGGGGCGGGGGTGACCAGTATCGATCCGCATTCCGGGCAGACGAACTCGGGCATCCAGGTGGGATCAAGCATGGCGCTCCATGACGACCAGGAAATGATCGCCCCAGCCGCGCGCGCCGGGCCAGCCGGCGATCCGGTCCTCCATTATTTGCAGGCGGGCCACCAGTTGGGGGTGTCGGTCGGCAAAGGCAAGCGTGTACGGCGGGGGTACGAGGAGTCCCAGGGTTCGCAGCGTCTTCAGGCTGAAGCCTGCCGCCGCGAACGTTGACCGAAACTCCGAGGGCGAATAGTAACGCGTCCAGACCGTACCTCCACTCAGCGGCACGGGGACGGCCGCCTTGGACCATCGCGCGACCGCTCGCCGCCAATCGCGTTTGCGCGCGAAGATCGCGAGTTCCCATGGGCAGACCCGGCCAAGCACCGAGGCGATCAAGACGCCCCCCGGGCGCAGCCTGGCGGCGATCGACGCCGCGGCTGAGCCGAGATCGGGGACGCAGTTCAACGCGCCGAGGTTCGAATAGGCGCCATCAAAGGTGCCGGCCGGCAAGCGCGCCAGCTCGTGGATGCCAACCTGGTGCACGGCGACCATCCCGTTGTTGCCCGCGCGGCCGGCGCGCGCCCGCGTCTGCCGCACCATGTTCGCCGACCAATCGATCGCCGTCACACGGTACCCCTGCAATCCGAGCGCCACCGCATCAAGGCCGGTCCCACACCCGAGATCGAGGAGCGCCGCGCCGGGGGCTACGGACCGGGTGACGGCCGCCAGTGTTCGGGCTCGTACCGCCTGGACGAGCGTGTTGTTGCCCAGTGGACCGTCGTAGCCGGCGGCGACCTCGTCGAATGCGCGCTGCGTGTCTGCCAGCTGCCGAGTGTTCATCGCAGCGACCGGGTGACAAAGACCGCGGTCAGGCCGGCGCCAAACAGTTGCCGCAAGAGCACCGCGATCGCCATGCCGACGGCGCCATAGCGGGGCGCCAGCAACAGACCCAACGCCGCGAAGACGATCAACTGCAGCACATCCCCACCCGCGATCCAGCGGGGCCGGCCCAACGGATAGAGGATGAACGCCGCCGGTTGCGCGTTCAGGCCGACCGCGAGCCCGACCAGGAGGATCGCAAACGGGATCACCGCGCCGGCATAAACCCGGCCATAAAGGCCCACCAGCAGCAGCCCGGAGAGCGGCAGCATCAGGAGGAAGCCGATCGAGGCCACCCCGGTGAGGCGCAGCGTGCGGATCACATAGGCGCGCAGATCGGCACGACTCCGATACCGGCAGGCCTCCGGGAAGGACGATGTCAGGATGGCGTTCTGCACTACCTCGAACTTTGCCAGCAGCGCCAGGGCCGCGCCGTAAAGCCCGACCTCGGCGGCCGGCCGGAAATGCCCGAGTAACAGGACGTCCAGACTGAGGAAAATCGTGGAGGCAACGGCCGCGACCGCGATCCATCGGCTGAACCGCCAGAGCCGCCCGAAGTGCGCCCCAAGCGAGGCGAGCAGGTGGGGTCGAAGCGCCGGCGGCAACGCGCGTTGGCCAACCGCGAGGAGCACCAGCGGCAAGCCCACCTCGATCCCGACGAGCGGCCAGAGAGCGAGGCGGCCGGTGAAGAACAGCGCCCCGATGACGCCGGCGCGGAGGAGGGCCTGGGCCATGCTGATCAGGCTCAAGGCACCGAACGTCTGGCGCGCCTCGAGCAGGGTTTGCACGTAGTTGAGCAGGCCACCGGTCAGCAGCGTCAGCGCGGCCAGGCGCACCAGCCCGGGCTGCACCGCCCCGTCGTACCAGCCACTGACGATCCAGCCGGCGAGCGCGGCGAGCGAAGCCGCGGCGAGAGTCCCGAAGAGGAGCTTTGCCATCAGGAAGGAGCGCGCGACCGCCTGGGCTTCGGATGGCGAAGCGGCGCCGGCGATGTAGTTGACGGCGGCGTCGCGGAAGCCGAACTCGGCGACGAACGAGAACAGGCTGACCAGGCCCATCACGATCGCAAACCGACCGGCATCGCCGGGTCTCAATGCGCGGTAGGTAAGCGCCGACGCGACGACCCCAAAACCGAGTTTGACGACATTCCCGGCGAGGAGCACCCCTGCGTTCCGGGCCGGGCGGAGCAGGGTGGCGACTTCAGCGGACACGCGCCACCATCGCTAGATCCCGCACCGTCTGGGCGATCGCCCGTCGGTGCCAGTGATAGCGCGCCGATGCCAGCCTGCTCCGGCGGTGGACGCGACGCGCCAGGGCCATCGACGCCGGGCGATGGTCGATGCACCAGCGGAGTGCTTTGCGGGTCACGCGGAGATTCGCCGCATAGATCGCGCCACCTGGCGCCCGGCTGACGCTGTCGGCGGCGATCGCGATGTCGATCACGGTCCGGGCAACGTGCACCCCATCGGCCCGGGCGGCCAACCGCAGCCAGTAGTCCCAGTCCTCGGCGGGGCTACAGTGCGGATCG
>WNEY01005333.1_pt1 | contig 18767 bp, 20 predicted proteins | sample 5400531 | NCBI WGS metagenome assembly WNEY01 (sample SAMN13153338, study PRJNA577476) | soil metagenome | isolation source: 200 cm saprolite under Douglas fir tree site 1 | place: USA:California | collected 2015-04-18
CTTGCGCACCACGCGCACCGCGTCGCTCAATCGCAACGCTCCCGCCACGACCAGCGCCGAATATTCGCCCAGGCTGTGGCCCGCGACGAAGTCCGCTCGGGTACCATTTTCCCGCAATACTTCGGCCGCTGCCACCGAGACTGTCAGAATCGCGGGCTGCGTGTTGGCTGTGAGCTGGAGCTGCTCGTGCGGGCCTTCAAAGCAGAGTCTTGAAAGTGGAAAACCGAGGGCGCGGTCAGCCTCCTCAAAAACGCGCTGCGCGCAGGGAAACTTCTCCGCCAGTTCGCGGCCCATTCCGGGATATTGCGACCCTTGACCCGGGAAGAGGAATGCCGTCTTCAGCAAGGAGACCTACGAGGGAGCGGTTTGTTGATTGGGACGCGAGCGCCCGTCCGGGCGAGAAATCCGCCGGAGGATAGACCGAACTCATTTACCAGCGCATCAACGTGGCGCCCCAGGTCACGCCGGCGCCAAACGCCGCCATCAGAATCAAATCGCCTTTGTGGATGCGCCCGCTGCGCACGCACTCGTCGAGGCAAATCGGGATCGAGGCGGACGAGGTGTTCCCGACGCGGCTGATGTTGGAATAGACCTGCTCGGGCTGGAGTCCCAGGCGCGCGCGGACGGCCTCCGTAATGCGCTGGTTCGCCTGGTGAGGGATGAAGAGGTTCAGTTGCTCCGGGCAGACATGCGCTTCTGCGAGCACGCGCCGGGAAACATCTTCCAGGCTGCGCACCGCCACTTTGAACAATTCGTTGCCGCGCATCTTGATGTAGTGCTCGCGCGCCTCGACCGTCTTGCACGAAGCGGGTTTGACGGTCCCGCCGGCGGGGATATAGAGCTGCTCGGCGTACAGGCCCTCCGTGTGCATTTCCGAGGCCAGGATTCCCGAGGGAGGCGAGACCGGTCCCATCACGCCGGCGGCGACGCCATCGCCGAAAATCACGCAGGTCGCCCTGTCCTGGTAGTCGAGGTACCGGGAGAGCAATTCGGCGCCGACCACCAGGGCATATTTCGCCTTGCCCGACTTGATGAATTGTTCCGCCACGCTCATCCCGAAGAGGAACCCGGAGCACGCGGCCGCCAGGTCGAAAGCGCAGCAGGCTGTGGCGCCGAGGTCGTGCTGGATGAAGGCCGCGGTGGAGGGCAGCGGCATGTCCGGAGAAATCGTCGAGCAGATAATCAGGTCCAGGTCTTTGGGGGAAATGCCGGCCATGTCGAGCGCCTTGCGCGCCGCCTTCACGGAGAGCTTGGAAGTTGTCTCCGTCGGCCCGGCCTGACGGCGCTCCTTGATGCCGGTGCGCTCGGTGATCCACTCGTCGCTGGTGTCCACCATCTTCGCAAGGTCTTTGTTTGTGATGACCTTTTCGGGCAGCGCTGTGCCGGTGCCGAGAATCCCTGCCAGGACCATATTCACTCTCGATTCGAATATTCGAAACTCGAAAGCGGAGACGGAAAACGGCCGCGGCGCAACCCGCCAGCTTCGGCTTGCGGCTCGAACTCCCGCTACCCGCGGGAGAGCGAAGCCGCGGCGAGGTCGCGCTGGATCTTTTCGTTCACTTTACCCTCGGCGAATTCCGCCGCCACGCGGATCGCGTTTTTGATGGCGTTCGCATTCGAGCCGCCGTGGCAGATGATGCACGCGCCTCGCACGCCGAGGAGCGGGGCGCCGCCGTACTCGGAATAGTCCACGCGTTTCTTGAAGTGCTGAAAAGCTTTTCGAGAGAGCACGTACCCCACTTTGGAGGAAAGCGTCCTCGAAAGGGCTTCTTTCAAAAGCTTCGACACGGCCTCAATCAGCCCCTCGCTGATCTTGAGCGCCACGTTGCCGATGAAACCGTCGCAGACGATGACTTCCACCCGGCCGTTATACAGGTCCCGGCCCTCCACATTGCCGATGAATTTCAGCGGCAACTGTTTCAGGAGCCCAAGGGCTTCGCGCGTCAGGTCGTTTCCCTTTTGTTCTTCTTCGCCGATGGAGAGCAGGCCGACGCGCGGCCGCTCGACGCCGAAGATCACCCGGTAATAGATTTCGCCCATCACTGCGAACTGCTCGAGGTGTTGAGGCTTGCAGTCCACGTTGGCCCCGACGTCGAGCAGCACGGCGGCCTTGCCGGTGGAAGTGGGACGCGGAGCGAAGAATCGCGCTTGCGGCGGAAGGACTTGGCGGCGCCTTCGTCCATCGTCACTGCCTCGCTGGCGTGCGCGATTTCAATCCCCCGCCCAAGCGAGTCGCGGCGCGCGAGTTCCCGCTTGAGCAGGTCCTCGGGACCGACCAGGACGACCTCCGCAAACTTCTCCCGCGTGGCCTGGATCGCCCCGTCCACTTCGGTCTGGGGCGCCGCGTCCGTGCCCATTGCGTCAACAGCGATGCGTCGCATAGCAGCCGCAGTAAACGATGGAATGCGTCTGGCGCCAGGAGAGACATCCGCGCCAGCTATGGGACCCGCGATTTCGCCCCCAATTCCAGGCCTATTCTTCCACCAGGACTACTTCACGCCCGCGGTAGTAGCCGCAGTGCGGGCAGGCCTGATGGGGAAGTTTCGCTTCGTGACAATGAGGACACTCGGCGAGGACGCGGGGGGTTAAATGGTCGTGCGCTCGACGGCGGTTCCGCCGCGCCTTCGAGTGTCGTCGTTTGGGATTTGGCATGGAACACCTTGATTTTCGTTGGTCGCGTTGTCCGCGGGAGCGGCGCGCTCTTCAGGGCACATCGCTCCACCGGGCCCGGCAGCCGCCTTCGGGCCGCTCAGCCCTCTTCGAGTTGAGCAAACGGAGAGTCCGTCCGGGGCTCGGGACAGTTGCAGGCCACGAGGTTCCGGTTCGCTCGGCACACCGGGCAGAATCCCAGGCAGTCGGCCCGGCAAACCACTTTCATCGGGACGGACAGGATCACTTGCTCGGTCACCAAGTCGGCTAACGGGATGCCGTTGCCGGAATAAAAACCGACTTCGAGCTCGTCCTTGGGAACTTTAATCTCATCTTCGCGGGCGATGGTCTCAACCGGCCGGTAGAGCAAATCGAAGTCCCACTCCACAGGGAGTTCGACCGGCGCGAGACACCTGTCACAATTGGCCTCGAGGCGCGCCCGGATGTGGCCTTTGACGTGGATGTCGGAACCGACGAGCTCGGCGACGGCGTCCACTTTGAGCCTCCCAAGCTGGTGGAATTCCGCCCCGCGGTAGTCGAGGGCGCCGGAATCGTAGGTCTTGGAAACCCGGACCCGGTGGAGCTCGAGTTCCTCGAGGCTGATAAACACAGCCGCCTCTTCCACGGAAGTCACTATTATAACCGGCGGGCGTCCCTTGTCAAGAATGGCTCGGGAAACCAGAAACTTGCTGGGGACCTCCTGACCGGTCGGTCAGCCCACGCAGGCCCCCTGTTCATGCACCCGCGGCGCGGGCTCCCCCCAGGGTCCGGAGCAATTTTCCCCGCGCGCCGGAAGGGCGAGAACACCGAAACGCACGGAACACGCGCTTACTCCGACCGACCTGTAAAAAGGTGGTTGACACCCCGCGCCTCTCGTTGTAGTCTTTCGTTTCTCACTATGTTGTGCGCACTGGCACATCACCATTACCACTTTAGCTTCGGGGTGACGTGTCAGTGGGCGCCTGCATGAGCAGCAGCCGAGTTTAGAAAAGCTTCCAGCCCGCTGGCACGAAAGGTCAGCGGGCTTTTTCATTTTCAGCTTACGGAGCGCGCGGCAATGGGCATTAAATTCCAGGACGGTTTGATCCCGGCGATAATTCAGGACAAGCGGAGCGGCAAGGTGCTCATGCTCGGGTATATGAATGAAGAGGCCTTCGAGCAAACCCTGACGTCCGGCTTCGTCACTTTCTTCAGCCGCAGCCGGCAAAAACTCTGGACGAAAGGAGAGACCTCCGGCCACCGCCTGCGCGTACGCGAGGTCCGAGTGGACTGCGACGCGGACGCGTTGCTCATTCAAGCCGACCTCACCGGCCTGGGCTGTTGTCATCTGGGCTACAAGTCCTGTTTCTTCCGCAGAATCACGCGTGAGGGAGAATTCATTCTAGCCCGGCGGGAGTTTGACCCGGCCAAGGTCTATGAGAGCCTCGGCGAATAAAGGTGCAGCTCAATGCCGGAAAGCTCGCCGGTGAGCGCGGCCCAGCAGCAAAGGGGAGCCGCCGGAGGTCTCAAGCGGCGCCTTGGGTCTTTCGTTCCTCCCGGTTTTCGCGGACCGCGTTTCAGAACAGGAGAGCCAGCCATGAAGCTCAAGTTGGGGTTGCCTAAAGGTAGCCTGCAGGAGGCGACGCTCGAACTCTTCCGTCGCGCGGGATATGAGATCAGTGTCAATCCGCGCTCGTATTTCCCCGTGATCGATGACGACGAGATCGAGTGCATGCTGATCCGCGCGCAGGAGGTGGCGCGCTACGTCGAAGACGGGATCCTGGACGTGGGCCTGACCGGCAAGGATTGGATTTTGGAGAACGACGCCAGCGTCGTCGAAGTGGCCGACCTGGTCTATGCCAAGCAGACTTTCGGGAAAGTGCGCTGGGTGTTGGCGGCGCCTGAGAACTCGCCTTTCAAGAGCGTGAAGGACCTCGGGGGGAAGATCATCGCGACCGAGCTGGTGAAGGTGACGGAGCGTTACCTCGCCTCGAAAGGGGTCAAGGCCAAAGTGGAGTTCTCCTGGGGCGCCACGGAGGTCAAGCCGCCGGTCCTGGCGGACGCGATTGTCGAAGTCACCGAGACGGGTTCTTCGCTCCGGGCCAACGGCCTGCGCATTATCGAGACGGTCCTTGAGTCGAACACCAAGTTCATCTCGAACTCCGCTGCCTGGAAGGACCCCTGGAAGCGCGAAAAGACGGAGACCATCGTGCTGTTGCTCAAGGGCGCGATCGAGGCTGCGGGCAAAGTGGGACTGATGTTGAACGTCCGGCGCGAAGACCTGTCGAACGTTTTGGCGGTGTTACCGGCGCTCAAACGACCCACGGTGTCGAACTTAAGCGACCCGGAGTGGGTTGCGGTGAACACGGTCATTGATGAGAAGACGGTGCGCGAGATCATTCCGCGCCTCAAGGCGGCCAACGCTCAGGGGATCGTTGAGTACCCGCTCAATAAAATTGTGATTTAAGGGTGGAGGAAATTTCCGGTGTCGGCCTGAATTCGCGGCGGCTCGGGACGTTTTAATCCGGCGTCGAGACCCGATCCAATGCTTCGAATCATCAACAGCTCGGACACGAAAGCCGTCAGGGCGCTGCTCCAGGCGCGGCAGTCGCGCCTGGAGGAGAGCTTGAGCAAAGCGCGGCGCATTCTGGAAGATGTCCGGCGCGAGGGCGACCGCGCGCTGATTCGCTACACGCGCCGCTTCGACGGCGTGGACCTGCGCAAGACAGGCTTCACGGTGAGCCGGGACGAGATTCGGCGCGCTGGGCGGGAAGTGCCGAAAGACGTCGACTGGGCCCTGCGAGTTGCCGCGCGGAATATCCGAGCGGCGGCGCGACGGCAGTTGCCTCGGCCGTGGCTCGCGACGAATGGCGGCGGAGTCGAGATCGGGCAGCTCGTTCGGCCGCTCGAGCGCGTTGTCTGCTACGTCCCGGGCGGGCGATTCCCGCTGCCCTCGACGGTCCTGATGAGCGTCATCCCCGCTCAGGTGGCGGGCGTTCGCGAAGTCCTGATCACCTCGCCGCGGCCGGCGCCGGCAGTGCTGGTCGCCGCCGACCTGCTCGGGGTCAAGGAAATTTACCGGCTGGGCGGAGCCCAGGCCATCGCTGCATTTGCCTATGGCACGGAGAGTGTCCCCCGAGTTGACAAAATTGTCGGCCCCGGTAACCGATACGTCGCCGCCGCCAAAAAGCTGGTGGCAGGAGAGTGCGGGATAGATTTTGTGGCCGGCCCGACCGAACTCGTGGTGGTGGGCTCGCGAGGCCGTCCTGACTGGATCGCCGCCGACCTCGTCGCCCAGGCCGAGCACGACCCCGACGCCGTGGCCATCTTCATCACTTCCTCGCGCCGTCTCGCGCTCGAGGTGCGAGGCGCTGTGGAGGCGGTCCTCCGCGAGCTAGGCTTGCCGGTAGCGGAAAAGGCCCTGGCCGATCACGGAGCGATCATCCTGACGCGCAATCTCCGAGAGGCTGTCGAACTCGTCAACTCGATCGCTCCGGAACACCTGACGCTACTCGAGGGGGCCGCGGGGATGCTCGACCAGGTCGACTCGGCCGGGTCGATCTTCCTGGGCGGCGCGAGCGCCGTCGCTGCGGGCGATTATGCTTCCGGGTCCAACCACATTCTCCCGACGAGCGGGGGCGCGCGCTTGAGAGGCGGTCTGAGCGCCGCCGATTTCGTCAAAACGATTTCCGTGCAGCAGCTCAGCCGCCGGGGACTTTCCCGTCTCCGGCGCGCCATCGTCACGCTGGCCGGCGCCGAAGGTTTGAGGGCGCACGCCCATTCTGTTGAAACGAGGTTCAAGTCCAATGGTCCGACCCCGTAAGGCCGTTGCACGCCTGAAGAAATACCGTCCGCCGCTCGAGGGCCGCGGCGGCAAAATGCGGCTCGACTTCAACGAGAACACGGTGGGTTGCTCCCCTGAAGTCGTCCGCGCGCTTCGTCGCGTCCTGACCTCCGACTGGCTCGCGCGCTATCCGGAATACGAAGAAGGCCGGAAGATTTTGGCGAAATATTTCGGCGTGGAGCCGAAGGAGATGCTGCTCACCAACGGCACGGATGACGCCATCAAGATGATTTGCGATACGTTCGTGGACCCGGGCGACGTCCTGGTGGTCCCCGCGCCCACTTTTCCCGTTTATCAGTTCTTCCACGAGATTGCCGGGGGACGCCTGGTCGGTGTCCGCTACGATGAGGACTTTCGCCTGCCCATCGAAAAGATGGTTGCGGCCGTGAACAAGCGGGCGCGCTGGGTGGCCCTGGCCAACCCCAATAATCCGACGGGGACGACGGTCTCGAAGAAAGACGTGGCCACGCTGCTGCGGGCCGCCGCGGGCACGGTCGTCCTGGTGGACGAGGCGTATTTCGAGTTCTGCGGGGAGACGGTCTTGCCCTGGGTCCGCAAGTTCCCAAACCTCGTCGTCACGCGGACGTTCTCAAAAGCATTCGGCCTCGCGGCGCTGCGAATGGGTTGCCTCTTCGCGAACCCGGAACTGGCGGAGGCTATCCATCGCGCGCAAAACCCGTTTGCGGTCAACTCGCTGGCCCTGGCCTCGGCGCTCGAAGCCATCCAGCACGAGGGTTACGTCCGCCGCTACATCGAAGAGGTGCGGGCCAATCGCGCCGAGTTCTGCCGGCGGCTCGACGCCCTGGGCATCCCCTATGTGCCGAGTTCCGCCAATTTTGTCCTGACGCGAGTCGGCGAAAAGGCTCCGGAAATCGCCCGCCGCCTGCGCCAGGAAGGCATCCTTGTGCGGGACTGGAGCTACGACCCGCACCTGAAAGGATATCTGCGGTTCACGATCGGCTCGACCGAGCAGACGCGCCGGCTGGTCGAAGAGCTCGAGCGGATGGAACACCTGATTGACACGCGCGACGGCGCCCGCGCCTGGCGCAACTTCGTTGCCTACTCCTCCACCGGATGGTTCGCATGAAAGCGCGCACCGCAACAGTCCACCGCCGGACGAGCGAAACGGATATCCGCCTGCGCCTGAACCTCGACGGTCGGGGCCGGTACTCCGTTTCGACCGGCATCCGGTTCCTCGACCATATGCTTGAACTTTTTGCGCGGCACGGTGGATTTGACCTGGAACTCCGGGCGCGCGGCGACCTGGACGTTGACCAGCACCATACGGTGGAAGACGTCGGCATCGTTTTGGGGCAAGCGGTGCGGCGGGCGCTCGGCTCAAAAAAGGGCATCAACCGCGCCGGCTATTTCATCGTGCCGATGGATGAAACCCTGGCACTGGCTGCGCTCGACCTCAGCGGGCGGCCGTACCTCGTCTTGCGCGCCCCGCTCAAAGCGCGGCGGGTGGGCGACCTCGAGACGGAGTTGCTGGAAGATTTTTTCCAGGGCTTTGCGACCAGCGCCGGGTCGAATGTCCACTTGAAGGTCGCCTACGGCCGCTCCAGCCATCACGCCGTCGAGGCCTTGTTCAAGGCTTTTGCGCGCGCCCTGCGCTACGCCTGCTCCCGCGACGCCCGCCTGAAGAGGCAACTGCCTTCGACGAAGGGGCTGCTATGATCGCCCTCATCGACTACGGAGCCGGCAACGTGGGCTCGGTGCTCAAGGCGGTGCAGTACCTCGGCTACCCCGCCCGGGCGGTGAACCGTCCCGAGCTCCTCTCCTCGGCGGAAAAGATCATTTTTCCCGGCCAGGGTCATTTCGGCGCGATGATGAATGCTCTTGCCGAGCGCCGGATGTTCGAGCCACTCAGCCGCGCGCTCGAGGCCGGGAAGCCGTTCCTGGGAATTTGCCTGGGGCTCCAGGCCCTCTACGAGGGCAGCGACGAAGCGCCGGACGCGCCGGGGCTCGGAGTCCTTCCCGGCCGGGTCAGACGCTTTGAAGGAGTCTTCAAGGTCCCGCACGTGGGCTGGAGCCAGCTCGAGGTCCGCAGCCAAAACGGAATCTTTCGCGGGGTGCTCGATGGGAGCTTCGTTTACTACTGCCACTCTTATTTCGCCCCGGTGACGAAGGAGACGGCAGCCGTGACGGAATACGGTCAGAGGTACGCAGCCGCAGTCGAAACGAAGAACATCTGGGCCGTGCAATTTCACCCGGAGAAGTCGGGGGATATCGGGCTAAGAGTTTTGAAGAATTTCCTCGAGCTGTGAAGAAAGCTGTTGTCAGTTGTCCGTTGTTAGCTGCTTGCGGGTGAAGTGAACATGGCGCGAACGAATTTCGAGAATCTTGACGTTTATAAGCTGGCAGAAAAGTTGGCTGACGAAATTTGGACTGTTGTAATTAGTTGGGATCATTTTTCCAAGCTGACCGTCGGAAGGCAGATTACTCGCGCTGCGGACAGCATAGGCGCTAACATCGCCGAGGGAACAGGCCGTGGCAGCTTCCAGGATAACCGTCGTTTTGTAAGGACAGCCAGGGGCTCGTTGAACGAGACCAGGCACTGGCTAAGGCGAGCCCACCGCCGCGACCTTCTTACGACCGAGATGGTGAAAAGAATAAAGCCGATCATCGATGAGCTGGCCCCGAGACTCAACGCTTACATACGATCCATTGGGCGCTCGTTGGAAAAGGACTCGGCCAATAAACCCTGAAGCCTATTGGCAACGATGACGAACCACGGACAACTGACTACTGACAACGGACGCTCTTAATGTTCGCCAAACGGATCATCCCATGTCTTGATTGCAAAGACGGCCGGGTGGTGAAAGGCGTCCAGTTCGTCAACCTGCGCGACGCCGGCGACCCAGCGGAGCTGGCCGAGGTCTATAACCGCGAGGGCGCGGACGAGCTGGTGATGCTCGATATCTCGGCCTCACGCGAGGGCCGGGCGACTTTGATGGACACCGTCAACCGGGTGGCGCGGAAACTGTTTATCCCTCTGACGGTCGGCGGCGGTGTGCGCGCGCTCGACGACGCTCGCCGGCTGCTCTCCGCCGGAGCGGACAAGGTCGCGGTCAACACCGGAGCCGTCGAAGGTCCCGACCTCATTGCGGAACTTGCGGCGCGGTACGGGCGTCAGGCCGTGGTGGTGGCGATTGACGCGCGAAGGCAGGCCGCCTCGAGCCCCAGCGGGACTTCGAAATCGGATGAGCGGCGAGCCGGAAACGGGAACGCCTGGCAAGTCCTGACGTATGGCGGGACGCGAGAGACGGGTCTCGACGCAGTCGGGTGGGCAAGGAAAGTCGAGGCCCTCGGCGCGGGAGAAATTCTACTGACTTCCATGGACGCCGACGGCACGCAAATGGGATTCGATTGCGAGCTCACTCACATCATCGCGCGTACCGTCCATATTCCCGTCATCGCTTCGGGCGGGGCCGGCGCGCCGGAGCATTTCGCCGAAGTATTCCTCCGCGGCGCCGCAGATGCCGCTCTCGCCGCCTCGATCTTCCACTTCGGCACCCATTCGATCCGCAGCCTGAAAGAATATCTCCGCACCCAGGGCGTCCCGGTGCGACTAACGTGAGGGGCTGGGGACCAGGGACTGGGGCTCAGAATGTGGCGTCATGGTCATCCCCTGCATTGATTTGATGGGCCGGAAGGTGGTGCAGCTCATTCAGGGCAACGAGAAGAGTAAAGCCCTGGAGTTGCCCGACCCTCTCGCCGTGCTCGACAAGTTCTACACCTTCCCGGAGGTGCAGGTCATCGACCTTGACGCCGCGATGGGAAGAGCGGGGCAGGCGGACATCGTCCGCGAGCTTTGCCGGCGGAAGCCCTGCCGCGTCGGGGGCGGTATTCGCACCGTTGAGCGCGCCGCCGAGGTCATCCAGGACGGCGCGCGAAAAGTGATTGTGGGGAGCACTGCTTTTACCCGGCGAGGGATTAATTTCGACTTCTTGCGGGCAGTGAACCAGAGTGTTCCTCGGGAGAAGCTGATGATTGCCGTCGATTGCCTGGGCGACCGCGTGGCCGTTCGCGGCTGGAGCGAAGTCTTGCCGCTCACCTCGGGCGAAGCTTTGCCACAGCTCGAACCTTACTGCTCGGAGTTTCTCTGCACTTATATTGACGCCGAGGGGAAGCTCCAAGGGACGAACATCGAATGGTTTCGGAAGCTGCGCGCCACCACGCGATTGTCCATTACCGCCGCAGGTGGGATTACGACCGACGAGGAAATCCGCGCGCTCGAAGAGCTGGGGATGAACGCCGCCTTGGGGATGGCAATTTACCGGAAATTTTTCCCCGAACTTCTCGCCAAGCCTTAACGGAGGCCTTCCGGCCCTCGCCTGCCGCTCACTCCACGTAAATCCGCGGGACGCGCTTGCCGATCGAGCATAGGATTTCGTAAGGGACGGTGCCGAGCTCGTGGGCGATTTCGAGCGCGGTGATGGAGCAGTGGTCGGACCTGCCGAGCAGGATGACCTCGTCGCCCACGTCAACGCCGGGGATGTCGGTGACGTCGAGCAGCGTAAGGTCCATGCTGATATTGCCGACGATGCGGGCGGAGCGGTCGCGGATAATGGCGCGGCCGCGGCCGGAGAGGGCGCGGCTCAAGCCGTCCGCGTAGCCGACGGGGACGGTGGCGATGCGCGAGCGCCGCCGAGTGTGGAAGGCCCCTCCGTAGCCGAGGGGCGTGCCGCTCGGCACGTCCTTCAGGTAAACCACGCGCGATTTGAACGTCAGGATGGCCTCGAACTCGGGCTGTTCCGGCGGCTTCTGGCCGGCGGGGACGATGAGCGGGAGGCAATAGCCGTAGAGCAGCGCGCCGATCCGGATGAGGTTTTCGGGAAACACGCGGCCGGCGAGGAGCGCCGCGCTGTTCGAGACGTGGACCCACTCCGGGTCGATTTTGAACGAGCTCAGCTCGCTCAGGGCCGCATTGAAGCGCTCGGACTGCTCGTCGGTCTGAGAAGCGACCAGGTCTTCCGCGGAGGCGAGGTGAGTGAAGAACCCCTTGAGCTGAAGCCCCTTGAGCTGCCGGTAGTGCTCGACGAACGAAGCGAGGCGCTCCGGCGGCAGTCCCAGCCGGCCCATGCCGGTGTCAACCTTCAGGTGAAACTCAATCGTTTGACCGTAGCGGCGCGCGCACTCGGCATAGGTGTCGAGCCGAGTGGTCGAAGAGACGGAAGGCGTCAGCCGGTATTCCAGCAGGTGCGCGGGGTCGCTCATGTAGAGGCCGCCGAGCAGCAGCACGGGCTGCTCGATTCCAGCGGCGCGCAATTCCAGGGCTTCCTCGACGGTGGCCACCCCAAACCAGTCCACCGCACACTCCGCCAGTGTCCTGGCCACCGGGACGGCGCCGTGGCCGTAGGCGTCAGCCTTGACGACGGCCATGACCTTCCGCGGCGAGCCCCGGCTCGCCAGCTTGCGGACACGCTCAAAATTCCGGCGGAGCTTCAAGAGGGAAATTTCGACCCAGGTCGGGCGCAGGAGTTTGTCGGAGTTTGTCGGCGGATGTTTTCACAAGACTGGTAACGGCTTCTCTATGCGGCCAGAGGCCGCGGCCTGGAGAGGTGGATGCCTCGAAGGCCGGCCGCGTCATTTGCAGCCGTCCCTCGGGGGTCAAAGCGGCGCTTGGCGCTCGCGCGGGTCAGGGGATTTCCCGGCTCATTCGGGAACTTCGCGGCGTTCTCTATTTTCAAAGCGGGCATAAGGTTTCAAGAAGACGATAGGGATTTCGCCCGTGGGCCCGTTCCGCTGCTTGCCGATGATCAGCTTGGTCTCGACGCCGAGTTCCGGCGCGCCCTCTTCGGCGTCCTCGCTGGCCTGCCGCTCGCGGAAGATGAAGACCACGACGTCCGCGTCCTGCTCGATCGAGCCGGACTCGCGGAGGTCGGAGAGCTGCGGTCGCTGCCCCGGACGCTGTTCGGGCGCGCGGCTCAACTGCGAGAGCGCGACGACCGGCACCTGGAGCTCCTTCGCGATGCTCTTCAAGCCTCGAGAGATGAAGCTGACCTCCTGCGTCCTGTTTTCGAACCGGCCGTGGCCGCTGACGAGCTGGAGGTAGTCCACGATGAGGAGGTCGAGGTGTTTCTTTTCGGCCTTGAGCCGCCGGGCCTTCGCGCGGATCTGCATGATGCTGAGCGCCGGGGTGTCCTCGACATAGAGTGGGGCTTCGGCGAGGCGGCCGAGCGCCTGCGTCATCCGGGCCCAGTCCTCGCGCGAGGAAAAGCCTGAGCGGAACTTGTGGCCGTCGATCCGGCCCTCCGAGCAAAGCAACCGAATGACCAGAGATTCCTTGCTCATTTCGAGCGAGAAGACGGCTACCAACTTATTGTGCTTGATGGCGGCGTGAGCTGCGATGTTGAGCGCCAGAGCGGTCTTCCCGAGCGAGGGCCGGCCCGCGATGATGATCAGCTCGCCGGGCTGCAGGCCGGAAGTCATGTTGTCGAGGTCCACGAAACCCGTCTCGACTCCCGTCACCCGCTGGCCGCGGTCGAAGAGCACGTCAATCGAGCCGAAGCTCGACTTGACGATTTCCCGCACGCCGAGGAACCCGGACTGCACGCGCTGCTCGGCGATTTCGAAGACCTGGCTCTGCGCCAGGTCAATCAGCGTTTCGGGATCGTCCGCGCCTTCCAGGCACCGGGAAATAACGTTACTCGAGGCGTTGATGAGGCGGCGGATGACGGACTTTTCCTTGACGATCCGGGAATACTCGGTGACGCTCGCCGAACCTATCGGGACGCCGTCCGTCATGGCGGCGAGGTAGGCGGCCCCGCCGGCCTTTTCGAGCAGCCCGTCCTTCGAGAGTTCTTCCGACAGCGTGACCAGATCAATCGTGCGGTTCCTCTCCGAGATCTCGATCATCTTTTCGAACATGATGCGGTGGGCTTCGGAGAAGAAGTCGTCCTTGCTGAGGGCTTCCACGGCGAGATTCAGCGCCCCGTTATCGAGGAGGATCGAACCGAGCAAGGCGCGCTCGGCTTCGAGGTTCTGAGGCACAGACTTTTCGCTGACGGAACTGGGCGGCATGGGAAAAGAGTGACGGTTTTGCGATGGCCTGATTATACCAACTCGACCGGGACGGTCAATCGTCGGAATTTCCGGTTGCGCGGCCTGTCGGGAAGAGCGGAGAACTCAGCGTTGAAGAAAATGCGCCGCCGCCGAACCTCGACCGGCGAAGCGCATCACCCATCGCGTCACTGGGGCGGCGCGGGGGAGGCTTCGGGCTCGGGCTCGACCTTGACTTTGACGTTGGCCACGACCTCGCGGTGGAGCTTGATGGGCACGTCGTATTCGCCGAGCACCTTCAGGGGCGGGTCGAGCTGGATGCGGCGCTTGTCGATGTTGAAGCCCTGGGCCGCGAGCTTTTCCGCTACATCGAGCGCCGTAACGGACCCGAACAAAGTTCCCTTCTCGCCCGCTTTGCGGAGGACCACGACACTCGTCCCCTGGACGATTTTGGCCAGCTCTTCCGCCTCGCCTTTTTCCTTCGCCTCGAGCTTCAGGAACCGGACGCGCTGTTGATCGACCCACTTGCGGTTCTGCGGCGTGGCGGCCACCGCGAGCTTTTTGGGCACAAGATAGTTGCGGCCGTAGCCGTCGGCGACTTTAATAATCTGGCCCCGGGTCCCGAGCTTTTCAATGTCTTGAAGAAGGATGACTTCCATAGGGAGTCCCTGAACGACCTCCTGCAGTCTCTGGCTTTTTTCTCCCGGCAGGCCGGGGGTGCGCGGGCTTTAATAGCCCGCCGCAAAAGGCAGAAAGGCGATGTTGCGCGCTCGTCTGATCGCGCCGGACAGCACCCGCTGATGAGGAGAGCACGTCCCGGTCAGCCGGCGGGGCAGGATCTTGCCCCGGTCGGAGACGAACTGCCCGATCAGTTTCACGTCCTTGTAATCAATCACATCGATCTTTTCGTCGCAGAATTTACACACTTTCCGGCGACGGAAGTATTGCTTCCTGGGCCCGGAATAGCCCCCTTCGCGGCGCGGCGGGCGTTCTCCTTCGCCGGAACTTCCTCTCGTGGTGGACATCATCTTCGGCTCCTTCATGCTTGAGCACTCCCAGCAACCGGCGGGTGAGCGGCCGGCGCAGAGGGCCCCGCGCCGGAGGGCGTGGCGGCGGGCTTCGAACGCCGCCTCTTCGCCTCCTGTTTGGCGCGCATGGCCTTGAGCTTTTCAGCTCGCTTCAAATCTTCATCGACCCGGACGGAAAGGTATTTGATCACGACGTCGGTGACCTTGAACCGGCGCTCGACCTCTTTGACCGTGTCGCCGGTGCCGGTCAGCGATAAGAGGACGTAGAAGCCCTCGCGGTATTTCCTGATGCGGTAGGCGAGCCTGCGGCGCCCCATCTTTTCGACTTTTTCCACGGTGCCGCCCGCGCCGCCCACCACGCCCTGCGTCTGCGCGATCAGCTTATCGACTTCCTCTTCCGGAACGTCCGGCCGAACGATAAAGATGACCTCATATTTTCGCATGCAACCTCACGCTTGTTGGGACTCGGTTCGCCTGTTGAACTGGTTCATGGCCTTTTCGGGACCGTCTCTCAGGACCGTGCGGACGGCTTCAACCGACCGGTCAATCATCTCCGCAGCCGTCTCGAGGTCCTCCTTTCGGATTTTGCCCAGGACGTAGGAAACGCGGTCCTTGACCGGCCTTTCCGGTCGAACGCCCATTCGGACGCGCACGAAGTCGTTGGTCGCGAGCGCCCCGATCACCGACTTGAGCCCGTTGTGACCGCCCGCGCTGCCGCGTCGCCGGATGCGCAACGTCCCGATAGGAAGATCCACATCGTCCATCAGGATGATCAGGTCCGGGGCCGAGAGGCTGTACTTCTCGAGCAACCGGGCGACCGCGATCCCGCTCAGGTTCATGAAGAGCTGCGGCTTGGCGAGGACAATGTCCACTCGCTCAAGCTGAGTCTCGGCGGTGAGAGACTGCGCTTCCGGTCGCCGGATCTGGACGCCGCAGAACTCGGCCAGCCGGTCGGCTGCCATGAACCCCAGGTTGTGCGGCGTCAAGTAGTATTCGTACCCGGGGTTGCCGAGACCTACAATCAGTTTCAAGCTGCCCCTTTCGTCTCCGCCGGAACCTCGACCGGTTCAAAGTCCCTAGGTCTCTTTCTTGCCCTCCTTTTTGGTTTCTTTGGCTTCGGCGGCTCCCTCTTCGGGTTCCGCTTCCTCCTCCGCCTTGCCCTTGCGGATCAATTCGGGCTCGGCCGGCGCAGCCGCTGCCACCTCTGCAGCCGGCTTCTCTTCCTCCTCTTCCTTGAGCACGACGACGTGCGCCACGACCTGGTTAGGGTCGCTGAGGACTTTGACCTTGTTCGGGTCGAGGGGCAAATTCGAAACACGGAGGTTGAGGCCGATGGTCAGTTCGGTCACATCCGCGGTGATATGGTCGGGGATGTCTTCGGGCAGGCATTCGACCTCGACTTCGCGCAAGACGAATTCGAGAATCCCTCCCTGCACCTTGACCCCCGCCGGCTCGCCCGTGATCTGGATCGGCACCTTGACCCTGAGTTTGGTGCCCCGAGTCACGCGCACCAAGTCCACGTGGAGCAACTGGCCGGTGACCGGGTCCACTTGCCAGTCCCGCAGCATGACACGCGCCGACGTCTTGCCTTTCATCCCGAGGGTAAAGATCGCGTTGTGGCCGGCATCGGAGTGGAGGATTTGCAAGACTTTCTTTGGGTCAACCGCGACGGGGATTGCGGGGCCTCCCCCGCCGTACACGACCGCGGGGACGCGGCCGGAGTGCCTGAGGCGCCGGGCGGCATTTTTCCCGAAGTCCTCGCGCGGATCGGCTTCGATGGACAATTCCTGCGTCATTGGAACTTCACTCCTTGAAAATTCCCTGGACCGGAGCGGGGTACGATGCTCCGCTCAGATAAACAGCTTGCTTACAGAAGTCTCCTGATGGATCGACCGGATGGCGTTCGCCAGCAGTTTCCCCACGTTCAGCACCTTGATCCTCGCGCACTTCTGCCCTTCGATTGAGAGCGGGATGGAGTTGGTGGTCACCACCTGCTCGATCGGCGCGTCGCAGATAATCTTGACGGCGTCCCCCGCAAAGACCCCGTGGGTACAGCACGCGTAGACCTTCACGGCGCCCTTCTCGATCAGGGCCGTGGCGCTGTGGGCCAGGGTGCCGCCGGTATCGATCATGTCGTCAACGATCAGGCACGTCCTGCCCGCAACGTCTCCGATGACGTTCATCACCTCGACCACGTGCGGGTCTTCGCGGCGCTTGTCAATGATGGCCAGGGGCGCGACCATTTTTTTTGCGAAGGCTCTCGCCCGCTCGACGCCGCCGGGGTCCGGGGAAACCACCGTCAGGTTCTTGAGCTTGAGCCTCCGGAAGTAGTCCACGGTAACCGGAGTCGCGTAGAGATGGTCTACGGGGATATCAAAATAACCCTGGATCTGGCCGGCGTGCAGGTCGAGCGCCAGCACGCGGTCCGCCCCGGCCGAGGTGAGCAGGTCGGCCACGAGTTTGGCGGAGATGGGAACGCGAGGGCGGTCTTTCCGGTCCTGGCGCGCGTAGCCGTAGTAGGGCATCACCGCCGTGATCCGGTACGCCGAGGCGCGCCGGAAAGCGTCGAGCATGACCAGCAGCTCCATCAGATTCTCATTCACCGGCCGGCAGGTCGGCTGAATGAGGAAAACGTCCGCGCCGCGCGCATTTTCGAGGATTTGCAACCGCACCTCGCCGTCGGGGAACCGGCCCACTTGGATTTCTCCCAGAGGCACTCCAAGTTCCTCGCCGATCTCTTTGGCCAGGGCCGGGTGGGCGTTCCCGGAAAAAACCTTTAGCGCGTGCTGGTTCCGCTCCGCCATCCTCGTATCCTTAACACTCAAGATTCCAAACTCTCATCGAGAGGTGATGGGGTCTGGCTGGGAGGCCTGGATTCGAACCAGGGTTCCATGCTCCAAAGGCATGTGTCCTACCACTGGACGACCTCCCAAGGCCCAAGACAAACCAAAGACCCGGGCCAGCGTCCTTTTCGAACTCCAACCGCACTTCAGCGGCCTGCGAAGAGCAGTCGCTGGTATTCGGCTCGAGGCAGGGTTCGCGTCAGGAAGACCTGCCATCCCCCAGGAATCAGCTTCGAGGCGCGAGCAAGTTTTCGGGCGGAAGCGAAGACGGCGTAGAGGGCTGAACCGCTACCCGTCACCGAGGCGATTTCGGCTCCGGCCCGGAGGAGCTGTCTCTTGAAACGCGCCAGCTCAGGCCACTTCGCGAAAACGACCTGCTCAAAGTCGTTTTCGGCCGGTCCCCAGCCGTACGGGGAAAATTGTGACCACACGCCGAATTCAAACATGTTAGGGCCTTGCGCCGGCTTTGTCAACCTGGAGTCCGCCTCGCGGTAAGCCTCCGCCGTGGAAACTGCGAAGCCCGGAAAAACGATCAAGCACTTCCGGCGGGGGAAGTCTTCGAGGGGATACACCTCCTGGCCGCGGCCGCACCCGAGGACCCTCCCGCCCAGCAAAAACAACGGGACGTCGGAGCCGAGGCGCGCTGCCAGCTCAAATTGTCGCGCCGGCTGCATCGGGTCCCCGAGCAAGCGCTCCAGGCCGAGGAGAGTCGCCGCGGCGTCACTGCTCGCGCCTCCCAGACCCGAGCCCGCGGGGATCTGCTTTATCAGGTGGACGGAAATCCCGCCCCGGAATTTCCTCGCTTCTCGCCAAAGCTCGCACGCCTGGTAAACGAGGTTGCCTTGTCCCGCGGGAACGGCGGGGTGGTCGCAGTGGACGACCACGCCTTTCCGGTCTTTTCGAAGACTGACCCGAAGACGGTCGTGCAGCGCCACCGTCTGATAAACCGTGCGGATTTCGTGGTAACCGTCCGGACGCCTTCCGAGGATTTTCAGTCCGAGATTGATTTTGGCGAACGCGCGAAGTGGGAGGGAGTCTTTCAAGGCAGGGAAGAGAGCGGGGCTGCCGCGCCGGCGTCCGCTAGCGCCGTTCCAACAATTTGGAGCTATTTCCGTGAGCAGCGCTTTCGAGCATTCTCGAAAGGCCTCGGCTTAAGCCTTTCGGCCCATTAAGTCGGCTAGTCCCGCCTGCCGGGTGATTTTTCCTTGGCTGTGCGGAGCTTCAAGTCCTCGAGTTGCTTCCGGAGCTTCGCAGCCTGATCAGCGTCAAAGTCGCTCGACAGGGCGAGCGGCCATTCCTTCAGCGCGCGCTCCCATTCCTGTTCCGCTTCAACCTTCTTGCCGATCTGCAGGTAAAGATGACCCAGGTGCTCGTGAATGGTCGGGTCGTTCGAGATCAGGCGAGCGGCTTTTTCGAGTT
>WNEY01001742.1_pt1 | contig 18760 bp, 23 predicted proteins | sample 5400531 | NCBI WGS metagenome assembly WNEY01 (sample SAMN13153338, study PRJNA577476) | soil metagenome | isolation source: 200 cm saprolite under Douglas fir tree site 1 | place: USA:California | collected 2015-04-18
GGCGCAGCATCAGGATCTCGGCGTCCTTCCACCACGCCTCCCGCCGCGACAAGCCCAGCACAGACACGGCACGGGTCACAACGAGGAAGATCAGCTTCAAGCCCACAAGCGGAAAATCATCGCACGTCACCCGAACCAGACCTGCCCGCCCGGAATCGTTCGCATGACCAGGCCGACGGCCTCACGCAACGCATATCTCCAGGTAGCGCAGGTTTTCGGCACCCACAGGTGCCAGCGCAGGACCGTTCCGGGAGTAACCAGCCGGCGCACCCGAAGCCCTGGCTGCAGGAGCCGGAGCAGCGCGGCGAGGACCGCTCGGTCGGCCCAGTTCAGCCGGGGCCGCGGACGGGTGCGGCGCAGCACTGCGACCTCGTGCCGCAGCACGAGCAGTTCGATGTCTTTGGATGCCGATGAACGGCCGAGCAAGACCAGCCAGCCGCACAGCCGGACGAAGGTGAGATAGAGCAGGCGCAAGGACACGGATGATCATGATGCCGTACGGCTTGACTTCGGCAACACCGCAGTTCACAGGCCAAGCAGACTTCTGACACCCCACAGGATCAGTGCGGCAAGGACTGCGCGGCCGGCCCAGTCCAGCCGGGGCCGCGGATGGGCGCGGCGCAGCACCGCGACCTCATGCCGCAGCACCAGCAACTCCGCGTCCCTTGGACGCCGGCGACCGGCCGAGCAGGATCAGCCAGCCGCAGAGCCGGACGAAGATGAGGCAGAGCAGGCGAAGGGACACATCATGCCCTACGGCTGACGCCGGGCGTCACAGCAGCTCAGAGGGCACGCAGACTTCTGGCACCCCACAGGCCGTGGAACCGGCGCCCACCCGACGCGACAGCCGGGCAGGCACCCCACGCCCCGCATCGAAAAACCAACATCAAAACTCATCCCGCCGGGCCATCAGGCCAGCGCATCACACCCGTGAAGGATTGAGGCCATTCACCTGCCCGAAGGACGGCACCGCGAGCACGTCTGGCTGAACTTGTTCCGTGCCGCCTGCTGATCGCTCCCGACGCACGGCCTGACCAGCCCGGACAACATCACCACCCATTCGTGCTCCTCACCTGACCGCCGTTCCCCGACCGAACAGGAAACGCAGCCGGACCGCAAACGGTCAGACAAGCACCCCCGTCCCGCCGGCAACATCATCTGAGAACGGCAGAATCACTAGCAGAATTCACGCGGTTGATCGGCTTAGCTATCGCGGAATATAGGCATTCATGCAGACATCTGGGTTTATCTCAACCACCGTTCCGTGCTATGTCGGTAATCACAACGCGGCAGTGATTGCCGCATCCTGCGGCGTATCTCCCTGTACCGCAAGACAACGTCAGCGTCCAAGGTGCGACGGTGACTGGGTCCAACGGCTCTTCTCTGTGGCCCCGGCAACCCGCGCAAAGGGAGCTGCATCTCTCGCGGATCTCGACTATCAGTTCGTCTGAAACGTTACGGTACTGGCGCTCGGCATCGGAACTGAACCCGAAGCACGGTCGTCCTCTGATCATCTAGCCCTCCCGCCGTCAAGCAAGTACTATACCAATCCGAGATGCTGGGAGTAGATATGCCTGCTATGGAAATCCCATCCGAACCTATGGCCCAAGTCGCAGTTTCTGGTCGGGATGATCCGGCCCAAGAAAGCGGCCGCCCGGCAAGTCGAAGTCTCGCGCAACTTGAGAGTTCCCAGAACGCGATGCGCGACACTACTAAATGGCTGGTCGCCGCCACGGCAGCCGTTGGGGCCGTCGTAGTCGCGGGTCTGCAGCTATCGACCATTCCACATGGGCGACTCGCCACCACGCTCGCCCTGGGTGGGTTCGCACTGGCTATTGTAGGCGTTTCCTTCATATTGATCTACGCTACGAGGGTGCTGTCGTCGGGATATACGACATTTGGTGAATTGGCCGACCTTAAGAACAGGGACGCGTACGAGGTACAATTGACTCGGGCCAAGTATTGGAACGATCGAAACGCATCATGGGAAGATCGAATCTATAAATGGGTAGCAGTACTGAAGGGACGTCCTGGGCATAACGCGGCAATACCAGTGGTTACCTTTGTTGAGAGAACCTGTTCCGTTGTTATCATCCCCTGTTATTGGATGATTATGAGGGCGCTGCGGATAACAGCGTGGACGAGAGTGCGCCATGCAAAAAGCGAGGGTGTCCGAATAGAGGAAATGCTGCATGAGCTTAAAAGGGACACGTTGTTTTTTTCGTATGGCATCGCGAAAGACATCCCAGACCTCTCTGAGCAGCTTGAGAATACAGACAGAGATATCCTTGTTCTGCGAGGCGAACGAGTCCCTAGAGCGGAAGAACTCCCGCTCAGCGAGCCGGGCCAGTCGGAGAAGGTAGCGGCAGTCGCTGGAGAAATTAGGGCTTTGGGATGGCTTGAATGGCGGCAGAACTGCCTTGAGCTTGCTACCAGTCAGCTGATCGCATTTGCAAACCAGAAATTGATTGAACATAAATTCAACCAGCTTAAGATAGCCGTACAGATCGGCGGGCTAGCGGTCGTCGTAGGAGTCGGATGTTTTGTCGCAGCACCGAAGTTCGCAAAGATGACGCCACTGCCGATTATGCGCACGACGCCGGTCTCTATCAGGGTGGTGGGCAATAAGTTCGGTGCCGGCTGCCCGAGCGGGACGTTGCTCCAAGGCGTGGCGATCGGAGGCACGTGGACGAATCCGATCGTCGTAACTAAGACGAACGGCGCATGTACGGCACGGCAAGTGACAATCAAATCGGGGCAGGCGATAGCTGTCCCGCAAGTCTCCGGGTAACGCTAGCCAACGCCGGTGACCATGCAGGACGCCAAGAGGCCATGATCTTTGGCTCAGCCTATGGGGTTCCAGAACTCGGTCACCAGCCCTGACCTGGGTTTTTAGGCGGCTCGCTCGTATTCGCTGATGAGGCCGCCGAGGATGGGCCGGCGCTTGATCTGCTCCTGGGAAAGGTCGGCGAGTGGGTGATCGGGCTGGGGCGGGCGGAGCTGGCGGCTGCGGTGGGGGCGGCGTCCGTTGTAGTGGGTCTCGTACGGGGCCGGGACCGTCCGGAGGTGCCGTTCGCCGAAGATGAGCATCCGGTCGGTGACCTCTGTCCTGGCGGTGAGCACGAATCGTTCCGCGTAAGCGTTGGACACCACCGTCAACAACACCTAATCCTGTGGGGCTCGGAAACACGATTCAGAGTGTGCTGTGTGTAGTTACGCGGCGGCGTAGTACTCGTGGGTGAGTCCTCCGAGGACCTGCTTCCGACGGATTCGGTGGTCGGTTAGGTTGACCGGTTCGGGCGGGCGGATGCCTGCTTGGGTTGGGGTGAGCTGGCTGAGGGCGCGGTGCGGCCGGGCGGTGTTGTAGTGCCGCAGGTACTCGGTCAGGACATGGCGCAGATGGTGCTCGTTGACGATCAGCAACCGGTCAAGGAGTTCCCGGCGCAGGGTGCCGATCATCCGCTCGCAGATCGCGTTCATCCATTAGCTGTCCTGGCAGATGATGAGCACGTACCTGGACGACGCCTTGTTCGTCACCGTGACTCAGCGCTTTGCGTAGTAGGTCCCCGGCAAGCTGCATAGGTTGGATCTCCTGACTCGCAAGAACGCTCAAGGATCTCTGGCTAGACCATCATGAGCCAGAAGGACGCCATCGCCGACAACTGCTACCGAACGCGTACCTGTGCAAACTTCGGAGCATGGAGGTACTGGGGCGAGCTTCTAATACGTGCGTCGAAAGCGGGATCGTGTGGGGTTTCAGAACTAGTCCCGGATCACGGTCCAGGTCACTACCCCGCTGTTTAATCCCGGCGCTGAGACTGAAAGGCGGGACGGAACCGGGGTCCGGCCTCCTGCCGTCCGCGGCGTCATGCGCTTCTGGTTCCGTGCCCTGGCCGACATCATCGCTGGCCCCGACACCTCACTTCGGGCCAAGCTCGAAGGAGAGGTCTTCGGCAGCACCACCCGGCCGTCTGCCTTCGCGATCCGCATCCCGGACCAGCCGCCCGTCACCCTGCAGCCATTCCTGCCCGCAGTGCACCGGGCTCGCGCCGGCGGGTGGACCGCTTATCTCCTGGGCCCGCGCCTGGCCACCACACGGGCCAGCGGCATGGACCCAATTCCGCACCTATCGCCCGGCACGGTTTTCGATATCTGCCTGAAGTCCCGCGGCAGCGAATCCGCTGAGTCCAGAATGGCTCTCGCCCTCGCATCGCTATGGCTGGCCTGCGCCTACGGAGGTGTCGGAGCCCGCACCCACCGAGGGTTCGGCGGCCTCCGTATCATCGCAGCCGACGGACCGCTGCCAGACCCCTGGACACATCAGGCCGTCTTGTCACCCGGCCTCAGCCATTACGAAAATATCAGGCGGCTGTGGCCTGCCGGCCCGGTCGGCGACTGCGTCCCCCTCCTAGCAAGGCTTGCGGCGCCACACGGGGGTCTCCCGGCCCTGGCCCAGTGGACCTCGCCACCGCCGTACCCGGTGCTCAGCAGGACCCATACCCTTGTCGGCACCAGTGGCGGCGGGACATTCAGCACCTGGGCCGACGTCGCCGAGTACGCCGGCGAGCAACTACGAAACTTCCGCACAAGCGGTGCCGCACGCGACGCCGCACTAGAAGGAGCAGCCGCCGTGGCGCGCGTCGTGCCCACCAGGGACAGCGCCCGCTTCCCCGCCGGGGCGCTCGGGCTTCCCGTGGCATACCGGGACGGAGACGAAATAAACGCCTACCAGGACAGAATCCCGCTGCGCCGTCCCTCTCCGCTGTGGTTGCGTCCTGTCGGCGAAGCCGGCCACTGGCGGCTGCTTTCCTACGCGTTTCTCGGTCAGTTTCTCCCCGGTCCAAATCCGCCTCAAGTCCGTCTGCACCATCGAGGACGACCGATAAGGGAACTTAAGGTAACTGACGACGACATAGTTGCCCTGGCGACACGCTGGATCACCACACTCGCCGCCGACGGGACCTTCATCAGGTAAGTCAGCAGCGACATGCCTAGTCGCACTCGCGAATTAGGCCTACGCCGACGGTCGAACACCTGACGCGGTACCGGTCCGGTCGAAGCGCCTGGACGCGCTCAAACCAGACGCTCAGCACAGCGTGCCCTCGCTCAGGGCTCCGCCCGGAATGCCACGTAGCCCTGTGGGGTGCCAGAAGTTTGCATGCCCTGTGACCTGCAACGACGGCAGCCGGCCTTACGGCATTATGGTCATCCGTGTCTCTGCGCCTGCTCTATCTCATCTTCGTCCGGCTCTCTGGCTGGCTGGTCCTGCTCGGCCGGTCGTCGGCCTCCAAGGATGCCGAGCTGCTCGTGCTGCGCCACGAGGTCGCCGTGCTGCGCCGGGTCAGTCCCCGGCCACGGCTCAACTGGGCAGACCGCGCGGTCCTCGCCGGGCTAACGCGGTTCCTGCCGGCCAGGCTGCGGGCGCACCGGCTGGTCACCCCGGGCACCATCCTGCGCTGGCACCGCCGCCTGATTGCCCGAAAGTGGACCTATCCGCACCGGACAGGACGGCCGCCGGTCAGCCCGGAGATCGCCGCGCTCATCGAGCGGCTCGCCACCGAGAACTCCGGCTGGGGCTACAAGAGGATCCAAGGTGAGCTGCTCAAGGTCGGCTACCGGGTCAGCGCAGCTGCCATCCGGCGGATCCTCCGGGCCTTGAAGATCCCTCCCGCGCCCAGACGGGACACCGACACCACCTGGCGGCAGTTCCTGCACGCGCAAGCAGCCACGATGCTCGCCGCCGGTCTTCTTCCACCTGGACTGCGCGGTGACTCTCCAGCGCTTGTACTGCTTCTTCGTCATCGAGGTCAGTTCCCGGTACGTGCACATTCTTCGGCGTCACCGCGAACCCGGACGGACAATGGACCACGCAGCAAATCCGCAACCTGCCGATGGACCTCGGTGATCGCGCCGCGGGCTCCCGGTACCTGGTCCGTGACCGGGCCGGGCAGTTCACCGAGGCATTCGACGCTGTGGGGCTCGGAAACACGATTCGGAGTGTGCTGTGGGTAGTTACGCAGCGGCGTAGTACTCGTTGGTGAGTCCTCCGAGGACCTGCTTCCGGTGGATGCAGTGGTCGGCTAGGTTGACCGGCTCGGGTGGGCAGGTGCCTGCTTGGGCTGGGGTGAGCTGGCCGAGGGCGCGGTGCGGCCGGGCGGTGTTGTAGTGCCGCAGGTACTCGGTCAGGACATGGCGCAGATGGTGCTCGCTGGCGATCAGCAACCGGTCAAGGAGCTCCCGGCGCAGGGTGCCGATCATCCTTCGCAGATCGCGTTCGCCCTGGGAGCCTGCGGCGGGCTGGCCAGGATCCTGATGCCGCCGCGGTGAACACGGCGTCGAAGGAGCTGGTGAACTGGCCCGCGCCGTCCCTGATCAGGAACTTGACTGAAGATGTGCGCTGGCCCAGGTTCATCAGGAGGTTGCGGGCGGCCTGCGTCGTCCACGGGCCGTCCGGGTGCGCGGTGACGCCCGCCAGGTGGGCCCGGCGGGTGCCGTGCTCGATCACGATCAGGGCGCAGGCGCGGCGGAGCAGCACGGTGTCCACGTGTATGAAGTCGATGGCGATTATGCTGCGGGCCTGCGCCGCCAGGAACTGCCTCCAGGTCGGCCCGGTGCGGCGGGGCGCGGGATCGATCCCGGCATCATGCAGGATCTGCCACACCGTGGAGGCGGCGATCGGGTGGCCGAGCCTGACGAGCTCGCCCTGCACTCGCCGGTGCCCCCACGTCGGGTTCTCCGTCGCGATGCGGATCACGAGCTTGCGGATCACGGCGGCCGTGGATGGCCGTCCGGGACGCCGGCGGCTCGCGTAGTCCTGCTTGCGTGCCACCAGCCGGCGGTGCCAGGCGAGCAGCGTCGCGGGCGTGACCGGGAAGACCCCGCCCGATCGCCGGCGGGGATCAGCCGCGACAGCGCCGCAAGCCACAGCCGGCCGGCGGGCTGGTAACGGACCCGGCCAGCCTGTCGGCGCAGCACGGCGTTCTCGTGACGCAGCACCAAAAGCTCGGCGTCCTTGGACATCCGGCCCCGGGCCCCGTCAGGCAGTCCAGCAGGCACCGCACGAGCAGTAGACGACCGAAATGATCACACAGCGATGATCCCAGCCCACCGGCCCTGCCAGGCCCAATCCGGTAATCGAGCCCCACAGGCCCCGCCGGCACCATCGGCGGGCCTTTCCCGTCACCCGTGATGCCACCCAGCGCGACGCCGTAATGCCCACCCAGCACGACGCGGAACAGCACCCCACCACGCTGGGGAGAGTAGTGATCTTAGTCACTTTCTTGGTAGATGTGATCGATCACTACGACTCATCCGTAGCCCATCAGGGATGGCGGCGAGCCGGCTTCCCGCTGATCTTTCGGAGATGAGGTGAGGGGGGTTAGCGGGTGAATAGTGAGGCAGCGTGTCCGCAGGAGTTGTATTGCCCGGTCGCGCCGCGGATGAGCCCGTTCGCTGATGCGCTGGACGCGTACGTCGCCGACTGGATGGCCTCCAGCGGCATGCACAAGCGGCCGGACCAGCTGGGCCGCCACTGCAGATCGGGCTACGGAACGTTTGCGGCGCGCGTGTGCCCGGACGCCGGATGGGAGCGCCTGTGCCTCTATGCGCGATGGCTGGCGTTCGGTTTCTTCTACGACGACGAATTCTTCGACGAGAGCGACAGTCCTGACCAGGGCCTGGCGGCGGCCGACGCGGCCATGGCCGCTATTTCGGTGTTCATGCCGGATGGCCTCCCGCCGCTGTGCCGATGGGCGGACATCGACCGGCGGCACCGGCTCAGCGTGCCGCTGAAGCTCCTTGAAGAAACGCGGGAAGTGGCCGGGGCTGAGCAGTTCGGCCGGTTCTGCAACCAAATGACGCTGTGGTTTTACAGCTATCTTTACGAACCTGCGTTCCGCTCCACGGGCAAATTACCAACATTGGCTGGATACATTACGAATCGTCTATATAACATTGCTTCCGCCCCCTATGTCACGCTTTCCGAGATCGTTGCCGGCTGTGCGGTTTCGGCCGAAGAGCTGTCACGCCCGGATGTGCGCCTGCTTTCCAGCCTGGCCGCATACCAGATGGCGTGGTGCAATGACATTCACTCCGCGATCCGGGAGGCATCGGTCAATAACCTGATTGTGAACCTGCCCTCCCTGCTCCGGTCGAACGGCGGGGCCGGCGCCCGGCCGGCTATGACGGAAGCGGTACGCATACATGATGAGACCATGGACTCCTACCTGCGGCTGGAAGAGACCGTGCGGAGCGGCGCTCCGGCCACCCTGCTCCATTATCTGGACATTCTGCGGACCTGGATGAGGGGGCACTACGACTGGTGCCGCCGGACCGCGCGCTACAGTGCCCCGGCTGCCGCTGATGCTGCCTCCCAAGCCGCACCCGTCGTTGAGCGAGGCCGACATGAGCGCACCCGTCCCTAGCCGCACCCGCCGGTTCGCCAGGCTTCAGCAGATAGAACGCCTGGACCCTGACACAGACTTTGAAGCGATATTCCGCCTGATCACCGATTACGAGTTTCCCTGGGATTACTGGCAGGCGGCGTCGCTGGCCTTTTTTCGCACCTTCGGTATTCCTAGCATCGCCAGGCTGCTTGATGAGACAGGCGAAATCGTCCACCACACGCAAAAACGGGCCGACGATACCTTGCTGATCCTCTACGAGATCGGCCGTCGTGGCATGGAGAGCCGTGAAGGCCGCGTGTACCTGCGGCGGATGAACCAGATGCACCGGCGCTACCGTATCAGCAACGACGACAGCCTCTACATTATCGCCCTGTACATCGTCGTCCCGGCCCTCTGGATCAACCAATATGGCTGGCGGTGCCTGAGCGCTCACGAAGAACAGGCAATTACAGCTTACGGCAAGCGCCTGGCTCACCTCATGGGCATCAAAGACATTCCTTCGACGTTCGACGGGTTCGCCGAGTTCGCGCAACGCTATGAAGACCAGCACTTCGCCTGCACGCTCAGCAGCCGCCGCCTGGCCGCCGCCGCCATGGATATCTCCGCCGATATGCTGCCGCGCCCGGTGCGCCGCCCGCTTAAACCTTTGATGCGCCGCTTCTCACTGGCCGTCCTGGACGCCCCCGTCCTCCAGGCGGTGGGCCTGCCCTTCCCCTCCGGCCGGGATCGCAGGATGGCCACCTCAGTACTGCGGTTGCGAGGCCGGATTCTGCGACTTTTCCCGCCGCGCCCGGACGGCCGCCCGCACCGTCTCGCCCTTGCCACCTACCCACGCGGATATGACGTGACCGATGTCGGCCCCGACTGGATGCGAAGCGCCAGCGCGGACTGACATGACCACCCGGGCGGAGGTTCCGGCTCCCACCCTGGCGGCTCGTTTCTGCAGGTGCGCGGTCGCGGGCTAAGACCGACAAGGCCGATGCCCGGCATCTGCGGACCTTGATGGCCTAGGGCCTGTAGTACCTCTCAAATTCCGCTGCAGGGTCTGACCTGGCTCGTTACGGGGCGGGCTGGTACTCGGCCGGGAACTGCACTGCGGCCGGGAACTATCAGGGACGCGATACTGGCGACAATATGTTCGTCGTCAGCGAGAAGAACGGCGCCTGGGGAACGGCCGAGCCGATCCGGGGCTTTTGCCGCGCTCGGAGCTTTCGACGTCGAGCTGAAGGCCCTTTCCTGCGGCTCGCGCGGCAACTGCGCCATCGGCGGACTTTACTACACGAACAGCACGTCGGAGGCTTTCGCCGCCGTCCAGGACAATGGCGTCTGGAGTGCGGCGCAGACGTTCCCGGCTATCGCGGCCGTGGCGGAGGTTGCGGGCATCGGCGCGCTGTCGTGCTGGCCGGGCGGCAACTGCACGGCCACCGGCTCTTACAGCAGCACTGCCGGCGGCGGGCAGGTCTTCGTGATCAGCCGGGCCCAGGGCACGTGGGGCGCGCCCGTGCTGATCCGGGCATCCGCCGCCATGTCCGACCCCTTCGAGACCACCTTGTCCTGCCCGTCCTCCGGTAACTGCACCCTCGGCGGTGGCTATCTTGCCGAGCACGGCGACCAGGTGTTCGTCGTCAGTGAGAAGAACGGGGCGTGGGGCCAGGCCGGGGCTCTTCCCGGCGTTGCCGCCCTGAACGCCGGCCAGGATGCCTTTCTCGCAGGGCTCGCCTGCTTCTCAGCGGGTAACTGCACCGCCGCCGGTAACTACGGCATCCGGCACGCCATGTACACCGCCAAGGCGGTCTTCGTCATGGCCGAGAAGAACGGCACCTGGGGAAAGCCCTTGCGCGTGCCGGGTTCCCTGGTGAACCTGGGCACCGGCGTCGCCCTGCCCGCCCTGTCCTGCGGCGCCCCCGGTAACTGCAGCATCGGCGGGTCGTACAGCACCAAGACCGATGAGGAGCCGTTCCTCGACACCCAGAAAGACGGCACCTGGGGCAAAGCCAGGACACTGCGCGGCATGAGCCCGTAGCCCGCTCCGGCATTGATCATCCTCGGGGAGCGGGGTCACAAGCCCGCGCAAATCTTTTTAAATAATTGAGGAGAAAGCTTTGCGCTAGATAATGCTGGCGCCGCTAGGCCGCCCAGGGAACAAGGCAACGTGCTGCTGGCATAAGCGGGTGTCCTGTCAATGTAGGGAAGGTCACCCGTGATAGCTGATGATCAATGAGATCTCGCCCCGCCAGGGTCCAGAGTCCTGATGCAGGCCCATGACCGTGGCGATGAAGCGGCCGTCCGCGAGTCGCTGACCGACCCGGAGCGCTTCGCCATCCTCGTGCGATAGGCCTCAACGCCGAGGCGCTGGCGAACTGCGAAGCGGCGGCAGCCATCCTGGAAGCGGAAGGTGATCTGGAAGGGCTGGCCGAAGCATTGACGATGGCGGGCAAGCTGCGGTTCTGGCTTTCCGATGCGCCTGCTGACGCGGAAGTTCTCGAGCGTGCTATTGCCTGTGCTCGGCTAAGCGGGAACCACCGCGCGCAGATGCGAGCTAGTCACTGGCTCGCCGTCACCTTTATCAGCCTGACGATCCCAGCTGATGCCGCGACCATCCGCGCCGAGCAGCTGCTGCAGGAAGTCGGCAAGGACTTGTGGGCCGAGGCGGACCTCCTGAAGCCGCTCTCCATCTTGTACGCCTACACGGGGCGGTTCGCCGACGCCCGCGCGGCGCTAGCGCGAACCCGGTCCGTATTCACCACTTTCGGCGCCACGCTGGCGTTGGCGGAAAGCGCGATCCCGGCCGGTGTCGTGGAACTTGCCATCGGAGATCCGGCCGCGGCGGAGCAATGCCTGCGGCAGGGATACGACGCCTTGCGTGCCATGGGGGAGCAGAGATTTGTCGCCAACATCGCCAACTTGCTGGCCGAGGCGCTGTATGCGCAAGGCCGCTTCGAGGAGGCGCAGCAGATGACAGAGGTGGTACTGGCCGCATCTGTCGAGCCTGATGCCCGGGCTCAATGCCAGGCGATGCAGGCCATGTTGCTCGCACCGCGCAGCCAGTTCGCCGCCGCCCGCCGACTGCTGGACCAGGCACAGGCCCTCCTTGAACCGATCTCTTGTCGGTCGGACGACGCCTGGATGCTCATCGCGAGGGCAGAGGTGAGCCGACTCGCCGGGACGCCGGCCGTGGCCGCGGCCGACCTGGGGGAGGCGTTGCGGATCTGGCCACCGGCCTGTTTCTCGACCGCGCCAAGCCGTCCTACATCGGTGCGATGCTGGAGATGGCCAACGCCCGGCTCTACCCGTTCTGGGGTTCGCTCACTGAGGCGCTGCGCACTGGCTGCCCCCAGAACGAGGCCAAGTCCGGCGAGGACTTCTTCGCCGCCCTGTACCAGGACCAGGAACGCCTCCGCAAGTTCCTGCACGCCATGACCGGGCTGTCCATGGGCGCCGCGCACGCCATCGCCGAAACCTTCCCCTGGGACCGCTACCACACCGTTAAGTTTTCCCAGATTTCGTTTGTAAGTTTTCCCAGAAGAGATATGTGAGTCTTCCCAGAACGTCGCCAGCGAGCACCTTTACATGGCAGCCTGTACTGCGTGAACGCAGCTAGCGGCCTGCTCCCCAGACGTCTGCTCGAAGTGGTACTTCAGCGCGTCACCGAAGAACCTGTGGTCATCCTCACCGGACCACGCACGGTCGGCAAGAGCACGCTCCTCGCAGGCCTTGCCACCGAGTTCGGGCGGCCAGCATTCGACTTGGACCGGCCAGACGTGCGTGCGGCCGCGGCCGCGGACCCGGGGTTCCTCGTCTCGGGACCGGAACCGGTGCTCATCGACGAGTTCCAGCATGTCCCGGAGATCCTGGACGCGATCAAGGCCGAGCTGAACCAGGACACCAGGCCGGGGCGCTTCGTTCTGACCGGTTCTACGAGGTACACCGTGCTGCCGCAGGCCGCGCAGTCACTAACCGGGCGCGCGCATGTAATGAACGTGCTTCCCCTGTCTCAGGGAGAGCTTTACGGTCACCGCGAGCGTTTCGTGGATCTTCTCTGGCAAGAACCGGACCGGATGCCGTCTGTCCCAGTCCGGACCTGTGCCAGAGACGAGTATCTGAACCGGATCCTGGCCGGAGGCTTTCCGATGATCCTCCAGCGGCGAACTGCGCGGGCGCGCACGTCGTGGTTCGCTGATTACGTTGACCTCGTGGTCATGCGCGATGTCCTGGATATCGCTTCCATTCGTCAGCGAGAAGCATTGCCCCGCCTGCTGCGTCAGTTCGCAGCGCAGACTGGCCAGTTGCTCAATATCACCAAGGCCGGACAGGCCGCCGGCCTGGAAAGCAGCACGGCGAACAGATACGCGACACTGCTTGAAGCGGCGTTCATGATCCAGCGGCTGCCAGCTTGGGGGGAGACCTTGGGCAAGCGCCTTGCCGCTCACCCGAAGGTGCACGTCATCGATTCGGGGTTGGCGGGATGGCTCCTCGGGCTCAGCGCGACGAAGATAAACAGCCGGAACCCGGCTGCTCTGACCGAATACGGGCACCTCGTCGAGACCTTCGCCGTCGGGGAGATCCTTAAGCAGGTCAGCTGGTCAGACGAAGTGATCACGGCGTCCCATTTCCGTACCGAGAGCGGGGACGAGGCCGACCTCGTTCTGGAGACCTGGGACGGCCGGGTAGCCGGGTTCGAGATCAAGGCCGGAACCAGGATCAAGGACCCTGACCTGAACGGGCTTCGCCTGCTGCGCGACCGTCTAGGTGACAGATTCCTCGGTGGATACATCCTCAATCTGGGGGAGCTTGCGTACCGGAAAGAGGATAAAATCACCATATTGCCGCTCAGTGTGCTCTGGTCGTTACCGAACAGCCCTACGCCCGTGGGCCGAAGGCAACGACACGACCAGCGTGCCGAACATTGCGTCGTCCTTCTCCGAGTCCTGATACGGCAGGAAAAACTGTCCTTTGCCATATACCAGCATCGCGTGCAGGCGGCGCACGCACCGGAGTCTGCACGACCCCGACGCCATCGACCTCAACCTGCTGCGCGTCCGCCGGTGCCGGATCTGTGCGCTGAACGCCCCGGGCTCCTCCGCGTCGTCGAGCAGCTTAGCCAGCCGTTCCCGCGCCGTGCGATCCATGCACCCCTCCCAGGCGGGATCCTTTACGGCAGCGACTCTACCGCCGGGCGTGTGCATCCGCCTGCGGTCGGCGGACAGCGCCTTGCGGGGCGCAGCTAGCGGTCCTGGACGAGCTTGTCCAGGACCGCGTCGCGGCTCAGCCCGTCGGCCGCCATGCGCAGCGCCTGCCCCGCCACCTGCGGCGGCTCGCCTGCCCACAGTTCCTCTACGACAGCCTGGTAGGACGCCCGCTCGTCTGGCGGGATTCCGCGTCCGGCCAGCCACAGTTCGGTGATCTTGGCGCGCACTGACGGCTCGGCCGCGTCGAGGGTTGCTGTGCCCTCGGCCCGGTCGTGGTGTAGCGGGACGGCGAGGTGCCGCCGTTGCAATGCCTGCAGGCATCGGGTGTCGTCGGAGATGACGTCGTCGGGCAGGTCCTGGAAGTACCGGTTATGCGGCTTCTGGCTCGCGGCGGTGAGCACCGCGGGAAACTTGCGCAGTTCGCCTTCCAGTTCCGACAGGAGACGACGGCGCAGGTGCTTCGGCAGGTTGGCGCGGTCGGCGGTCCAGGCCGCCCACGCCCGGATCACGGGTGCCACGTCGCCCGCGAGCCTGGCCGGCAGGACCAACTGCATCGGCAGTACGTCCCGGAGGAGCCTCCGGAAGAGGAGCGGCCCGGGCCGCAGCGGGTCCCGGCCGAGGTAGTCCGCGCAGAATGCGACGAGATCCCGCGGCAGGAACCGGGCGACCACCCCGGTGAGTGCCCGGCCCTCTGGCGAGCGGTAGAACTCCGCGACCAGGCGCTCGCGTTCCTCAGGCGGCCAGCGGTCGGCGGTGGGCCCGGAGGGCGCTTCCGCCACACGGCCCGCGCTTCCGGCCGAGGCAGCCAGTTCCCGTGCGCGCTGGCCAGCCAGGACTGCCAGCCCGAGCGTGGTGCGGTAGTCCTCAGAGTCGCGTTTCGTCCATGGCGCCGGGCCGTGCTGCGCGAACGCGTCGAGCCCGGCCCGCAGCAGCTCGGCGGCCTCAGCCGAGGGAACCTCACGGAGATCAGCGCCCAGCTGGCGCGCCAGCCCCATTGCGCTTCCGGTATCCAGGCTGCTCTCCTCTTCCAGGAAGGGGGCGGCCAGTGAGGACACCGCGTCATGCCAGACCGGGTCAAGGCGCGTTATTACGGAATGCCGGTTTCCCCTGGTGGGATAGCTGAACTCGCACAGGAGCACGGTGGACTCCCGGAACGGGTCGGTCGTCACCCAGCACTTGCCGGGGATCGCCTGGCCCAGTTCGGCCGCCCAGGCCGGCGCGGTACGCCCGGCTGCGGCCGCGAGGATCCTCGCATGGTCCCGCACGGCGGAATCCGCGCCTGCGACCGCGAACGCACGCAGGATCCCCACGGCAAGCGGAGCGCTGCTGGCAGCGATCGCGTCGCAGATGTCCAGGCACGCGTCGCAGAGCCGGTCACCGGCGAACCCGGCCTGCGCCATGCGGCCTGCCACCGAACTGACCGTCGCTTCCGCGTCGTAGGCACAAGACACCCGGTCGCGATCGGCGAACGTGTCCATGAGCCGGCCGGCCGCGGCGCTGGCGTCCCTGGCCGAGAGCAACCGGAAGCGAAGAGCCCGCACGCGACCTTCGGCTGCGTGCCGCTGAACTGCCCGTCGCTGTGCGGCCTGCCGCGCTGACTGCGTATTCTTCTTGCGATCCTTGCCCTTTGCGCCCACCCGGTGAGGATACCCATTCAGCTGAATGGATTGCCGACCCGGCGGGGTTCGGCGCCGCCGCAGCTGCGGGTAACGCCGATGCGTCTCGAATTGCTGCTTGCGTGTCTAACGTGACTACGGGAAGGGCTCGGGGCACAAGGCTTCGCCCGGTTTTGGTGACTGCTTCGTCTGAGCCCTGGCCAAGGAGACGGCGGCGAACCGCTTCTGTTCAAAGGCGATGATTTCAGCAGCACAGACATCGCCTCAGCGCTTGACGGCCGCTGAGGCCCATCTCATCGGCGCAACGTTCGCCACCGCGAACGGCCCGTGGCATAGTCGTTTGCCGTGGGCAAACGACTGAGTCCCCGGGAGCAGCGTGCGCCGGCGGCGCGAGCGTGACGAGCGTGCCTTTCTCTTCGATTCCGACCTCAACCTCATCGCCGAATTCGAGCGCGAGGACTGGGAGTGGGCACTGTCGTCAGGTGGCGGGGATCCGGTGCGTGCCGCCCGCCAGTGCGGGCTCACGGACGTCCCGGCTGGGGTGAAGGCTCTATGGGGCCGCTCGGCTGACGAGGCCAGGAGCACCTATCGCCGCTGGCAAAGACGACGCTAAAGCCGCGAGCGACGGTTGCTCGCTGGGTTCAATACAGCATGGCGCTCCACTCGGGCATGAGGTCGAGGAGTTCGATGTTGGGCAGCTCATAGCCGAGCCTCGCTCGGCCGCGTAGTCCGGACAGTACTCCAGCAGCGCCTCGGAGTTGCTGTGTCGGCAGATGTACAGGCCGAGCATAGGCCAGTGACAGGTGGAAGACGGCCGGGGCGGCCGGGCAGCCTGCTGCCGGTGGCTTGCTTGAAGGCGCTGGGGGTGACTTGCCAGAGGGTCGCGGGCAGGTAGCCGGGCCGTACCGGGCAGACGATGCCGTGCTCCCATGCCTCGGCCCGGCCGACCGTGACCGCGAACGGAGCGTGTGGGTGCAGGAAATTATGTCGCCTTATGCGACCTGCGGATATTCGTGGATCAGGCCGCCGAGCCGGTCTCGCCGCAGAACGCGCATACCGGTCATTTCAGCGGCCGGATGCGCGCTGCCCGTCGGCGGGTTCTGATGAAGCGTCCGGTGCGGCCGGTGGACGTTGTAGCGATCGACATATTCGCCAAGGACCAGGCGCAGGTGCCGTTCGCTGGTGATCAGCATCCGGTCCAGGCACTCGCGGCGGGCGCTGCCGATCCAGCGTTCGGCTATGGCGTTGCCCCCCATTGTCAACTACACCCGATCCGCGTGATCGGTACCGACGCGTCCGGGTGACGCACCCGTTCCATCCCCTGTGCGGCCAGGACTTCGAGTTCGTCGCCTAGCGCCAGAACTGGGGCGAGGACCGGGTCCACTTGCACGACGAGAACGGGCAGCTGTTCTCGCTGCCGGCTGTGGGGTTCCAGAACGCGGCCACTGGTCCTGACCTGGGCTTTCAGGCGGCTCGCTCGTATTCACTGATAAGGCCACCGAGGACGGTCCGGCGCTGGATCCGTTCCTGGGAGAGGTCAGCGGGAGGGTGGTCGGGCCGGGGCGGGCCGAGCTGGCGGCTGCGATGGGGACGTAGCCTCGGCGAAGCGTCGGCGCTGGCAGCCGAAGCGGCCAGCGAGTTCCGCCGCCTGGCCATGCCCGCGCGGGCCTCGGAAGCGGCCAAGGTGGCCGCGGACATCACCGCGCGCCGCCGCAGTGCCTCACCGCTGTCGGCACGCGAGGAAGAAGTCGCCAGCCTCGTCGCGCAGGCGCTGTCCAACCGGCAAATCGCCGACCGGCTCGTGCTCTCCGAGCGAACGGTCGAGACGCACGTGCACAACATCTTGGCCAAACTGAACTTCAGCACCCGTGCCGAGATCGCAACTTGGGTACTGCGCGCTAGCTCGGCATCAACAACGACGGGCGCCTAAACGCCGCTAACGGCGGCCGAAGGGCCGTCGCAAATCTTTCTAAATATTGAGGAGAAACGCATTGCGCTGGGAGTTCCGCTGCCGCCGCGAGGTTGCCCGATCTGGCCGCGCTCGACATCGACCCGGCGGTGGCCGGTCGACTGGCCGAGATCGCTGATCGTGCCTGCCAGGCCCAGCGGCACATCGATGCGCTTGCCGCGCTGCCGCAGTTCGCCGACGAGGAACAGGCGGTGTACGCCGGGGCGGCCTGGGACGTGACGGCCCGCCGCCAGCGCGACGCGATCATCCAGCCGCCCAGGCCGCAGATCGTGCCCGCCCGCGCCGTCCTCGCCCGGACGGCGGCCGTGCCGAGCCGCGACGCGTACGTCGGCCAGCTGGTGACCATGATCATGCACTCCGATGTGAGGCCCGGTCGGGCGCTGCACGGCCCGGCCTGGACTGGGTGACGGCCAGCGCCAGCCAGATCACCACGGCCTCGTCCTGGTCGCCTGGCAGGTTGGCGGTGATGTGCTGGAGGGTGCGCCAGCGCTGGGTGAGCAGGGCGAATGCTCGTTCGCCGACTTCAGCGGGTTCAGGTTAGTCCGGCCCAGGGCGAGTAACCGGAATGCACCATCAGCCGCAGTCCGGCTGCCTGCTAGTTCGCCGCTGAGGCATTTGGAGCCGGGGATGGCGCCTGCGGTCAGCTTGAGATCGCGTGCGTGAAGTGGTAGTTCCCCTCGCCGAGGCGGCGGTGCAGCTTGCGGATGATCTTTTCCCCGTCGTCGTACGGCCCGGAGATGTACATCGGCTTGCCGTCCAGGCCGAACGTCAGGTCGCAGTGCCCGTCCCATGGCCCCAGGTAGCCGGCTGCCCGCTCGAAGTCCGGATGCGGCTCGAATCCTAGCTCGCGTGCGTACCCGATCGCGCCGTGGACGATCTGCCGTCCCAGGTCGAGCGGTACTTGCAGGGGCGGCTCGTCCCAGGTGCCGAATATCTGCTCGATGAACCCGGTCAGCTTCCGCGGGTCCATCGACTGCGGCCCGGCGGTGTTCTTCAGCCCCAGGCACCAGGTGTCGACCAGGTAGAAGCACACCCCGGTCCTGGAGCCGCCCCGGTCCCGGGCGACTAGCACGGTCAGCAGCCCGGAGTGCCCGGCCTGTTCTGACGGGGCCGATCCCGGCCAGTCGAGTGCCCGGGCGATCTCCTTGGGGGTGCGCCCGGCGTCTCGGAGTTCGCGCACCTGGTCGAGTATCTGCTGGGTTGGCATACGGGATATAGTCCCGCGAACCGGCCGGGCGGCTTGGCCGCCGCGCCGGCGGTTCCGTGAGTTCGCGCGCGACCCAAGCACTTGACCGTTCGGAACGATTGTGGTCCCGCGCCTCGGTAGCCTGACTGACCGCACGCGGCTGGCAGGAGGACAAGCGATGCCGATCACGGCACGGGAGCGGCTGGCGAGGGTTCTCGATGGCTCTGAGGCGCCGGGCGCGTTCAGCGCTCAGCTGTCTGTGCCGGCGCGGGATGTCGGGCTTACAGTGACGGGCGCGGGCCGATCAGCTTCCCGATCAAGGCGCCGCAGGCCGGCCAAACGGATGATCGCCGTTGCCCAGCCGGCCCGCTTCGGCCGGGGCGAGCAGACGCTGA
>WNEY01001062.1_pt1 | contig 18747 bp, 20 predicted proteins | sample 5400531 | NCBI WGS metagenome assembly WNEY01 (sample SAMN13153338, study PRJNA577476) | soil metagenome | isolation source: 200 cm saprolite under Douglas fir tree site 1 | place: USA:California | collected 2015-04-18
GGCTCACGAACCGCGCGCTCGGCGCGGTGGGCCTCCTCGGTCCGGTGCGGATGGACTACGACAAGGCGATCCGCTCAGTGCGCGGCGCCGCACTGGAGCTGTCCCGCTTCGTCGAGGAGGTCTACGAGGACAACTGAGCCCATCGCTACGCTTGTGCCACTGATGGCGACGGCTGAGCGCGACTACTACGAGCTCCTCGGCGTGTCGCGAGCTGCGAGCGCCGACGAGATCAAGCGCGCTTTCCGCCGCCTTGCGCGCGAGTTGCACCCCGACGTCTCCGAGGCGCCAGACGCCGAACACCGGTTTCGCGAGGTCGTCGAGGCGTACGAGGTCCTCTCCAACTCCGAGCGGCGCGAGCTGTACGACCGCTTCGGCCACGCCGGCCTGCGCAGCGGGGGGTTCCAGCCGACCGCGTTCGACTTCGGCAGTCTCTCGGATCTCTTCTCGGCGTTCTTCGGGGACGACCTGTTCGGGGTTGGAGGCCGGGCCGGGCGCGGGCGGGGCGCCGACATCGCGGCACGGGTGGAAATCGACCTCGCGGATGTGGCTACGGGCACGAAGCGCGAGGTGCCGTTCGGCGTCGCGGTTCCGTGTGCTCGCTGCGGCGGGAACGGCGCGGAGCCCGACACCGCGATCAGTCCCTGTTCGACGTGCGGCGGGAGCGGTCGCGTGCGCCAGGTGTCGCGCAGTGTCTTCGGCGAGTTCGTCAGAACCGGGACCTGCCCGACCTGCAGCGGTTCGGGCAAGCTCATCGAGCATCCATGCGAGAAGTGTCGCGGCGCCGGTCGCGTGATCGAGGAACGAACCATCGAGGTCGAGATCCCCGCGGGTATCCACGACGGGCAGCGCATCCGTCTCAGCGGGGAGGGTCACGCGGGGACGCTCGGAGGTCGAGCCGGGGACGTGTACGTCGAGGTCCGCGTCCATCCCGACGAACGCTTCGTGCGCGAGGGTAACGACGTGTACTCGACAGTCGACCTGACTGTGACGCAGGCCGCGCTCGGCGCGACGGTCTCGGTGCCGACGCTCGAGGGCGACGTCGACCTGAGCTTCGAACCGGGCACGCAGCCCGGAGAGATCCGCGTCCTGCGCGGGCGCGGCCTCCCCGTGCTGCAGGGGTTCGGCCGCGGGAACCAGCGCGTGCTGGTGAACGTGGCGGTGCCGCGCCACCTGACGGACGAACAGCGGCGCCTGTTGGAGGAGTTCGAGCGGCTCTCGACCGACGCGACGTACGAGCCGAGCGAGGGGTTCTTCGACAAGCTGAAGAGCGCGTTCCGCTGACGGTCATGCGCCGCGTCTCGGTCGCCGTCCCCGCCGAGCGCGCAGAGGAAGCGCGGGCGTGCATGCTCGAGCTCTTCCCCGAGGGGTTCGAGGAGATCGACAGCGCGGACGGTCTCGAGCTCGTTGCCTACACGGATGCGGGTGGGGAGGAGCGGCTGTGGCACGCGTTCGGCGGGGTGCGCGGAGAGGATGTGGCCGCCGACTGGCGCGACCGCTGGCAGAAGTTCCACCACCCGGTTCGCGTGGGACCGCTCTGGATCGGTCCCCCGTGGGACGACCCGCCGGCGGGGACGACCGCTGTCGTGATCGAGCCGGGAAGGGCCTTCGGCACCGGCGCCCATCCGACGACGCAGCTTTGCGTCGAGCTCCTGCTCGAGCTGGAACCCGGGAGCGCCGTGGATCTGGGCTGTGGCTCGGGAGTCCTGGCGATCGTGGTCGCGAAGCTCGGGTTCGCCCCGGTCGTTGCGCTGGATGCCGACAGGAACGCGGTCGACGCGACGGTCTCCAACGCTGCCGTGAACGGCGTCGAGATCGAGGCCAACCTCGCCGACGTGCTCACCGAAGAGCTTCCTCCGGCAGACGTGGCGATTGCCAACATCACTCGGGCTGCGCTCACGGAGCTGGCTCCTCGCCTGAGCTCTCGACGGCTCGTGAGCTCGGGCTATCTCCCGACCGACCCGATCGCACTCCCGCGCTTCGATCACGACCGGCGCATCACGCGCGATGGGTGGGCCGCGGACCTCTACGAGGCGACGTGAGCATGGCTGTGCTGCAGGCCGAGTAGCATCCGGGGCCGATGGCGACCTTTTCCGTTCGCTTTCTCGGCTGCAAGGTCTCGCACACCGACGCGCACGAGGTGCGTGAGCGCCTGCTCGGTGACGGGCACCTCGAGCGATCCCACGAAGACGGTGCCGACGTTGCGGTGGTGAACACGTGCTGCGTGACGCACGAAGCCGTACGGAAGTCGCGGCAGGCGGCGGCGCGCGCGGCCCGCACCCACGGCCGTGTCTACGTCACCGGCTGCGCCGCGAACCTGAGCGGGGACGCCTTCTCGGGGCTTCCGGCCAACGTCACGGTCGTCGCGCGTCGAAGCGAAGAGACGCCGGCGTTCGTCGCCGGCGACGTGGGCGCGCTCGGCTGCGTGCAGGCTGACACGCGGCTCGATCGGGTCCGCGCCTTCGTGAAGATCCAGGACGGCTGCAGCTTCTCCTGCAACTTCTGCGTGATTCCGCTCGTTCGGGGCCGGTCGCGCAGTCGGTCCGCGACGGCGGTGCTGGACGAGCTGCGGCGGCGCGTCGCCCAGGGCCACCGCGAGATCGTCCTGACCGGGATCAACCTCGGCTGCTACCGCGACCGGGCGGCCGGCTACACGCTCGCGCGCCTCGTCCGCGAGGCGGGCTCCGTTCCAGGACTCGCCCGGCTGCGCCTGTCCTCGATCGAGGTCAACCATGTCGACGCCGAGCTCGTGTCCGCGCTGCGCGAGACGCCGATCGTCGGTCGCCACCTGCACGTACCGATGCAGTCGGGCGACGACGGCGTCCTGCGAGACATGGCCCGCCGCTACACCGCCGCAACGTACCTCCGCCGACTCGAGCCGCTCGCCGACTTCAACCTCACGACCGACGCGATCGTCGGTTTCCCCACGGAGACGGAGCGCGCATTTCGGCGCACGCTCGCCGTCATCCGCGCCGCCGGCATTACGAAGGTGCACGTCTTCCCGTACTCCCCACGCCCGGGGACGGCAACCGCGGCGAATGACGCGGTTCCTCCGGACGTCAAGAAGGACCGCAGTGCGCGTCTTCGCGCCGCATCGGAAGCCGCCTGTCTCGCGCGCTGGCGCGAGAAGATCGGCGCGGACGACGTCGTCCTGGTCGACCGGCCGGGCCGCGGCTACGGCGACGATTACTCGCCGTGGCTCGTCGACGCGCCCGTCGGCGAGCTCGTTCGCGTGCGAGGAGCGGCCGTCTCCGAGGAGGGGATCCTCGCTGCCTGAGGACTGCCCCTTCTGCCAGCTCGTTCGCGAGGGCGACCACGTCGCGAAAGCCGACGGCTTCGTGGCGATCCGCGACATCAACCCGAAGGCGGAGACGCATCTGCTGGTGTTGCCGGAGCGACACGTCCCGAGCTTCCGCGAGGTGGGCGAGTTCCCGCCCGACGAGGCGAAGCGTATGCTCGATTTCGTCGCGGACACCGCTCGCGAGGCAGGGCTCGACGACTATCGCGTCGTCGTCAACGTTGGCAGGGGCGGCGGGCAGACGATCTTCCACCTGCACTGGCACCTCCTTGGCGGGCGCGTCCAAGGACTACCGGCGTGAGCGTCGCTCGCCTTCGCCTCGCTCCAGAAGGGGGAAACCTCCCGGTTTCCCCCGAGGCCCTTTCGTCCGCTCATAGGCCAAAGGTCGGCCTATGAGCCTGATCGCGCGCATGGAGGGGGAGCTGAAGGCGGCGACGCTCGCGCGCGACGCCGCTCGGCGCGACGCGCTGCGGCTGCTGCTCGCGAGCCTGCGCTCCGCGGAGAAAGAGCTCCAGCGGCCGCTCTCCGACGAGGAGGAGCTCCAGGTTCTGCAGCGCGAGCGCAAGCGCCGCATTGAAGCGGCCGAGGCGTTCCGCGGCGGCGGGCGGGAGGAGCAGGCGGAGGCCGAGGAGCAGGAGCTCTCGGTGCTGGTGGAGTTCATGCCGGAGCCGCTCTCCGAGGAGGAGCTCGAGGAGATCGTCGACGACGCCATCGCCGAGAACGGGGCGACGAGCGTGCGCGATTTCGGCCGGGTGATGGCCGATGTCATGCCGCAAGTCTCGGGCCGGGCCGACGGCTCGGTCGTGAGTCAGCTGGTGAAGGAAAAGCTCGCCTGACGGCGAGCTTCAAAACGGAGGCGCGGGCGAAGCCCGCACCTCCTCTCTGACGGCGCCGACAAGCGGGCGCCTCGGCGCCTAACAGCGAGCCTCAAAACGGAGGCGCGGGCGAAGCCCGCACCTCCTCTCTGACGGCGCCGACAAGCGGGCGCCTCGGCGCCTAACAGCGAGCCTGGGCGGAGGCTGCCTGACGACCGAGCGTCGCGCCTACACTGAGCGCGTGCAGCAGGTGAAACAGACCCTCGATGTCTCCAACGACGTCGCGGCCGAGCTCGCGTCGATCGGCGACGGGATCCTCGACGCCCTTCGAGACCGGCTTGCCTGCACGATTCTCCTGCGCGGGAACCGCCTGACGATCGCGGGGGACGACGTTCGCGTCGCCGAGGCGCGCGCCGTCGTCGCCGAGCTGGTCGAGCTCGTCGAGACGGGCCAGGAGATCGGGCCCGCCACGGTCGACGCGGTCCTCAATGCGATCGACCAGGCAGAAAACGTCCAAGACGTCTTCGGCGACGTCGTGTGGCGCCACCGGGGCAAGCAGATCACGCCCAAGACGGTGACCCAAAAGCGCTACGTCGACGCGATCCGCCGCTGCACCGTCACGTTCGGGATCGGTCCCGCCGGCACAGGCAAGACGTACCTCGCCATGGCCCTCGCCGTGGCGGCTCTGCAGGAGCGCCAGGTTGCACGCGTCATCCTCACGCGGCCTGCCGTCGAGGCTGGCGAGCGGCTCGGCTTCCTGCCGGGCGACATGCTCGCGAAGGTCGACCCCTATCTCCGTCCGCTGTTCGACGCGCTGTACGACATGCTCGACGCGGAGCGGCTGAACACGTATATGGAGCGCGGCACGATCGAGGTTGCGCCGCTCGCCTTCATGCGGGGCCGCACGCTGAACGACTCGTTCATCATCCTCGACGAGGCTCAGAACACGAGTCCCGAACAGATGCAGATGTTCCTCACCCGGCTTGGCTTCGGCTCCAAGATGGTGGTGACCGGCGACGTGACGCAGGTCGATCTCCCGCGCGAGCAAGCTTCCGGTCTGATCCACGTGCAGAACATCCTCGGCTCGATCGACGGCATTGCATTCATCCGCTTCGGCCACGAGGACGTCGTCCGCCACAAGCTCGTGCAGCGGATCGTCGAGGCCTACAAGCTGCACGCGGAGGAGACGGGGACGCAGCGGCGGCAGTAACGGCCATGGTCGAGATCGAGGTGGCGAACCGCTCAGGCGCGCAGCTCGACCTCCGAGCTGCGGCGACGCTCATCCGCGAGGTGCTGAGCGCGGAGGGCATCGGCGACGGTGAGCTCGGCCTCCAGCTCGTCGGGCCCGACGAGATCCGCGCGCTGAAGCGGGAGCACCTTGGCGTCGACGAGGAAACGGATGCGCTCGCCTTCCCGATCGACGGTCGTGAGGCGCTCCCCGAGGGCGTGCCACGACAGCTCGGTGACGTCGTTCTCTGTCCGCAGGTGGGGGGCGAGACGTGGCGGGCGCCGCTCGTTCACGCCGTGCTCCATCTCGTCGGATACGACCATGGCGCGGACATGGAAGCCCGCGAGCGCGCGCACGCATGAGGCGGCGACCGTCGATCATCGAGAGCTTCAACTTCGCCATCGAGGGCATCGTCCACGTTCTGCGGACGCACCGAAACATGCGGATCCACTTCGCCGTCGCCGTGGCGGTGATCGTGATCGCCGCTGCGGTCGGGGTGTCGAAGATCGAGCTGATCGCACTCCTGATCTCGATCGCCTTCGTCCTCGTCGCCGAGATGATCAACACTGCGGTCGAGGGCACGATCGACGCGGCGACGACCTCCTTCGACCCCATGGCGAAGCTGGCGAAGGACATCGCCGCGGGCGCGGTGCTGATCGCATCCGTGAACGCCGTGGCGGTCGGCTACCTCGTCTTCGCCGGCAAGGCGGCCGACAAGACCGCGCGTGTGCTCGACAAGCTCCGGAACGCGCCCGCCAAGATCACCGTGATCGCGCTGGTTCTGACCGTGATCATCGTGATCGCCACGAAGGCCTGGACCGGCCGTGGAACTCCGCTGCGAGGAGGTCTTCCCTCGGGGCATGCAGCGATCGCATTCGCGGGCTGGACGGCGGCCACCTACATCGTCAGCGATTCCCACCGCTTCCTCGTCAGCGCGCTGACCTTCATCATGGCGTTGCTCGTGGCGCAGACCCGCGTTGAATCCGGCGTCCACTCGGCCCTCGAGGTCGCCTACGGCGGCGCGCTCGGCGCGCTCGTTACCCTCTCGGTCTTCCAGCTGCTGTGAGACGTCGCTTGCGATGCCGACTTCAGGGCGTGCGGGCTTGCCCGCATGCCCGTCTGCGCCGCCGACCTGAAACGCTTGGATGGGAGCTGCGGCTGTGAGTCGCGAGCTCTACGACCGTGCCGTCGCGATTTCCGAGCGAGCCTACGCGCCGTATTCCAACTATCTCGTCGGAGCGGCCGTCCGCACGCGTGACGGCAAGGTCTTCGAGGGGGTGAACGTAGAGAACGCGGCGTATCCGCTGGGTGTCTGTGCGGAGAAGACCGCGCTCGTGAAGGCGGTCAGCGAGGGGTACAAGCCGGGGGACATCGCTGCGATCGGGATCACTGCGTCGCCGTGCGGCGGTTGTCGCCAGTGGCTGTACGAGTTCGGGATCGAAGAGATCACCTTCTTGAATTCCGCCGGTGAGCTCGTGACGTATTCGGCAGCGGACTTGCTTCCGGATACGTGGGACTTGCCCGCTTGAGGTCGGGGTTTGTCGCCGTCGCGGGGCGGCCAAACGTCGGGAAGTCGACGCTCGTGAACGCAGTCTGCGGCGGGAAGGTGGCGATTGTCTCCGACAAGCCGCAGACGACGCGGCGACGGATCTTCGGCATCGCGAACGGCGAGGACTACCAGCTCGTCCTCGCCGACCTGCCGGGGTTCCAGCGGCCGCTCGACCCGCTGACCGAGCACATGCAGCGCACCGTCGAGGGCGCCTTCGAGGACGTAGACGCCGTCCTGTTCGTCCTGTCGGCGCGGGAGCGGATCGGCGCGGGCGACCGGTTCATCGCGCGGCGCCTCTTCGAGCTGGCTGTTCCCGTGGTGATCGCGCTGAACAAGGTCGACCGGTTGAAGCCCGGGCACATCGCCACGCAGATGGAGACGGCCTCGAGGCTCGGCGACTTCCACGCACTTCATCCCGTGAGCGCGAAGACCGGGGACGGCGTCGATGCGTTGCGCGATGAGCTCATCGGTCTGCTGCCGGAGGGCCCGCTCTACTTCCCGCAGGAGCAGCGCACCGACCTCGCGGTCGAGGTGCAGGTGGCCGAGCTGGTGCGCGAGCAGGCGCTTCGCTTGACGAAGGAGGAGCTGCCGCATGCAATCACCGTCGACGTGGAGGAGATCGGGGACCAGGTCGTCCGCGCCGACGTCCTCGTCGAGACCGAGTCGCAGAAGCAGATCGTCGTCGGGAAGGGTGGTTCGATGGTGCGGGAGATTGGCCGGCGCGCCCGCCCGGAGATCGAGGCGGTGCTCGGGCATCCGGTCTATCTCGAGCTGCGTGTGAAGGTGAAGCCCCGTTGGCGGCGCGACGAGGCGCTGCTCGAGCGGCTCGGAATCTGATCGCGCCGCAACGTCACGATCTCGGCCCGGCTGTGTTGCTGACACGTCACATCTGTCCGGCTAGCCTGACGGCTGGTGGGCGGGGTCAGGGGCTCCCAGGTGACGCGCGTGTACCTAACTCTTTGAGTGGTACCTAACTCTTTGAGTGGTAGCGCTCTCGGGCCAGCGGTGTCGACGTCATCGGCGCGAGCAGCAGTCCGAGCAGGAAGCCCGCCGCGAGCAGCTGCGCTGCGGCCGAAACGCCTCCCGTTCGGTGCCAGCCGTAGAGGCGATGGCTTGGGAAGATCTTCCTGCCGCCGGGGCGCGGGAGCCGCAGCACGTGCTCGAGGTCGGGCGCAGAACCAGCTACCCCGCCAAGGGTCGCCCGGTCGAACGGCCCCCGCCGCAGCGCGAGCGCGACCAGCGCGGCCGCCCCCGACCACATCTCGAAGCGGCGGTTCGGAATGTCCTCGTGCGGCATCCGGTCGCCGGCCAGGTGCGTGAGGGCGCCGAAGGCGACCGCCCACCACCGCGACGGCGCACGCGCGCCGGCCGCTGCGCCTGAGGCAACGTGCAGGGAAACGATCAAACTCCGCGCGACCCTAGCGCAGCCGCCCGGTGGCTAGACTCATTCCATGGCGCAGGCGCCTGCTCTTCCGCGCGGGTTCGAGCTTCCGCTCGAGCCCAGGCTGCCGCGCATCGGCTCCGTCGACGCGGTCGCGCTCGAGGAGCGGGCGGCCTCACTCGCGCGACGGTCGATCAAGCGCGAGGCGAAAGTCTTCGCGCTCGAGCTCGCCGTGCGGATGATGGATCTGACCACGCTGGAGGGACAAGACACGCCCGGCAAGGTCGCTGCGCTGGCGTCGAAAGCAATCCGGCCGGACCCGAGCGACCCGAGCGTGCCGTCCGTCGCGGCGGTCTGCGTCTACCCGAATCTCGTTCCCTCCGCGGTCGCGCGCGTCAAGGGCTCGAGCGTCAAGGTGGCCTCGGTCGCCACCGCGTTCCCCTCGGGTCAGTCGCCGCTCGAGACAAAGCTCGAGGAGGTGCGGTGGGTCGTCGAACGGGGAGCCGACGAGGTGGACATGGTGATCGACCGCGGCTCGTTCCTGTCAGGACGCTACGCCAAGGTGTACGACGAGATCGTGCGCGTGAAGGAGAACTGCGGGGATGCGCAGCTCAAGGTGATCCTCGAAGTCGCAGAGCTCGGCACGTATGACAACGTGCGCCGCGCGTCGCTGCTCGCCATGGCGGCCGGTGCTGACTTCATCAAGACCTCGACCGGCAAGCTGCCGGGTGCGGCCACGCTCCCGGTATCGCTCTGCATGCTGGAGGCGATCCGCGACGTCTACGAGGAGACCGGACGCATGGTGGGGATGAAGCCGGCCGGCGGCATCCGTCAGGCGAAGCAGGCCGTCCAGTACCTCGTGCAGCTGCACGAGACGCTCGGCCCCGAATGGCTCACGCCCGACCTCTACCGGCTCGGCGCGTCGTCGCTCCTCAACGACGTCCTCATGCAGCTGCGGAAGGAGAAGACGGGCGCGTACCAAAGCCCGGACTACTTCACCGTTGACTGAGCTCGAGCGAAAGCACGATCGCACGCCGGTCCCGAAGGACTGGGCCTATGCGCCCGCGCCGGAGGCGCGCGACATCGTCGCGCTCCGCGAGCGTTACGGGCATTTCATCGGCGGGGAGTGGGTGGAGCCGCGCGAGACGTACACGACCATCTCGCCCGCGACCGAGGAGTCGCTCGCCGAAGTCGGCCAGGCAACCCCCGAGGAGGTGCAGGCCGCCGTTGCAGCCGCGCGCGGAGCTTTCGAGGACGGCTGGTCGGACATCTCTCCCGCGGAGCGCGCGAAGTACCTGTTCCGGATCGCCCGGATCCTCCAGGAGCGCTCCCGCGAGTTCGCCGTGCTGGAGTCGCTGAACGGCGGCAAGCCGATCAAGGAGTCGCGCGACGTCGACCTGCCGCTGTCGGCAGCGCACTTCTTCTACTACGCCGGCTGGGCGGACAAGCTCGAGTACGCCTTTCCGAATCGCCGGCCGCGCCCAATCGGCGTCGCCGGCCAGATCATCCCGTGGAACTTCCCCCTACTGATGCTGGCCTGGAAGATCGCGCCCGCGCTGGCTGCGGGCAATACGGTCGTACTCAAGCCTGCAGAGACGACGCCGTTGTCCGCGCTGCACTTCTGCGACGTGTTGCGCCAGGCGGAGCTCCCAGCGGGAGTCGTCAACATCGTCACCGGCGACGGACGTACCGGCGCGGAGATCGTCAAGTCCGAGGGCGTCGACAAGATCGCCTTCACAGGCTCCACGGAGGTCGGCAAGGCGATCCAGCGCGAGCTCGCCGGCACCGGGAAGAAGCTCACGCTCGAGCTCGGTGGCAAGGCGGCGAACATCATCTTCGACGACGCGGCACTCGACCAGGCCGTCGAGGGGATCATCAACGGGATCTACTTCAACCAGGGTCACGTCTGCTGCGCGGGTTCGCGCCTCCTGGTCCAAGAGTCGATCTACGAGCCGGTGGTCGAGAAGCTGAAGCGGCGACTCACGACTCTCCGCGTCGGCGACCCGCTGGACAAGAACACGGACGTCGGTGCGATCAATTCGAAGCAGCAGCTCGACAAGATCCACGAGCTCGTTGCGGCCGGCGAGAAGGAAGGCGCGGAGATCTACCAGCCGCCGTGCCGCTTGCCCGAGAAGGGCTACTGGTTCGCGCCGACCGTCTTCACGAACGTGGCGCAGAGCTACCGCATCGCCCAGGAGGAGATCTTCGGGCCGGTGCTCTCGATTCTCACGTTCCGCACGCCGGAGGAGGCGGTCGAGAAGGCGAACAACACGCCGTACGGCCTCAGCGCCGGCGTCTGGACGGAGAAGGGCTCACGAATTCTCTGGATGGCCGAGCGCCTGCGCGCAGGGGTCGTGTGGGCGAACACGTACAACCGCTTCGATCCGAGCTCGCCCTTCGGCGGCTACAAGGAGTCCGGCTTCGGCCGCGAGGGCGGCCGGCACGGGTTGGAGCCCTATCTCGATTTCGACGGAAGCGGATGAGCAGGCTCCCGGTCAAGAAGACGTACAAGCTCTTCATCGGCGGCCAGTTCCCCCGCTCGGAGTCGGGGCGCACGTACGAAGCAGAAGGACAGAACGTCGCCCGTGCATCGCGCAAGGACGTGCGCGACGCCGTCCGAGCCGCGCGGTCGGCGCTACCCAGGTGGGGGGGGATGACGCCGTACAACCGCGGCCAGGTGCTCTACCGGCTCGCGGAGATGATCGAGGCGCGCGCGGCCGAGTTCGCGGATCTGTCCAGCGGACGAGACGAGGTCGAGCGGACGGTCGACCGCATCGTCTGGTACGCGGGTTGGGCGGACAAGCTCGCGCAGGTCCTTGGCTCCTCCAATCCGGTCGCCGGCCCGTACTTCAACTTCACTGTGCCGGAGCCGACGGGTGTGGTCGCGGTGATCGCGCCCGACGATCCACCGCTCCTGGGTCTCGTGTCGCGCGTCGTTCCTGCGCTGACGGGTGGGAACACGGTGGTCGCCGTCGCGTCCGAGACCCATCCGCTGGCTGCCATCGAGCTCGCCGAGGCGCTGGCGACGTCGGATGTCCCCGGCGGTGCCGTCAACCTCCTCACCGGTCACCGCACCGAGCTCGCACCCTGGCTCGCTTCGCACATGGATGTGAACGCGCTCGACCTGACGGGCGCAGACGGCGACTCGCCGGAGCTCGAGCGCTCGGCTGCCGACAACGTCAAGCGTATCGTCCACGGACAGCCGGATTCGCAGAGCCCTTGGGAGATCGCTTCGTTCCTCGAGCTCAAGACCGTCTGGCACCCGGTCGGCCAATAGATACTTTCGTCCCATGAGGAGCGAGCGCCGCTTCAGCCAGGCCATCTCGGAGGGCGACGGCATCTCCGTGATCGCCGACGTCGGAGATCCCGACGCCGCGCGGACGGCCGCATCCCAGGGCGCCGAAGCGATCGCCGTGCGCGGGGCCGTCGGTGATCTTCGTGCCGTGACGGAGCTGCCCATTCTCTGGCGTGCGTCCGGGTCGCCGTCCGAGGCCGCGATCGCGGGCGCCGACGCGTGGCTCGTCGCGGTCGAGGACGCCGGCGAGGACGGGGACTGGCTCGCGCGACAGCACGCCGAAGCGGTGGAGCTCGGACTCGACTGCGTCGTGCAGGTCCGGAACGAGGAAGAGCTCGAGCTCGCGCTGGAGCGGCTCGACCCGGAGATCCTCCTCCTCGCGGCCGACACCGACGAAGAAGACGGAGACGCGCTCGGTCGGGCGCTCGACCTCCTGCCCGCCGTTCCCGCCGGGAAGCTGGCGGTGGCCGACGTGCCGGTGTCGAGCCGCGAGCAGGTGATCGAGCTCGAGCGGGCGGGAGTCGATGCGGTCATCGTCGGAGCGCGAGACGTCGCCGAGCTCGTCGGCGACGCGCCGCCGCAGGTCTAGTCCCCTCAGCAGCGCGGTCGACCGCTGGGCGAGAACCCGGTGGGGTGGTCGCAGGACCGCGCTCGCCGCGATCCTCGGCGGTGCGGCCGCGCTTCGCCTCGTTGGCATCCAGTACGGCCTCCCGTTCGGGAACCTCCTCAACCCGGATGAGCAGTCGATCGTTCCACGCGCCTGGAAGCTCGTTCACGGCGGGGGCGGCGATCCCCACTGGTTCGACTACCCGTCGCTGCTCATGTATGTCAACGCCCCGTTTCAGGCGTGGCAGAACGAGCCGTCATACCTGACGGCGCGGCTCGTCGGGGTAGCGCTCGCGCTCGGGGCGATCGCCGCAGCCTGGTGGCTCGGTCGCCGCGCGTTCGGAACGCCGACCGCCGGCGTCGTCGCGGCCGCGACCGTCGCCGTCTGCACGATTCACGTCGCGTATTCGCGGGCGGCGGTCACGGACGTGCCGCTGACGCTCGGAGTTGCGGTCGCGCTTGGACTGATGGTCAAGGGTCGGCTCGAGCTCGCCGGTGTGGCGGTCGGCCTCGCCATGGGCTTCAAGTACCCCGGCGTGTTCCTGCTACTGCCGCTGGTCGTCGCAGGCTGGCGGCGCTGGAGCAGGCTCGCATCGGCCGTTGTGCTGGCGATCGCTGCGTTCCTCGCTTCGAGTCCGTTCGTGCTCGTCCACCGTCACCAGGCCTGGCACGAGGCCTGGCGCGTCCAGCGGCTTGCGCGTGACGGGTGGCTCGGCTTTGAGCACGACCACGCCGCGCCGATCGCGTTCGTCGACCGGCTCTGGGAAGGACTCGGGCCTGCGTTGCTCGTCTGTGTGCTCGGGCTCGTCGTTGCGCTGGTCCGTCGTACTCGCGTCGACCTGGTCCTCGCCCTGTTCGTCCTCGCCTACTTCGTCGACCTGATGACGCTGAACGCCCACTTCGACCGCTACGTGCTCCCGCTCGTCCCACCGCTCGGGGCCCTCGCGGGCCGGTTCCGATCCCTTGCGCCCGTCACGCTTTTGCTCCTTGTCGTGCCGCTGGCCTGGTCGATTCGGGACGCGAAGGAGCTGACGCGGACCGACACGCGCGTCATTGCCCAGCGCTGGATCGAGCAGCACATCTCGCCCGGTACCCACGTAGCAGTGGATCCTTCCACGCCCATGGTCGCGGGCTATCACATCCTCCCGCTGCAGCTGCCGGGGCCGGGACGCGCGTTCGACGAGCATCGCAACCTCGGCCGGCTGCGACGCGAAGGCATTCGGGATGTGCTGATCAGCGGCGCGATCACCGATCGCGTCCTCGCCGCACGAGACCGCTACCCGAGAGAGGCGGCGTTCTACGAGCAGCTTGCGAACTGCAAGTGTCGCGTCTACTACGTCGCCCCGGGGCACGGGCGCACCGGACCCTGGGTTGCGATTTACGCGCTATAAAGGGCCGGTGAAGCGGGTCGTTCCGTTCGTGCTGCTCATACTCGCGATCACCGGGTGCGGGTCGACGCACGCCAAAAAGGCGTCTGCAGACGTGGCGCGACAGTCCTGCCCCGCCGCGTGGCGAGCCGGTTGGCAGGCGGTCGCCGACCGCATCCATGCACCCGTCTACTGCCCGACGTGGATGCCCGACCCGCTGGACGCGCGCATCGGCGGCCGCTACGCCAACGGCGACTCGGTCAGCCGCGACGGCAGCTACTTGATCAGCTTCCTCTGGCGGGAGGCGGGGAGCGGCGAGGTACACGTGAATCTTCGGGGCTATCCGGGACGGACACGGATCCCGACCTGCAGGGACCTCGACACCGACAAGCCCGTCCCCTGCTTCTCTGATGCGAAGGGCAGCGTGCTCGCAGGCCACATCGCCGCGCACGTGTACACGGCGAATCAGGGCGCGGATCAATGGCACGTGCTCTACGCATGGCATCGCAATGGATCGCTGTATGCGATCAGCGAGCACGTCACTCCTCCGTACACGTACGCGCGCGTGCTCCGCAACCTGAATCGCATGCTCAGCGGTCTCGTCCTCGTCGAGGCGAGTTCGTAATGCGCTTTACTCGGCGGCAAGTCCTCGTCGGAGCAGCGACGAGCGGTCTCGGCGCGGCCGGTCTGTACGAGGTGGTCGACCGGCTCACGTCCTCGGCGCCCGTGCGTATGGAGGGTCGGCTGCACCCGGAGCAGCATCTGCTCGACGGCCTCGCGGTCATGCGAGACAACGAGGTTGCGGTCGTCGTACCGCCCCTCCATCACGCCCTAGTCACGGTGCGCGTTGCGACGGACGACGTCAGGGCGGCGCAGCGCGAGCTCGAGGAAGCGCTCGTGGAGCTCGAGCGGCGCTATGCGCCGACCCCAGCCGGGCTGGGCGTGACACTCGGCTGGGGACTCCCGTACTTCCGCCGCTTCGTGCCGCGGCAGGCTGACGAGCACCTCCCGATCGACCGTCGCGCCTCGCGCGCCAAGCGCCGCGCCGTCCGCGCGCTCGCGGATGCGATCCGGTTCCCCAGCGATCCCGCGGAGACGATCCTCGAGCAGAACGACCTCGCCGTGCTCCTGCGCAGCGACGTCCGCGCCCACGTCGAGGACGCCGAGCGCACATTGTTCCGCGGCTCGCGCATCCTGCACGTGGCGAGCATCCGGCGCGGATTCGTCGGCAGCGACTTCCGCTCGGGGCCGAGCCTGGCGAAGCGGATGGCGCTGGCGGCCGGCGTGGACGGCGCAGACTTGATCCCGGACGACGCCGAGCTGTTCCTCGGTTTCACGTCGACGCAGCAGGCCGCGCTCGGCCCGGGCCGCATTGCGAACTTCGAGACGCTCGGTTACGTGGATCTCGGTCCGCGTAGCTACTTCCTCAACGGGACGCACATGCACGTCTCGCACGTCTTCGAGGATCTCGCTTCTTGGTATCTGACGTTCGACTTCCAGGAGCGCGTCGACACGGTGTTCAAGCCAGGGCTGGAGGCGAAGCCCGGAACGGTGACAGTCTCGCAGGGAGCCGCGAAAGCCGCCTCGGCGGCAGCCGTGCGCCGCGATTTCCGCCGCGACGGCCGGATCGGCCACAGCAGCTCTATCCAGTCGACGTCGCGGCTCGAGCGCGACGTCGTCGCAGAAGACGGCACTGTGTACAGGCGCGGAACCGCGGTGCCGCAGCGCGTCGACTTCAACACGCTCGACAACCCGTTCGCCTGGAGCGCCACATCGAGACGCGACGCGATGCAGGATTCGCCGGCCGCCGGCATTCACTTCGTCGTCTTCAACCCGACGAGCGACGATTTCCACCGCAACCGGCTCGCGATGGACGGGGTGCTGCCAGACGGGACGCGGCTGCCGTTCGCCGCCCGCGACCGCAATCAGGGCTTCAACGCCGTTCTGCGCACAACGCACCGGCAGAACTTCCTCGTCCCGCCGCGCCGCCACCGTTCCTTCCCGCTCGCCGAGCTGTGACCGCTGGAGGCCCCTAGCCGAAGAAGGCGCGCGCCACATCCCACCACTCCGCAGGCACGGTCTTCAGCTCAGCGGTGGCGTCTGCGAGTGGGACGTCGACGATGGTGTCTCCGTGGAGGGCGGCCATGCGTCCGAACTGCCGTTCCTCGACGAGGTCAGCCGCCTTGAGCCCGTAGCGCGTTGCGAGCACGCGGTCGCGCGGCGTGGGGGAACCGCCGCGCTGCACGTGACCGAGCACCGTCACCCGCGTCTCGTAGCCGGTGCGCTGCTCGATCTCGTGTGCCAGCGTCGCGCCGACCCCGCGCTCCGAGAGGCGCACGTGACCGAACTGGTCCACCTCTCCCGCGTCGCTGAGGCCCTCCAGCTCGTACCCCTCGGACACGACGACGATCGAGAAGTCCTTTCCGCGCTCGTGCCGGCGCCGGATGTCGTCACACGCCTCGTCGATCGAGATCGGCTGCTCGGGGATGAGGATCACGTCTGCGCCTCCCGCGATCCCGCTCACCACGGCGATCCACCCGGTGCTCCGCCCCATCACCTCGACGACCATCACGCGGTTGTGCGACTCGGCGGTGGTGTGCAGACGGTCGATCGCCTCCGTCGCCACCCAGACGGCGGTGTCGAAGCCAAAGGTGTAATCCGTGCCGGACAGGTCGTTGTCGATCGTCTTCGGAACGCCGACGACAGGAAACTCGTACTCGGCGTATAGCCGCGCGGCGACGCCCAGCGTGTCCTCCCCGCCGATCGCGACGAGTGCGTCGAGCTCCTCTCGCTCGAAGTTCGCCAGGACCCGCTCGACCCCGCCGTCTAGTTTGAACGGATTCGTTCGAGTCGTCCCGATGATCGTTCCCCCGCGTGGCAGAAGTCCGGAGATCTCTCGTGGCCCGAGTGGCTCGAACAGGCCGTCGACGAGACCTTTCCAGCCTTCGCGTACCCCGATCACATCTCCGCCGCGCGTCATCACCCGCCGCCCGACGGCACGAATGACCGCATTCAGTCCGGGGCAGTCTCCGCCGCCGGTGAGCACGCCGACCTTCATCCCGCGATCGTAAAGAACGCCGCGGGCAGGGCTACCATGGTCCTGCGCCGAAGTGGCGGAACTGGTAGACGCGCCGGACTCAAAATCCGGTGAGGGAAACCTCGTGTGGGTTCGAGTCCCACCTTCGGCATCTAACAGGAGCGGATGCGGAACCGAGGAACGGTACGCGCCGCCGATGTTCGGCTCGCCGACTGCTTTCTCGGCGCATGTCTTGAGCTCATAGACCGTGAGCAACGTGTTCCACTTCGGGCCGAACCAGTCTGTGATAGCCGGGAAAAGGAGTGACGTCCCATCCGGTCGGCGGGCGCCCGCCTGCGTTTCACTGCCGAGCCCCGCACCAGCGTCTCGAGACGCGGGCCTACGAACTTGCCCGATCTTGCGTATCGCAGCAGCGACAGCGCCCGGAGCCACGGGGTTGCCCTGCGTGGCTCGATCCCGCGTCGGCACTCGGTTTCTCCGGGCCCGCTTGCAGCCTGGGTAAGAGCACGAAATACTGCCAGCGGCACGCCAAAGCGTCTTCGCAAAAAGCGATTGGATGGGAGATAGGAGGAGAGCGTGAGAAAACTCTCGTTATTGGCACTCGTCGGGGCAGCTTTGGCTGTCGCCGTCGTCGTCGGTTACTCGAGCAGCGCGAGTGCGACGAGCGAGGCCGCGACGCCCCTGCCCTCGTCGGCCTGCGGCCCCGTGTTCTACAAGGGCCCTGGCAAGCCGCAGTACCTGATCGCTTCCGACCTGCCGCTTCAAGGGGCCGGGCGCGCCCAGAACCTCGCGATGGGGAAGGCGATCCAGTACGTCCTCGACAAGCAGTACCACTTCAAGACCGGCAAGTACACGATCGGCTACCAGGCCTGTGACGACTCGACGGCGCAGACGGCCGCGTGGGATGCGGGCAAGTGCACGTCGAACGGCCGGGCCTATGCCGCCAACAGGTCACTGCTCGGCGTGCTTGGGACGTTCAACTCCGGCTGCTCCAAGCTCATCATCCCGCTCGCCAACCGGGCCCCGGGTGGGCCGCTCGGGATGCTCAGCGTGGCGAACACGGGCGTCGGGCTGACTCATACGGCGCCGTGGACGTCGCCCGGAGAGCCGGGCGTCTACTACCCGACGGGGAAGCGCAATTATGTCCGAGTCGCAGCCAGCGACGACTACCAAGGACCGGCAGGCGTCGATCTGCTTCTGAGCAAGGCCTTCAAGCTGTCTCAGGGCAAGAAGTTCTCGCCGATCAAAGACGTCTACATCCTCCACGACAACCAGACCTTCGGGAAGGGCGTCGCGGAGGCGTTCAAGCTCAGGGCGGAGCAACAAGGCATGAAGGTGCTCGGCTTCGAGCCCTGGGATGCAAAGGCCACGAGCTACGAGTCGATCGCCAACCGCATCAAGTCGACGAACGCGGACGCCGTCTATCTCGGCGGCATCGTGTGCAACAACGGTGCCAAGCTGCTCAAAGACCTCCGCGCTGTTCTGGGGTCGGGCCCGGTGTTCGTGGGGCCCGACGGTTGGACGCCGTACTCCGCGACCCTGGCGGCGGGCTCGGCGGCGCAGAACATGTACGTCAGCTACGCAGGCCTGCCGCTCGAGAAGCTCGGCCCGGCCGGGAAGAAGTTCATCAAGGCCTTCACCAAGTACCTGCACTTGAAGAAGGGTGAGCTGCCGCCCCCATACGCCGTCTATCAGGCGCAGGGCGCGCAGATCATGCTCGAGGCCATCAAGCACTCGAACGGTACGCGCGCATCGGTCACGAGCCAGCTGTTCAAGACACGCGTGGTCAAGGGGATCATGGGCACGTTCCACTTCGACAGAAACGGCGACATCGTGCCCACCAAGGCGATCAGCTTCGACCAGCTGCGCGGCGATACCGGCGTCCCCGTGTTTGCAGTCATCCTCAAGGTAAAAGGCGTGAAGCTGGGCTAGCCCGCAGGAAAGGCATCCGGCTGGGGGAGGGCTTCCGGTCCTTCCCCAGCCGCATTGAAGGAGGCGGATCTGGTCACCGAGGCTCACGTTCAGCCCATCAAGGCCAGGCGGGATCTCGGCGCGAGAGCCAGCCAGGCCATCGGGTTCCTGTTGGTCCTGGTCGTCCTCGCCTGGCTCGGAGTGAACCTTGTCAAGGCCCCCGATAATTTCGGCCGGGTCCTCCTGATCGGCGTTTCCCAGGG